>Ga0256840_1000647_pt1 | contig 34856 bp, 26 predicted proteins | sample 355202metaG_FD_185969 | JGI IMG/M metagenome (GOLD analysis project Ga0256840, IMG submission 185969) | Hydrothermal vent microbial communities from Mid Atlantic Ridge, Atlantic Ocean - 355-202 | ecosystem: Environmental > Aquatic > Marine > Hydrothermal vents | place: Atlantic Ocean: Mid...
GTAAGGAGATGCAAATTATGAGCTAAATTTTGATTATATTTACTAGAATTTTTGATTTTTGTTAATATTAATTTCATAGAAGATGAAATTCTTGCTTAATTGTCCAAATTATTCAAAGGTCTCTACAAAAATTGCCTGAGAATTGCCTGCACTTTGCAGGCATTTTGGGCACGAAATTCCATCAATTTCCACGAAATGGATTTCCAGAAAAGGCTTGGCATCCCTGGGAAAGATGGAGCCGGCGGAGGGACTCGAACCCTCAACCCTGGGATTACAAATCCCATGCTCTGCCAATTGAGCTACACCGGCCCGACTTTGAAATTTTCCCTTTACCACATGAAAAAAATCCTTGCAACGAGATACCTTCACGAAAGGAAAAGCACTTAGTCCTCCAGATCATTTTTTAAAATAAACACCTTAAAAGGCTTTCCATTTTTTAAAATAATATTTACGTGAAGACCTGACCTTAAACAAGAACAAGAGGCCGCACGAGGAAGAAGTATATCATCAAAGGAGTCTACTATAAAAAGTTTAACTCTATCACAATTTACTCTAATAATTTGACGGCCATATTTGAAAGAAAAACAGTTATTAGAGACATTAATTATAGGACCAGAAATCAATTTACTTTTAGGCGACAAAAAATTAGAAAAACTATCAAAAGCTAAAACATTAACAGCAAAGAAAAGAAATAAATGAGAGAGAAAAAATAAATTAACAAGAAACTTCATAAAAAACTCCTTATTAGTTAATTGGTACATCAATATCTGTCCAGGAATTAACTTTAATCCAAACATTTTTTACTCTAATTAACAAATTTCGACGAGAGTCCGTAGTTGTAACAACTAATAAATCTGAAGACAAAGACACAGGAGAAGAATTGGGTACTCCCTGACCAATTTTTATTGCAACGGGAGGTTTATTATTAACTAAGTCATTATTATCTATTACACCGTCACCGTTAACATCAATTATTGGCATATCATTTGGGCCTAAACATCCCTTATTAAAGGGTAACGCATAAAGCCATGTAGTTCCAGAACCAGAACATTGATCGCTTGAAGGCTTAAAGGTAAGAAAGAAAACAACATTACCTAAAATAATAGGCGATGTAATAACTCGTTCTCCGCTAGATAAAGTAACCTTCCAACCGGTAACTTCATTACATGAAGAATCAAAAATCTTATAATCTCCTGCAATAGTAAATGTACGATCTACTAATCTAGGAAAAGAACAATTATTGCGATAATCTAAAAAACCGATTAAAAATTGATTATTTAAATCATTAATATCATTAATATCCCCATATTTACCTGTTCCTAAAAATACCCAAGCATTTGATCCAAAAGTAGAAACTACAGGAGGAGCCGTAATAGGATGATTAATACCTAAATCTAATAGGACACAATAAGAATTCATAGAACAACCATTAATTTTCCATAAATGTCCTCTATAATCACCTAAATATAAAGAATCTGTAATATGATCATTATTCCAATCTACAGGAACAGGAGTAGTAATCATATTACCACCATTTTGCCCCAGAACAATATAAGAATTAAGTGCACCATTTAGAGGATTTAATGAAAATAGATAAGCCTTTTTATCATTCCAATTTTGACTATCAAGAGCATATCCAGAAGGAACAAATAATGTCCAACCATTTTCACAACGAGTAAGCTTAGGTGGATTTATAGTTTTACCTAAATTAGGATCAATAAATTTCCACAGAAATTGTACATTATTAGGAGCATTAGTTATATCAAGAGCAAAAATTTCGTCTCCTCCATGACCAAATGTTTGAAACAATAGTACTTTATTATAAATTTGATTAATAACCGGAGTCCCATCCAAAAGATATTTATGACAATAACCAGGAGAAAAATAATTATAATCAATATAACGCTGAAGCATTTCGTTAGGGATAATAGCTATCTCTTCATTACCGGTATCGATATTAAATGCATGAAGCATACCATCATCAGCACCTATCCAAACAAGATTTCCCCACAATTTGGGCTGAGAAAAAATAATAGCACCAAGGGGCTTTTGTCTAATTCTAAATTGATTATCATAACCACAGCCTCTCTCTCCTCTAATAAAAGAAACCTGATCAGAAGAAAGAGGAGGAACAACACCTAAAAAATCAAATAACTGGCCATTACTTTCGTATTTAATATTTCGATTTACAGTATTATTACAGGACAATGTAGAATTTGTACTCCAACCATAAACGATATCCCACCATTTATTATCTGGCTCATCACCCTTAAGAATTTTTATTATATCATCAATATATGAAGATGAATAATTAATAACAGCTCTATCACCCATAACTTGTCTAATTTTAGATACATCTCTTAAGAAGGATGATAATCGATCCCAATCTATCGGCTCAGTTTTATCAAGATGGTTATCCCCATCAAGATCTTCCGGAACATCAAGGTGGCCATCACCATCTTTATCTTCGCCAGGATCCAACCTATGATTATTATTAACGTCTTCATAAACGGTATCAAGATGACCATCACCATCACGATCTTCATCTATTAGATCAAGGTGACCATCATGATCTAAATCTTTATAGAAATTGTTCCGGGCAAGATTTCTAACATCATCTGGGGAATGACAATCGGCACAGCAGAATTTAAAACTCCCTCTTTTTAATTCTCCAGTCCAATCTTTTGCATCGAAATTGGTAAAAATTATAAAATTTCCTAAATTACTCTTGCGAGCTGCAGAACTACCAGCATTATAAACCGTTTGTTTAATGCTATAAATAATATTACGTAAAGTATTTACTAACTCTTCTGGATTACGAGCAATAAATGGATCAGGAACACCATCACCATCTAAATCTTTATGTAAAGCAAAGGTGGTAACACCATCAGCATATTGGTTGGCTATTTTAGCAATCTCTCTTAATTGTACATCTTCTCCATTTGATAAATTAAAACCAACAGCAATTGGGGTAACACCAGCAGAAATTAATTCTTTAGTAGCATCTATAACGCCTTGAGTATAATAATTTCCAGGCCACAAAAACCAACGTCCTTGAGGATCACGATTTCCAATTCCATCTGTAAGAAAAATTACAAATTTTTTTGCACAAGGACTTGATGAGTAATAATTACCATTTTGATCGGATTTTAAACCAAGAAAATAATTTTTAGCTGCAATAATAGCTGGCCAAAATGGAGTAGCACCACCAACGTGTATCCTATAACAATGATTACAATTAGGAATAGATTCATGACAAATATTATCAATAGAGGATAAAATATTACTAATATGAACAGAATCGTAAGCCTTAATACCTTCGGTAACTAATGTATAATTATTATTTTTACCAAAATAATCATTAAAAAAAGCAATACCTGTAGAAATAGAAGAATCTTGAACCAGATCTTTAATAACATTTCCTACAACCTGTACACGCATAGTATTTAAATAATTACCTAACACAACAGAATCATTTTCATAAAGACTAGGACTTCTAGTACTAAAATATGGCGGATAATCTAGACAATTATTAGAATATTTTCCATGAAAGCTCCAATCTGCAATACCATATGTAGAAAGAATTTCGTCAATACATACATTATCAAGACTAGAAATATTAGTTAAATTCCTATAACAAATATTATTTAAAAAGGGATCTGTTAAATGAGAAATATCTCTAGAACAAGCATAAACATCAAAATATACATAAGTACGATAGTCCGATCTAAATACTCGATTAAAAACAAATTTATCGAGACCCTGATCGGTAAAGAAACCAGAATATAATTTATCTTTATCATAAGATGGAGACCAATCTGGTCGAAAACCTAGTGCCATAGATCCTGACAAATCAACTACAAAAAGTATTTCAGGTATAGAATATTGACCTAAAAAAATCGGTACGTCTCCGCACAAGCTATTTGCATAGGAAGGTCTATAACATAATAATAAAAACAAAAAAATAATTAAAAATAATCTAAAATTAGACATAATGTACCTCCCCAAAATAATTACATAGTACAAATTCTTCTTGCCTCTTCATCTTGCTCAGGATTAGGAACCACTTTCATACCAATTACTTTTAGCAACAGACCATCATCAGTATAAGCTTTAATTTCATATTTTCGACAACAAACAGCATGAAAAGAACAATGGTTAGTAACCCCTCTATAAGTAATTTGAACATTAATTCTAACAGATTTATTAGGTGAATGAATAGAAATTTGTTTATTAATAGAAGAATTTAAAGACATATTGTCTACAGACGACGTACGAAGATAATTAATAATTGTCCACCTTATTCCAGATTCTAAAGCATCTAAATTGATTAAATTCTCTTTGAGAAACAGTAGAATAAATATTTAACAAAAGGTCTTTATTGCACCATAAAGACATAAAAGATATTACCAAAAGAATAACCAAAACCAACGGTAACACAAAACCCTTATTTTTTAACAAAATTTTACGAATCGCCATAACATCTATAAACCGAAAATAATATTTTATGTTTACCCCAATAAATAGAAAAAATTATCTGCTTAAGCAACTGACTAGAATCGATCTTATAACAATTAACATAAAATTTTTGTTGTAAAACAGTATAATATTTAGGAAAAGAAGAACAAGCCTGATCTATTTGTGACCAAGGAATAGAAACAGCATACCTTTCAAGATTATCTTGCAACAGGATAACAGCATAACTATAATTTTGAGACCTCTTAATCAGAAAGATATTATCATAATTTAGTTTAGCTAAAGCTAAAATACCAATACATAACAAAACTAAAGATATTAATATCTCTAATAATCCGAAACCCTTAACCATCAAATAGACCTCGAACGAATACTGGCTAGACCTTCTATATATTCTCTTAAATAATTATCATTAAAAGGACCGCATATTTGATAATTATTAGTATCATGAAATTTTAAAATTTTGGTATTAGTTTTTATAACAGCTTTAAATTTTATAGACTTAATTCGAAAAAGGTCTGTTGGATTTGAAATTTCGGTACCATCATCTAAAATATAAAAAAATTTAAAACAATCTAAGGAATAAAAGTTACCAATAATTATTTCAGTATCAGAAGAATTAACATCTTGCCTAAATAAAGTAGAGTTATTAACATAATACTTAATATACTCACCGGGATCATCACAATCATTATCTCCATTTATATCAAATTTAATAGACAAAGACGAATCATCAGCTTGAACTATTGCTGAACAACAATTATTATCAGGACAGTTTGGCACAGAACCAGCCCGCCTTATATCAGACAAAAGTATATTAAGCATTCCACGCGCACATTCTTGAAGAGAAGCAGATTCCTTAACTAGAGAAGCAGAATTTGATGTAACAAAAAATACGGAAAAGATTAAATACATTAAAATAACACTTAGAAACAAAGTCAAAACCAACTCTAGTAAAGTAAAACCTTTTTCAACAGTTAACATTTTTGTTCCCAACTATAACATGACCTGATCTATATACAGAAATATGATAACAAGACCTCGTACGACGTTGAATTATATCAATATTTAAATTGCCATTAGTAACCAACCCTTTACGAAATTCGATAGAAGAACTTCTTGTTTGTATAGAAATATAAGAAGGGAATAAAAAAGATTGCAATTTTACTGAAGATGAACAATTATAATTTAGACACTTTATTAAATCTATTCTGTTATTGTTTATATTAATTCTAACCGAAGAAGCATTAAAAGAAACTATTTTCGCATAATTAAAATAATTATATAAGGAAGAAATAGTTTGCTTTAATTCTAAATCATCTCTTATTTTTTGTAACCAAGGCACAGAAATACTGATAATCACGGACATTATAAACAAAGCAATTAGAGACCTTTGCAAAATTAACGAGATCAGTGTTGCAAGCACAACCGCAAGGGATCCGTTCCTATTTTTCGTTCCGAAAAATTAAAATGGATCCCTGAATGGACCTTAAGAAAAGGTGTTTTCAAAGGTCTCTTTATGTTAAACAAAGCCATCACGGCGACTTTGTACGTCCGCACGATCTCGGCGTTCGCTCGCAATGCCCCAAAAAGGGAGTGCTCTTCATGATTTTTTACATGGTCATCAAGAGAAGGTTCGCAGGGCCCACAAAGCGATCTCAGCAAAATGCTTCCAGAAAAACTTTAATTGAAAAATCAGGAAGGAGTGACTCCTAGTGATAATTCAGATGCAGTTATAAATTAGATGAGACCTTCGCAAAATTGTCGAGATCAGTATTGCAAGCACAACTGCAAGGGATTCGTTCCCATTTTTCGTTCCGAAAAATAGGAACGAATCCTTGAACGGTCCTTAAGAAAAGATGTTTTGCAAAGGTCTCTAGATGTTATTTTCTATACAACTGACTTTTAGATAAGTATTACAACGTGGGTATTTAGAACATCGCCACCTGATATATTCTTTAGTTTTCATATACACATACATTTTTTCACCACATCTTGGACATCTAGGTCTATTCTTAACCTCGATCACCTTAGTATTCTTAGTAAATTGTTTATTGCAAACGAGACATCTATAACGCTGCTGACCTTTTTTGGTTTTTCCATAACGATGGAAAGCTTCAGAGCCACAAAAAGGACATTTTATAGGAAAAGATAATCTGTTTTTCATAATCGAAGGAAATAACAGGCCTTTTTGACAAAAAAGGGGAGAATTTTTGACAACTTTATGGCATTAATTTTATCTGATAAAAGTTATCGCGGTGGCTTAAGATCTAGGCTATTTTGGTTATAAAACTGCCGTGGCGAGGCGATGTAGTTACGGTCTACTGCCCTAATTCCCATCACTTATACCGGGATTACCTTGGATTTTGGCGTTGGCCATGGCCAAAAACTAGTAATAGAAAAGAAGGGGGCCTTCTGGCCCCCTTCTTTATTGCGGAATGACTTCCAGGTCTTCTGCATTACGTGGGTAAATTTGTGGTTCAGTGCGATAGTATCCCACTACACCCGTAATGTTTACTTTAGCGCCTTCCCAGACAAGCTCTGAAGGATCAAATCCTGCTTTGCCACAATAGATAGTAAGGTTGCTATTCCCATCAGAAACAACCACTTTCGAACTGGTTACACTTGTTACTTCTACGTTTTTGATTGTTACAAGTGTTCCGTAATTTGCTTCGACATCTTCAATAGTTATTTCTTTGGGTTTAGGAACGTTGGTTGTACCGGTTTTCTTAAGGTCTTCGTCTGTAGCCGGCACAATTTCTACCATGCCGTTATATTGGGTTAGGGTTCCTTGCACATCTAAAATGTCACCTAAAGATATTTCTGGAGCATCAATAGAGCCTAGCCAAAGGGCGATTCCCTGGCTTTCGTCCTGAATGAAAACCAGGTTTCCAAAAACAGCAGTTACGGTTCCAGAGACTTTAACGGTCTTGTTTTCAAGGGTTGTGTATTGCTCATAAGCATCTTTAATCTGGTTGAGTTCGATAACGGAAGCTGTATTTTCGGAATTTTCTACGACTACGATGTCATCAATACTTCTGGGATAGATTTGAGGTTCATCTCCGTAATAGCCTACCACCCCGGTAACGTCTATTTTATCTCCGGTAGTTACGATACCGGTAGGATTAAAGCCGGCCTTACCGCAGTAGATTGTTAGTTGATTATTGCCATCGGAGACGTAGATTTTACTTGAGGTAACAGAAGTTACTTCTACGTTCTTAATTACTACTAAAGTGCCGTAATTGCTGTCTATGTCTGCTAAGGTAATTTCTTTAGGGTCGGGAACACTTTGTGTTCCATCGATAGTTAAATCTTCATCGTTTAGTGGGACAATTTCTACCATGCCATTATATTTGGTTAACCCGCCTTTTACGGTGATTTTGTCTCCAAGCTCTAACGATGGAGCAGTTATTTCGCCAAGCCAAAGAGCTATCCCCTGGGTGTCATCCTGGATAAAGACAAGGTTTCCAAATATGGCGGTTACTACGCCAGAAGTTTTAACGATTTTGTTTTCTAAAGTATCATACTGATCGTAAGCTTGTTTAATGTTTTCTAATTCAACTACGAGATTTTCCAAATCTACGTGATCATAAATTTCTACGTCTTCCTGGCTTACCAGCTTAAGCTCTTTGGTGCCCTTAAACTGGGTAACTTGTCCTCTTAAGCGTACTTTATCTCCCACCTTGAATTCGGGATGATGACAATCACCAGCCCATACCACGATACTTCCTGTGTCATCTTGAAGAGTTAAAAGATTTCCGGAAGCCATTACCGCGGTAATTACCGCATCAACTTTGACAAAACGTCCGTAGAAGTTTTCGAAGTTATAATCATCGATGACGTCAGCAATAGGCATGATTTTTTCGTCGGAAAATTTGCAAAGAAGATCTTTACTAAGGGTGCTTCCGTCTTGTGCGGTAGCTACAATGGTTACGTGATGTAAATCCCCATCATTAATGGGTACATCTATAGTTCCGGTTACGTGATACCAGTCAATTTTGGGAGTGTCTACTTTGGAAACATCAAAACAATCTTTAAGGTTACCGTCTATTTCGTAACAAACACTTGTTATATTTTTCCCTTCGTCATAAATGTTAAATTCAGCGGGAACGTCACCGCTAATAGTTACGTCAACGGGTGCCAGAAGATTGATTTGTTTATCAGAGTCAATTGCTTTATAAAAACGATGCACTTCATGGTCTTTCAAGTAGTAGATAGCATAACCGATAGGATTACCATCAGGAGTTTTTCCTGTTTGCCACCAGTCGCCACAAACAGCTCCGTCTTGATATTCGGGGATACCGTTTCTGTAAATTACTCTGTTGTCATGGGTATGACCTGCTAATAAGATGATATTATCTTTATAGGGTTCGATTACATTCATAAACTCCTGATAGCTTTCTTCGGTCCAGGAACCAAGAGGTTGGTGATAAGAGATAATGATAAACTTATCTTTATTTGCTTCTAGGTCAGATTTTAGCCAATTTAGTTGTTCTTCAGGTAAGCTAACCACTCTGTATCCGGTTTCGGGGAGCTCTTCAGGGTCTATTACCACAAAGTGATAATCACCTTTATCATAAGAGTAATATACCTTTTCCTTACCAATGTCTAGGTACTGAAGGATTAAGCCTTCGTCATAGCGCGGGTCAGCGGTGTCAACGCCGGTTAGTTTTATGCCTGCCCGGTCGTGGTTGCCAGGGGCATAAAGAAAGGCAATGTGGTTATCTACGATGGGATCACGTACGTGTTCTTTGGCCAAGATAAACCAATTTTCGGCGGTATCTAAATCGCGGTCTTCAGCATGGGCCACAATATCTCCGGTTTGGATAAAAACATCGGGATTGTAGTCTAAAACTTCTTGGACAGCCTTATCGGTGGTTTCAACCGCTGGAATAGTGCCACCAAAAATATCTGCTATTTCCGGATCAGTGGCCAGGTGTATGTCGGCAAAGTGCACCAGAAATAGACTACTTGATGTCCCGTTTCCAATTACCCAACGCCCATTTTCTTGCTTGAGTTCGCAACCAATTAGGGTCAAAGACAAAATTAAAAATAAGATCACCGACCACAAATACCTTCTTCCTAAGAAATTCATAATCCCCCTCCTATAGTAATTTTTGATGAGTTTTCTTGATAAGCGCAGGTTGTAAATTAGGTTTTAATAAATTCCAAAAAAATGGTTAAGAACATATTTGTTGTTGGTCGGGGGCTGTAAGATGAGTCCCCATGCGGTACCTCCCCACCTAAAGTATCGTAGCCCCAAGAAACCCGTAGAAGTGAAGGAACTCTTTATACCTGTAAACGTCGACGAGTAAGGTAAAAAATTACCTGTAAGGAGAGGCAAAATGACTTATAATTAAGATGTCGCCTCGACCGATATGGAGAGTATAGTCTCTTATAATCCAGTTTTATGATCAAAATAGGATAAAAAATGGGCCTCCAAGGTGATCCTGTTTTAGAGCGGTTACGACACAAAAAAAGGCGTTATGAAGCATATGGCTTCAGTAGAGAGCAAGAACGTGCCTTATGGGCCTTCTTTGACCTGGCCCAAGAGTACGAAACCTTAGAAAATTTTTATCGTGTCTGTGTCTTGGTTCCCAAAGAATTTTTAGGCTTTTCCACCCGGCTTTACCTATATTTAGAAGGCGGACACATGAAATTGGTAGCAGACAGCAGCATTGGTCTCCTTGAACCCCCTCGACCTCGCCCAGACTTGTCAACTATCACCGAAATTGTACGCCAAGACGGCTCTTGGTTCTTTCCCTTTAAAGGCAATAAACGCCTCATTACTCTTTCTCCCAAAGGGATGGGAGACCAAATCTTGGGTATTTTGGAGGTCTTTCCAGCGGACAAACTTTCTGCCCGCGACAAACTATTTTTTCAAAAATTTGCCAACCGCATCGGCTACAATTTACATATAAAATTTATTTTTCAACAAAGCCTTGAACACATCAAATTCATCAACACCTTGGTGGCCGACATAGAACACAACGTGATCATCCCCAACATGTATTATCGCGTATTATTTAGACGGCTGGCCCGCAAAATTGATCTCCTTCAAGAACTAGTCCAACATTTACGTGAAGGAGGAGAAAATCTTTCGACCTCACGGGTGGCTGAGGCCATAAATAACCTGCACAATATTTTGATGGAAGAATATCAACAAATTGAAAAACACTACGAAACAGTCAGCCTTTTTTTAGAAAGCCTTTTGCGACGCGATCACTTTCAAAAAGGGCACTTTGTCTTGCGCAAACGCACATGTCGTTTTGCCAAGGAGGTAATCGAGCCCCAGCTAGAGCGCTATAAGCGACGTTTTGAAAAGGCAGGTATCATGATTGACAACCGTTTAGGAGGAGTCCCAGATGAAGAATTAATCATGGCGGTTGATGTGGGGCTACTCTCTCAAGTTTACGCCAATCTCTTTAGCAACGCCTTAAAATATACCCGTGAGGTAAAAACACCCGAAGGGGAATATAAAAAATTTATTGCCTTTGGGCGAGAGATAATCCCTCATTTTTTTGGTCCGGGCAAGCACGGTATAAAGTTTAATGTATTTACAACTGGCCCACATCTATCGCCAGAGGAGGCCAAGAAGGTCTTTGAGGAGGGATGGCGAGGTAACAATATCGGTAGTCAACCAGGATCTGGTCGAGGACTCCACTTTGTCAAAAAAGTAATCGAATTACACGGGGGAGTTGTAGGGTATGAACCTACCCCTCTGGGTAATAACTTCTACTTTGTACTGCCCCTTAAACAAGAAGATTCTATAGAACAACGGGATCTATTTGACAACGATCCCCCAAAGGGAGGCTATTTCTAAATTTTGCTTTCGGTTAATTGACGCCTAAGGCATAATCATTATTGTTCAAGACACAAAACTAAAGTAGTAGGAGGTCTTCTTTGACAGACGTGGTGCGCCCTGGCACACGGGTAGTATTAAGATATCGTGTCTTGGCCGGGCCCAAAATAGTTGATAAGGCAGAAAAGCCTATAGAGATTGTAGTGGGCAAAGGTGATTTTCTACCCGTAGTAGAAAAGGCTCTAATAGGCCATCAGCCTGGAGACCATTTGTCTGTCCTGGTACCTCCAGACAAACTATATGGCCCTTATGACCCCAAAAAGCTCTCTTTCATCCCTATTGAACGTTTACCCAAAGATCTCCACCCAGGCCAAGTTATTCAAATCCAAGACGAGTACGGCATCCCCCACCCTGCCACAGTACGTCGTCTGGATCAAGATATAGCCTTAGTTGATTATAACCACCCCTTGGCTGGCCGGCCCCTGCGCTTCGAAATAGAGATACTTGGAGTAAAACCACCCGATCCCAATATCAACACCGCTTTTGATACCTATGATCAAGCTAAGGCCTCAAATAAGAAAACTAACTCTCTCGACAAGGAGGAACTCTTATGAAATACATCATCCTCGTGGGTGATGGAATGGGAGATTTCCCTCTGAAAGAATTAGAGGGCCGTACTCCTTTAGAAGCCGCTCTTACTCCTGGGATGGACTTTGTGGCCCAGCACGGCATCTTAGGCTTGGTCCAAACTGTTCCCCAGGGCATGGAACCAGGCAGTGACGTGGCCAACATGTCCCTTTTGGGGTACCGACCAGAGTCTCAATATACAGGCCGAGGGCCTATAGAAGCTGCTAGTTTGGGTATCCAGTTGCGCCCAGAAGACGTGGCCTTTAGATGTAATCTGGTTACCCTAGAAAGAAGAGACGAGCATCTTATCATGGCCGATTACAGCGCCGGACATATCTCCACCGAAGAGGCCCACAAACTCATAGAAGAACTAAATAATCACCTGGCCAGTGATAAATTATTCCTCCATCCGGGCAAGAGTTATCGCCATATATTGGTTTGGCGTGGTGGGCCCGAAGGTATAAAAACATATCCTCCTCATGATTTGCTAGGACGTGACATATACGAAGCGTGGCAGGTTTACGAAGAAGAGCCTGTGCTTCGCGACTTTCTTATAAAGGCTATGGCCTTTTTAGAAAAACATCCTATAAATCAGCAGCGCCGTAGCCAAGGCAAACTACCGGCCAACTCTCTTTGGCCTTGGGGGCAAGGACGTTTCCCCCGTTTAGAGCCCTTTAAGAATAAGTGGGGGCTTCCTGGGGCAGTAGTAGCCGCCGTAGACCTGATTAAGGGTCTGGGAGTGCTGGCCGGGCTTGAAATTATTGATGTACCAGGGGCCACAGGTTATCTAGACACCAACTACGAGGGAAAGGCCTTGGCAGCCATCGATGCCCTTTCGGAACACGATTTTGTCTTCGTACACGTAGAGGCCCCTGATGAAGCCAGCCACGAAGGGGATCTAGACTTAAAACTGCGGGCCATTCAAGACTTCGATCGTTATGTGGTGCGCACGGTCCTGGAAGAGGCCACGGCAAGGCTTAAGGAATACCGACTCCTCGTAGTTACAGACCACCTGACCCCCTTATCTTTGCGCACCCACGCCTCAAAGCCTGTACCCTTTGCCATTTATGATTCCCGACAGACAGAAGTAAAAAGGGCCACAGGGTATGGAGAAAGTTCGGCCAAAGAAACAGACCTCTTTATGCCCAACGGGGAAGAACTCCTAAAACTCTTTTTGGAAAGAGAGCCCCAAATAGAATTAGATGCCAAATAAGACAGACTTTCTGATCATTGGTTCGGGTATCGCAGGGCTTTTTTTGGCCCTGCGTATCGCCCACTTAGGCCGGGTAACTATAGTTACCAAAAAGTGTGCCTCCAAGGCCAATACTTCTTTGGCCCAAGGTGGAATAGCCTGTGTGATGGGAGAGGATGACTCCTTTGACTTACACCTTCAAGATACCCTGCGTGCCGGGGACGGGCTCTGTAACCCAGAGATAGTCGAGCTCGTGGTCACCCAAGCCCCGGCAAGGATAAAAGACTTACTTGACCTAGGGGTACCTTTTACCAGAGACCCGCAAAACCCCCATCGACTCGCCTTGGGACTTGAAGGGGGCCATAGCCGGAGACGCATTGTCCACGTAGAAGACCATACCGGTAGAGAGATACAGCAGGTACTCCTTTCCCACATCAAAAAACACCCCAACATCCACCTTTTGGAAAACCATTTAGCCGTAGACCTCATAACCCTTTGTAAGGTTTATCGCCATTTTCCCCGCGAGGTCCTGGGACAAGAACGTTGTCTTGGGGCCTACATTTTGGACGTGACTACCGGGGAAATCAAAACCTTTGTTGCCCCTCTGACCATCTTGGCCACCGGGGGGGCAGGCAAAGTCTATCTTTATACCAGCAACGCTGATATAGCCACTGGTGACGGTATAGCCATGGCTTATCGTGCTGGTTGCCGCCTAAAAAATCTAGAATTTGTCCAGTTTCATCCCACTTGTCTTTACCACCCCAAGGCCAAAAATTTTCTCATTTCCGAGGCCCTAAGGGGAGAAGGGGCCATTTTACTAGACCCTAATGGCAAACCCTTTATGCATAAATATGATCCCCAACGAAAGGAACTAGCCCCTCGAGACATAGTAGCCCGGGCTATCGATTTTGAACTCAAAAAATCGGGCAAAGAGTGCGTTTATTTAGATATATCACATAAACCAGCCGAATTTATAAAGAGCCGCTTCCCTCATATCTACCAAACGTGTCTAAAATTCGGGATAGATATTACCACCGCACCCATCCCTGTTGTCCCCGCAGCACACTACTTTTGTGGAGGAATCGCCACTGATCGCTTTGGGCAAACAGATCTGCACGGCCTCTTTGCCCTTGGGGAATGTACTTGCACCGGCTTGCACGGGGCTAATCGTCTGGCTTCCAACTCTCTCCTTGAGGGTCTGGTATTTGCTTATCAGGCCTCCCAGCGCATAAAAAAAGACTGGTCTTTTTGGAAAAATACGCGCTTACCTTCGGTGCCAGACTGGGATCCTGGAGGAGCCGTAGACATGCGAGAAAAGATACTTGTCTCCCATAATTGGGATGCCATACGACGCCTAATGTGGAACTATGTGGGCATAGTACGTACACAAGAGCGTCTTGCCTTGGCCTTAAGGCGCCTAAACGCCATCCTGGAAGAGATCGAAGAGCATTATTGGAAATATATCCTAACGGCCGATTTTATAGAGCTGCGCAATATTGCCCACGTGGCCAAACTAATTGTAGAAAGCGCCCTAAAAAGAAAGGAGAGTCGGGGAGCCCACTACCTGGTAGAATACCCCCACCGAGACGACAAACACTTTAAAAAAGACACGGTGATATGCCGTTTACAATACCAGGTCAGGACGGGCTAAGGCCCATCCTGACCCAATTTTTTACGCTACCTGAGACTCTTCTTCCAGGAAGTGTTTCCGAAAATCAAGCTGGCCCTTGGTTTCGTCATAATCGACCAAAATATGATCACCTTCCTGAAAGGTCCCCTCTAATAGCTTTATGGCCAACGGGTCTTCAATGTAGCGCTGGATACACCGCTTGAGGGGACGTGCGCCATATATCGGGTCGTACCCCACCTCAGCCAACCATTCCTTGGCCCTATCCGTAAGATGAATCACTATGTGCTTGTCCTCCAGACGTTGCTGTAGATAACGCACCTGGATTTCTACAATCCGCTTTAGGTGCTCCTTGGTCAGGCTATTGAACACAATAATTTCGTCGATACGATTTAGAAACTCGGGACGAAAATGAGCCCTTACCGCTTCCATTACCCGACGTTCCATTTCCGGACGATTATCACGCAGTTCCTGCACCCACTGACTACCAATATTGGAGGTCATGATAATGATTGTATTTTGAAAGTTAACGGTACGTCCCTTACTGTCGGTAAGACGCCCATCGTCTAAAATTTGAAGCAATATATTGAATACGTCGGGATGGGCCTTTTCGATTTCGTCAAACAAGATCACCGAATAGGGCCTACGGCGTACGGCCTCGGTAAGCTGGCCCCCCTCCTCATAGCCTACATAACCAGGAGGCGCACCAATAAGCTTTGACACAGCATGTTTTTCCATATATTCCGACATATCAAAGCGGATTAGGGCCTGCTCGGTATCAAACATGAATTCTGCCAGGGCCTTGGCCAATTCTGTCTTACCCACCCCGGTAGGACCTAAAAACATAAAGGATCCTATGGGTCGATTGGGGTCCTTAAGGCCCGCCCTTGCCCTACGTACAGCGTTGGCAATGGCCTTTATGGCGTGGTCTTGACCAACTACACGCTGGGCCAGACGTTCTTCCATCTTTAAGAGCTTTTCACGCTCACTTTCTAAGAGTTTAGATACTGGTATCCCTGTCCACTTGGCAATTATTTCGGCTACATCTTCGGCGTCTACCTCTTCTTTTAAGAACTTGTGTTCCTTTTGGATCTCGGCCAATCTTTGATTCCATTCTTCCAGCTCTTTTTCTAGCTGAGGGATGCGCCCGTAGATGATCTCCGCCACCTTATTGAGGTCACCCTGTCTTTCGGCCTGTTGAGCCTCAATACGCAACTGATCTATTTTTTCCTTGATACCCCGGATTTTTTGGATCACTTCCCGCTCTTTTTGCCACTGGGCCTTCATTTCGGCGGCTTTGTTCCGTAACTCTTCCAATTGCTCATCTATTTTCTTTAGCCGCTCTCTAGCCCGCGGATCAGTCTCGCGCTCCAGGGCCATACGCTCGATCTCTAGTTGTTTGATCTTGCGTTCGATTTCGTCTATTTCCGTGGGCATGGAGTCTATCTCGATCCGAAGCTTCGCCGCGGCCTCGTCAATGAGGTCAATAGCCTTATCCGGCAGGTAACGATCAGTTATATACCGTGCCGAAAGTTGTACCGCAGCCACAATGGCGCTATCAGTAATCCGCACACCATGATGCACTTCGTACTTTTCTTTGAGGCCCCGTAAGATGGCAATGGCCTCTTCTATACTTGGTTCATCTACGTAAACGGGCTGGAAACGTCGTTCCAAAGCAGGGTCTTTTTCTATATGCTTGCGGTATTCTTCGATGGTAGTGGCACCAATACAGTGTAGTTCACCCCTGGCCAGGGCCGGCTTTAACATATTGGCGGCATCCATAGCCCCTTCTGCGGCTCCAGCACCAACTAGGGTGTGAATCTCGTCGATAAAGAGAATGATCTCCCCTTCGCTCTCGGTCACTTCCTTTAATACCGCCTTGAGCCTTTCTTCAAATTCTCCCCGATACTTGGCTCCAGCCACCAAGGCCCCCATGTCAAGCTGCACGATGCGCTTATTTTTCAAGGGCTCGGGAACATCACCGGCCACAATGCGCTGGGCCAGGCCTTCTACAATAGCGGTCTTACCCACTCCTGGTTCGCCAACCAGTACGGGATTATTTTTGGTACGTCGGGACAATATCTGAATTACACGACGTATTTCTTCGTCTCGTCCAATTACGGGGTCTAATTTGCCGGCTTTGGCCAGGGCCGTAAGGTCACGCCCAAATTTTTCTAAGGCCTGATACTTATCCTCGGGGTTCTGGTCTGTAACCCGCTGTCCCTTGCGGATCTGGTTGATGACCTCAAGGACACTTTCTTTGGTAAGCCCCCTGCGTTTGAGGATCTCCGCCGAAGGGGTGTTGCTCTCCAATATGGCCAATAACAAGTGCTCCGTAGACACATAGTCGTCTCGCATCTCCGCGGCCAGACGCATGGCCCTCTCTAGTACCTGCTTCAGATTAGGAGATAAATAGACCTGATAGCCACTTCCCGAAACCGAAGGGATCTTGTCTAGCGCTTCGTCTACATCTGAAGAGACTAGCTTATTATTGATGCCCATGCGCTCTAAAATCATGGGCACTATGCCCCCTTCTTGCTCTACCAAGGCCTTCAAAAGATGCTCTACTTCCATATTTTGATGGCCACGGGTCTCCGCAAGCCTTTGCGCCTCTTGAATGGCGTCTTGAGATTTAAAGGTAAATTTTTCCAACCGCATATTATTACCTCCTTGCGTTCAAAATTTTATGTGACGCATGATAACTCACGGATATATCGAAAAATTAAATTGCTTTGCGTTAAGCAAGGTAAGTTCGGGGATAAATACTGTCAAGGAGAGGACTTTAAAAATAGGCAAAAATTTCCCCCCTCGGCAAAAATTTCCCGTGGTAAAGGAAGCTATTTGCGGGAGAATATTTGTCCCCTCTAGGAGTTTCCGATGCCCTATTCCTTGGCACCACCTTTGCAAGAAGTGTTTGTTGGGAGGTGCCTATGGGCATGGAAAATATCGGTATAAATCCGCTAAACGTAGGCCAGGGACAATCGTCGTTTCTACCCGAGGGGAATAAGGGAGAAAGCCCCCTGGCGGCCAGCCAGTTTTTTGTCCTCCTCTTGGCCCTCTTGCTAAACCCTTTAGGAGAGACAACAAAAGAGGCCCCTAATTCCACCGCCGAAATAACTCCTTTGGACCAAAATAAAGCCCCTAGCTCTAACTGGCAGGAGGCTTTCCCCAACTACATTTTGCCCCTAGAGACCCAGGCCCCTTTTCTGGATAAACGGCCCGAATTTCCCCCTTCACCTCAAGCCCAAATATCAGATACTTCAGAGCTCCAAAAATTCTGGCAAAAACTTGATCTATTACTTGGTCAAGCTTTTTGGGGACAAGGATCTAAAGACAGCTCGCCGTTATTGTCTCCAGATACAGATCAAAAACCAGATAAAATAAGTATATCTAAGGATAAGGCCCTGAATAAAGCGGATTTAATCCTCTTTTTTCAGGGGATATTCCAAAATTTAGTCGAAAAAGGGCTTGTTTCGGCAGAGGAAGCCCAAAAATTTTTAGACAAAATGAGATCATTTTTAGAATCAGAGCCGGGATTTAAACAAGATTTAGAACAATTCATTCACAAATTAAAAACTAATAAACAAAATTTAGCTGAAAATATCACAACTAAAGAAAAAACATCTACAGAAGAAATATCTTCCAAAATAGAAGACAAAGACCAAAAATTGGGGCAGAAAAATTTAGTTGGAACTGATTTTTCAAAAAATTTAAAAGAAAATCTTGATTCAAATAAACCCACAGAAACAATAGCCCAAAAGACGATATACGAAGGGGAAACAGGCCTCAAAAAACTAGAAAAGGCAACCCAAAAAGGACATGTAGAAAAAAATAGCGAAGAAAGACTTGTTAGGTTGGATTATAATCGAGAACACAATTCGCGTATTTTGGATAAAAGAATTGCCCCCCAAAAGCCCCTAAAATCTCTCCTGACCACGCCCAACCATGCCGAACAAGACGGCAAACCCGAGATAAAAGCAAAAATTGATTTCTCTTCCCCCGGGAATTTTATCGTGGGCAGAGGTCACGCCCCCAGCCCTACCGAACCCGCCCCGATGGTGTTTCGAGCCCCTGGGCCTCTAACCCCGGCCCAGGTACCAGAATTCGTCAAAGAAATGATCTTACGGGTAGGACAAAACGGACGCCACGAAGTGCGGTTAAAATTGGAACCGCCCCATCTGGGCGAGCTCCGTATAGACCTCTCCATAGACAAAGGAGAGGTGAAACTCTTATTCACCGTAGAGCACCCCCATGCTGCTCAGGCCTTGCATCAGGAGCTTCACCTCCTGGCTAAGGCCCTTAACGAAGCAGGACTAAATTTTGGTGGCTGCGACATAAATCTTGGCGGGGGACATACACCTTATCAAGAAAATCCCAAGGGACAGTATGTATGGGCCTCTAACCCCCGTCTTCAAGAAGGACAAAGGCCCACCGAGGAAGAGGTAAAAACCAAAAGAGGTCTTGTGGATCTCCATATATAGGAGGGTAATATATGCTTTCGTCCACCAATAGCATTGATTCTAGTCCAGAACTCTTTAAAGAGCTAGACCACAACCCCAAACAACGGGTGCCCAAGAAGGTCCTAGATCGCAACGACTTTATGCTCCTTTTCATAAAACAGCTAGAGTACCAAGACCCCATGAAGCCTTTAGACAACAATCAAATGGCCACCCAGCTGGCCCTATTTAGTCAGGTGGATCAGCTGTTTGATCTAAACCAGAAAGTAGCCAAGGCCCTGGATACCGTTAAAGGCCAGGAATTAGACTTGGTAAGCAACCTTGTAGGCCGCTTGGTACGGGTAGAAGGGGCCAGTGCCCGGGTGGAGGGAGGACGATTTTTAGGGGCCAAGGTGCACCTGGAAAACCCTGTATCCGACCTAAAGGCCAAGATATACGCCCCTGACGGGACTTTGGTAAAGACCATTGACATGGGAGGCCTGTCGGCCGGAGACCACTTAATTAAATGGGACGCCACCAATGAAGCCGGGCAAAGGGTCTCCGATGGCAACTACAAAATTCACCTCGAATGGAAAGGCGCCAAGGACCTTAAACCCGAGATAGAAACCATAGGACGTATTACCCGCGCCCTTTTAGGTGATGATCCAAAACTCATAGTCAATGATCAACTGAAAGTAAGCCCCCAGGATCTAAAAGAAATCCTTGCTGGAGGGAGAGTATGAGCCTTTTTGGGACCATCTACCTGGGCAAAAGTGGTGTATGGTGTATGAGTCAAGGGATAAGGGTCAGTGCGGACAATGTAGCCAACCTGGAAAGCACCGGTTTTAAGGGTAGCAGGCCCCTTTTTGAAGACATGTTTCTATCGGCTACTACCGAAGCCCCTCCTAGAGATCAAAAAGGGTTGGGGACAAACCTTGAAGACATAGAGGTCCTCTATGAGCAAGAAGGCCCTATTCACGCCACCGATAACCCTACGGATTTGGCCATCTCTGGTCGAGGATTTTTTACCGTAACCGATGGTGAAGACCTGTTTTTTACCCGTGATGGGAATTTTCTCGTCCAAAACGCCGCTCAAGAGGGGTTTTTAAAACTCAGTCTGCCTAACGGCTATGATCTTTGCGGTTGGAGCATACCTGAGGGGACAGAAGGTAGCGAAGTGACCCAGGGTACCTTAAGTCCTGTGGTCTTTCCGTCCACCATGGCCGGCCGAGAGACAGAAAATATAGAGTTACAGATAAACTGTGACGCCTCTAAACCGCCAGAGTCTCAAGATATAAGCCTTTTAGATAAATGGGACAGCACTAATCCTCAAGAACCTATTGCCGAAAATGCTTACGATCTAAAGATAGACTTACCGGTTTTTGACCCAGCGGGCACCAAACACGATCTTTATCTCTACCTGGATAGGACATCTCAGGCAAGAACCTTTGAGTTTTTGGTTTCCTTGCCCCCTGATCAAGACTGGCGGGCACAAGGTCCTTTTAGTGGCTGCCTACTTAGTGGGTTGCTCCATTTTGGCTCAACCGGGACCCTCGAATCTATAAGTGATGTACAGAGTATTCAACCAGACGGTACCACCACCAATCTACTCCCCCAAGATTGGAGCAATGGGGTGCCCTATTTTGAGGTCAATCTATCCGGTACTACCCAGCGTATACAGTTAGATTTTGGTCTACACTACGATAGTACTAGCAACTCTTGGCAACCAGTAAGTGGTCGTCAAAGCACGGCCTATGCCGCACCCTTTAGTGTGCTTTATCAACATCTTGACGGCTACGGCCCGGGACGCTTTCAAGAAATTCAAGTAGACGAACAAGGGGTTATCCACGCCCATTATACCAACCGCCAGGAGATTCAGGTGGCCCGAATCCCTCTGGCCCTATTTGAAAGCCCGGATGAACTGTCCCGCGCTGGAGGCAACCTATTTAAAAGCGTAGACGGAGCTACGGCCCAGTACTTCGCCCCGGACAAAGATTCTATAGGCCTGATCATGGGAGGGGCCTTGGAAGGATCAAACGTAGATTTGGCCAACGAGATGGTGCACTTGATCACCTTACAACGGGCCTTTCAAAGCAACACCAGGGTCATTAGCACCGCAGACCAGATGCTTGACCAGTTTCTAAGGACTCTTTGATAAGGCCCAAAAAGCTTAAAAATTAGCCGCCAAAGCCCATGAACCGAAAAAAATTATAGATACATAGACAAAACTAGACACAAGGGAGGGAGCACATATGGGACTTACCGATGCCCTATTTGCAGGGACAAGTGGTTTGAGAAGCCTGGGACACGGTATGAGCGTAGTAGGAGATAACGTATCTAACTTAAACACCACCGCCTTTAAGGGTTCTAGGATCACCTTTTCTGATATCATGGCCCAGCGTATTAACACTACCTCTGGTTCTGGACAGATGGGCCGCGGCGCGGCGATAAACGCCCTCTACCCCACCATGCAACAGGGATCCTTTGAAAGTACCGCCAGCCCTACTGACCTGGCCATTGCCGGAAACGGGTTCTTTATCTTAAAAAGCCACGATTCCAGTGGAAACACGTATTATACCCGCGATGGCCAGTTCCTGATCGAAAAAAGGGGTTATCTAGTGAATCCGGCTGGATTTCGTGTGCAGGGCTGGCAAATAGACGAGGTAACCGGCGACATAACCGGGGCCCTAACAGACATACAAATCCAACGTAGTTCTCCGCCAGTACAGACATCCAAAATCGATGTGATTACCAACCTGGACGCCCGTGAAGAGCTTGAAACCAAAGATATAACTATAGAAGGAGATATAGACAGTGGTACCCAAAGCACCACCTTTGTAGTTCGTGACATAAACGGAAAAGACATCAAACTAAGGCTTGATTTAACCTGGGATAACGCCAATCAAAAGTGGAATTATACTATTACCAACGTGGAAAACAGCCAAATTCTGGCCCAGGGAGCAGACACCACCGCCACCCGCACCAACATAAAATTACCCATTACCGAAGAGAGTATTGCCCTGGATTGGAGCAACGTTACCCATGAGCCTTCCATCACTGATGGTCTTTTGGTCCCCGGACGCACCGGGCGGATAGAACTTTCTGACCCCAATGGTTACGCGGATACCTGGATGTATAAGACCGTTACGGTAAAAGACGCCAACGGTAATAATATCGTCTTAGATATCTGGCTTTATTACCAAGACACTACTGCTCCGCCCACTACGGACTTTCCCGCAGAGATACAAAGCCAAATACCAAACCTGAGCCTGGCCAATGGGGTATGGCACTACGTTATTTTTCAAGAACCCTCGGTACCAGGCTCTTATACCAACCCCGCAAGCGATACAGGCACTCTCCTTTCGTGGGGGGTTGATCAAAGCTCAAGCGACACCCTGGCCCGTTTCTTTCTAGATGGCACTACCCAAGAACTCACGGTAGATTGGAGTAACGTAACCACCCCTAATGCAGCAGCAGGTACCGCGCAGGAAATCGCCAATGAACAACAATATGCCCTCCAAGACATAAATACCTTGTATGAGGCCTGGGATGCCCGAAATGACACACCTCTGCCTAGCACATCTTATAACTACCGTACTACCCTTACGGTATACGACTCTTTGGGCACGCCCCACGAAATAACTATTTTTTACGACCGCACTACCCGCGATAACGTCTATGAATTTTTAGTGACTTGTGACCCCAACGAAGACCAGCGAGACTTTTTGAGTGACACCGTGGCCATGCAGTGGACCAAAGAGACGGGAAACATCATCTCCAAGGTACAGATCCCCTCGGGACAAACCATTGGTCAGGTAAAGCGTGGTGTCCTCATGTATGGACGCATGGAATTTGATAATCAGGGAAATATCAAAAAGTTTTACGAGACTTACCGGGTAGACCCTGATACCGGGGCCTTAGTAGAGATAGTAAACGAAAACGGCTCTCCGGAGAATAACCCCGCAGACGGCTACGAGGTGTTGGGACCACACGGTTATCCCGTAATACTGGCCGATTTTCTAGGGTTAAACCTGGATAATGATCCCGCACAGAGTGATGAACAACGCATTGAAGCCCATCAAAACATTCAACAAATCGAGTTTAATACCGGCTACTACTACAAAGATGGGGCCTGGCGTTCAGAATCGGTACGTACTACCCAATACGCCACCAGCAACTCCACTGTATTTTACGATCAAGACGGCTATGGTCCGGGCTACCTAGAAAGTATCTCGGTAGATACAGACGGAGTGCTCACTGGACACTACTCTAACGGACGCGTCATACCCCTGTGGATGGTAGGCCTTGCCAACTTCAATGCCCCCGAAATGTTAGACAAGGCCGGAGGGAACCTTTACAAAGAAACAACCCGCTCAGGCCCTCCGGTGACCGGAAAACCGGGCACCAACGGCTTGGGATCCATCGCCCCCAATAGTCTAGAACAATCAAACGTCGACCTGGGAGAACAGTTTGTAAAAATGATTACCATCCAGCGGGGGTTTCAGGCCGATGCGCGAATCATCACCGTCACCGATACCATGCTGGACGAACTGCTCAATCTGAAACGCTAAAAAACAAGGGAAGCCTTCTTTGGGACAATGAACATCAAGGCGGGCACAAGGCCCGCCTTATTCTTTAAGACCCGTAGAAAAACACCGGCTTTACCAGGGGAAGCCCCCCTTGCTGCACCGTTTCCAGGGCCTTCTCAAATAGACGGTCAGGGACTTTGAAGATCAATATGGCCTTGTCCTTTCCCCCTACAAAGGCGTAGGTGTAGTCAATGTTGATGTCTTGGTCGGCCAAAAGCTTCACCACCTGATAGAATCCTCCGGGCTTGTCTGGTACTTCCACGGCAAAGACATCTTGTTCTTTCACGGTAAAACCAGCAGAAGATAAAATAGAGCGTGCCTTTTCGGGGTTATCCACCACCAAGCGCAGGATGCCAAACTCGGCACTCTCCGCCAGGGCCAGGGCCCTTATATTTACCTTGGCCTCGGCCAATACCTGAGTGACTTCTTTGAGGCGCCCCTTACGGTTTTCCAAAAATATAGAAAGCTGTTTGACGGCGAATTTGGCTCGCATAGTGGCCTCCTTTATTTTGTAATGCTTTCTAATTCACGCCTATCAACCACACGCTTGGCTTTGCCCATGGAACGTTCGAGAGTCTTGGGTTCCACAAGCTTTACCCGGGCCCTTAAAAATAGGGCGTTGGCCAGCTCTTCTTCCAGTTTGCGTTTGAGATTTTCCAGGGCGCCTATATCGCCGGTAAATACGCGTTCATCAACTTCTACCCACACCTCTAGTACATCAAGAACGCCACGCTTGTCCAGTACAATAACGTAATTGGGGGTCAGACCTTCTACCTGGGTTAGGACGTGTTCTACTTGAGAGGGAAAGACATTTACCCCCGAAACAATGAGCATATCGTCACTGCGACCAATGACCCTTCCCATACGCAAAATAGTACGGCCACACTTACAAGGAGCCTTATAAAGGGTGGCGATATCTCTGGTGCGGTAACGGATCAAAGGCAGCCCCTGTTTGGTCAGGGTAGTAAATACCAGCTCACCCTCTTCGCCCTCAGGGAGAGGTTCACCGGTCTCGGGGTCTATGACCTCGGGCAAGAAGTGGTCTTCAAAAATATGGAGCTCGTCGTGTTCACAAGAGGCGGCCACCCCTGGACCAATAATCTCCGAGAGTCCGTAACACTCACAATAGCGAATACCCCACACTTTAGACACATTTTCTCTAAGCCCTTTAGAGGCCGGTTCGGCACCAAAAAAACCCGCCCTAAGACGAAAATCTTCTCTGGGATTTAGGCCCTCTTCAGAGGCCACCTCCGCCAGATGCAAGGCGTAGGAGGGAGTAGAACAAAGTACAGTGGCCCCAAAATCGCGCATAAGCATGAGTTGACGTTTGGTAAACCCCACGCTAGAGGGCACCACAGCCGCCCCTACGCCCTCAGCCCCATAGTGAAAACCAAGGCCACCGGTAAAAAGGCCGTAGCCGTAGGCGTTGTGGACGACATCCCCTGGCCCTACCTTGGCCATGGAAAAAGTGCGGCACATGACCTCGGTCCACACCCGCATGTCATGAGCGGTATAACCCACTACCGTAGGTTTCCCTGTGGTTCCCGAAGACGAATGGATGCGTACGATCTGTTCCATGGGTACGGCAAACATGCCAAAGGGATAGTGGTCTCTCAGATCCTGTTTGACTGTAAAGGGCAAACGCCTAAGATCGTCTAGACTCTTGATGTCGTGAGGCTTTACGCCTAACTCGTCAAATTTTTGTCGATAAAAAGGTACCAAGTGGTACACCCTTTCTACCACTTCTTTTAAACGTTTTAGTTGCAAAGCTTCGATGTCTTCTCGAGCTAGGTAATCTTTTTTCCGCCAATCCATAAAATCCTCCCCTTTAGACCTTTTCTCTCGCTCTTAGCGTATCTATAAATAAATGACAAGGGTTATTGTCCCTTAGGGCCCTTTAAACAGGCCTTAAGGGGCAAAACAGGGAAACTACAGGCCTTTGGGTCTAAAAAAAACGCTAAACCGCCCGGGCATCCCGGGGAAAAAAGAGATTTCACCTTGTCAGATGCCCAACTTTGCACTAAGAAAACGCTTCACGAGCCCTAAAGGAGGTCCTCCATGCCACGTGCCATTAAATGGAAGATAGCACTCCTTGGTTTTATCACTTTGGTTTCTATTGCCTTGGTGCTACCTTCTTTTGTCCCCAACCTACCCTCTTGGTATAAGCGTTACGTCTACGACAAGGCCCTCAAACTTGGTCTGGACCTGCAAGGAGGAATGCACCTGGTATTGCAGGTAGATCTTGACAAGGCCATTGCTAACGCCCTTAATGCCCGGGCCAAAGATCTACAAGAGGTACTAGGGCGCAAGGGGATACGTTGCAGTATCAGCGAAGGCAAAAATACCTCGGAACTTATCCTTACTCTCCCTAACAAAAGCGCTTTAAACCGGGTAAAAGAAATCATAGAAAAAGACTTTAAAGGCTTAAAGATAGTCCGCATAAAAGAGGACACCTTTCCCAAGGTTGTTATTTCGCTCTCTGATAAACAGGTAGCCTTTATTAAGGAACACGCCCTTGATCAGTGTCTAGAGATCATTCGTAACCGTATTGACCAGTTCGGAGTTACTGAACCGGTCATCGTAAAACAAGGTAACAACCAAATTGTTGTAGAACTCCCAGGGATCAAAGACCCTGAGCGAGCCTTGCGTCTCATAGGGCAAACAGCCCAGCTTGAATTTCACCTGGTCGACGACCAAGCCATGGCTCAAATCAACCTGCAGGCCTTGATAGAAAAGGCCCTGAAAGAGGGGCGGCTCAAACCCAATGCCTCTCTTCAAGAAATAAACCGGGTATTAAAGCCCTATATTCCCCCTGACGATGCTGTATACTTTTTGGTCCGCAAAGATCCCCAAACCGGTCATGTAACCAAAGTGCCTCTCCTCTTAAAAAAACGGGCGGTACTCACCGGCGACATGGTAAAAACGGCCCATGTACGTATAGGTGGGCCTTATAACGAACCCTATGTAGCCCTTGATCTCACTGACCGGGGGGCCCGTATCTTCGAACGCATTACCGCAGAAAATGTAGGCCGAAGGTTGGCCATCGTTCTGGATAACGTGGTGCGCTCTGCCCCGGTAATTCGCGAACGTATCCCCGGGGGGCATGCCCAGATCTCGGGGGGCTTTACCTATGAAGAGGCCGCAGACCTGGCCATTGTATTACGCGCCGGTGCCCTACCGGCCCCGGTAAAGATCGTCCAGAACATTACCGTGGGGCCCAGCCTGGGACGCGATTCTATTCGTAAGGGGCTTATGTCGGGTCTCGTGGGCGCCTCCCTGGTAATAGTTTTTATGATCATTTATTACCGCTTCTCGGGCTTTATAGCCGATATTGCCCTCATGCTAAACGTACTCATGCTCCTGGCGGTGCTGTCGCTCTTTCGGGCCACCTTAACCCTCCCGGGTATCGCTGGTATTATCCTCACCATGGGTATGGGAGTTGACTCAAATGTCCTTATCTTTGAGCGTATGCGCGAAGAACTAGCCCTGGGCAAGCCCCCCAGGGCAGCCATAAACGCCGGCTATGACCGGGCCTTCTGGACCATTGTAGACGCCCACGTCACCACCCTCATAACGGCCTTTGCCTTGTTCCTTTTTGGTACAGGCCCTATTAAGGGTTTTGCCGTGACTCTTTCTTCGGGTATCATTATCAACCTCTTCACCGCCATCTTTGGCACGCGCATCGTCTATGACTATCTCATCGCCAAGGGCAAGACCCCAAAGATCAACTTCCTCTCTATAATCGAAAATCCCCGTATAGACTTTATGTCCTTGCGCAAATTTGCCTTTTGTCTCTCTGGTTTTCTGGTCTCCCTTGGTCTAATCGCCTTTGTCCAAATAGCCCGGGGCCACGCCAATCTTGGGGTCGACTTCGCCGGGGGAGTCATGGCTTACTATAAGGCTGAAAAGCCCTTCCAATTAGACAAGATCCGCAAAACATTGAAACAAGCCGGTATTACCGGTTGTCAGCTTCAAGACGTCAAGGGCGAAAACCTATTATTGGTAAAACTTAGGCGGCGAACCGAGACCGTAGGCGATCTGGAGCTAAAAGTACGGCAAGTCCTCCAGGAAAAATTTCCCGAGCTTAAGTTTAAGCTGGTAGGAAAAGACGAGATAGGCTCGGCCATAAGTAAAGAGCTCAAACACAAGGCTATAGTAGCCATTGCCATTTCTATGTTAGGCATAATAGCCTATCTGGCCTTTCGTTTTAATGTCAGCTTTGGGGTGGCCGCAGCAGCAGCGACCTTTCACGATGTCTTGGCTGTCCTGGGCCTCTTTTATCTGCTGAACCGCGAAATATCGCTCCTCTTTGTAACCGCCCTACTCACCTTGGCCGGTTATTCGCTTACCGATACCGTAGTGATTTTTGACCGCATAAGAGAAAACATCAAACGCTACCGGGGGCAATTGGGCTTTCTGGAAATTATCAACCGGAGTATTAACGAGATGCTAGCCCGCACCCTGGTGACCACCTTTACCACGCTGCTGGTCATTCTGGCTATTTTGTTCTTTGGCGGGGTGGTACTCCGCGACTTTGCCCTGGCCCTGACCCTGGGGGTAATAGTAGGCACCTATAGTTCGGTGTTTGTGGCCAGCCCCATTGTCCATCTTTGGCACAAAGGGGAGACGCCCAAGATAGGAGGCTAGAAGTGACCATACCCGGTGCCCGCCTGCTGGCTAACGGGGCTTATGCCATAAGCATTGAACTAGACACAGGCCTCCTCGGGGCCAAGGTCCTAAGAGTGTTGGCGGACTTGAGTGAAGAAGGGGTTAAAATACACCCCACTACCGCCCAAAAAATCTTACTCCTTGATATAGCTCCCGAACGAGTAACCCTTTATCTGCGTCGTTTAGAGGAAGCCGGCGCCCTTATTCGCCGAAAAGGCACATCCTTTCAACCCCGTAGCTGTATAGGCAAGCCCTATTGTTCAAAGGCCCTTCAAGAAACCTTTTCCCTGTCAAAGGCCATTTACCACGAGTTTAAAGGGCATCCCTTGGTCCACAAATTTAAGGTAGCGGTGGCGGGGTGTCCGGCCTGTTGCTCGTGGGCCAACACCATAGACCTGGGGTTTGTTGCTCAGTCAACCGGCTACCAGGTGTTGGTAGGAGGCAAAGGGGGGTACAGGCCTCAGGCAGGCACTCCCTTGGGTAAGGCCCGAGATATACCTGAGGCCCTGGTTTATATGAAAGCCGTACTAGATTTTTTTAACCAGTACGGAGAACCCAAAAAACGTTTGGGCGCTATCCTGCAAAAGACAGGGGTTGCCCCTTTAGAAAGGATCTTAGACCGTTTTCTCTCTAAAGGGGCCTCCCAGGACTTTTAGTCTTTATCGGTCTTATTAAAGCTTTTTACTTGTTCGGCCATCTCCCGCAATCGCTTATCTACCAAATAAAAGACCGTATCCTCGGGGTAAGTACCATCTGGTTGCCTATGACCTGCTGGTTTACCAGAGAGGATCTCTAGGCCTTCTTCCACGGTGGAAACGGCCCAGAGGTGAAAAAGCCCCTGCTCCAAGGCCTCAACTACTTCTTTTTCCAACAAAAGGTCTTTTACGTTGGCCTCAGGGATAATTACCCCTTGTTGTCCAGTAAGCCCTTTTGTCTTACACACTTTAAAGAAACCCTCTATCTTTTCTTTTACTCCCCCTACCGCCTGAATTTCGCCCTTTTGACTCACCGCTCCGGTTACAGCAATACCCTGCGCCAGAGGCACCCCAGAAAGGGCTGAAAGTAAGGCATACAACTCGGCACTGGAGGCCGAATCACCCTCCACTAACCCGTAACTCTGTTCAAAACAAAGTGTCGCTGTAAGAGTAAGGGGTTTGTCCTGGACAAAACGTTCCCTTAAAAAGCCCGAAAGAATCATCACACCCTTGGTGTGGATCTTGCCCGAAAGATCGGCTTCTCTTTCGATATTAATCACCCCTTCACGCCCAAGCGACACATTGGCGGTAATACGGGTGGGGCGTCCAAAGGTATAGTCTCCCAGGTCATAAACAGAAAGGCCGTTTATACACCCCACGGCCATCCCTTCTACCTGGATGTGCAGGAGGTCCTTTTGAATAAATTCGTGAATGCGGTCTTCGGGGAGAGACACACGCCGTCGTCTTTCGTCTAGGGCCTTTTGGATGTGCAGGGCCGAAATGTATTCGTCACCTTGGCGTCGGGCCCAGAAATCGGCCTCTTTGAGTACATCACGAATCTCTGGCAACTTTAAAGAAAGCTTGTCTTGGCGCCCGGCTAACTCACAAGAAAATTCTATTAAACGAGCCAGTCCTGCAGCGTCTACCGGTAATAGCCCGTCTCTGCGTACCATACCGGCCACGGCCTGTAAGAATTCTCTGGTACGTTGTTCATCTCGATCTACCCAAACATCCAGGTGGGCCTTTATCTTAAATATTTCCTTAAAATTTTCGTCGTAAATGTAAAGCAAGTAGTAAATAAAAGGGTCGCCAATGAGTATTACCTTACCCTCAAAAGGAATGGGTTCAGGTTTAAGGGTCTTGGTGGTAAGAATGCCCAGCTGTTCAGCAAGGTCTTCCAAATATATTTGGCGAGTCTTTATAGTACGTTTCAAGCCCTCCCAACTAAAGGGACTGCGCAGCACGTCTAAGGCCCTCAGGATTAAAAAACCCCCGTTGGCCCGGTGGACACTGCCGGCCTTTAACATGGTGAAATCCGTAAGCAGGGCGCCAAACTGGGCCTTACGCTCAATCGTACCAAAAAGGTTGGTATAAGTGGGGTTAACTTCATAGACCACCGGGGCTCCTTCAGTATTGGTATTGTCTATAAAAACATTTACTTCATAGCGGGTAAATTTGGGTTGAGGCATCGGCATGGGAAATGGAGGCTGAGGCGTTGGGCCTCCTCGCTGACGAAATTCATCCAGGTGTTTTAAGATGTCCTCTTGTACTTCGTTTAAATAATTAACTACTTCCTCTAGAGAGGCGTATTTCTCGCGCAATTCGGTCACAAAATTATTCACCACGCCCAGGGCTATTTCGCGATCTAGTTCTTTTAGTCTTTGACGAAGTTCTTTTTCCATCTGGTGTATGCGTCTGGCCGTAGCGTTGAGCTCCTTTTGCAACAGGGCACTCTTTTGTTTGAGCTCTTCCTTGCGTTGGTCGGGTAATTTTTGAATGTCCTCAGGAGTCATAGGCGAACCATCTTCCTTGGCGGGAATAATCATCATTCCCATGGGTTCAACGTTCAAAATAAAGCCCTCTTGCCGCACCTTTTGTTCTAATTCTTCAAAAATTTGGGCCCTTACCCGGTTAAATTCCCTGATAATCGTCTCTTTACGGTTTAGGTAGGTTTCACTCTCAAAGGCCTCAGGGAGATGGTGGCGCAAATTTTCTACCAGGTCGGCCATATCTTTTTGAAATTCCCGCCCCTGTCCGGGAGGAAAAGAGAGAGCCTTAGGGCGATCGGGATCCCTAAAATTGTATACATAGCACCAGTCTGACGGGCGGGGCCGCTCTTTGGCCTGCTTTTCTACCAGGGACCGAGCTATGTAGGTGGCCCCCAGATTACTTGTCCCCGCCACATAGATATGAAAATCGAGGTCTTCGAAGTGGAGGCCAAAATCCAGGGCCTTTACAGCCCTTTCCTGGGCCAATATCTGCCCTTCGGTGTCGAGTAAATCCTCGGTAGAACGAATACCCAGAGAATCTGGACTGATTTTCAGGTGAACCTCTTCGGGTTTTAAAATCCGTGCCATGTCTTCCTCCTGCGTCAGGACTATTTTTAATAGCCAATTTTGACGGCATCATAGCATATTTGACAAAAAAACTCTCTTCTGGCTATGATCGCCTCTATGTAAATCGTCAAAAACCTTTGTGTGCAGGAGGTCTTTATGAAGAAATGGTCTCTGTTATTGGTTTTTATCTTTTGGTCCAGCGCCAGTCTAGTACTGGCAGCAAAGCCTTACAAAATAGGAGCTTTATTTTCCATAACAGGTCCTACCTCTTTTATTGGTGAACCAGAGCGTAATACCCTGGTTATGCTCATCGAGAAGATTAACAAGGCAGGCGGCATAAATGGCCATCCCCTGCAGGCCATTATTTACGATACCGAAGGAGACGAAACCAACACCCTGAAAAAGGCCACCAAACTCATCATTCAAGATAAGGTCTTGGCCATTATTGGCCCCAGCCGCACGGGTACCACCCTGGCCCTTATTCCCTTTGTAGAACGTTACAAGGTGCCCCTTATTTCTTGTGCGGCGGGCATAAAGATCGTCGAACCGGTAAGGCCTTGGGTCTTTAAAACTGCCCAAAGCGACCGGTTGGCGGTAAAAAAGCTTTACGCCTATTGCAAACGGCACGGTATAAAGCGTATCGCTATTATCACCGTATCCAATGGTTTTGGGCAAAGCGGACGAGAAGAGCTAAAACACCTTGCCCCAGAATATGGGTTAGAGATAGTAGCCGACGAAATTTTTGGCCCCAAAGATGTCGACATGAGCCCCCAACTCATTCGCATAAGGGCCAAAGAGCCCGATGCCGTCATTTGTTGGGGGACAAACCCTGGTCCAGCGATAGTAGCCAAAAATATGCGTCAGTTGGGGATGAAACAACCGTTGTTTATGAGTCATGGGGTGGCCAGTAAGCGTTTTATCGAACTGGCCGGTAAGGCCTCCGAAGGGGTTATACTGCCGGCAGGCAAAATATTGGTGGCCCAACAACTGCCTAAGAGTGATCCCCAAAGGGCCTTGCTCTTGCGTTACCTAGCTGAATACAAGGCCCGGTACGGCAAAGAACCTTTGACCTTTGGTGGACATGCTTACGACGCCCTTTTACTCCTAAAACAGGCCCTAGAAAAGGCCGGAGCCGACCGAGACAAGATCCGCCAGGCCCTTGAACACGCCCATATTGTAGGAATTCACGGGATCTTTCGTATGTCTCCTAAAGACCATAACGGCCTGGATCCCAAGGAAGCCTTCGTATTGGTACGTATACAACACGGTAAATGGGTCATGGTAAAGGATTAAAAATTATAAGGGGGGCTTTTGCCCCTCATCTTGTATTTTGGTCGATCTGTTTTAAAGTCCGTCCCTTAACAAACCACAGCTTTTTTGTATGAGTGAATTTCTGCAGTTTTTGATATCTGGTCTTACCAACGGGGCCATTTATGCCTTAATCGCCCTGGGTTTTACCATCATTTACAACACCACCGAAGTCATCAATTTTGCCCAAGGCGAGTTTGTCATGTTGGGGGCCATGTTTATGGCCACCTTCTGGGGTAAGCTCAACTGGCCTCTTCCCCTGGCTTTTTTGGCGGCTGTTGGACTTACCGCCATGGTGGGTATTTTAGTAGAACGCCTTGCTATTTACCCGGCCCGACATGCCGACACCATAACCCTTATTATTATCACCATCGGGGTCTCTATTTTGCTTAAAGGACTGGCCATGTTCCTCTGGGGGAAAGATTCCCTGCCCGTACCCCCTTTTTTGGGGCAGGAACCCTTTCACTTACTCAGTATCACTCTTGTTCCCCAAAGCATACTGGTCTTAGCTACCAGCATATTGGCGGTAATAGGCCTAGAAACCTTTTTCAAACGCAGTATTTACGGAAAGGCCATGCGCGCTTGTTCTACCAACCCTTTGGCGGCCCGTTTAATAGGTATCAGGGTGGAACCCTTGGTCTTATTTTCTTTTGCCTTAAGTTCTGGGCTTTCCGCCCTGGCCGGAGCGGTAATTGCCCCTATTACCTTTGCCACCTACGATATGGGTACTATTTTGGGCCTAAAAGGCTTTGCCGCCGCGGTACTCGGAGGTCTTAACTCAAGTACCGGCGCTGTAGTAGGGGGGTTTATATTGGGTATTCTTGAGTCCCTGGCCGCTGGCTTTATCTCCTCGGCCTATAAAGATGCCGTGGCCTTTGTGCTTTTGCTCCTTATGCTCTTTTTGCGTCCTCAAGGGCTATTGGGTCTTAAGGAGATAAAAAAGCTATGAAGTACCACTATTGCGGGCTCCTGGCTCTGGCCTCTACAGTTCTTTTTTTGGGCTTATTTCACCATAATGACTACCACTTTAATGTATTTAACATAGTGGGGCTTCAGGCCCTGGTTGTGCTGGGTTTGGCCCTACTTATGGGCTATGCCGGCCAGGTATCTTTAGGACACGCGGCGTTTTATGGTCTGGGGGCCTATACCTCTGGGATACTCACCACCAAATTTGGTTGGCCCCCCTTGGCGGCTCTGTGGGCCGCACAAGTCATTACACTTATTACGGCCCTCCTTATTGGGTTACCCTCTTTGCGCCTAAAGGGGCACTACCTGGCCATGGCCACTCTGGGTTTTGGCGTTATTGTCCACGTACTTTTTAAAGAAATGATTGGTCTTACCGGAGGGCCTTCCGGGCTAGTGGGTATTCCGCCTTTTAGTATATTGGGCTACCAATTTCTTACCAGCCGGGCCTACTTCTTTTTGATCTGGGGGGTTTTTTTACTGGCCCTTGCCCTATGTCTCCACCTGGCCCATTCTCCTTTTGGGCGTGCCCTACTTGCCATTCACGATAGTGAGGCAGCCACCTCTTCTCTGGGCTATAACATAAGCCACTTAAAGCTCGAAGTATTCTTGTTCTCGGCCAGTCTTGCCGGACTAGCCGGAAGCCTTTATGCCCACTTTGCCATGTTCATAAGCCCCACCACCTTTACCTTTTTATATTCGGTAAAGTTCGTAACCATGGTGGTCATAGGCGGTGTAGCCAGCCTCTGGGGAGCACTGGCCGGCGCTATAGTCCTTTCTATCCTGCCCGAAATCCTTACTGTATTTGAAGATTATGATGTAGTTGTCTTTGGATTAATCCTGGTATTAACCATGATCTTCGTCCCCCAGGGATTGGTAAGAGGGCTTTCGAAATTATTTACCCACCTGAGAAGGTCTGTCCTTTCTTAGCCTCCTTCCTTAGGCCGTAAATATCGTTTTTTTAAAGTCCTTAAGCCTAAGGGCCGAAAAAAATTATGCAACCAGGAAGGGAAGCCTGAAAAACTACAAGGAGGTAGAGCTATGGCTCTAAACATTAATACCAACATCGCGGCCTTAAGGGCCCAAAACCAGCTCAACAAAACATCTAAAAACCTGCAAAAGTCTTTGGAGCGTTTG
>Ga0256840_1000648_pt1 | contig 34851 bp, 28 predicted proteins | sample 355202metaG_FD_185969 | JGI IMG/M metagenome (GOLD analysis project Ga0256840, IMG submission 185969) | Hydrothermal vent microbial communities from Mid Atlantic Ridge, Atlantic Ocean - 355-202 | ecosystem: Environmental > Aquatic > Marine > Hydrothermal vents | place: Atlantic Ocean: Mid...
ATAAGAACTTTTATCCATTCGGAAGGAAGGGATTTTATTCCCTTTCTTTTGAAAAAATAAATCTAATCTCTAAGCCTCGAAAAAAGTTGCATTTATTACTTGAATTTAAGTTATCAATAAAACCAAATGCGATTAGTATTTTAATACTTTAAATTCAATACTCGAATCGGTAAAAATTGTATGAGTTTGCGATTTAAAATCACTTTCATTGGCTTTGTAAATGTTTTCCACAAAAGTTTGCGGATTCAAATCAATTAAAGGAAACCAAGTACTTTGGATTTGCACCTGAATTTTATGTCCTTTTTTAAAGGTATGAAACACATCTTGTAAAGTGAAATTTACCGGCGTTTTTTTATTTGGCACAAAGGCTTCCGGAAACTCAAAACTATTTCTAAATCGTCCGCGCATCACTTCACTTCTAACCAACAAATGGTAATTACTCATTTTTAAATGTGATTGCATTTCTTTGTTATTTTCCGGCTCATTATTTGGATGAACATCGATAATTTTAACAATCCAATCTGTATCAGTTCCGGTAGTAGCAACTTGTAATTTAGCAGTTAAATCACCTATCATCGTCACATCTTCTGTTAAAATTGGTGTCTCAAAAGTTAAAACATCTGGCCTTCGTGATGCAAAACGTTGGTCATCGGTCATATACTTTCTTGGTGTAAACACTGTTTTTATATCCTCTGAATATGGTACGGGATGTTTCACATCACTTATAAATTTAATCTCTTTTAATGTTTGTTTTGTATTTGTTAATTTCTGATTATCAGATAAAAACATTGTTCTTTTTACAACGTTTTTTGGTGGCCAACTATCGTACTTTTTCCATTGTTTATTTCCGGTATCAAAGACATACGCTTCGGGCAAACCGGAATTTTTATCTCCATTCTCTTTAAGGAAATGATGAAAAAATTTGGTTTCTATTTCCTTTTGAAAAAACAGTGAAATCGAATCGCCAAAATAATAATTCCCAACAGCATTTCTCGCTTTATCTCTTGCCCAACCACCGTGATCCCAAGGACCAAAAACCAAAGTATTATAATTATTAGGATTGTTTTTTTCTATTTTTTTATACGATGCCAAAGGACCGTACAAATCTTCTGCATCAAAAAAACCACCAACAAACATTGTTGTTACTGTTGGATTGATATTTTTTAGATGCGGAATAATGTTTTTGCTTTGCCAAACAGAATCGTAATTAGGATGATTAATAATTTCTTTCCAAAAATAATCATCTATTGTATTTGTTTCCTTAGCTGTTTTGCTGTGTTCAAAAAACGAATTTAATTTCTTTAACGGTGTGTGTTTTAACAAAAAATCATATTGATCTTGTGTTTTCATATCCGGAAACTGATACCAAGCAGTATCAGTTGGTTGGTTTTTAAAAGTACCGAACAGCGATATTGCTCTAAAATAACTGAGTAAAAAAGCTCCGTTATGATGAAAATCATCAAAGAAAAAATCGGCAATACATGCTTGTGGCGAAGCTGCTTTTAAAGCAGGATGTGCATCAATGGTAGAAACAGTAGCATAATGTCCGGGATACGAAATTCCCCAAGTACCAACTTTTCCGTTATTATTTGGTACATTTTTTACCAACCAATCTATCGTATCATAAGTATCAGTAGATTCATCAGATTGATTTGGTTTTTTATTAGTAACAATAGCACGCATATTATCGTAAACTCCTTCGCTCATCCATCTACCGCGAACATCTTGATACACCACAATATAACCTTCGTGCATCATAAATTTATTGGGTGCAATCTTTGTTCTAAATTTATCTTCACCGTAAGGTCTGCAACTATAAGGTGTTCTTTGTAATAAGATAGGATATTTTTTACTTGTATCTTTTGGCGAATAAATAGAAGTAAACAGCTTTACTCCATCACGCATGGTAATTCTAACCTCTTGCTTGGTATAATGATTAGCTACATAATTAGTTGTACTTTTGATTTTTTCCGTTTTCGGAAGTGACTTACAACTTATAACAGCCACAAATACATACAGAAAAACTATGGAAATAGAAATTTTCTTATATCTCATTTTTAGTGAATTTTTCACCCTTTATAAATACACTTTTTATTTTATCCATTCCAAAATGATATGGAATGGAAGTGTACGAATAAATAGGTTTGGTTAATATTAGGTTCGCTAATTTTCCTTTGGTTATTGAGCCTACTTTATCAGAAACATTCATTGCATAAGCAGCATTTATTGTTGCCGCATTTATCGCTTCCTCAGGAGTCATTTTCATTTTTATACAAGCGGTTGCTACGACTAAATTCATATTTCCGGAAGGTGTAGATCCGGGATTATAGTCGGTTGCCAAAGCAAAAGGCAGATTATTGTCTATTATTTTGCGTGCCGGCGTGTACGGAATAGACAAGAAGAAAGAACAACCCGGAAGTGCAACAGGCATGGTTTTACTATTCTTTAAAATCGAAATGTCCTCATCTGTTAAAATTTCTAAATGATCTACCGACAAAGCATCATATTTAACACCAACAGCTACACCACCGATAGTGGTAAATTGATTTACATGAATTTTAGGTTGCAATCCGTATTTTTGAGCTGCTTTTAATATATATTCGGTATCGGCAACCGAAAAATAATCGGTTTCACAAAAAACATCTATAAATTCGGCTAAATTTTCTTTGGCAACTTCCGGTAAAATTTCATTTACTACTAAATCTAAATATGCTTGTTTATTTTCTTTAAATCCTTGCGGAACAGCATGAGCACCAAGAAAAGTTGATTTAATTTCTATTGGATAATTTTCTTTTAATTTTTTAATCACACGCAACATTTTAAGCTCGGCTTCTTTGGTTAATCCGTAACCTGATTTTATCTCAATTGCTCCTGTACCTAAGGCAATTGCTTCTTCTAAACGGTTTTTACTTTGCTCATAAAGCGACTCAAAAGACGTTTGTTGTAAACGTTTAGCGGAGTTTAAAATACCTCCTCCTCTACTGGCAATTTCTTCATAAGATAGACCTTTAATTCTATCTACAAATTCATCTTCACGATTTCCGGCATAGACCAAATGCGTATGCGAATCTACCCAAGTTGGCATAACGATACGACCTGTTGCATCGATTATTTTTTTATCCTTATCGGAAGGAGTATCTTCCATTTTACCATAATCTTTAATAATACCATCTTCAATTAAAAGAAAAGCATTTTTAATTACCGGTAAATTTTTCATATCCTTTCCTTTAATGACAGAAACAGGAACATCTCTAACTTGTATTAATTCTTTTATATTTATAAAGAGAGTTTTCATTTTTTAAATTATTATATTTTAGCTTAAAAGTCCTTAGGCTTTATTTTACAGAGTTATACCATTTTTTTTAAACAGTAAGAAATACAAGGAGTTGTTTAAGAATTTCATATAGAAACATAAAAAGAGACCTAAATATCCATTCAAAGCTCAGCATTTATAACTCATGAATCTATAATCCTAAATCATCCAGCAAATCGTCTTCTACTATATTTGGCAGTGTTATTTTGAGGTTTGGCGTGCGTTGCATTTCACGTTTCGCTGCAAAAAGAGCTTCTTTATTTCTTGCCCAGCTTCTTCTGGCAATACCATTATTTACATCGTAAAAAAGCATGCTTTTTAAACGTTCCTCAGCTTCTTTTGTCCCGTCTAATAACATCCCGAAACCACCGTTTATCACTTCTCCCCAGCCTACACCTCCACCGTTATGGATGGAAACCCAAGTTGCTCCTCTAAAACTATCTCCAATAACATTATGGATTGCCATATCTGCCGTAAACTGACTGCCATCGTAGATATTAGAAGTTTCCCTGTAAGGCGAATCCGTTCCGCTGACATCGTGATGATCACGACCAAGTACAACAGGACTGATAATTCCTTCCGCAACAGCATCATTAAAAGCTTTTGCTATTTTCATTCTACCTTCGGCATCTGCATATAAAATACGAGCTTGCGAACCAACAACCAACTTATTTGCTTTTGCATTGCGAATCCAAGTTATATTATCTTGCATTTGCAATTGGATTTCTTTTGGTGCAGATTTCATAATTTCTTCTAACACATCACCTGCAATTTCGTCGGTTTTATCTAAATCTTCCGGCTTTGCCGAGGTACAAACCCAACGGAATGGTCCGAAACCGTAATCAAAACACATAGGACCTAAAATATCTTGCACATACGATTTGTATTTAAAATCAATGCCGTTTTCTGCCATAATATCGGCTCCTGCTCGCGATGCTTCCAATAAAAAGGCATTACCATAATCAAAAAAATAAGTATCTTTTGCTGCGTGTCTATTAATTGCTGTAGCTTGTCGTTTTAATGAATTTTGCACTTTTTCTTTAAAAATTTCCGGCTCTTCACGTATAAGTCTATTAGCTTCTTTGTAAGAAACACCAACCGGATAATAACCGCCGGTCCACGGAATATGAAGAGATGTTTGATCGGAACCTACATGGACAAAAATATCTTCTTCATCAAATTTTTCCCATACCTCCACCACGTTACCTATATATGCTATGGAAATTACTTCTTTATTTTTCTGAGCTTGTTTAACACGATTTATCAAATCGTTTATATCTTCGGTTAAGACATCCACCCATCCTTGCTCGTGTCGCTTTTTGGCGGCTTTTTCGTTTACTTCGGCGATGACCGTAATACAGCCTGCAATATTTCCGGCTTTTGGTTGAGCTCCACTCATACCTCCTAAACCGGATGTTAAGAATATTTTACCGGCTGGCGAATCATCTTCTTTTAAAATTTTTCTGAAAGCGTTCATCACCGTAATTGTTGTACCGTGTACGATACCTTGCGGACCTATATACATATACGAACCTGCTGTCATTTGTCCGTATTGCGTAACACCAAGAGCGTTAAAACGCTCCCAATCATCGGGTTTTGAGTAGTTTGGCACCATCATTCCGTTAGTAACCACCACTCTTGGTGCATCTTTAGAGGAAGGAAACAAACCCATTGGATGCCCGGAATACATATGTAAGGTTTGTTCATTAGTCATTGTTGCCAAATATTGCATTGTTAGCAGATATTGTGCCCAATTTTGAAAAACAGCACCGTTTCCGCCATAAGTAATTAATTCTTCCGGATGTTGAGCTACAGCAGGATTTAAGTTATTCTGAATCATATGCATTATAGCTGCTGCTTGTATAGATTTATGCGGATATTCTTCTATCGGTCTGGCATAAAAATCGTAATTTGGCTTAAATCGATACATATAAATACGACCGTATTCTTTTAACTCGTTTGCAAATTCTTCTGCCAATTCTTTATGCCATTTTTTAGGAAAATAGCGTAAAGCATTTTTAATGGCTAATTTTTTTTCTTGATGAGATAAAATATCTTTTCGTTTAGGAGCGTGATTTACATCTTTTGCATAAGCTCTTTTTGGTGGTAATTCTTGAGGTATTCCTTGTAAAATTTGTTCTTTAAACGTCATTACTTGTTTGCTTTGAATTTCTTTTTTTGAATAGTTTCAAATTTACATTAAAAAAAACAATTTTATAAAAAAAGGTTCTGAAAAAAATAACAGAACCTTTAAAATTTATTTTTAAATACCATTTAAATTTACTCCACTACCATATTGTGATATACATTTTGCACATCATCATCTTCTTCGAGACGTTCTAATAATTTTTCGACATCTTTTTGTTGGTCTTCGGGTAATTTTTTGGTTGTGGTAGGTATTCGTTCAAAACCGGAAGAAAGTATTTCAATTTCATTATCTTCTAAATATTTTTGGATGTTCCCAAATTGTTCAAAGGGAGCGTAAATATGAATTCCTTCTTCATCTTCAAAAACTTCTTCTACTTCAAAATCGATTAATTCGAGTTCTAATTCCTCTAAATCAATATCTTCTTTTTTAGCAATTCTAAAATTACAGGTACGATCAAAAAGAAATGCTACCGAACCTGATGTTCCGAAATGGCCATCACATTTATTAAAAGCGGCTCTAACATTTGCTACAGTACGATTATTATTATCGGTTGCTGTTTCTACTAAAATTGCAATTCCGTGTGGTGCGTAACCTTCAAACAAGACTTCTTTATAATTTGCCGTATCTTTATCGGATGCTTTTTTAATTGCACGAATTACATTATCCTTTGGCATATTTGCTGCCTTCGCATTTTGGATAACGGCTCTTAATCTTGCATTGGTTTCGGGATTAGGCCCACCTTCTTTAACGGCCATTACAATATCTTTACCTATACGTGTAAACGTTTTAGCCATTGCTGACCAACGTTTCATTTTTCTAGCTTTTCTAAATTCAAATGCTCTTCCCATATTCTTTCTCTTTTTACCAGTCTTCTCCGGCTTGTTCTTTTAAATCTGCTACAAAAGCTCTAATATCAGCAATATTCATTTTATTATCAGGCTCTAGCATGTTAGATAATAAATAATTAAGACTTTCTTCTGGATTAATCTCTACTTCTTCTTTTTCTATTTCAATGATGTTACCATCTGCATCTTCAATTGGTTCATCTTCCGGAATAGCAACATTAAAAGTACCATTTTTTTCTATGTGCTGGTATGTTAAGCGTATCACCTTTGCCAAAAGAGGCTGGTTTTCATCAACTACAATTTTACGAAGTGCTTTAAAATCTTCAGAAATACCTCTTGTAATGCCATTTTTGGTGATATCCTCTTTTATTCCTTTGATAATTGTGTAATACTTGGAGTTATTCAATTTCTTTTATTTTTTGGTTATACTGCAAAGATAAAAGAATTCACAAAATAAATGCAAATAGCGAAATATTATTTTTCTATAATGACATTATTAAATATGCATATCGTGTTAGATGTTAGAAAGTATCCTAACAAAAAAACCGTAAAATTTAAAATAATTTTACGGCTTTTTATCTATTAATCATTATGAATCACTCATAATTTGAATTCATCACGCTCTTACATCATTCCCGGCATTCCTCCCATTGGAGGCATTGCTCCGGCGGCAGGTGCATCTTCTTTGATGTCGGTTAATGCACAAGCTGTGGTTAAAATCATTCCGGCAACGGATCCTGCATTTTCTAAAGCAACACGAGTTACTTTTTTAGGATCTATAATTCCGGCTTTTAACATATCTACATATTCGCCTGTTTTGGCATTATAACCAAAATCTTTTTTACCTTCTAATACTTTTGAAACCACTACAGAGCCTTCACCTCCCGCGTTTTCAACAATCTGACGCAAAGGTTCTTCTACTGCTCTTTCTACTATTTTAATCCCGGTTTCTTCATCAAAGTTTTCCGGTTTTAATTTTGATAAAACGGATTTTGCTCTAACTAAAGCTACACCACCTCCGGCAACGATACCTTCTTCAACAGCTGCTTTTGTAGCATTTAATGCATCTTCAACACGATCTTTCTTTTCTTTCATCTCAACCTCACTGGCGGCTCCAACATATAAAACAGCTACACCACCTGCTAATTTAGCCAAACGTTCTTGTAATTTTTCACGATCGTAATCGGATGTTGTGGTTTCTATTTGAGCTTTAATTTGGTTTACACGAGCTTTAATAGCATCTGCATCACCTGCACCGTTTACAATAGTTGTATTGTCTTTATCAATCGTTACTCTTTCAGCTTTACCCAACATATCAATCGTTGCATTTTCTAATGTAAAGCCTCTTTCTTCGGCAATTACAGTTCCTCCGGTAAGGATAGCAATATCTTCTAACATTGCTTTACGTCTTTCACCAAAACCGGGAGCTTTTACGGCTGCAATTTTTAAAGCACCACGTAATTTATTTACCACTAATGTAGCCAAAGCTTCACCATCTACATCTTCTGCTATAATCAACAACGGCTTTCCGGTCTGAGCAACCGGTTCTAAGATTGGCATAATATCTTTCATTGTAGATATTTTTTTATCGTATAATAAGATAAACGGATTTTCTAGATCTACAATCATTTTTTCGGAATCGGTTACAAAGTAAGGCGATAAATAACCTCTATCAAATTGCATTCCTTCAACGATATCTACATAAGTTTCCATTCCTTTTGCTTCTTCGATGGTAATAACACCCTCTTTACCAACTTTCTCGAAAGCTTTGTAGATTAATTCGCCAACTTCGTTATCGTTATTAGCGGAAATAGTTGCTACTTGTTTAATTTTTTCACCTTTTTCAACAGTTTCCGCCAAATCGTTTAATTTTTGTACGATGGCACTTGTAGCTTTATCAATTCCTTTTTTAAGATCTAAGGGATTTGCACCTGCGGTTACATTTTTTAATCCTTCTTTAACGATTGCTTGTGCTAAGACAGTTGCTGTTGTTGTTCCGTCACCTGCCAAATCATTGGTTTTGGAAGCAACTTCTTTTACCATTTGAGCTCCCATATTTTCTAAAGCATCTTCCAGTTCAATTTCTTTAGCTACGGTTACACCGTCTTTGGTAATTTGCGGTCCGCCAAAAGGCTTGCTTATAATTACATTTCTTCCTCTAGGACCTAATGTTACTTTTACTGCATTTGCCAAAGCATCAACGCCACGTTTTAATCCGTCGCGTGCTTCAATATCAAATTTTATATCTTTTGCCATTTTTATCTTTTTTAAGTTTAATTAATTTCTGTTATTTTATTTTAAAATTGCTAAAATATCTGCTTCACGCATCATAATATAGTCTTTACCGTCTAATTTTAATTCGGTTCCGGCATATTTGCCATAAATCACCTTATCACCAATTTTTACGGTCATTGGCTGATCTTTAATTCCTTTTCCAATCGCAACAACTGTTGCTTCTTGTGGTTTTTCTTTTGCTGAATCCGGTATATACAATCCGGAAGCTGTTTTAGTTTCTGCTTGAATTGGTTCTAATAAAACACGATCGGATAATGGTTGAATCTTTAATTTACTCATTTTTTATAAAATTTTTAATTTGATTAATTTCTACTTTTTCACTCTAAAATTATGCCAATTAAGCAACCTGACATACTAATAAATAAAAAATGCCAAGCTGTCAGACAACTTGGCATTTTTTATTATTTTTTTTTAAAAAAAAATTATTTTTTTTCTGTATTATTTTCAACAGGTGTTGTAGTATTACCTGCATCTTGTTTAGGTGTTTCAAAATTTTCTACTTTTATGGTAGATTCTACTTTTGCATCACTGGAGTGATATACAAAATTAGAGAAAATAATCAAAACAAATAAAGATATCGCCAAAGTCCAAGTTGCTTTGTCTAAAAATTTATTAGTATCTTGAACACCTCCTATTTGAGCTCCACCACCAAATGAAGAATCCAATCCTCCTCCTTTTGGATTTTGAACCATAATAATTAAGATTAATAAACTTGCTATTATTAAAATTAAAATAATGAATAAATCGTATAAAGTCATATTTAGTTATTTTTTAAAAATTCTACTGCCTTAATTCGGTCTGCAAAGAAACTACTTTTTTCCGGATATTTCAAACTTAAAATACGAAAAGCTTGAATTGCTTTGTCATATTTTTTTTGTTCTACATAAACTCTTGCTAAAGTTTCAGTCATTAAACTATTGTTATTTTTAACGCTATCCTTTGCTATATCTATGGTTACTGATTTTTTAACCGGTTTTATTTTTGGTTTTTTCTCTAAAAATTTTTCAATTAATTCTAATTTTTTAGTTGTATTTTTATTGCTATTTTTTTCATAAGAAGTTTTTTCATTACCTTTTTTTGTACTCTTTTTTACTAAACTAGAATCAATTTCACCTTTTTTTGGTAAAATTTCAAGTTTATTTTCACTTAATTGCAACCATTGATTAAACGAAAATGCTTCATTTTTATCAAAATGAATTGGTTTGCCTATTTCTAAAATTTCTTTTGCTTTTTCCTTTTGAATAAATTCTTTATTATCTTTAGGTTGTATTTCTTTTTCTTTAGAAACTACTAATTCTGAACCAACTACTTCTATTTGATTTATTTCTGTTGTTTTTTTCTTAGAATCTTTTTCAAAATAAAAATTATCTGAAGTAATAAAATCAAATAATACGGTTCTATTAGTTGTATAAGCAGCTGTTTTTTTAAGAGCTTGATTGTACAGAAAACTATTTTGTTTTTTTAAACCTTTAAGGTGTAAAACACGTGCTGCTTGAAAATACGGAAATACCTCTATAACTTCCTTTAAAACAAGTGTTTGTTTTTTAGAAATTGATTGTGGATTTTTTAAAAGCGATATGATTTTTTCGGTTTGCAAAATTTTATTTTCAGGTTACCATTGAGCCAAAGCTTCATTAAAAATATCTTGTGTAATACGTTCTAAAATAACGTTATAAGCTTCTTCTAAAATACTACCAACCAACAATTTATCGGCTGGATATTCATAAAAATGAGAAAACGTTTTATCAAAATTTTTCTCTTCATCCAATCTATTCTCAAAATGTACTTTTACACGTATTATTAATCTATTTTGTGCTGCTTTTTGATCTGCAGTAGCAGCTGTTGGTGTAATACGATAATCAGTTATTTCACCGGTTAAAAATAAATCGCCTCCGGATTTCACCAAATTCAAGTTAGTTTGTTGTAAAAACCGATTTTCCAATGCTCTAATAAAAACATTACTCAATGAAGGTTCTACATAAGATGCGTTATTAAGAAAATAATTAATTTGTATGGTTTTAGCGTCACCAACACTTCCTCCTGTAAAGGAATAAATACCACAATTTTGTAGGGTTAAAATACCTAAAATAAATACGATATAGAGTAGTTTCTTCATAAGAAAATTTTGGTAAAAATACACTGATTCATTTATTAATTACGTTAAAATTATTGTAAATCGTATTGTTTAATTTTACGATACAAGGTTCGCTCGGAAATACCTAAATCACTTGCTGCCTTTTTTCGTTTTCCCTTATTTCGTTCTAATGCCTGAATAATCATTTCTTTTTCTTTTTCTTGTAAAGAAACCATTGGTTCTACTACTTCAGCGTATGTTCCTGTGATGTTATTATCTTTATAAAAAGGTTTTGAATTAAAAGGTTTTATAACTTCAATAGTTTGTTTGGCATCTTCTATTTTATTTACCTGAGTTAATATTTTTTGCACATCATCACTATCAGCTATTACTGTTGAGTTTGAATGTAAATCACGTTCCTCCATCAATTTTTTAGTAATTCTTTTAAGCTCATTGATATCTTTACGCATATCGAGCATAATTTTATAAAAAATTTCGCGTTCGCTGCCAAAATCGGCATTTGCATCACCGGTACCTACAATTACAGGAAGTAACTTTTTATTTTCGGGTAAATATTGTTTTAATATTTCGGGAGTTATCAATCTGGATTCTTCGATAACCGACATTTGTTCTACGATGTTTCGCAATTGACGAATGTTTCCTTTAAAAGGATAATTTTGCAATATTTTTACTGAATCTTCGGTTAACCGAATTGTTGGCATATTGTATTTTTTTGCAAAATCAGATGCAAATTTTCTAAATAGCAAATGAATATCCTCTTTTCGCTCTCGTAATGGAGGTAACTCTATTTCGACGGTACTTAAACGGTAGTACAAATCCTCCCTAAATTTTCCTTTATTGATGGCTTCTTGCATATTCACATTAGTTGCGGCTACAATACGAACATCAGTTTTTTGTGGTTTGGAAGAACCTACTTTTAAAAATTCGCCGGTTTCTAAAACACGTAACAAACGTACTTGTGTAGTTAGTGGCAACTCACCTACTTCATCTAGAAATATCGTTCCGCCATCGGCAACTTCAAAATAACCTTGTCTGGTTTGGGTTGCTCCGGTAAAGGCTCCTTTTTCGTGACCAAACAATTCGCTATCAATGGTTCCTTCAGGGATTGCTCCACAATTAACAGCGATATATTTTTTGTGTTTTCTATGCGATAAATTATGAATGATTTTTGGAATACTTTCTTTACCAACACCACTTTCTCCGGTTACCAAAACGGAAATATCGGTTGGTGCAACGCGAATTGCTTTTTTTAAAGCACGATTTAATTTTTCATCATTCCCTATAATTCCGAATCGTTGCTTGATGGTTTGCAAATTATCACTCATAACAATTATATTTTTTCTCCTATTAAAGTTGCGGCAGTAGCACGATTAATCTTAACGTGTACCAAATCACCTAATTTTTCACTTCCGGTTTTTGGAAAAACCACCACGGCATTTTGTGAATTTCGTCCTTTCCACTCCTCTTTATTCTTCTTGGAAACACCATCGATTAGAACTTCTACTGTTTTACCTATAAATTGTTCCAAACGGAATTTACTGTGTGCCATTTGCTTGTTAATAATTTCCGTTAAACGGCGTTTTTTGACTTCTAACGGCACATCGTCAGGCATTTTTTTTGCGGCTAATGTTCCTGGTCTTTCGGAGTATGCAAACATAAATCCGAAATCATATTTTACGTAATCCATTAACGAAAGTGTTTGTTGATGGTCTTCTTCGGTTTCGGTACAAAATCCGGTAATGATATCATGTGAAATTGCACAATCCGGAATTATTGTACGTATTTTGTCAATCAATTCGATGTATTCTTCACGTGTATGCTGACGGTTCATTTTCTTTAAAATACGTGTGCTTCCGGATTGTACCGGCAAGTGAATATATTTACAAATATTATCATGATTTGCAATGGCATGTAAAACATCTTCGTGCATATCATATGGATTGGAAGTTGCAAAACGAATTCGCATTTTAGGTAAAGCAGTTGCTACCATTTCGAGTAATTTGGCAAAATCAATTGCTGTTTGTTGGGCAATTTCGGATGCTTTTTTAAATTCCTTTTTCAAACCGCCGCCATACCAAAGATAGGAATCGGCATTTTGACCTAAAAGTGTAATTTCTTTAAAGCCTTTATTCCATAAATCTTTTGCTTCATCAATAATGCTTTTTGGATCTCTGCTTCGCTCTCTTCCTCTGGTAAAAGGGACTACACAAAATGTACACATATTATCACAACCTCTTGTTATAGTTACAAATGCAGAAACACCATTTGAGTTTAATCGCACCGGTGAAATATCACCATAGGTTTCTTCTTTTGAAAGAATCACATTAATTGCATCTCGACCTTCTTCTACTTCCTTTAATAAATTTGGCAAATCTTTATAAGCATCGGGACCAACAACTAAATCCACCATTTTTTCTTCATCTAAAAATTTGGTTTTTAAACGCTCCGCCATACAACCTAAAACACCTATCTTCATTTTAGGGTTTTCATCAATTTTAACGCGATTGTACTTTTGCAAACGTTTTCTAATAGTTTGCTCGGCTTTTTCACGAATGGAACAAGTATTAACCAGTACTAAATCTGCTTCTTCTAATTTATTTGTTGTATTATAACCTTGAGTTTCTAAAATTGCTGCTACTATTTCGCTGTCGTTCATATTCATTTGACAGCCGTAACTTTCTATAAAAAGTTTTTTGGTATTACCTTTTATATTGTTTGTTACTAGTGCTTGACCTTGTTTTTTTTCTTCAATTACGTGTTCACTTGCCATGAAATCTTCTTTTTATTTGTATCTTTTTTTCAGATAATGAAAAATATCGGAATTTTTAATGATGCAAAGATACATTTTTTATGACAAACTGACAGTTGATTTTAATCAAAAAAAAAGCGATTACCGTTTCCGATAATCGCATGAAACCTTAAAATCTGTAAAGGTTAAATAAATAATTAAAGACTAGACATCTATTTCTGTCCAACTATCATCTAATTCTTCTAACATTTCGGCAGCTTCGATAAGTAACAAACCATTTTCGGTAATTTGATCTTTACTAGCATATCTTGCTTTACGTAAAAGTGTTAAAGTATCTTCAAAAGTAGCTAAATCCATTTTTAATAATTTTAAAGCTTTTTTCCAATTATCAGGTAAAATACGTACTTTTCTTTCCTTAACGTATAGAGAACCTACTTCTTTTAAAGCTCTTAAAACATGGATAATCTCCGGTGTTACAGGATATTTAAAATTACCTGCTAAACCTGATGTAGCACGTTTTACTAATTTTCCCGGCTCTGATAAAACAACTAAATCATTAGGATACATATTTACCATTGCTCTAGCGTCTAGTTTTTCAATTAACTGAATTAACTCTTCTCTGGAGTACTCTTTAAATGATTCCAATAAATCATCTATATACATTCCTGTTGTATAAGGAATTTGTTCCATTATTTTTAAACCGTATTTTGTTAAATTTGGCGTTTTATTATTATATGCCAATTTTGCAAAGAATTTACCTGTTGGCGTTGGTTCATTAACAATGGTTTTTGCTTTAATTGCTTTTTCAATCCATCTTCCATCAGGTGACAATAACATGTGTCTTCCAATAGTAACCGCTTTAACACTTTCTGCAGGAATTTCTCTTGGATTTTCTTTTAGAATTTTAACAACTCTTTTACCATCTTTTGTTAACACATAGTACATTGTACCATCTTCTGTCATCTCTGGTTCTATTAACTGAAATCCTTGCATACCAAATAGAGCAGCATCAAAATCATAAACGTGGTGAAACCATTCTTCTTCCGATTTAAGGTTTTCTAATTCGTTTACGTATTTTTGTTTAATTTTAGGCAATTCATTTAATCTTCTACCATATTTTTCTTTTAATTCTTGTGCTTCCTTAAACTTTTTAGTAATCAATTCGTTTTTGATATTCTTTTTGGTAGCCACATATTCCGGATTTTTTTCTGATTTTTTATTGATCTCTTCAATAACTTGCATTAATGAAAATTCCAATTCATCAATATCAATACTCATTGCGTCATCATAAAATCCGTTAAAGTATAAATCTGCAGCTCGCAACAAATGTAAACCTGCCGGTAAAACCTCATTTTTATCATCAATTACGGCTTGAGCTACTAAATCTAAACGCAAATTTTCATCGATTTCTTCACCTTCAACAACAGCAAAAATCGCCTCAAAATATGCAGGTGTGATGGTTTTGAAAAAAGCCCCTTTTAACAATGCGGCTCTTAACTGTTGCCCTACTCCTGTAAAGTTGTAATACGATCCACCATTCGCTGTATATGCTAACAAACGTAAAGCTTCTGCTTCAATAATTTGATTGATATCAGCTGCCAACAAATCTCTTTTAGGAGCAGGACCTACAGGTGTTTTCTTTAAAAATTCTTGTAAAGGTTTGTTTATGTAAAAAGATAAATCTGCTTCCTCATATACTTCTAAAACTTTTTTTCCAAACGGACTAAGCACATCATCAACGACCATACCTCTTTTTTCCAATCGAGGTTTCATCTCTTTATTTACTTTATCCTTAGCCATTTCTGCAGCATAAAGCATGCTGATAATATCACTTCCTACAAAACGAAAATCATCTTTTAATGATGCAAAATCAGGTATTGAACCATTTGCTTTTGCTTCTTTAAAAGATTCTATTAATAATGTTCCGGGATAGGTTAAATAAAAATGGCTCTCATCTTCTCTTAATAGACCCATCTGTTCTAATTGAACATATAATAAAATATCTTTATCGGATTCTAATACTTCAAATCCATGAAGTATTGCTTTGTTTTTATCGAATACCATTTCTAAGATATCCAAATGTTGTTTTGTTAAAATCATAATCTGTTTATTTTTATCTTTAATTATTTGAATGTAGTTTTTCAAAGATAATACCATTTTGAATAAAAATCGTCTATAACAAACAATAAAGACAAATTGACATTTTAATAAAATAAATACTGCCAAATACAGTATAAATAAAGAGTTTGAGTTGTTTTAATTTTTAGTAGTAAAATAAAAACTTCTTGTAAAATAGAAGAAAATTTGTCAGATTAAAAAAATTCTACATACTTTTGCCAAAAAATAGCACTCCTTAATATATAACACAATATTTATGGCAAAAAATCTAGTAATCGTTGAGTCTCCTGCAAAAGCAAAAACCATTGAGAAATTTTTAGGTAAAGATTTTCAAGTAGAATCCAGTTTTGGTCATATTGCTGATTTACCTTCTAACGAACTGGGAATCAATGTAGATGGTGATTTTAAACCTAAATATGTCATCTCAAAAGATAAAAAGGATGTTGTTAATAAATTAAAAAAATTAGCTAAAAATGCCGAAACTGTATGGCTTGCTAGTGATGAAGACCGTGAAGGAGAAGCTATTGCTTGGCATTTATACGAACAATTAAAACTAAAAGATAGCAATACAAAACGCATTGTTTTTCATGAAATTACAAAATCCGCTATTGTTAATGCTGTTGAAAATCCAAGAGGAATAAACTACCACCTTGTTAACGCACAACAAGCCAGACGTGTTTTAGATCGTTTGGTAGGATACGAATTATCTCCCGTTCTTTGGCGTAAAGTAAAAGGAGGACTTTCGGCAGGTAGAGTGCAATCGGTTGCTGTTAGATTAATTGTAGAGCGAGAAAGAGAAATTTTAGATTTTAAACCGGAAGTTACCTATCGCATAGATGCCGAATTCACTAATCAAGAAGGTAAAAAATTTAAAGCAAAACTCCCAAAAGGCTTTAAAACAAAGGAAGAAGCTGAAAAGTTTTTACAATCTTGTACAGATGCCAATTTTAAAGTAAGTGATTTACAAACAAAACCGGCAAAGAAAACACCTGCTGCACCATTTACAACTTCTACTTTACAACAAGAAGCTTCCAGAAAATTATATTTTCCGGTTGCAAAAACCATGATGATTGCACAACGTTTATACGAAGCCGGTCATATTACTTATATGAGAACCGATTCGGTTAACCTTTCTAACGATGCCAAAAATGCTGCTGCCGAAGAAATCAAAAAATTATACGGTGATAAATACAGCAAAACTAGAAATTACAAATCCAAATCTAAAGGTGCACAAGAAGCTCACGAGGCTATTAGACCTACCGATATGTCTAAACAAGGTGTTCCTAGTGATTATGATCAAGATAGATTATACAAATTAATCTGGAAAAGAACCATTGCTTCACAAATGAGTGATGCTCAATTAGAACGTACTAATGTTAAAATTAATAATAATAAAAACAAAGAAATATTTACGGCTAACGGTGAGGTAATTAAATTTGACGGTTTCTTAAAAGTTTATTTGGAAAGTAATGATTCCGATGAAGAAGAGCAAGCAGGAATGCTACCTAAACTGCATATCAATGAACCTCTTAATTACAATTATATTAAAGCTACCGAACGGTACTCTAGATCAAAAGGAAGATATACCGAAGCTGCATTAGTTAAACGTATGGAAGAATTAGGTATCGGAAGACCTTCTACTTATGCTCCAACAATTTCAACTATTCAGCGAAGAAATTATGTTGAAAAAACAAATATTGAAGGCGTTGAACGCAAATACAACCAATTAACACTTCAAAATAATAAAATAGAAAATAGAATTTTAAGCGAAACAACCGGTGCTTCAAAAGGAAAATTAATACCAACAGACATTGGTATGATTGTAACCGATTTTTTGGTAAGTAACTTCAATAATATTTTAGATTACGGATTTACAGCAAAAGTAGAAGAAGATTTTGATGAAATTGCCAGAGGACATGAAGATTGGATTAAAACCATAAAAGATTTTTATAAAGAATTTCACCTTACAGTAGAACATGTAAAAGAAAATGCTGAGCGTGAATCCGGCGAACGAATTTTAGGAAAAGATCCTAAAACAGGTAAAACCGTTCTGGTACGATTAGGTCGCTTTGGTGCTATGGCTCAAATTGGTGATCGTGACGACGAAGACAAAATATTTGCAAGTCTTAACCCAAATCAAAACCTTTCTACCATTACTCTAGAAGAAGCTTTAGAACTATTTTTATTACCTAAAACATTAGGACTTTATGAAGACAAAGAAGTTGTCGTCGCAAACGGAAGATTTGGTCCGTACATCAAATTTGATAGCAAATTTATATCCTTACCTAAAGAAGCAGACCCTTTATCCATTTCACTTGATGAAGCAATCGATTTAATCGAAGCCAAACGGAAAGCAGACGCACCAATTGCAACATATGACAATTTACCGGTGCAAAAAGGTGTTGGTCGCTTTGGTCCTTTTATTAAATGGAACAATATGTTTATCAATGTAAATAAAAAATATGATTTCGATAATTTAACCGAAGAAGATATCAAAGATTTAATCGAAACCAAAAAACAAAAAGAAATTGATAAAATTATCCATAATTGGGAAGACGAAGGAATACGAGTTGAAAAAGCAAGATGGAAACGTTTTAACATCATACAAGGAAAAACCAAAATTGAATTACCGAAAACAACAGATGCAGAAAACCTTACTTTAGAAGAGGTAAAAGCAATTATCGAAAAAAACACGAAGAAAAAGAAAAAAACTACCAGAAAAAGAAAAACCACTAAAAAGAAATAATTTTGTATCTTTGCTTATAATCCCTCATTTTTTTTTCGGCAAAACTAACATCTAGCAATATAATTAATGGATTTTACTTATTTACAACCCGTAGAAACTGCTGTTTTAGAAGAAATTGCTTCTTTTAAAACAGAAAAATTGGGCAATAATGTGAGCTTCCATACAGATAAAACATTACCTGAAATAACTTCATCTGTAAAAATCGCTATCTTAACAGTTTCAGAAGACCGAAATGCCGTAAATAACCAAGATACAGGGACCAATTTTAATGAAGTCAGAAAAGAACTATACAATTTATATAAAGGAAATTGGAATACTGATGTCATTGATTTAGGTACGATTAAAAAAGGAAACAGTGTTAAAGATACTAATTTTGCTCTTTCTGAGACAATATACAGTTTACTAAAATTAAATATTATTCCTATTATCCTTGGCGGAAGCCAAGCACTTACTTATGCAATGTATCGTGCATTTGACAAACTGGAACAAATGGTTAACTTGGTAGCAATCGATAATAAATTCGATTTAGATGATATGGATGCTCCGTTAAATTCGCGTAACTATTTAAGTAAAATCATTATGAATGAGCCCAATAATCTATTTAATTTTAGTAATATTGGTTATCAAACATTCTTTAATGCACAAAATGAAATTGATTTACTAGACAAATTATATTTTGACAGCTACCGTTTGGGAACTGTAAATAAAGACCTTACCGTTGTGGAACCTATATTACGAGATGCCGATATTGTCTCAACAGATTTAAGTGCAATAAAATTAAATGAAGCTCCGGCAAACAATAATGCCACACCAAACGGATTTTATGGTGAAGAAATGTGTGCCATACTAAGATATGCCGGTTTAAGCGATAAAGTAAAAACTTTAGGCATCTTTGAATACAACCACTTATTAGACAATCGCAAACAAACGGCTCAATTAATTGCTCAAATGATATGGTATTTTATTGAAGGTGTAAATTACAGAACAAATGAATATCCGTTTCAATCGAAAAAAAATTACTTAAAATACATTGTTCCAATAGATGATGATGTTATAAACTTCTACAAAAGTAACTTAAGTGACAGATGGTGGATGGAAATCGCAAACAATATTACTAAAAAAGAAACGTTAATACCTTGTAGCTACCAAGACTACTTAGAAGCTAACAATCAAAATATACCGGAAAGATGGTGGAAAACTTTAAGGAAATTATAAAAATATACACAATAAAAAGAAATTTAATACGTTTATAAAACCATCCAAATAAAAAAAAAGGATTTAGAATTGTGTAATTAAAAAAATATTAATAGGTTTACGGCCTGAAAAAAACACCTTATAAATAAAATAAGATTTTTTATTAAAAGTTAAATTAAAATAAACAAATGAAATACGAAGTATTTAAAACAAAAAAGGGGAACTATGTATTTGGTAAAAATCTAATAATTGTATTTTTATTAGCAACTTTTATCTACAGTTGTAAATCAAATGACAGAGGTGAATTAGTAGGTGTTTCTGCTAAACGAAAATTTTTCTCGGAAAAACCTTTCGGTACGGTATTGGTTCCAGGAGGTGCATTTACAATGGGTAAACAAGATGAAGATATTGCAGGATCATTAAGTACACCCAGAAGAACGGTAACCGTTAGACCATTTTATATGGATGAAACCGAAATTACCAATAGCGAATACCGTGAATTTGTTTATTGGGTAAGAGACTCTATTATACGTACTAAATTAGCTATTATGGCTGATGAAGTTAGTGATGCAGAATCTTCTTTAAATAAATATAAATTTAAGGATTCTACAAGTAATGGTGGTGTTTATTATAAATATATGATGGACAATTACGGTAGTTTGGGTGATGTAAATTCACCAACAGAAGGTCGTTTCTTAAATTGGGATGAAGATTTAATATTTGACACAAAAGAATTTCCGGATGCTTACTACACAGAAGTAATGGATAGTATGTACTTACAAACTACCGAAACTTTTGATGGTAAACGTATTTTAGATGCTTCTAAAATCAATTATCGCTACTATACTTTTGATAATGAAGAAGCAGCAAAACATAAAGGAAAAGATCGTAGTAAATATATTAAACCACATGATTTAAATGTGTATCCTGATACTACTGTTTGGGTAAAAGACTTTAATTATTCGTATAACGATCCTATGCACCAAGATTATTTCTCTCATCAAGCATACAATGATTACCCTGTTGTTGGTGTAAATTGGCCACAAGCAAATGCTTTTTGTCATTGGAGAACAAAAAAGAAAAATGACTGGATTTCTAAGAAAAAGAAACCGGGACCAAGACAGCCTCACTTTAGATTACCATCTGAAGCAGAGTGGGAATTTGCAGCTCGTGGTGGATACGAATATGCTAAATACCCTTGGGGAGGACCTTACACTTTTAGTGACAGAGGCTGTTTCTTAGCAAACTTTAAACCGCAACGTGGTGATTACGCCCTAGATGGTGCATTATATACTGTAGAAGGAAAATCATATAATCCTAACGGATACGGCTTGTACAACATGGCAGGTAATGTTTCTGAATGGACAAATACAGCATACAATCCTACTTCTTATTATATGGAGTCTACTATGAATCCTAATGTAGAAGATAAAAAGAATAATCGTAAAGTAATCCGTGGTGGTTCTTGGAAAGATGTTGCTTACTTCTTAGAAGTAAGTACCAGAGATTTCGAATACGGAGATACGGCAAGAAGTTATATCGGTTTTAGAACAGTACAAGATTACTTAGGGAAACCGGTTAAATAAAATCAATTAATTAAAACAACTTTAAAACTTAAACTTTAAAATTATGGCAAAATCAGGAAAATTAAAAAAGAGAATCTTTCACATGGCATACAGTATCGGGGCATCTGTAGTTATCTTAGGAGCACTTGGTAAAATTATGCACATGTCTATATTAGGTATCCCAGGAGGTACTTTATTAACTATTGGACTAGTTGTTGAAGCATTAATTTTCTTCTTATCTGCTTTTGAAAAATTAGATGACGAATTAGATTGGTCATTAGTATATCCTGAATTAGCAGGAGGTACAGCTAGTGCTAAAAGTAAAAAAGAAGCAACGGATGCTGACGGTCTTTTATCTAAAAAATTAGATAAAATGTTAAAAGATGCACAATTAGATTCTAATTTAATGTCTAGCTTAACAGAAAGCATCAAAAACTTTAAAGGAGCTGCTGATACGATTAAACCTGCTGTAGATTCAATTGGAGCTACTGCCAAATACAGTGAACAATTATCATTAGCTGCAAGCCAAATGGAATCATTAAACAATTTATACAAAGTACAAATTGATAGTACTTCTCGCCAAGCACAAGTAAATGAAGAAGTTGCAAATAATGCCGCTGCTTTAAAAGAGCAAATGGAATCACTAGCTAACAATCTTTCTTCATTAAACGGTGTTTATGGTGGTATGTTATCTGCTATGCAAAAGTAATAAGCAATCAATTAATCAAATTTAAAAATTAAATTATGGCAGGAGGAAAATTATCCGCAAGGCAGAAAATGATTAACTTGATGTACCTGGTATTTATTGCAATGCTTGCAATGCAAATGGGTAAAAAAGTATTATCAGCTTTTGGTCGTATGAATGAAACTTTTGAGGAGACTGTAACTTCTTCAACAGAAGCAAATAATGCAACTCTTAAGCAATTATCCGGTTTAGCCCAAGAGCAACCTGAAAAATATTCAAAAATATACCAAGATGCTAATGCATTACATCAAAAATCAACTGAATTTAACAGTTATTTATCTAATTTAAAAAACGAAATGCTTTCTAAATCTGAAGATAAAAAGAATTATGAAGCGATGAGTAGCTCAAACTATGTTGATGAAATGTTTTTTAAAGACGGTAAAGAAACCGCAAAAGGAAAAGAGTTTGTTAACAAAGTAGCATCTTATAGAGAAGATGTTCTTAAACTCTTAGATCCTAAAAAAGATGCTGCTTTAGTAAAAAAGGTAAAAAAATGGTTTGATACAAGCCCTGATAAACATGGTAAAAAAGGTAAAAGAGAAGAGCCTTGGTTAGCTAGTAGATTTGAAGGATTTCCTTTAATATCTTCTGTTTCTAATATCTCTAAAATGCAAACAGATGTTGCTGCAACCGAAAAAGAATTTATGGGTACTTCTGTTAGCGGACAACGTAAATCGGATGTGTCGATGACTAATTACGATGCGATGGTAGTATTTGATAAGAATGCTTACTATCCGGGCGAAAAATTATCCGGTAAAATTGTTTTAGGTAAAAACGATCCAACTATTAAAGCTAAAGAAGTTATCATAAATGGTAAGAAAGTTTCTGATGATCAAATACAAGCAGGACAAGTAATTTTATCCGGCTCAGCAGGAAATGTTGGTGAACATGAACTAAAAGGTAAATTTGTCTTTTTAGAAGATGGTAAACCTGTAGAAATTCCTATTGTTGGTGGTAGTTACTCTGTAATACCAAGACCAAACGAAGCAATTATCTCTGCTGATAAAATGAATGTTGTTTATCGTGGTGTTGCAAATCCGCTTTCTATTTCAGTACCTGGTGTACCTGATAATAAAGTAAATGCAAGTGCTCCGGGATTAAAGAAAATTAAAGCCGGTAAATATGTAATGAATCCGCCTAAGGCTAGAGAAGTTAAAATTAGTGTCACTGCTAAATTACCAAACGGACAAACAGTTCATTCAAGTAAAACATTTAGAGTTAAAGACATACCATCTCCTACAGGTACTATTAGAGGTCAAGATGGATACCAAAAAATGTCTAAATCTAGTTTGGCTAAATCTACCGTAGGTGCTGTTCTTAAAGACTTTGTTTTCGATTTAGATTTATACGTAAATGAATTTAAAATTAAAGTTCCGGGTAAACCAACCATTACATGTAGTGGCAAGAGGATGAGTTCACAAGCAGTTAGAGCAATAAACAAAGCAAAACGTGGTGATGCTATCATCATATTTGATATAAAAGCAAAATTAAAGGGGAACAGTTCTTACCGTCTAAAAAAGACATCGCAAGTTACTGTTGAAATTACAAGTTAAAATTAGATACGTTATGAGTTTAAAAAATGGAATATTTATTCTATCATTTACCGTGTTATTCACCAATTTGGTAAATGCACAAGCAAATTTATTAAATGCAACCATTCCGGAAGAAGTTGGTGTAAAAACTGCTGAGCAATTAGCAGCTGACAACGATGAACCGCTTCCTTATGGTTATATTGATGATCGTGATATCTTATGGTCTAAAATGGTATGGGAATATATGGATTTAAATGAGAAAATGAATCTCCCATTTTATTATCCTGCAGATACTAGCAATATTGATCCTAACAGAAGATCTTTGTACGACACACTTCTTAGAGGAATCCGTAGTGGTGAAATCGTTGATGTTTATGATGATTCATATTTTACTACACGGTTAACTCGTGAAGAAATTGAAAAAACCTTAGTTAAAATTGATACTACAGATGCAGGTATTGAGCAAGTTAACTTTGGTGAACCGGTTTCTGAAGAAAATATTAACGTTCGTTACATGCAATCTGCAGATATACAAGCTTACAAATTAAAAGGATTGTTTTACTTTGATAAAAGACAAGGTGAATTGAGATATCGTTTGCTAGGTTTAGCTCCTGTTTCGCCGGATATTAACTTTATCGATGATAATGATAATACCGAATTAACGGAGTATGTAGAACTATTTTGGGTTTGGTATCCAAGTGCTAGACCTCTATTACATAATATGAAAGTCTTTAATCCTAAAAATGCTGCTTATCCACTATCGTATGATTTGTTGCTTACAGCTAGACGTTTTAGCTCATTAATTTATCGAGAAGAAAACGTTTATGGTAACCGTGATATTTCCGAATACATTAAAAACAATGCACTATTCCAGGTGCTTGAAGCAATGAAAATCAAGGATAACATCCGTAATAAAGAAATTGATATGTGGAATTATTAATAAATTCATAACACAAAATATTTAAAAAGACTGTCTTTTAGACAGTCTTTTTTTATGTAATTTTACCAAATGAAAATAGATTATATTGTAGTAGGATTAGGTTTAGCAGGTATCGCTTTTATCGAACAACTAAAGCAACACAACAAAACTTTTATTGTATTTGAAGACAACAGTCAGAACTCATCAAAAGTTGCCGGTGGTATGTTTAATCCTGTAATTTTAAAACGTTTTACGCCTGTTTGGCAAGCTACGGAACAACTCAAAATTGCCATACCTTTTTATAAAAAATTAGAACAAAAATTAAATTGTACACTAATCCGATACATCGATATAAAAAAAAGTTTCAAAACGATTGAAGAACAAAATAACTGGTATTTTGCCTGTGATCATCCTAAATTAAAAAATTATTTATCCAAAGATATTCAAGAAAATACCAATTCGTGTATTATTGCTCCAAACGGCTTGGGTAAAGTAACGAATGTTGGTAATATAAACACTAAAATACTTCTTGATAATTATAAAAAAGAAATATCCGATTTTGTTATTGAAGAAAAATTTATACATTCTAAATTACAAGTTGCTTCAGATAAAATTCAATACAAATATATCAATGCTAAGCACATTGTTTTTTGCGAAGGTTATGGCATAAAACAAAATCCGTTTTTTAAAAATTTACCACTTAAAGAAGCTAAAGGCGAATTATTAGAGATAAAAACTGGAAATTTAAAAATTGACTTCATACTAAAATCATCGGTTTTTATCATGCCTTTATCTACAGATACCTATAAAGTTGGTGCTACTTTTAACTGGAAAGATAAAACGAACCTACCAACAGAAAACGGAAGACAAGAACTAATTGATAAGCTTAAAAAAACGATAACTTGCGATTACAAAATAACCAATCAAGTTGCGGGAATAAGACCAACTGTAAAAGACCGAAGACCTTTAATAGGCACTCATAAAACACATAAAAACGTACATCTCTTAAATGGTTTGGGGACACGTGGTGTGATGCTCGCTCCTATTCTATCAAAAAAATTATTTCAAGCAATTGAAAATAATAAAGAAATCGAAAAGGAAATTAATTTGAATCGTTTTTATTAATTTTATTTTTCTTTACATACTTTTCATCATAAGACTCAAAGAAATTCATATAAATTAATCTGGATAATTTAAATGTAACAGGCATCAATACAAGTATAGAAATAATTACAGCAATAAAACTAACTATCATATTTAAACCCAATAACTGACAAATAACAAAAATCGTAACAAAAATTGCCACAGTCATTCCGTAAGAAACGTACATCGCTCCGTGAAAAAAAGAAGGCTCTTTTTCATATTTTAAACCACAAACATCACAAGTTTTGTGCATTTTAAATAAATTCTTTAAATGAAACGGATTGGCATCTTCATAAACATCTCCTTCTTGACAACGCGGACATTTATTATTAAAAACACTGTATAAGAATGTACCTTTTTTAAACATAATTGATTTTAGTTAGCAAATTAATTCCTACTTTCGCACTTTGTAGAAAAAAGCAAATTTAATTATATTTTTTAATTTAAAAGTAACAAAAGATGTTAAATGCTCACAATATTACGGTTTCCTTCTCCGGAGAAGATTTATTTTCAGGGATTAGTTTTAAACTCGTTGCCGGAGATAGAATCGGTTTAGTAGGAAAAAATGGTGCCGGAAAATCTACTTTGCTAAAAATTATTGCCGGTGAGCAAGAATACGATAAAGGTACAATTGCATTAGAAAAAGAGCTTAAAATAGGTTATTTAAAACAAGATATCGAATTTGTTGGCGGAAAAACCGTTTTGGAAGAATCCTACCAAGCTTTTAAAGAAATTGTTGCTATAGAACAAAAACTAGAACAAGTAAATAAAGAATTAGCAGAAAGAACGGATTACGAAAGTGCTTATTACTTAGATTTAATGCATAAACTTGATGATTACAGCCATCAATATGAACTTTTAGGTGGTTATAATTATCAAGGTGAAACGGAGAAAATTTTAAAAGGACTCGGATTTAAAACCGAAGATTTTAACCAATTAACCGATACCTTTTCCGGTGGTTGGCGTATGCGTATCGAATTGGCAAAACTACTTTTACAAAAAAACGACATCCTGCTACTCGATGAACCTACCAATCACTTGGATATCGAATCAATTATTTGGTTTGAAAATTTTTTAAAAAACTATTCCGGTGCAATTATGACTGTATCACACGATAGAATGTTTTTAGATAATATTACAAATAGAACAATAGAAATATCTCTTGGTAAAATATATGATTTTAAAAAACCATATTCGCAATATCTGGTTTTAAGAGGTGAAATAAAAGAAAAACAACTCCAATCACAAAAAAACCAAGAAAAAGAAATACAACGTACCGAGCAACTTATCAATAAATTTAGAGCCAAAGCAAACAAGGCTTCTATGGCACAATCGCTCATCAAAAAATTAAATAAAATCGAACGTATCGAAGTAGATACTGATGACAATGCCGTGATGAACGTACGATTTCCTATTTCAGTACAACCCGGAAAAGTGGTTTTTGAAATTGAAAATCTCTCTAAAAATTATGACAATAAAAAAGTGCTAAACAAGGTAAACTTGTTAATTGAAAGAGGAACAAAATTAGCTTTTGTTGGACAAAACGGACAAGGAAAAACCACACTAGCCAAAATAATGGTAGGTGAACTGGAATATCAAGGAAAATGTAAAAAAGGACATAATGTACAAATTGGTTATTTTGCTCAAAATCAAGCCGAATATTTAGATGGCGAAAAAACCGTTTTACAAACCATGGAAGATGCCGCAAATGATACCAATAGAATAAAAGTACGCGATATGTTAGGTGCCTTTTTATTTGGAGGTGACGCAGTAGATAAGAAAGTAAAAGTGCTCTCCGGAGGCGAACGTAACCGTTTGGCTATCTGCAAGATGCTCCTTCAACCTTTTAACGTCTTGGTAATGGATGAACCTACAAATCATTTGGATATCGCTTCAAAAAATGTACTTAAAAAAGCATTATTAGATTTTGAAGGAACGCTAATTGTAGTATCACACGATAGAGATTTTCTACAAGATTTAACCGAAAAAGTGTACGAATTTAAAGACCGGAAAATAAAAGAATATTTAGGCGATATAAACTATTATTTAGAAAGACATAATCTAGATAATATGCGTGAAGCGGAAAAAAAATTAAACTTGAAAAAAGTGACTAAAACCATCTCGTCTGATGAAAAAAAAGAACTCGACAAACAAAAAAGATTGTTACAAAAGGAAATCAATAAAATAGAAAACAAAATTTCTAAATTAGAAAAAGAAATTAAAAAAGCAGACTTAAAAATAGCAGAGGACTACGAAGCCGTTTCTAAGGACGCTACTTTTTTTGATAATTACAATAAAACAAAAAAGGAACTAAAAACTATAGAAAATACTTGGGAAGAATTAATCGAAAAACTAGAAGAGTTATAACCTTAATTCCGAAACTTAAATTTGATAATTTAATTCTTTTTCTGTAATTTTACTCAAAATAAAAAATCATGAAAATTACTTTTTTAGGTCATGCATCGCTTCAAATTGAAGTAGCTGACAAGTTTATCATTGTAGATCCATTTATTTCGGCTAATGAAAAGGCTAAAAATATCAATATTTATGATTTAAAAGCAGATTATATTTTGCTTACCCACGCACACCAAGATCATATTTTAGATGCCGAAGTAATTGCTAAAAATACCGGAGCAATAATCATTTCAAATTTTGAAATTGTAACACATTACGAAAAATTAGACATCGATGGACATGCCATGAATATTGGTGGTTCTTCGCAATTTGATTTCGGAAAAATAACCATGTTAAATGCCATTCATAGCAGTTCTTTTCCTGATGGAAGTTATGGCGGAAATCCGGCAGGTTTTGTCTTAGAAACCAAAGAAGCAAACATTTATATTGCTGGAGATACAGCTCTTACAATTGATATGCAACTCATTCCGCTACAAACAAAATTAGACCTTGCCATTTTACCAATAGGTGATAATTTTACAATGGGAATTGAAGATGCTGTTATTGCATCCGATTTTATTCGCTGTAACAATATTTTAGGGTATCATTATGATACCTTCACTCCTATTAAAATCGACCACCAAAAGGCAATAAACGCTTTTAAAAACAAAGATAAAGAATTGACTTTATTACAAATTGGTGAAGCATTGTTAGTGGCTATTGAAAGTAAAAAATAAATTGATATAAAGTAGACACGTATAGAAGTAAGCTGATTTTTTAGTACAAAGTGAAGTGTACAAATAATAGATTCTTCACTTCACTCCTTTGGTTGCTTCATTATAAAAAAAACAATTTTAATAATCTAAAAATTAATCGAATATGCATATCATTCAAAGGGAGAAACGACCGAAGAATCTCTTTAAAAGTAATAAATATCACTAGATTTGTAAATTATTTTTGATTTACAAAAGCCTAAATTAATTTACAATAAAAACCGGAATATTCACCAAATGTCGCAATTTATCAATTGTAGCTCCAAAGAGTATGTCTTTAAACCAGCGATGCCCATGCGACCCAACAATTAACAAATCAAATTTTTCTTCTTTAGCAATTTTTGCAATGGCATAAGATGGTTTTCCGTAACCAATTCTTATCTCAGCTTTATAGCCTTTTTCTTCTAAAAATTGTTTTACTTTTTTAAGCATTATAAGATCTTGTTTGGTTTCTGCATCTTCAGAAGTTTCATCCCATAATCTTGCCGTAGCAGACTCTACAATATGTACCAAATAATAAATGGTTTCCTTTGTTCCTAGAGACAGAGCAGTACTGATTATTTTATTTTCCATACCGGAAAAATCAATAGCCAAACCAATTCGTTTATAAGTCGTAGGTGTTAACGTATTTAGTTTTAAATCTTTATGTAAAACAATTGGTTTTAGCTTCATTTTTTGCCATAATGGCGTAGCCAAAGTATAAAGCAATAAAATAGATACGAGAATAAGTACCGGAAAAACAATACCATACAAAACAAAAGGAGATATATCTTGTTTTATCCAATTCGATATTTCGGAAATGACTAATTTTATGTTTAAACCTACAATAATGGATACAACTAACCACGAAAGGATTTTTATAGGTAAGGAAATGGCAAATTTTCCCATATATTTTTTGTTACTTACAAAATAAATAAGCGGAATGATAGCAAATCCCAATTGCAAACTTAATATTACCTGACTAAATATTAATAAATTACCTATGTAATCTCTTCCCATAATCAAAATCACCAAAATTGCCGGAACTATAGCCAATAACCGCGTTATTAATCGACGCATCCAAGGTGAAATACGAATATTAAGATAGCCTTCCATTACTATTTGTCCGGCCAAAGTACCTGTTAAAGTAGAACTTTGTCCGGCAGCGATTAATGCCACTGCAAAGAGAATTGGAGCCAACTTTGTGCCTAAAATTGGTTCTAAAAATTTATAAGCATCTTCGATTTCTGCAATATTAAAATTACCGGTTTTATAAAAGGTGGCAGCAGCGAGAATCAAAATTGCCGCATTAACAAAAAATGCCAAATTCAAAGCAATAACCGAATCGAAAAAATTAAATTTTATAGCTTGCTTTAAAGATTTTTCATCTTTACCAAATTTTCTGGTTTGTACCAAAGCAGAATGTAAATATAGATTATGTGGCATTACGGTAGCACCAATAATCCCGATAGCAATATATAAAGCAGTCTCATTTGGTATGGAAGGAATAAAACCTGTCATAATTTCATGAATATCCGGTTTTGCCAAAAACATTTCCACTAAAAACGATGCTCCAATGATAAATATTAAACCTATGATAAAGGCTTCCATCTTACGCATCCCTTTCCCAATAAGGAAAAAAATTAAAAATGTATCCAAGGCTGTAATCGAAACTCCCCAAATTAAATCAATACCAAAGAGTAGATTTAAACCAATTGCCATACCCAAAACTTCCGCTAAATCAGTTGCTATGATTGCCAATTCTGCCAATAAATACAAGAAAAAATTAACCAACGGTGGATAAGTCATTCTATTGGCTTGTGCCAAATCCACACCTGCAACCAGACCTAATTTAGCACTTAAACTTTGCAACAACAAAGCCATTAAATTACTCATTAACAAGACCCAAATTAAAGTGTAACCAAATTGAGCTCCTCCGGCAATATCGGTTGCCCAATTTCCCGGATCCATATACCCAACACTAACAATATATGCAGGTCCCATAAAAGCAAACAACTTGCCAAATAAGGTTTTCTTTTTGGTTATATCTACTGTTTTATGTACATCACTAAGTGAATTATTTGTGTTTTTTTGCATAAATTATATAATGAATTAACCTAAAAGTCATGCAAATGTAACAAGTTAGAGTATACTAACAAAATATGTTAGTACAATTTTATATATTTGCTCTTTAATTAAAATCTATTATGCCTTCGCAAACCAAAGAAAATTACCTAAAAGCAATTTATTTTTTAAGTGTTAAAAATAAAAACGTTACCATAACCGAACTCGCTAAAAAAATGCAGGTAAGCAAGCCTACTTGCAATCATATGGTTAAAAAATTAGAAGAGTTATCTTTGGTGAAATATCAAAAATACAAACCGTTAAAACTCACAGTAAAAGGTAAAAAAATTGCCACATCAATTATACGACAACATCGGCTAACCGAAATGTTTTTAACACAAATTATGGGTTTCGGCTGGGAAGAAGTACACGATATTGCAGAAGAAATTGAACATTTAAATTCCAATTTATTTTTTGATAGAATGGATGAAATTTTAGGTTTCCCTACCGTAGATCCACATGGTTCTCCGATACCGGATAAATCAGGTAAAATAATAAAATCAAAACAAGTTAATTTTATAGAAGCACCTGTTGGTAAGCAAGTTAAATTTTGTGGTTTTTCAAAAAGTTCTAAGGAATTATTACTTTACTTAAATAAGAAAAAAATTCAATTAGGTGCGGTATTATCTATTGTTCAGATAGAAAAATTTGATAATAGCTATGAGATACTTATAAATAACGACAAACAAAGCACTACTCTATCTTACGATGCTTGCTCTTGTTTACTGGTTACCCCTTTGGAATAAACACATCTCCTGTGCACCTCTCATGAAGGGCGTTTTGCGTCTCTTAAAAAAAAATTTATCTTTTTTGATGTTTATTTTTAGTTGTCTAGGACTAATTTTAATAGCTTCAAATATGATATAATATAGACAAACAATCTCTATCCGTTCAGCAATCCCCTCTCGAGAGGGGTTAGGAGTGTGTTTAGAGTAGAATATCAATCAATCTTAGGCAATTCCAATTTATATTTAACTGCGATCAATCGAATAGTGATAACCGTAATTATCGTTCCTAAATACTGAATGTAATGTGGTGCATCAATTTGATAAAGTACCAAAAAAACAAATGCACCTATAAAACATGCCAAAGCATAGATTTCTTTTTTAAAAATTAGTGGGGTTTGTTGCGTTAAAACATCCCTCAAAACACCTCCAAAGACAGCTGAAACAACTCCCATAATAGCTGCAATAAAGGGATGTAATCCAAAATTTAATCCTTTTTCGGTTCCCAACATTGTAAAAACTGCAATTCCGATAGTATCAAATAAAAACATGGTTTTACTTAGTGGTGCAATCTTTTTTTTAAATAAAAAAACTACCAAAACAGCAACCAAAATTGTCCAAATATAATTTAGATCTCCAATCCAGTTTATAGGATGGTAGTTAATTAAAACATCTCTAATCATGCCTCCACCAACAGCGGTAACAAAAGCTATAATAATCACACCAAACAAATCGTACTTTTTTGCGGAAGCTACCAAAGCACCACTTATAGCAAAGGCAAAAGTACCTATGATATCTAATGCATAGATTAAATCCACAATCTATCTTTCTTGAAAATTAATATTTAATTTTTTTTGTAAATCGTAAATATCTTGCATTTCACTAGGTAAAACAAGAGCAATAGATTCTCCTTTTTTACCGGCTCTTGCCGTTCTACCGCTACGATGTGTATAATATTCGCGTTGCTCAGGTAATTGATAATGTATTACAAAACCTAAATTTTTTACATCAATTCCTCTGGCAGATACATCGGTTGAAACCAAATATTGCAAACTTCCGTTTTTAAAAGCACGCATTACTTTTTCACGTTCTTTTTGTTGCATATCACCTTCTAATGCCTTAACGGAAAAACCTTCCTCTTGCAACTCATCTGCTAATTTTTGGGCTCCCAGCTTCGTTTTCACAAAAATAATTCCTCTTTCTTCTTGCTTTTCGTCTAACAATCCCATCAACGTTTCCAATTTATTTTTTAGAGTTGTCATTTTATATTGATGAACAATATTTTCATTTACAACATTACTTCGGTTTACCTTTACCTCTACTCTATCTTTTTCCATATAATTACGGATGATTTGTTGTATTTCATCAGGCATTGTAGCTGAAAAAAGCCACGTGTTTTTTTGTCCTTTTGTGTATTGTAGAATTGTATTCAGATCTTTTTTAAATCCCATATTTAACATTTCATCGGCTTCATCTAATACTAAAGTTTTTATATTTCTTAAATTAATGACATCTCTTTCAATTAAATCGATTAATCTTCCCGGAGTTGCTATTACAATATGTGTTGGTCTTTTTAATCGTTGCATTTGCTTATCAATTTTCTCTCCTCCGTAAACAGCTTCCAAAAATATTTTTTTATCCAAATACTTTGTGTATTTAAATAGTTGTTTTTTTATTTGTTGTACCAATTCTCGCGTAGGGGACAAAATCAAGGCTTGAATTAACGGTTGATTAGCATCGATTGTTTCTAATAACGGCAGACCATAAGCAGCTGTTTTTCCTGTACCGGTTTGTGCCAATCCGATGAAATCGGTTGGTTCATTAAGGAGTATTGGGATTGCTTTTTCTTGAATTTCTGTTGGATTTTTAATTCCTATTTCGTTTAATCCTTTTATGTAATCTTCTATTATTCCTAGTTGTTTGAATGATGCCATTGTTCTAAAATTTCTTGCAAAAATACGGTTATTTTGTTTACAAAAGGAGAAGTTTCTTGTTATGTTAATTATATAGTGGATTGACACACCCCTACCCCTCTCTAGAGGGGAGTTTTGCGTCTCTTAAAATAAAACTTATCTTCTTTGATGGATATTTTTAGTTGTCTAGGACTAATTTTGATAGCTTCAAATATGGTATAATATAGAGAAACAATCTCTATCCGTACAGCAGTCCCCTCTTGAGAGGGGTTAGGGGTGTGTTTTCTGTATAAATGCTTAATTTAAACTCTGTTTAATTGCCTTTACAATTCTATTTAAATCTAGTTGTGATAAATTACTACCGCTGGGCAAGCAAAGTCCGCGATTGAATAAATCTTCTGAAACACCATTTGTATAAACTACTTCGTCTTCAAAAACAGGTTGCAAGTGCATCGGTTTCCAAAGCGGACGGCTTTCGATATTTTCTTTATCCAATGTCAAACGGATTTTTTCACGTATTTCGAAAGAATCCGTTAGAATCGTTGTTAGCCAGCGATTGGAAAAAACATTTTCAGGTTCTTGTAAAAATGTAAAGTCTAAACCGGCGAGTTGTTTATTATAAAAATCAAAATTTGCACGGCGGGCTTTTACTCTATCGTTTAAAACTTCCATTTGTCCGCGACCAATACCTGCTACGATATTACTCATACGATAGTTATACCCAATTTGCGAATGTTGGTAATGCGGAGCATCATCTCTTGCTTGGGTTGCTAAAAAAATAGCTCTTTCTTTATTCTCTTTGGTTTTAGTCACTAACGCTCCACCTCCGGAAGTGGTAATTATTTTGTTTCCGTTAAAGGATAAAATTCCATAATCGCCCAATGTTCCGCACATTTGTTCGTGATAAACACTGCCTAGTGCTTCGGCAGCATCTTCAACTACGGGAATATTATATTTTTGGGCAATGGCATTTATTTCATCCATTTTTGCCGGCATACCATACAGATGCACCACTACAATAGCTTTGGGTTTTTTACCTTTTTTGGTTTCGGTAACAATGGCGGTTTCCAGTAACTCCGGATCTATATTCCACGTATTTTTTTCGCTGTCTACAAATATTGGTTTTGCTCCTAAATAAAGTATCGGATTGGCGGAGGCAATATGTGTATTGGATTGAATAATCACACTATCGCCGTTTTTGACACCTAACATAACTAAGGCTAAATGAATTGCTGCAGTTCCGGAATTTAAAGCCACCACTTTTAAATTGTGATTTAATACTTTTTCCAATTCCGCTTCAAAAAAATCTATTTGCTGACCAACCGGTGCTACCCAACCGGAAGCAAAAGCATCTTTGATATATTTTAGCTCCGAACCACTTAAATGAGGTGGAGAGAGGTATATTTTTTGTTTATTCACAATGTATTATTTTAATTTTTAAATTATTACTGTCCGATAAAAAATTCCTCAATAATTGAGGAATTTTTCGTATAGTTGAATAATGATCTAACCTAAAATTCAACATATGAGCAAAG
>Ga0256840_1000649_pt1 | contig 34847 bp, 32 predicted proteins | sample 355202metaG_FD_185969 | JGI IMG/M metagenome (GOLD analysis project Ga0256840, IMG submission 185969) | Hydrothermal vent microbial communities from Mid Atlantic Ridge, Atlantic Ocean - 355-202 | ecosystem: Environmental > Aquatic > Marine > Hydrothermal vents | place: Atlantic Ocean: Mid...
AAAACAAGCTAAAAACACGCCATTTTGTGATTAAAAAATAATCATTTGTTTTTTAAGAAAATAAAGGGCTTTTGATGATTGCAGAAGTGATTGTTCTCAGACAGCCTCCTAGGAGGCTGTCCGAGAATAGAAGTCGTAGCGAGGGAAAGCTTATTTGAGCTAGATTTTTCACCAACTGAGGGGAATAGTTGTTCTATTCTCCGAAAATCGGGGGATAATATAGCCAAATTCAGCTTTTCTGCAGTAGACTCTCTATTCTCAGACAGCCTCCTAGGTATTTTAAATGCTTTACCTTCATACCAGTAACCAGCTAGAACAACTATCAATAGCTTTTGCACAAACAGTCAATACGCCTCTAAAAGATGTTTTTACCAAAGAAATGGTTATCGTACAAAATGCAGGAATGGCACGTTGGCTATCTATGCAGCTTGCCGATATTGCTGGCATCAGTGCTAATCTTGAATATTTATTCCCCGCTGAATTCATGTGGAAGTTGTTGCGTATGGTTTCTTCTGATATATCAGAAGAAAGCCAATGTACGCCAGAAACATTGCGTTATCACATTATGGAGGAGTTGACACTTAACCATGCGGATTACCCTGAGCTGGCACATTATATTCTCTATGAAAACCAGCAAACAAATTTAAACGACACTGCCACATGGGATTTAGCTTGCCAACTGGCGGATATTTTTGATCAGTATTTATTCTTTCGTAGTGACTGGATTGAGCAATGGGAAGAATCCCCAGAGAAATATATAAAGGGTGATTGGCAGGCTAGGCTTTGGATTCGTTGCGTTAAAGAAAAACAGTTGGTTCATTGGCAATTCTTGCAGGATCAGTTTAAAGATTCCTTACACTCAACGGATAAAACTACCTTATTAAACAATTTACCTGAGCGGGTCATCTTTTTCTCAATGCCTGCTCTTTCGCCTGGTTATCTGGATTTATTGGGTGAATTAGCTCAGCTAACAGATATTCATTTATATTTAATCAACCCCTGTGAAGATATTTATTGGGGAGATATTATTTCAAAAAAATCACAAACAAAGCTTTCTGTAGAGGAACAAGCCTATGCAGAAACAGGCAATCCATTATTAGCATCTATGGGAAAACAGGGTCGTGATTTTATTCATCAATTATTTGATGTTACAACAGCGGAGCATTTTTCTATTCCACCTGCGCCTAGCCCGAACGAGAATGAAGAAAATCAAGATTGTATAGATCAGCAAAAGACAATATTAAAACAACTTCAAGAAGATATATATAACTTACAAGAACCTCAAAAAATGATCTTGTTTGATGATAAAAGTGATAACCACAGCGATTTTCACAAAATCTTTCACAAAGATCAATCAATTCGCTTTAATGCCTGCCACACAACTCTGCGAGAAGTTGAAGTTTTATATGATCAGATTCTTGATGCTTTAAATACAGACAAATCACTATCTCCAGCAGATATTGTCGTAATGTTGCCTGATATTGAAAGCTATGCTCCCTATATTGAAGCTGTATTTTCAAGCACCACTTTTTCACAAACCCAAAAGCCGCTACCCTTCAGTATTGCAGACAGAAACCCAATAAATGCGCAGTTATTAGTTGAAGCTTTATTAAAAATACTCAAACTAATAGACACACGATTTGATGTTAAATCAGTTTTTGAAATACTTGATTACAAAGACATTAGTAGCCAGTTTTCACTTGATGAAGATAAAATAAATAAATGTCGAAAACTCGCACTCACAAGCAATATCCGTTGGGGCATTGATAGCAAATACCGACAAAAAAACAAGCTCCCAAACACCCAAGAACACACATGGAAATATGCGCTCGATAGCCTGTTACTCGGCTATGCTATGGGTGAAAGCCCGCATAGCAATCAGCTTTTTTCTGTAGATAACTCTTTAGATAGTACTGTAAATAATAATAACAATGATCTAGCACTATTAGCCCATAACATCATCGAAGGTAGCGATGCACTTATTCTGGCAAATTTTAAATCTTTCACCGATATTATTTTCTCCATTGCCGACTGGCATGATCAACTTTATTCAATAGATGATTGGATAACAAAAATAAAAACACTAATTAGCCAAATTTTTATCGAGACAACTGATGTTAGCCAGATTTTAAACGCCATTGATAAAATCAAACAAACAACAAAACTAACTGATTTTCAGCAAGAAATTTCTTTTGCCGTATTTTTTAAAATACTGCAATCAGCACTTTCCAGCATCAGTGGTAGTGAGAATTTCTTAGGGCATGGCATAACCTTCTGTGCAATGGTTCCCATGCGTAGCATCCCGTTTAAAGTCGTCGCCTTAATGGGAATGAATGATGGCGAATACCCGCGCCAAAACAAGCGTCAAAGTTTTGATCGCTTAGCAGAAAAACCACGCAAAGGAGACCGCTCACGCCGAGATGAAGATCGTTATCTATTTTTAGAATCAATACTCGCCGCTCGTAGCCGTTTAATAATTAGTTATATTGGGCAAAGCGTAAAAGATAATACAGAAATACCCCCATCAGTACTTGTTAGTGAACTACTGGATTCACTAGCCATTTATTCTGATATGGCTTCTGATATGGCTTCTGATATGGCTTCTGATATGGCTTCTGATATGGCTTCTGATATAGCCGCTGAAAAATGGGTAATAAAACATCCACTACAGGCATTTAGCTCACGTTATTTTGATCAGAGCAGTGATTTATTCTCCTATGCAGCGCAATACACCCAACTAGAAAAGTCTAACGATGCCCCCTCGCAAATTTTTATTAGCGAACGCTTAGAAGAACTTGATAGTGATTTTAAAAAAATCAGCTTAAATGAGTTAATCAAATTTTATCAAAGCCCCGCTAGGACATTTTTAAAACATCGTTTTGCCATTCAAACTTTTGACGAAGATATAAGCCTACCTATTCGTGAACCCTTCGAGCTTGAATCCTTTAAAGATAGAGAAATTAGAAAAATACTCATTGAATCAAATGAGAACGAACAGCTCTTAATCGCTAGAGCAAAAGGCTTGCTACCCTACGGTGAAATAGGTGAAGGATTTTTTAATAATGAAGAACAAATCATTGAAATTTTCAAAAATAAATTACCTGAGGTTAACAATATTGATAACCTACCCTTTTTCTTGTCACTTGACGACTTTCAACTTTATGGAGAAATAAATTCTCTAGGTATTATTGACAACGAAAGTAAAAAAACAGAAGCATCAGGACGAATATTAATCCACGTTGCACAGCCCTATTTCCATGATTACATTAGTATTTGGCTACATCACCTAGTTTTGAATACAATTTCAAGTACAGAGACAAGACTCTATTCACCCGAATATTCTTTTCTATTATCGCCCGTAGAAAATGCAAAAGAGCAACTCATACAGCTACTTAACTACTATTGGGAAGGCCTACATTACCCATCAAAATTCTTTCCAAAATCAGCATTAGCTCTCTATCAAAACAGCGCTGACAACACTGAAAACATAAAACAAGCAATCACAACATGGCATGGAAGCAACCAACGCGCAGGTGAAAAAGATAAATTTGAGCATTATTTGCTATATCGCAGCATTGAAATGAGCGAGCAAACAACTCCACAAGAATTTTTAGAAACCGCAAAACTATTTTTTGGCAATTTCTTTGCTCATCTAAAAGAAATATAGGTAGCGGATAGCGGATAAATAGATATAATCCCTTGCTTTATTGGGTTCCCTCAACCCCATTCAACAAAAAGGATTAAAAATGATTACTTCAAACACCTCAAAACTTCACGACAATACCTTATTTTATCTGGTTCTCTTTCATCTCGCCGTTATTGCAGCCAGCAACTATTTAGTACAAATCCCGGTTACTGTAGCAGGCTTTCAAACGACTTGGGGAGCATTCACTTTTCCCCTAATTTTTCTTGCGACTGATTTAACAAACCGTCTTTATGGCTCATCTCAAGCACGAAAAATCATCTTCACCGCAATGATTCCTGGGATTTTAATTTCTTATACACTCTCTGTTTTATTCTTTAATGCAGAATTTCAAGGTTTTTCACAGCTTCTTAATATAAACTTATTTGTTGCACGCATAGCCATTGCTAGCTTTTTTGCCTATGTCTTCGGGCAACTGCTCGATATTTTTGTATTCAGCAAACTAAGGCAACAAAAATACTGGTGGATTGCCCCAGCGTTTTCATCAATTGTAGGAACATTAATAGACACACTTATCTTTTTCAGCATAGCTTTTTACAAAAGTAGCGATGAATTTATGGCAACAAACTGGCCAGAAATAGCAACAGTAGATTACTTCTTTAAACTACTAATCAGTATTGCCGTTTTCGTTCCATCTTATGGCGTTTTCATGAATATATTTGCAAAAAAATTAGTCCCTGCACACTAGCAGGCTGCCTGAGAACTTGGACACTGTGTATTAATTAAAACAATGCAGTAGAGACGCAAGCATTGCGTCTCTACGAAAACACTGTAGTGCTCTGCATTACAAAAAGTGCAAAAAACAGGGGGGATGGGTATCTATCTTATATGCTACCCATCCTCCCCCTTTTTTACACTTTTTATCATAGGCTACTACACTATTCGTGATGCAAAAATATATTACACCATCATCCCTGTAAGTAACACCTACACCGTCATCCCCGCATGTATCAACTACACCGTCATCCCCGCATGTTTTAAGCGGAGATCTATTTGAACTTTAAGTATAAATTGCGTGTATGTATTGTGAGATTCCCGCTAAAAACATGCGGGAATGACGATATGGCTAATACATGCGGGAATGACAATACAGTAGCAAGCTAACAGACTCTTATGTCCCACAAAAAGTTTGATGCACAATTTCATCTTTTTTAGGTGGTAATAAATACTTTTCCTTACCTTTTTGTAAGCTAAAAGGGTTTTCCAGAACTTCATGCAAGGCATGAAAAACACTGAAATCATTATGATCTTCTGCCGCACGAATCGCGGCTTCTATTTGATGATTACGCGGAATATAAATAGGGTTTACCTTTTGCATAATGGCGCGTGATTCTGCAACTGTGCATGTTTCGCTTGCTCTACGGCTTTGCCATTTATCAGCCCAAGCATCAAACTCTTCGGGCTTAGAAAATAAAGTGCGTGCTTGTGATAACGCATCATTTTGAGAAAAATAATAAAATGTTAGCGTAAAATCAGCCTTATTACTTTCCATCAAATCAAGCAATTCATTGACTAACTCAGCATCAGCCTCATTCTTTTCAGATAAGCCCAATTTTTTGCGCATATTCTCCAGCCAATATTGGTGATAAATACGACTGAAATTTGTTAAAATATCCTCAGCAACTTTCACAACAGCCTTAGCTTCTACATCAGATACTTCACTATTTTCATCTTCTTTATTGCTATTATTAACAAATAAAGGCAACAAAGTTTCTGCCAAACGTATCAAATTCCACTGCCCTATTTTCGGTTGATTATCATAAGCATAACGTGCATTTTGATCTATCGAACTATAAACGCGATTATGTGAAAACTCATCCATAAACGCACAGGGGCCATAGTCGATTGTCTCCCCTGCTATCGACATATTATCCGTATTCATCACACCATGAATAAAACCAAAAGACATCCATTTTGCAATCAGCTTGGCTTGGGCATCAACAACAGCTTCAAAAAATGCCACATACTTATTTTTAGCCTTTTTTGACTCTGGATAATGACGCGCAATTTCATAATCAGCCAACTGCTTAAGCCCTTCTAAATCACCTTGCGATGAGAAATATTGAAACGTCCCCACGCGCACAAAACCCGTAGAAATACGCGTAAGAATACCACCTGCTACCAATGTATTGCGTGCCAGCTCCTCACCCGTCGTAACCGCAGCTAATGCACGAGTCGTTGGCACACCCAATTTTGCCATCGACTCACTCACCAAATACTCACGCAACACAGGACCAAGAGCAGAACGACCATCACCACCCCGCGACCAAGGTGTCGGTCCTGATCCTTTTAACTGAAAATCATAGCGAACACCCTTAGGACTAAGAAACTCACCCAATAGAAGCGCGCGACCATCACCTAAACGTGGCGAAAATCCACCAAATTGATGCCCAGCATAAGCCATAGCAATAGGCTCAGAACCCTCTGTGATTTCATTACCTGAAAAAACACCTAAAGCAGTCAAACACTCAGAATCAATACCCGTTAAGCCCAACTCATCAGCCAACTTATCATTAAAAACAATTAATTCAGGATTTTTAACAGGCGTAGGATTCGTTTCAGTATAAAAATTTTTAGGTAGTTTTATATAGCTATTATCAAAATGGATTTTCATAGGTATCATCAATATCTTAAAAAAACATAGTATGCACCAGTTTATAAATACAAGTAAGAATGAAAGGATTATTATTGTGCCATCTCTTATTAAGGAAACCCTGATTAATGATTAGAATTTAGCGCAGAAAAATCTGTCGCTATTTTTCATGAAATGAAACGTAATAGTTATTCTATTGCGGTGAGCTTCATGGAAAATATCGGCAGATTTGGCAAGCTAAAAATAATTGGACTTGATCAGGGTTTCCTTAAGGAAAGCCTGATTAAGTCGATTAGAATTTAGCGCAGAAAAATCTGTCGCTATTTTTCATGAAGTGAAACGTAATAGTTATTCTATTGCGGTGAGCTTCATGGAAAATATCGGCAGATTTGGCAAGCTAAAAATAATTGGACTTGATCAGGGTTTCCTTAAGGAAAGCCTGATTAAGTCGATTAGAATTTAGCGCAGAAAAATCTGTCGCTATTTTTCATGAAGTGAAACGTAATAGTTATTCTATTGCGGTGAGCTTCATGGAAAATATCGGCAGATTTGGCAAGCTAAAAATAATTGGACTTGATCAGGGTTTCCTTCAGCACACACAGGAATCCACAATGAAAATAGCAATAATTAGCGGTAGTCACCGACAACAATCACAAAGTATAAAAGTTGCCAAACACATTAATCAAACCCTTCTCAATAATAAAATAGCAGATGATGTATGGTTGTTTAGCCTTGCAGGAAACCCGCTACCACTATGGGATGAAGGTATTTGGGAAGGTGACGAAAAATGGAAGAAAATCCTTGAACCGCTTTCAAAAGAGCTAAACAGTTGCGATGGCTTCGTGATAATCGCGCCTGAATATCACGGACAAGTTCCCGCTGCATTAAAAAACTTTTTTCTCATGTGGAAGCACGAACTTTCACATAAACCCGCACTAATCGTAGGCGTATCATCCGCAGATGGTGGCTCATACCCCGTTGCAGAATTACGCATGAGCAGCTACAAAAATAACAAACTATGTTATATGCCCGAACATTTAATCATCCGCCACGTTGAAAGCGTACTAAATGAAAACCCCGCTGACAACAATAGCGATGCTGATGCCTACTTTAAAGAACGCATTAATTGGACCTTAGCCCAATTACGAGAATATGCTATTGCTCTAAAACAAGTTAGAGACAGCGGTGTAACACAAACTGAAAAATTTGGAAATGGCATGTAATTATAAAAATATTGTTTTCACTTTATAAGTTTATGAACGGGACAAAATGGTAGAGATGCAATGCATTGCGTCTCTCGAGTTCTCTTCTCGGACAGCCTAGTAAACAATTTTTCCATATATCTGAAAGTATGGTGACGTTTGTTTTTTTGTGTGAGAAAATGATCTATATATAATCATTACCCAAAATTAAAAGACTACAAGGTATTAATTTTTATGAAGGTTTCTCACGAAATACGTAAGGCTGTTATCCCTGTTGCTGGGCTTGGAACACGCATGTTGCCAGCGACTAAGGCAATTCCTAAAGAAATGCTCCCGATTGTTGATAAGCCGATGATTCAATATATTGTTAATGAATGTATTGCTGCAGGAATTACTGAGATTGTGTTGGTGACTCATTCAAGTAAAAATGCAATAGAAAATCATTTTGATACTAGTTATGAGCTTGAATCTACGCTAGAAAAACGGGTTAAGCGTTCACTTCTTGATGAGGTGAGATCTATCTGTCCGCAGCATGTTACGATTATGCACGTGCGTCAGGGGGTTGCTAAAGGGCTTGGACATGCAGTTTTATGTGCTAAACCTTTAGTGGGTAATGAGCCTTTTGCTGTGATTTTGCCTGATGTGTTGATTGATGATGTTGAGTGTGATCTTGAAACTGAAAATATGGCAGAGATGTTACGACTGTTCGATGAAAATGGTGAGAGTCAAATCATGGTGGAGCCTGTTCCTATGGAACAGGTAAGTAATTATGGTGTGGCTGATGTAAATGGTCATACACTTAATGCAGGGGCTTGTGCTCCAATGGTACAGGTGGTTGAAAAACCTCCCATTGATGAAGCACCATCAAATATGGCTGTTGTTGGTCGTTATGTGTTGTCAGCTGCAATTTGGGATTTATTAGAGCAAACGCCAGCAGGTGCTGGTGATGAAATTCAGCTAACGGATGCTATCGCTATGTTAATGGATAAAGAAACAGTCAATGCATTCCATATGAGAGGAAAAAGTCATGATTGTGGCTCTAAACTGGGTTATATGATTGCTAATGTAGAATACGCTATGCGCCACGATGAACTTGGAGATAGGTTTAAGGCTTATCTGAAGAGTATTTCTGCCTGAGAGCAGGGGGGTGAAATAAAAACTTCAGTTATTTCCCCCCCTTCCCGGCCTCTCCCTTATCAGGAGGAGGAACTATTCATTTTACAAATCGGTGAATCATCGGGGTTTTCGACACTGCTCACAATGGTTTCTACGAACTCATTAAACTCATCCATCGTTATTACGTCCAACATACGATTCATAATACTAGGGTTTATTTGTGCAATGGTTTGTTTACCATTGGCAAGTTGGATGTAGATTCCTGCGGCATTGGTTTCTTCTTCGATATCTTGCAATGTGTCTTCAAGTAGTTTCTGATCTTCCGCACCTAATGATTCATGATAATCATCTAATTCATCCCAAAGTTTATCTTCAATGTCTTCAGGTGTTCTAACAACAATGCTATCAAGCATAGGGTCGCGATGAAGCTCCCATGTTAGATTCTTTGATTTTAAAAAATCAATAAATTTATCTGCAATTATTTGATTAAAAAATAAATATTCAAGCATGTGTTTATCTATTCTTAGAAGGCACTCCTTTCTCAAGGAAAACCTGCTAGAACAATCTCCTCCTAGTCGTTTAATTCTTGTCCTGCTACTTTTAGTATAAATTTATCCATTAATATTGTGGGAAGCAGACGTTTTAAGGTTCCCATTACATAGGTGGGAATGGTGACATAATAACGTGGTTTAGGCTTATTACTTTCAAATGCATGAATGACTTTTTTAAGCACGGCTTCAGGGGAGAGCGTATAGGGGTCTACATCACCTTCTTTTGCTAAACGCTTTAGTGTTTTATTGTAGCGATCTCGATGGACACTTTCTTGCATATTGACATTATCTTTAAGTGCCTGCAATGCATTAGGACGAAAGCGACTTTTAATCGGACCAGGTTCGATAAGTGATACTTTTACATTGGTATCTGATAATTCTAAACGCAAGGTATCTGCAAAGCCTTCAATGGCGTATTTGCTGGCATTATAAGCACCACGAAAGGGTAGAGAAACTAAGCCGAGTACGGAACTGTTAAATACTATGCGCCCACGATTATTATGACGCATTAAAACAATCAGACGGTTATTTAACTCCATCCAGCCAAAGACATTTGTGGCAAATTGCTTTTCCATTGTTTCACGCGTCAAGTCTTCAACGGCTCCTGGCTGCCCATAAGCTCCATTGTGAAAAACACCATATAGATTTGTACCGACCAATAACATTAACTCATTGGCTAGATCTTGCACACTTTCTGAGCTTGTATAATCAAGTTTTAAGCATTTAAAGCCTTCTGCTATGAGCTTTTTTACGTCTTCATCCTTACGTGCGGTTGCATAAACATTATAGCCACGCTCTTTTAAACCCTTGGCAACGTGATAACCTATACCGCTTGAGCAGCCTGTTATTAATACTGTTTCTTTCATTACTTCATCCTAGTTGTAATGCTAATGGTCAAGTTCTCTTATAACCCATCCCCCCCTTTTTTTACATATTTTTTCTTCAATAAATAAAGCAAACTTGTTGGTATAGCTATTTTGCTACTCGTTTAGTACTAATAATTCCGTTAAAATGGTATAGACATCTTCCTAACCCATAGCATAATTCAATAATGAACCGTGATATTAAACTAGACGATAGCTGGCTTGAACAAATTGGCAATGAATTTGATCAGCCTTATATGCAGTCTTTAAAACAGTTCTTGCTGGAGCAAAAACAACAGAACAAAACAATCTTGCCGCCTGCATCACTTTGGTTTAATGCGCTTAACAGTATGCCTTTTGATAAACTCAAAGTGGTTATTCTAGGGCAAGACCCCTACCCTACACAAGGACATGCTCATGGGCTCTGCTTTTCAGTGATGCCTGATGTTAAACCCCTGCCCAAATCTCTGCTAAATATTAATAAAGAATTAATGGATGATCTAGGTATTGATAATAGCCACAGCGGTTATCTACAAAGCTGGGCTGATCAGGGAGTTCTTTTACTCAATGCTGTTCTGACCGTTGAGCGAGGCAATGCCAATTCACATCAAGGTAAAGGCTGGGAGATTTTTACAGATGCCATTATTCAAGCAATTAACCAGCAAAAAGAACAAATTGTCTTTATCCTTTGGGGGGCTTATGCACAAAAAAAAGGTGTACATATTGATACTTCAAAACACCACATAATCAAATCAGCACACCCTTCACCACTTTCGGCTTATCGTGGCTTCTTTGGTAGCAAGCCATTTTCAAAAACAAACCAGTATCTGCAAGCGGCAGGGCTAGAGCCTATTAACTGGCAACTTTAATGGGTATTACAGTAGCAATAACAAACTTAAATAATGAGAGAAATATGAAAGCTTTTTACACCTTTATTATTTTTATAACTTTATCAAGCATTACTTCAGCTGAGGAAATCCTCACATCTTTACCCAATAAACCTGAAGCACCTGAATTTTTGCTAAGAGATATGAATGAGAAAATAAAAGAACTTGATGATTACAGAGGAAAACCAATTATTATTAACTTCTGGGCAACATGGTGTCCACCCTGTCGCGAGGAACTACCCTCCATGAATCGTGCTTGGGGAAAAATCAAAGATGAAGGTATTCAAATGCTTGCCATTAATATCGGTGAAGATGAGGAAGCAATTTCTTCTTTCACCAAAAATTACCCTATTGATTTCACAATCTTACTCGATGAAAGCAGCGAAGAAATAAGTAACTGGTCAATTCGTGGTTTACCCACAACTTTTGTCCTTGACCCACAAGGTCACGTTATTTACCGAGCAGTAGGTGGACGTGAATGGGATAATAAAAAAATCCTAGATATGGTTCGAGCTTTAAAAACTAAAACTATGCCTGTAAATTCACGGCAGAAAGGAAAATAGGTTTGTATGTCATTAATAATCAATATAGTACATCGTTTATATTTTGGTTATTAAAGTCCAAAACTTGACTTTAAGGAAAACCTGATTAAGCCGATTGGAATTTGGCACTAAAAATAATTGGACTTGATCAGGGTTTCCATAAGTGCATAGTTTAGTTACTTCAAAAAAAAATTATCATGATTCAGTATAAGGTTAATATTATAAATATGGATCACCTTTTTCTAAAATGTATTTATGTCTTTCTCTTACATTGAGATTTTCTAAAGCAAAACGTTTTTGCTTTTCTGATGTATCTGCAAATCCACGAGATATTGATTCTTGATGAAAGGCTGCACAATATCAGGTTTTACATATAGACTTTTAAATAACAAATTTAAAAATCATACTCAAACTGTAAAGTTGCTGTTATGTCGTTATCTAAACTACCATATTGGCTTTTTTTATCACCTTTAAATTTAGCTAGTCTCAAAGCTAAGGATGATTTGGGATTTAATTCATAGGCGACTTCGGCTTGGGCTAAATAACTATGATCATTGATATCTGCCATTAACAAACCTGTTAGATCGAGGTTATCAATTCCAATATCATTCATCTTTGAGCGTAGAAATAAGCTATGCTGTCCAAGAGGTTCACCGCGAGATTGAGCTAATCCCCGTATGGAAAGAAGTTGTCCTGTTGCTACATATTCCTTATTTGTACTTGCTAACTCTGCCGTATTAAAAAACTGCCTAGCGGTAGTTTTTGATAGACCTGCTTGATTGTAGTGATATTCAAGGCTGGTGGTAATATTTGAATTTGAGGTGAAGGATGCTCCTACTGCAAATTGTTGTTGATATTTTTCTCCTTTATCTTTTGTAAATGTGCTTGCGACAAGTGGATGTAGCTGTCCTGATCTTCTGTATTTGTATAAAGCTTCATCAATTAAACGACGGCGTTTACCAATATTCCATTCCATATAGCCTATCCAGTGATCATTAAATGATTTGCTGATATTCAAGCCAAAGTTGTGTTTCTCTGATTCAGAGTAATAAATCAGTTCAGGGTTTAAATCATCGCTGATTTTCTGGTTGAGTTTTAACATGACTCTTGAACGATCATTGCTCTTGTGCAGATTAAGCCCCAAAATATCTTTATCTGTTGTCCAATGATTTTGTTTATGACTCATCTTTGGTGATACTACGAGTGTTAATGAGCCATTATTCCAAAGCTTTTGACCTCGTAAAACTAAAGCACCTAGTCGCGCATCACGTAGCTGGCTAATATCTTCAGTGTTGCGGTCAAGCACAGCGCCTACTTTAAAATAATCTGTGGGATTAAACCCAGTGGCTACACCACTTTTAATATTTATTCGTCCAATATCAATAAAGCTTGTGTCGGATTGTTGCCAACTTAGATAAGCTTCTTTGATATCCAAACGCAAATCATCACTGGCTTTAAATTGGTCATTTTTGCGTGAGTAGGCATTGAATAATAAATCAGTTTTTACACTAAGATTTGGTCTGAGTGATGTATCGCCACGCACACCTAAGCGCATTAGATTGCTCCAGCCTGATTTGGTTTTATTCGCAATATTAAAAAAAGAATCAGATAGTTTTTTCTTGTCTGAATATTGAAATGTATTATCAAAGCTAAATTTATAGTTTTGATCGGCTTCATCGGTTGATTTTATTGCTTTATTTGCCTCCTTATTTGTACCTTTGTTTGTATGTTTGCTTGCACCTTTATTAACGCTAGTTACTGCTGGTTCTTCAGTAAGGGATGATAAAAAACGAAGATCTGCATCCTCGTTCATATTTTTCTTTATTACCACACCGTCATTTTCTGCTTCAGCGGCATTGGCTTTATTTGCATAGCCAAACCACAGGAAAAGCATGAGACTAAACGAAATAATTGTCGAAATTCTCATCTTTATTTCCCCTTAAAGCGTGGCAAATAACTACGTTGAAACCATGCTTCAGGAATCTTAATGGCGCGGTAGTTGCTTAATTGCATTCTGGTCACTTTATTGGTATCCATGCCATCAATAATAAGAACCTCTGTTGGACGCATCCCCCCTAAATACTGTCGATAGCCGCGATAATAGACAATTTTTATCAAACGTTTTGAAATTGAATAGAATTTCGCTTTCACTGGTTGATAGTTTTGTTTATCCACCCAAAAATCTGCCGCAGCGTAAGTAACGCTTCTATTCTTTGCTTTCATTTTTAAATGATAAGTTTGGCGAGGTTTTTTATTAGCATCTTTAATAGTCTCCTGACCTTGCAAACTCACTTGATAATCTAATGCAAAATTTGCTGTCATCACATCACCATTAGAGGATTGACCGAGTAGCCGTTGTTGAGGTGAAAGACGAATGCTGTTTTTTGCCGCAGGATCATAAAACCAGATTTCATTGCCATTTCTTAGCATCAGTTTGTCACGATCTTTTGCAGGCTGAACAAATCTTACTAAGGTACGAAATTGTCCATTATTTGGATGAGCTTTGGAATGTACTTTAACCACCAATTTATCAACTTGTTTCGCTTTGTTAAATTCAGTCATTGTTACCAATGTAGAGAATGGTGTATTTGGATTTCTAACTTTGTCAGATTGCTTTAGAATTTCTAGCGCACTTAGCGCAGAAACTGTATTCATCAGCAATACTTGAAACATTACAAGTAATAAAAATAAGATTTTGTATGTGCTTTTTGTACTTTTTACTTTCTGCATAGTTTTCATAATTAACTCCTGTTTGGGGATTCAGGTTATACCCATCCCCCCCTTTTTTTCACTATTTTTAAATGAGAGATTGTTTTTTTATTGCAATGCTAGGAGGCTGTCCGAGAACTAAGAATTGACTGCAAACCCCATAAACATCATAATCTGAGCTTATCAAATTCGTTAAATAGAGCGACTATTCGCCTCTTTTGATAAGCCCACCTTATAATATTTCTGGCATTTTCGTTTCAATCCTAGTTCTCGGACAACCTCCTAGGAGGCTATCCGAGAACTCGGACAGCCTCCTAGCCATGCCTGATTGCATCGACAATATTCATCCTAGCAGCAAGACGTGCTGGAATCAGTGATGAAATACTCGCAACAAATACCATTAGTAACCATGTTCCAATCAGTAGAAATGGGTTTGCATATAGAAGAATTCGTAATGAGGTACTACTGGCATTACTAGGAGGTGTCCACTCCAAGCCAGCTCTATTGAAAGAGAAGGCAACAACAATGCTGGTAATAATGCCAAGTGTGGCACCTGTAACGCCAATGACAGCACCTTCTGTAAAAAACTGTTTAAGAATGCCACTGCGTCGAACGCCCATTGCTCTAAGTGAACCGATCTCTGTAATACGCTCCATCACACTCATGGTTAAGGTATTGATAGTGGTAAAAAGAACAACGAGGCTGATGACAACAACCATAAAGAGAAATAACATCGAAAACATATTAATCACTTTAAAAAACTGTGGATTAAACTCAGTAAAGTTTTTAACCTCGAACTTCTGCCCTTTTAGATCTACCTTATTCAAAAGTGCTTGAATCGTATTTTGAATATCTTTCATCTTATCGGTATTTTTAAGCTGTAGCACAATGGCACTAGCACGAGATTTATCGGCATAAACAAGATTCTGTGCATGATTAAAGTGCATACTAATAAAGCCATCATCGAGAAACTTATTCCCTTGTTGCTGGGCTTCTATCACTGTGAGAGATAAAGCATTGGGTGCGCCACTGCCTGTAGATGCCAGTAGATCTATTTGGACTCCTTTTTGTGGGCTTTTCTGTTGTGAATCTTGTGTGGCAACTTTTTCAGATTCAACCATATCTTGAAAAGATAAAATATCATTATCTACAGGTGAGTTGTTAGTAGATAAGGCTTGATCTTTGCAACCTGCTACTTTTAATGGTTTACACAAATTTAGCATTTTAGCCATACCAAACCCAACCACCCCTTGATCAGTTTTATGATCAGTCAGTGCTATTTTTTGTGGTTTTAAATTAAGCTGATAATAATCCCAATTTTGCATTTTATTATAATGTGAAGGAATAATACCGTTGCCAATAAAAGTTTTAGAAGTATCAGCTGCATAGTTACCTGCTATTCCACTTAAACGAACAACAGGCGTAATGACTTCTATTTCTTGCTTAATAGTCTTGTTGTTTTCTATAAGTTTTATAACATCCTTATAATCATCAATAAAATATTCTGTCGGACGGCTTGAGCCATACTCAAGATAACCTATAGGATAAATATGAAGATGCCCCTGAGCTCGCACAATTCCTGTCTGCAAGCCATAATAAATACTGGAAATAAAACCACCAAAAAGTAGCAAGGCAAGTACCCCGATAATCATGGCGAATATTGTCATTAAAGAGCGACGACCATTGCGAAAAAGATTTCTAATCGCAAGTTGTAAATTACTCATGATTCACTCCTACATTCGTATTGTTCAACGTTGCTATTTTTTCAATACGACCATCCTTGATTTCAATCACCTCACTGGCATAACGCATCACTTCAGAATCATGTGTTGAAAAAATAAAACTGGTTTTATAACGTGACTGCATCTCTAACATAAGCTTGATGATTTCCGCACCAGTTTTAGAATCAAGATTAGCCGTTGGCTCATCAGCCAAAACAAGTTCAGGACGTTTAGCGAGAGCTCTAGCTATTGCAACACGTTGTTGCTCCCCACCACTTAAATGTGCGGGTCGATGATGCTGACGTTTTTCCAAGCCAACCGCAGATAAAATATCTGCCACACGTTCGCGGCGCTCCTTACGCGGAATATTCTGTAAAATAAGCGGATACTCAACATTCTCAAAAGCAGAAAGTACTGCCATTAAGTTAAAATTTTGAAAAATATACCCGATATGATGATTACGAAAATCAGCAAGTTGATTATCACTAAGAGAAGCAATATCTTTGCCTAATAACCTAAACTGACCACTCGTAGGAACATCAATACAACCCAACAAATTAAGCAGAGTAGTTTTACCACTGCCAGAAGACCCTACAATAAAACTAAACTGCTGAGGTTTTAGCTGAAGATCAATTCCACGTAATGCCTTAACCTCGACATCACCTAATTGATAGGTTTTAGTAATATTTTCAAGCTTGGCAAGTATTTTAGTCTTGCCTGTATTGGTTGTTATTTCCTTAGTTATTTTTTTGCGGTCTGCTATCATCTTCTGATTCTCCTGTTCTGATAGACAGTTTATTCTTTAAGCAAATTCACTTATCAACAACCCTGTGATTAATTGTGATAAATTTGTAACAAAGTATGGCATTGCCTTTCAGCTTGGCTTGTGATTCTGTATTCTATTCTCTTATGAATGAAAATATGAATAGCAATCAAATACTATTGATAGATGACGATGAGGAATTGTGCGAAGCCGTTAGCACCTATCTTGGTCGTCATGGTTATCAAGTTAAAACAGCTCTTGCACCTTCGATTGCTTATAAACTGATACTTAAAAACCAGCCTGATTTAATTTTGCTGGATGTCATGCTTCCTGAGCAGGATGGTTTTGAGGTTTGTAAAAAGCTGGTTGCTGAAACCAATATTTTTGGCATTATCCCAATTATAATACTGACAGCACGTGGTGATGTATTTGATCGTATTGTAGGTTTAGAAATGGGTGCCAGTGATTACTTGCCAAAACCTTTTGAGCCACGTGAATTATTGGCTCGAATTCGTAGCACATTGCGTCAGACTACTTTGGCAACTAAAAATCAACATAAACAACTAAAAAAAACTCCGCCTAGCAAAGGGTTGTATCTTCATCAGCAAACACAACAAGTATGGCTAGATGGTGGCTTGCTTGAATTAACCGCCATGGAATATGCGTTGCTGGCACTTTTTTACAAACAGCCAAATAGCATTATAAGTCGTGATCAAATTATGGATCATTTACGTGGAACGGATGCCTGCATATATTCTCGTGCCATTGATGCACTGGTAAAACGTTTACGCAAAAAATTAGGCGATGAGAGACAAAATCCACGTTTTATTAAAACAGTATGGGGTCGCGGTTATGAGTTTATAGGTCATGTATAAATCACTTTTCTCACGTTTGTCTTTTAGCCTTTTTAGCACATTGCTACTTATCACTATTATCATAGTAACCACTTTGAGTATTATTGTCGCTGAAGAACCCAAACGACTACTTTCAGAAAGATTATTACGTTATAACATTGAAAAAATAGGCATCCCACCAAGCAATAAAAATCTCAAACAGTTTTCTGAGCAACTTCAGATTTCACTCACTGTTACAGGAGAAAATAATTTTCTATGGAACTCTAGAAAAGGTTTGCCTCAACCGAATCTTTTGGAGTCATTAACAAGCCCAGACACACAGTTTGATTTTTTGCGACTTCGCACTTTCAAACAAGTAGTCTTACTACGACACAAAAACTTTAGCTACTATATTTCAGATTACGAAGGTCAGCTCTCAAGCAAAGCAAAACTAACGCTTGTTTTAGCTATTATTTCAATATTGCTGGTACTTTTTATAAATCGTCGCTTTATTCATTGGCTCTTTCACCCTCTTAAACAACTCAAAGCTGATGCTATTAAAATCAGCGAAGGTGATATAGAGCACCATCTAATAACAAATCGTAAAGATGAGCTAGGAGAACTCACTCAAAGCGTTAATGCTATGGCCGAGAAACTACAAAATAATATCCGTAGCAAACGACAATTATTACTTGCCATAAGTCATGAATTACGTACCCCCTTGGCACGCGCAAAAATGTATTTATCACTTATGCCTAAAAATGAGTACCAAGAAAAGCTGGATAATAATCTAAATACACTAAATAGCTTAATTGAAGCATTACTCCAATCTGAAACTCTCGGAGATTCACGGGAAGAGCTGAATATCACAGAAGTTAATATGAACTTACTCATACAAGAAATTATGAATGAGTACGAAACAGACAGAATTCACTTCAAAGCATCCCAACAAAGCTACAAACTTCAAGCTGATAAGTTACGCATAAAACTATTAATCAGTAATTTGCTCAATAACGCTTTGCAATATACCGATGATATTGTAGAGATAGAGCTTTACTACCAAAATAAAAACATCCAATGTATTATAAAAGATCACGGCAAGGGTATTGCTAAAGATGAAGTCCCACACCTAACTGAAGCATTTTATCGCCCAGATAAATCGCGCCAACGTAAAACGGGAAATTATGGTTTAGGTTTATATCTTTGCCAGAAAATTATTGATGCTCACAGTGGCAAACTAGAAATTAAAAGTAAGTTAGGACAAGGAACAAGTATCATTCTTAGCTTTAAGACTCAAGATTAAATAAGCCACAGAACATAAGGCGGAATTTCTAAGGTTATCATTCAACCATCTGTTTATATCCCGAATCCGTAAGGTCACTACGGATTCAGAATTATATTGCAAATTAACACAGACAAAACTTACAAATTAAAAAATATTAAAAAGGAATATCAAATAAGATGCTTTATATGAAAAATATCATTTCAATTTTAGTTTTAATAACTGCTCTAACTGTTATCACATCCTGTGATCAAATATATGATTCTGTAATTTCTTTTGCAGACATGAGTGTTGAAGAATCATTGCAAAATGTCACTGATGAAGATTTAACCGAAGTTTGCTCCAGTAAAGAATATTTAGCCGCATTAAAAGTGACTAAAGAAAAATGTTCTAAAGCAATACTTTCAAGGAAAAAAGTTTGCTTAAAAAGCTCCCAAGAGAAATGGGAAAATAAGATTTCAAGTAAAAAAGACCTTGAGCAAATGGCAACTGAGTATGTCAAATGCTTGATAGATTAAAGCATCAAAGGGGTCAGACTCGATTGATTTTACCACAGCGATAATATGTTGAAGACGAAGCAAAAGGGAAGCTTTGAGTTAAAAAGGCAGGTATAAACTGTTTATGCAGTCATTTCAATCAAGTCTAACCCCTTTGATTCTGTTAGGCTTTTATAAATTTATGCAACTAACTCTTGCTCAACATCCCAGCCAGGGAAAACGATTACAGCAGGATGGCATTTCAATGCTCTTGCCAAAACCTTTGCTCTTTCTACCCCCAATTTTACTTTATCATGTTCAATAGCCGATAAGGTTGATTGAGGAATACCACTAATTAATGCCAATTCATTTTGGCTTAATTCTTGAAGTTCTCGAAGAATGCGAACTGAGTTACCAATAGAAACTTCGACTGTTTTTTTAGCTTTTTTAAATTCATTCATCTTAATTTCTCCGATAGTCATGAGGTGTTACCCTAAATACTTTTACATAAAGCTCTTCATTTTCTATTTTATAAACAACCCTATACTGAATATTGAGGCGAGATGAGCGGTGACCTTCCCATTCACCCGAAAGAGATTCATCGTTAAATCCCTTTATTAGCTTTAATCCTTCTGGTCCTGAAATAGCTACAATGTCCTTCCATTTTTCATACCTCATTAGTATTTCATTTGGAATTTTCTTTAGCTGTTTCGTTACTTTTTTATGTTCATAAATGTCCCACATACTAAATACAGTATATATATTATATTTAGTATGTCAATGTTACATTTTAGCCTAACGCTCAATTGAGGGGGGGGGGACAGACAGTGATGAACGTAATCATATGAAATACTTTATAGAATCCACTAAACTTAAATCAACTGCTTAGCATCAAAGGGGTCGGACACGATTGATTTTACCACAAGCGATAATATGTTGAAGACGAAGCAAAAGGGAAGCTTTGAGTTAAAAAGGCAGGTATAAACTGTTTATGCAGTCATTTCAATCAAGTCTAACCTCTTTGATCTGAAGATAAATACTATACGAATCAACAGTTTGCATCCTGTTCCGTAGTAACCTATCGGGTTTAGATTATAGATACCCATCCCCCCCCTTTTTTTATACTTTGTTAATCAATATAAACACGATGGAGAATTGAAGTTGTGCTTGAAAATCTGACAAAAGGTAGTAAACCGCATATAAACTGATTTACTACCACCATGAGTTTAGAATAATTAGGGTCAGAGTAAAATTTAAGGCAAGTAAAGAGAAATACTACTCTGCCCCCAATTATTATACTTTAAACATTTAGGTTTTAAATTGTTTCTCCATAAATCTACCATCCGCATATTTATGCAGGATGCTGGCTATAAATGTTTGATATGGGATACCCTCACGTAAAGCAAGTTTTTGGATAGAAGATAGGTCTCGACTAGTAAGACGTATATTTATTCTTTTATCTTTTTTAAACGTATTGGCGGCATATTCTTTATGTTTTTCCATTTCTTTTTTTGTATTTGACATGGGGTGCATCTCTCCAGAGTCAAATGCTTCTAGGATTTCTTGCTCCTCTTTGTCTAGTTTATATTTAGGCATAATTATTCTCCGATATATTTTTTGGTAGCTTTACGACTGGGTATGATTGTTTTTAGAAAAATCTCATTATTAGACTTTTCTATATACGGAACCAAGTAAGCATAATTATTTATTGCCACAACTGAAATCATCTGGTTTGGGTATTTATCTTGGTTTGGATGCTGATATATATCCAATTCATCACCTTTTTCAATATGATAAACAACTTCTTCAAAAGAGATTCCTCTCTCCAGTTTAAGTATTTCATTTTTTTCTATATTCCAATTATAGCTTTTCATGCGGTGTTATTATAGCACAATGTGTGCCTATTGCACTCATTTGGTTTTTGGTAGTCTAACGCTTGTATCAGCTACCGCCTAGAAGGGCGCAACTTTTAGCAGCTTTTTACAAAAGATGTGACGCTTTCAGTGGTCAGCTGGATATACTGGTTATGTGCTTTAGTCATAGACTGCTGTGCCTTGATGAGATCTCAGCTTCCAGCTTTCTCCATATCTAGCCCACATCAAAGGGGTCAGACTCGATTGATTACTTTGATTAAACCCATGCCTATACATAAAAAATAGTTTACTATTCACTCATGGATAAAACGATAGATTATTTTCAATTAGAAAATGCTCTGCAAAAAGCAGAGGCTGATTATAGTACTTCTGAGGCTCAGGCTATTGCTTGTGGCATGTTGGCGGTTAATATTGCGGCAGATAAAGTTGCTTGGGCGCAGCTTATTTTTGGTGAGATTGATCCAAATGATCGCTTGCAGGTTGAAGCGATTAAGTTGACTGGGGAGTTGCATGATCAGTGTAAACGACAGTTACAAGATGCCAATCTTGCCTTTGAGCTATTAATGCCTGATGAGGATGAGTCTTTGCTTTTACGTGTTTCTGCACTTCAAGAATGGTGTAATGGTTTTTTATTAGGCGTTGGCTTAAGTGGTGTGAGTGATCATAAAACACTGCCAGATGATACTCGTGAATTACTCGCAGACTTTACTGAGATAGGTACTTCAGGTAGTTTTGATCTGGAAGATGAGCTTGCCTCAGAAGAAGCTCTTGCTGAAATTAGTGAATATGTGCGTATGGGGGTTCTTCTTATCAATGAAGAATTACAGCCGATAAAGCAATCAACACTCATACATTAGATCCTGAATCCGTGAGGTCACTACGGCACAGGACGCAAGCTATAGATTCATCACGGTTTTAAAAAATACCCGCTTAACCTACGGGTGAAGCTAAGATTTAGTGAGCTTCCCATCTGCGCTAGCAGATGGTTGACTCAATTATGCAGAGCTTTTTAAATCCCGTGCTAAACCAATATCTTACGCCCTGTTATCCGCATTGACCTCACAGATTCAGGTAGATTGTTTCATTCATTGTTTCAAAAAAACCTAAGCAAAACCAGACCTGCTAGAAAGGTATAAACACCTATTGGCATGGTAAAAAACGCCTTAAAGTCATCGGGTATAAACTTCTCACTAGCAGGAAAAAATTTTCTCACTAAGCCAAAAAGAAAAATTGGAACCGCGACTAATAATAATAAAACACCTATTGAAGTTAACATACCCATCCCCCCCTTTTTTTACATATTTTCTAAATCATTATGAATCATATCTTGGATCAACTAATACTCGAGTTCTCAGACAGCCTCCTAGTGATTCAATAAACGACCGCCATCAACGGGAATAATATGCCCTGTAATATAATCTGCATCGCATACTAAAAAAAGGATTGCTTTGGCAATATCTTTTGGGCTTCCTTCACGTTTCAAGCAGGTTTTGTTTAATATCTCTAACTGTTCATCTATTCCACTTATTCCGCTTTCATTCTCTGGCCAAAGAATAGCTCCTGGCGCAACTCCATTTACTCTAACTTCTGGGCCGAGTTCTCTTGCTAAAGATTGCGTTAGCATTAATAATCCTGCCTTTGCCGAACTATAAACAGTGTGATCTTTTAAAGGACGTATACCGTGAATATCCACCATATTAACGATACAGCCTTTATTTTTAATTAGCTCAGGTGCAGCTAGTTGTGATAAAAATAATGGGGCTTTTAAATTGCTTGCCATTAGATTATCCCAATCTTCTTCGCTTATCTTACCTAAAGGTGTGGCAAAAAAGCTCGATGCATTATTAATAAGAATATCCAAACGACCTGCTTGATGAATTATAGCATCAATCATCTTTGATAATTGTGTTGTATCAGATAGCTCGGCTTGATGCAAATAGCAAGAATCAGGACGTATTGCATTTAATTTTTTACTCAATTCTTCAGCATCTTTAGCAGAATTACGGTAGTGTATCACCACCGTTGCACCTGCCTGATGCAAGGCTTGTACGGTCACCGCGCCAATACGCCGTGCTGAACCTGTTACTAAAGCAACTTTACCTTTTAGATTTTGCATGTAGACTCTCATACCCAATGAAACATATTCAAAGTTTACCAGAACCCTCCGCTGATGCCTTGCAACATAGTCAAAAACTTGTTGAACGCATTTGTGATGAAATTAAAAATACTGCCAATGCTAATACTCGCAATACAAATAATAACGGCAGTATTTCTTTTCGCCGCTATATGGAAATGGCTCTATATGAGCCTGCACTAGGTTATTATGTGGCAGGCACTCATAAGATTGGTGCAGCTGGTGACTTTATTACTGCGCCAGAAATCTCTCCTTTATTTTCTCAATGTATAGCAAATCAATGTGCTGGTATTTTAAAAAAGTATAAAAAAGGGGGGGGATGGGTTTTAGAGCTAGGTGCAGGCTCTGGTATTATGGCAAGCGATATTTTATTAGAGTTAGAACGACTGGAGCAATTACCTGAGCAATATCTAATATTAGACCTCAGCCCTGATCTAATACAACGTCAGCAACAATTGCTAACAGAGCGTGTGCCTCATTTGCTTAATCGTGTGAAATGGATTAACCAGTTACCTGAGAATTTTGATGGTATTATTATTGGCAATGAAGTACTGGATGCCATGCCTGTTGAGGTTTTCACCCAGCACAATGACCAGCTTTATCAACATCATGTTATTTGGGAGAATAATCAACTTTTTGAGCAACTACAGCCCGCCAATGAATCTCTGCAACAGCTCGTAGAAGCCTTAAATATCCCACAGCAAGCTACCCCTTATACCTCTGAAACCAACCCCAATCTTGATGGTTGGTTTAAAGCACTCAGCAAAAGCATAAACTCGGCTGTCATTTTATTAATTGATTATGGCTACCCACGCAAAGAATACTACTTGCCAGAGCGCAATAAAGGCACGCTTATTTGCCATTATCAACATTTGATTAATGAAGCCCCCCTATTCTACCCAGGCTTGCAGGACATTACTGCCAGTGTCGATTTCACCGCTGTTGCTGAAGCTGCCGATAATGCGGGTCTATCAATAACTGGCTTCACATCACAGGCTGCTTTTTTAGCCAATGCAGGCTTAGAAAACTACTTTATGCAAGAGCTCGATAAAAATCCCGATAATCAATATAAACTAGCGCAGCAGGTACGCACATTGAGTCTACCCTCCGAAATGGGAGAACGCTTTAAAGTCATCGCACTAACAAAAGCAATTGATAAGGATGATAATAACAGTGATATGATTGGCTTTTCATCACTTGATCAGCGCTATCGCTTATAGCACCAAGACCTGAATATCTAAATACTAAATAGCACTCCTCATCCTTTGGTAGTAGAATCCTCCGCATGAAAATACAATGGTTCCCTGGTCATATGCACAAGGCCAGTAAAGAAATTCAAGAAAAACTCCCAGAAATGGACTTGCTCATCGAAGTCCTTGATGCACGCTTGCCTGGCTCTAGTGAAAATCCTATGATTGCAAGTCTTCGCAAAAATAAACCTTGCATCAAAATTTTCAATAAAAGTGATCTTGCCGATCAACAACTCACTAAACAATGGCAAGATTATTATGAGCAAGACAAAGGCATAAAAACACTCTGCGTCACTAGAGATCAACCCGATAAAATAAAACAAATATCTTCGCTTTGTCGCAAAATGATCCCAATTAGTGACAGCCGTGTAAAAGAAATCCAAGCCATGATTGTGGGTATCCCCAATGTAGGAAAATCCACCATTATCAATATTCTAACAGGGCGAACCATCGCCAAAACAGGCAATGAAGCCGCTGTTACGCGCCAACAGCAACGCATCAAAATCAATGATAATGTTGTCTTATTTGATACCCCAGGCTTACTTTGGGGGAATATTAATAATGAGCACAGCGGTTTTCGCCTTGCCATAAGTGGCGCAATCAAAGACACCGCTTTTGAACATGATGATGCTGCCTTTTATTTAGCAGAACACCTAATTAAGCACTACCCTAGCCTGCTTGAAGAACGCTACCAATTCGCAAACTCTGATCAAGAATTCCCACAAACTGAGCTTGAGTTTATCGAAGCCATTGGGCGTTTGCGTGGTTGTTTACGCGCTGGAGGGCAAGTTGAATTAGATAAAGCCTGTAAAATACTCATCAATGAATTTCGCCTAGGCACTTTAGGAAAAATCACGCTAGAAAATCCTCAAGAATTTATTCAAGAAGTTGAACAGGCAAAGGTCCAAAAAGAACAAAAAGAAAAAGAGAAAAAAGCAACTAAAGCAGAACGAAAAAAACGCTGGAAAAAAAATCGTAAATAATATTTTTATTACACCATCATTACACACCATCACTACATCTTTAACTTTCTAACTTCATTACATGGCTTATAAATGTCTGATAAATTACATAGATTTCTACTAGAAAACCTTAATATTCGCGGAGAATGGGTTTCACTCAATAATTCTTGGCAAGAAATCCAAAATTCTGCCAAATACCCCAAAGCAGTACGCCATGTATTAGGTGAAGCATTAGCTATTGTTAGTTTATTAGCAGAATCATTAAAATTTGATGGCTCACTAACACTACAAATTAGAGGCACTCAACCCGTTACTATGCTTGTTGTGCAAGCCACTTCTGAGGGAGATATTCGCGGCATTGCGAAGTGGCAAGGTGAGATTTTAGATAACACACCATTTAGCGAGCTTTTTGGTGCTGGCACTATGGTTATCAGTATTGAAAACAATCCAAAATCAGAAGCTAGGAAAAGTAAACAATACCAAAGTCTAGTCTCATTAGAAGGTGACTCACTTGCCGCCTGTTTAATAGAATACTTTGCACAATCTGAACAATTAGAAACACAACTGTGGTTGGCTGTTGATGATAAATCCGTAGCAGGGCTTATGCTTCAAAGCATCCCAACTGAGGCTACAGCTAACGATAGTTTAGATATGAATGAAAAAAATAACTGGAATCATGCAACCATACTTGCCGACTCACTCAGCAAAGATGAGCTATTAAGCCTTGATGTTAAAACCCTACTTCATCGCCTCTATCATGAAGAAGATTTACGTCTGTATAATGCCAAATCATTACGCTTTAAATGCAGTTGCTCTCAAACAAAAATTGATCGAATGATTTATGCATTAGGTGAGGCAGATGCCAATGCTCTAATTCAAGAACAAGGAACTATTGATGTAGATTGTAAATTTTGCAACAAGCACTACGTACTCGATCAAGTTGATATTGCCAGACTTTTTAGTAAGGGATTTACACCACAGGACTCAATAGATAATAGTGATCAACCCAAGGTTCATTGAGAAAAACCTGATTAAGTCGCTAAACCCATCATCATAAAAAAGTGTAAAAAAGGGGGGGGGATGGGTAGCCTTGAAAATATTTGAGGCTTTGTGGCTATGAGACAAGAAAATTTAGATTTTTATACGGCTAAAATAATTGGACTTGATCAGGATTTCCCTAAAAGTGAGACCTGAATCCGTAAGGACACGGATTCAGGTAAGAACTATTACAAGCCTGACTTTAAACTTGCCGTAATAAATTGATCTAAAGACCCATCTAATACGGCTTGTGTATTACCGGTCTCGACACCTGTTCTTAAATCTTTTATGCGAGAAGCATCCAGCACATAGGAGCGAATCTGACTGCCCCAGCCAATATCTGATTTACTATCTTCCAGCTCTTTATTTTCAGCATTACGCGCCTGTATCTCTAACTCATAGAGTTTTGCTTTTAACTGCTTCATGGCAGTCGCTTTATTTTGATGCTGAGAGCGACCATTTTGACACTGCACCACGGTATTAGTGGGTAAATGCGTCAAGCGCACGGCTGATTCAGTTTTATTAACATGCTGACCACCCGCACCTGATGCACGATAAACATCCACACGCACATCAGATGGATCAATTTCGATTTCAATATCATCATCTATCTCAGGCGAGACAAATACCGCGCAGAACGAGGTATGGCGACGACCACCAGAGTCAAAAGGTGATTTTCGAACCAAGCGATGCACACCAATTTCAGTACGCAACCAACCAAAAGCATATTCACCTACAAAACTAATTGTGGCTGATTTTATTCCTGCAACATCACCAGCAGAGGCTTCCATCAGCTCAACTTTAAAACCTTTTGCCTCACCCCAACGAAGATACATACGCAACACCATTTCAGCCCAATCTTGTGCTTCTGTTCCCCCAGAGCCTGATTGAATATCAAGAAAAGCATTGCAATGATCAGTTTCACCCGAAAACATCCGTGCAAATTCAAGCTTTTCAACACCTTTAGCAGCCTTATCAACATCAGCAATAACGGCATCAACCGTTTCTTGATCATCCTCTGTTTCTGCCATTTCAAGCAAATCGTTAGCATCACCAAGTTGATTACTGACTTCATCAATAACCAAAACAATTTTTTCGAGCTTAGTACGCTCTTTACCTAAACGTGTTGCTTTTTCAGGATCACTCCAAACATCCGAATCCTCTAACTCACGAACCGTTTCTTCTAATAATTCTTTACTGTTTTCATAGTCAAAGATACCCCCTCAACGCTTCGGTGCGTTGCTGTAAATCTTTAATTTTTGTGTAAATGGGGTTTAATTCCATAACTTATAACCACTTTATATTTAAGGCTCAATGATACATTGAATGACAACAGAAAATAAACCCGTTTAGAGGCACCTAGATAAAATATGTAAAAAAAGGGGGGGATGGGTATGACACTTTTAACTATACTTGCCGGTAATAAATCAAGATTAATCAGAATTAAACAAGTTACTGGAATAAAAGCATGACTATGATCAAACAAAACGACTTAATTAATAGCGTTGCTAATGCACTACAGTTTATCTCTTATTATCATGGTGAGGATTTTATTCGTGCGATGACTGCTGCGTGGGAGCGTGAAGAATCACCTGCGGCAAAGGATGCTATTACTCAAATTCTTGTTAATTCGCGTATGAGTGCAGAAGGTCATCGCCCTCTGTGCCAAGATACTGGCATAGTTGTTGTATTTCTAAAAATTGGCATGAATGTGCAATGGCAGGATGCAAGCATGTCAGTTGAAGATATGATTAATGAAGGGGTTCGCCAAGCTTATTCTTATTCTGAGAATGTGTTGCGTGCATCGGTGATGTCTGACCCGCTGGGTGATAGAAAAAATACGCGTGATAATACGCCAGCGGTAATACACACACAAATAGTGCCAGGTGATACGGTCGAAGTACAGCTTGCTGCCAAGGGTGGTGGCTCAGAAAATAAGGCTAAAATGGTGATGCTCAACCCTAGTGATTCATTGCTTGATTGGGTGCTTAAAACTGTACCGACAATGGGTGCAGGTTGGTGTCCACCAGGGGTTTTGGGTATTGGTGTTGGTGGTACAGCTGAAAAAGCTGCATTACTTGCAAAGCAATCATTAATGCAAGAAATTGATATTCATAAGCTACGCGAAAGAGGTCCACAAAATCGTCTTGAGGAGTTGCGTCTTGAGATTATGGATAAGGTGAATGGTCTGGGTATTGGTGCACAAGGCTTAGGTGGCTTAACCACGGTTCTGGATGTAAAAATATTGGATTATCCTACTCATGCGGCTTCTTTGCCCGTCTGTATGATTCCTAATTGTGCGGCAACTCGTCATGCTCATTTTACGCTTGATGGTTCTGGTGAGGCTCATTTGACTCCGCCTGATTTGAGTGTCTGGCCAGATATTTCCTATGACGCAGGAGACCAAGCGAAGCATGTTGATTTAGATAATATTAGTGAAAAAGATATTGAAAGCTGGAAGCCTGGTGACGTACTACTACTTTCAGGAAAAATCCTCACAGGGCGCGATGCTGCACACAAACGCATGACAGCAATGCTGGACGCAGGGGAAAAACTGCCTGTCGATTTAAAAGGACGATTTATTTATTACGTTGGTCCTGTTGGTCCTGTTGGTGATGAAGTGGTGGGCCCAGCAGGACCTACAACTGCTACTCGGATGGATAAGTTTACAGAACAAATGCTCTCACAAACTGGTTTATTAGGGATGATTGGTAAGGCAGAGCGCGGTTCAGTTGCTATTGAAGCTATAAAAAAACATAAAAGTGTTTATTTAATGGCAGTTGGTGGAGCTGCTTATCTTGTTTCAAAAGCCATTGTGGGTGCAAAAGTACTGGCTTTTGAAGAGATGGGAATGGAAGCTATTTATGAATTTACCGTAAAAGATATGCCTGTGACAGTAGCGGTCGATTCTAGTGGTGAGTCAGTGCATCAAACTGGTCCTGAAAAGTGGCAAAAAATTGCATTTCTGGCAAATATAAGTGGAGATTAATTATTCATAAAAAAAAGACTTAAATTGCTTTGAAATATACTTGACACAATAGGTACTTTGCCTCACAATTCGCGTTCTTTTGGCACTGGGGCTATAGCTCAGCTGGGAGAGCGCTGCAATGGCATTGCAGAGGTCGGCGGTTCGATCCCGCCTAGCTCCACCATACTATGCAATGCATATTATGGACAGCAGGTTTTTTTACAATGAAAAACATAGCTCGATTTGGTCAAATATTGTTTATTATCGGATTGATCATGTCAGTTGTTGGCTTAATTGTTGGCTTCTGGTTGATGTTTCAAGACAATGATAAATGGGCGATTAGATTTTTAATTGCTGTGCCAACTGGTTTCATGTTGATGTTTACTGGTTTGGCTACAACAGTTTTATTATCGCCAAATGATGATTCTGCTTTAAGTGAGCAGCGATCATTGAAAGATTCAGATGACTAATGTAAGGTATACAAAATTAGTTTTTTGAATCTAAATAGTAGTTGTAATGCGTAAAATCAGCGTTTCATTCTTGCAAAAGAATAGACATTGTTTTTAGTACCGTGTCCCCATCGTCTAGCGGTTAGGACACCGCCCTTTCACGGCGGTAACCGGGGTTCAAGTCCCCGTGGGGACGCCATTTTACGCTTATAAGTTAACTATTAGAATGATCCTATGGTCCCCATCGTCTAGTGGCCTAGGACACCGCCCTTTCACGGCGGTAACCGGGGTTCGAGTCCCCGTGGGGACGCCATTCTTTTTCTCCTATTTCGGGAAAGCAAACTTAGAAGGTTTAGTAAAGTTTGTTATTTCTAATCTGAAATAATCTAAGCCTGAAATACACTATCTTTGCCATAAGATTTTTAGTTTAGCTCACTTCAGTATTCTTATTCTTCATTTCCAAGAAAAATTCCAGCAACGACATTCCTACCTTCTGACATAATTATATTAAAAGTACGGCAGGCGGCTTGCGTATCCATAATCTCAAAACCAATTTGCATTTTTGCTAGTTGCTTTAAGACATCATTATTTGGAAATTGTTGTTTTTCTCCTGTCCCTAATAAAATAACTTCTGCTTTAAGCTCATAAAAAGGCTCAAGGTCTTCTGCTGTCAATAATTTAATATTATTAGGCTTCCAGTCTGAAATAAGTGTTGTTGGTGATATAACTAATGGTTGTTGAAATAAACGCTCATTAATCATTATACCCTTGGCTTCATAGCCAGTAATCTTGTAGTTAGCCTCATTGTGATCTTCTGCAAATTTCATTTTTTGTATCGTTTATATCAGATTTTAGAACCCTCATCATAGTGAATGCCGATTGACAGTCAAGAGTTGTATAGGTAATGTTCTGCGTTTGATTTATTATTGTAAAAACATACGGGAAAGTAAGGGAAAATGAAACCAGTTAAGGTCGGATTATTAGGATTAGGAACAGTTGGTGGCGGCACTGCGACTGTTCTTAAAAGAAATGCAGAAGAGATTGCTCGACGTGCAGGTCGTGGAATTGAAATTGATTTTATTGCCACGCTTGAGCCAGAACGTGCACCTGAATTAGGTGTTGAGAATATTCGCCTCACTAAAGATGCTTATGAAGTGGTTAATGATCCTGATATTGATATTATTGTTGAGCTAATTGGCGGTTATTCACCCGCTAAAGAGTTAGTTTTGCAAGCGCTTGAAAATGGTAAGCATGTAGTGACCGCCAATAAGGCTTTGATAGCTATGCATGGTGGTGAAATTTTTGCCAAGGCACAAGAAAAAGGTTTGGTTGTTGCTTTTGAGGCTGGAGTTGCGGGTGGCATTCCGATTATTAAATCTTTGCGAGAAGGTTTGGCAGCAAATAGTGTTGAATGGTTGGCAGGTATCATCAATGGTACAGGCAATTATATTCTCTCAGAGATGCGCGAAAAAGGCAGAGACTTTGAAGATGTTTTGGCAGAGGCGCAAGAGCTTGGTTATGCAGAAGCTGATCCAACCTTTGATGTAGAAGGCATTGATGCAGCACATAAGCTTTGTATCTTGTCATCTATTGCTTTTGGTATTCCTTTGCAATTTGATAAAACATACACTGAAGGTATTTCAAAGGTGTCCCAAGAGGATGTTGCTTATGCCGAAGAGCTTGGTTATCGCATTAAACATTTAGGTATTGCACGTCGTACAGATAGCGGTATTGAGCAAAGAGTACACCCCACTTTGATTCCTAAAAGTCGTTTGATCGCTAATGTTAATGGTGTCATGAATGCTGTTCTAGTTAATGGTGATGCGGTAGGTGCAACGCTTTATTATGGTGCTGGTGCAGGTGATGAGGCAACGGCTTCTGCGGTAATCGCTGATATAGTCGATGTGACTCGCACCCTGACTACTGATCCTGAAAATCGTGTGCCACACTTAGCGTTTCAGCCCGACGAGCTTTCTAATACGCCTGTTTTGGGTATGGATGATGTTGAAACTGCTTTCTATTTACGTCTATCTGCTAAAAATGAGGCTGGAGTATTAGCTGATGTAACGAGAATTTTGGGTGATCAAAATATCAGTATTAAAGCATTTATACAAAAAGAGCCACGCCACAGCGAAGAAATGGTAGATATTATTTTACTTACTCATCGTGTAAATGAAGGCAATATGAATAAAGCTTTAGCACAAATTGACACACTAGATGTGATTGATGATGTGACTCGTATTCGCGTTGAAGCATTAAGTTGAAACAGCCGTGAGTTAAAAGACAAGAGAATAACCCTGAGCTAAGAAATAAGAAAATAGGTGCAAGTAAAATGAATTTTATAGAAACACGCGGTAATGATGGTACACGACCCGAAGCAATCAGTTTTTCACAAGCGATTCTTGCTCCAATGTCATCTTATGGTGGGATTTATTCACCAGAGTCATTACCTGATCTTGGTAGTGATTTTTTAGAACGCCATGTTGACGCTGATTATAAAACTTTGGCAAATAGTATTTTAACAGCCTTTGATGTAGATATTGATCAAGCAGTAATTGATGAAGCTCTGGCTTTATATGATCACTTTGATGACCCTAAAAACCCAGCACCTGTTGTGAGAGTCAAAGATGATTTATTTATAAGTGAACTTTATCATGGACCTACTCGGGCTTTTAAAGATATGGCCTTGCAACCGTTTGGTGTAGTACTATCTTCATTGGCACAATCTCGTAATGAAGATTATTTAATTATGGCTGCCACTAGCGGTGACACAGGGCCTGCAGCACTGGAAACTTTTAAAAATCGTAAAAATGTACGAGTGGTTTGTCTCTATCCTGATGGCGGTACATCAGATGTGCAGCGCTTGCAGATGGTTACAGAAAATGCTGAAAACTTAAAAGTTATTGGTATTCATGGTGATTTTGATGATGCACAAAGTGCTCTCAAGATGTTATTAGGTTCTGATTCATTTAATAGCAAACTGACAGAAAAAAACATCTCATTATCTGCGGCGAATTCAGTAAACTTTGGGCGTATTATTTTTCAATTAATGTACCATATTCATAGTTATCTTGAGCTTGTTAGGCAAGATGCAATCAAGCTTGGTGATAAGGTTTATCTAAATGTACCAAGTGGTAACTTTGGTAATGCACTAGGTGGCTATTACGCCATAAAAATGGGCTTACCTGTTGAAAAAATTCTGATCGCATCCAATGAGAATAACGTCTTAACCAGCCTGATTAACGATGGTGTTTATGATATTAGTGATTCATCAGTTATTGCAACCACATCACCTGCGATGGATATTCTAAAATCATCTAATGTTGAACGAATACTTTTTGATTTGTTTGGCAATGAGCGAACAAAAGAATTAATGCAACAACTGGATACTGATAAATGTTATAAGTTGGTCGAATCAGAACTTGCAGAATTGCAGAAAATCTTTAGTGCAGATTATTGTACTGATGATGAAGGCAAAAAATATATTCAAGAAGCTTTTAAAGATGGCTATTTAATGGATCCTCATACGGCAACTTGTTTTAAAACTTATGAAACTTGTCGTGATAAAGCTTTGAAAACAATAATTTATTCAACGGCTGAGTGGACGAAATTCTCACCAACTATTGCAGAAGCACTCACCGGTGAAAAAGGCAGTGGTGATAGAGAAGCACTAAAAGCCATAGCTGAAAAAGCTGAGATAGTGATTCCTGACGTGATTAATGAATTATTCAGCAAGGAAATTATACAGAATACAATAATTGACAAGACTGAAATAGAAAAAGAAATTATGGAGTTTTTAGCTTAAATTTTTAGCTTGGGTTATTTGGTAGCGGGTTAAATCTGCATTTTGTAGGTCGGATTAGCGATAGCGTAATCCGACAAAGAGCTATAGTTAGTTGGGTTAAGGAAAGCCTGATCAAGTCCAATTATTTTTAGCTTGCCAAATCTGCTGATATTTTCCATGAAGCTCGACGCAATAGAATGACTATTACGTCTCACTTCATGAGAAATAGCGACAGATTTTTCTGCGCTAAATTCTAATCGAGCTAATCATCAAACTAATGTTGTAAATACCCATCCCCTCCTTTTTTATGACTTTTTTACAAAATGATCCCTAAAATTGCAGCCATTCAAATGGCTTCCGGCCCACAAATTAAAACTAATCTGATGGAAGCGTTTCGTCTGATTCGTGAAGCAAGTACTCAGGGTGCTGATATGGTGGTTTTGCCTGAGTGCTTTGCATTAATGGCAATGGAAGATGCAGATAATATTAAGTTAGCTGAAGACTATGGTCATGGTGAAATTCAGGACGCAATTAGTCAGTGTGCAATTGACAACAATATTTGGATTGTGGCAGGCTCGCTACCAATAAAACCCGAAGTCACTGAGTCTTATTCAAAACGAGCCAATAAAGTATTTACAGCGTCACTGATGTTCAATAACCAAGGTGAAATTGTAGCACGTTATAATAAAATTCATTTGTTTGATGTTGATTTAGAAGGTGAAGAATCTTACCGAGAAAGTGATACTTTTGAAGCGGGTGAAGATATTGTTGTTGTCGATACTCCATTTGGACGAATTGGATTATCCATTTGTTATGATCTCCGTTTTCCACTGCTTTATCGTGAAATGGCCAAACAGGGGGCAGAAATTTTTCTTATCCCTGCCGCTTTCACTCATTCCACAGGAGAGATTCATTGGGAATCCCTAATCAGAGCAAGAGCCATGGAAAACCAATGTTATGTTATTGCACCAGCACAGGGTGGTTATCATGTTAATGGACGACATACCTACGGTCATAGTATGACCGTTGATTATTTAGGACACATTCATAGCTCTCACCAAACAGGAAATGCTGTTATTAGCATTAATATTAACTTAGATGCTCAGAAAAAATTGCGTAATAGTTTTCCTGTTTTACAACACGATAA
>Ga0256840_1000650_pt1 | contig 34812 bp, 31 predicted proteins | sample 355202metaG_FD_185969 | JGI IMG/M metagenome (GOLD analysis project Ga0256840, IMG submission 185969) | Hydrothermal vent microbial communities from Mid Atlantic Ridge, Atlantic Ocean - 355-202 | ecosystem: Environmental > Aquatic > Marine > Hydrothermal vents | place: Atlantic Ocean: Mid...
CAGTTGCCTGTAGCGATCTTCTTCGAATTTTTTAACAGGTCGAACCCGTATCTCTTGCAAGCTCAACACTCAAGACCTCCGGATTAAAAGAAGTTTCTTTTATACACAAGTATTGAGCGTTTGATCAGAAAAAAGGTTTAATCGCCTACACCACTGGCTGGGTGGGTAAGGATAAATTCACCCTGGGGCTGTTGGAATGTGAATGGAAGCGTGGGAATGTAAAAGTGTGCCCGGTTCGTTTTCTAAGCGAGGCAAGATAAACCTGCGAGTTGAGACTATGACAAAGCGAGAAGAAGGGGTTTCTCCAACAATTCTTTCAGGTGATTTAGAAAATGGGCTCCATCTGCACCATTGATGACCCGATGATCGAAACCGAGAATCAGATTCAGCATCGTGCGTGGAATAAACTGATTCTGCTGCCAAACAGGTTCGATAGTTGTTGTTCCGGCTCCTAACATTGCAATCTCCGGCCAGTTAATGATCGGGAAGAGACTGTCAATTCCCATTCCGCCAAGACTGCTCAAGCTCATGCCTGCACCTTGCAGTTGATCTGCACTGAACTGATTTTGCCGCCCCGCTTGCGTCAACCTCTGTAATTGTTCAGCTAGTTGGAGCAGCGATAATTTATTCACATTTTGCAACACTGGAACCAATAGACCACGTGGGGTATCGACTGCGAGGCCGAGATGAATATCTTTCTTGATCAGCAATTCTTCAGCTGATTCATCAAAACAGGCATTGAATTTAGGAAACTGTTGAAGGGTTTGCGCCAGAGCCTTGAGTAAAAAAACGGTTAAACTCAACTTCAGTTTTTTATCTAGATGGACTTTTTGTTGTTCTCTGATTTTCTCCAGTTGAGTGATATCGACCTTGATTTGCAACCAGGCATGGGGAATTCTTTCCCATGCATTGGTCATATTTCTGGCTGTTGCCCGGGCGATTCCACCGAGTGGTTGTCTTTCTATTGCCGTGATACCAGAGAAATCAGGTAATGGATCGAACCGTTTTTGGCCAGCTGTTCCTTGTGTCTGGATAAAAGTTTTGACGTCCGAGCAGGAGACTCTGCCACCCTCTGCTCTACCTGCAATCTGGTTGATGGAAACGCCGAGTTCTCGAGCCAGCCGCTGTGCGGATGGTCCTGCATAGGCTGTGGCAGTTGTAGACGTTTGTCCGGCGGGTAAAATTGCTGAGGTTGTCGCCGGTTTTGCTGGTTCTACCGGTTTGTCAACGGTTTCGGAATCTTTCTCCGCTCGTGGATAATCTGGAACCTGTATCGTTTCAGGTTGTATCGATTCAACTGCAAAATCCGGAACAGACGTATTTGCAAATCGCTGACCCGGTTCAATTTTATCACCTTCGTTGACAAGTATTTCCTGAATAGTTCCAGCTTGTTCAGCTGGCACCTCTAGGACAACCTTGTCTGATTCGACCTCGATCAACGTTTGTCCGATAGCAACCTTGTCACCAACGGCAATCTCAATCCGGGTGACAAAGCCCTGATCGATATTTTCTCCCATTTCCGGCATGAATACTGGTTGGTTCATTTCCTGATCCTCAGCGTGCAGCCGCATCGGGTTTATCTGGATTGATGGATAATATTTTTCTCGCATCCAACAGTTTCTTGTTGCTCAGATCGCCTTGCTGATAAAGATTTTCCAGTGCAGCATAAGCAATATGTTCGGCACTGACTTCAAAAAAGTCCCGGAGTGATTGCCGCGACTCACTAAGACCGTAGCCGTCAGTTCCCAGAACCGTCATTTTCCCTGGAATCCAAGGTCGGATGCTGTTTGGTAGCGCTTTTAAATAGTCGCTGGAGGCCACAAAAATGTCTTTGGATTCAGTGAAAATCTGCTGTAGATAAGGAATTTTTTCAACATGATCTGGATGGAGACGATTAGTTCGTTCGCAGTTGATTGCATCCCGATAGAGTTCGGAATAACTGGTGACACTCCAGATATTTGCAACCAGATCGAATTGCTGCAGCAGTTCTGCTGCCCGGAGAGCCTGTTGCAGCATAACTCCACTGGCGAGGAGATGGATTGAATGTTTCTGCTTGCCAATCAAAGTCACTTCTTTGAAGCAGTAAAGCCCTTGGATGATTTGTTTGTCTAGATTGGTCTGCTGAGCCATTTCTGGCATCCGATAGTTTTCATTATACAGGGTGATATAATAAAAAATCTTTTCCTGTTGGTTGTACATCCGATCAATACCGTCACGCAGAATGATCGCCAGTTCGTAAGCAAAAGCAGGATCGTAACTTTTTAGATTGGGGAAGGTTCCGGCCAGAACCTGACTATGTCCATCCTGATGTTGCAACCCCTCTCCATTCAAAGTAGTGCGTCCAGCTGTGCCACCAAACAGGAAGCCGCGACAGAGCATATCGCCGCAGGCCCAGACCATATCCCCGACCCGCTGAAAACCAAACATCGAGTAAAAAACATAGAAAGGAATGGTTGGAATTCCATGCACGGCATAGGCTGTCCCTGCCGCCAGGAATGAGGCCATGGCACCGGTTTCACAGATTCCTTCCTGGAGAATTTGACCATCTTTGGTCTCTCGATAGGGGAGCAGACTGCCAGCATCAACCGGCTGGTAGCGTTGTCCAACTGACGAATAAATACCAACTTCCTTGAACAGACCGTCCATCCCGAAGGTGCGAGCCTCATCAGGGACAATCGGAACAATGAAGCGGCCAATCTCTTTATCTTTTAGTAAGCGTGACAGCATCCGGACAAAGGCGATGGTGGTACTCGCTTCCCGCTCTCCGGTTCCAGCCAGAAATTCCTGAAAAATTGACAGCTTCGGCGTCTGAACGGCAGGGTAATTGACCGTACGGCGGGGAATGAAGCCCTGTAGGACTTTGCGCTTTTGTTGGAGGTAACGCATCTCTTCACTGTCGTCTTCCGGACGATAAAATTCCGCGCGATCAATCTCCTCTTTTGTCAGCGGAATTCCCCATCTGGCGGCACAATCACGTCGTTCTTCCACACTGAAGTGTTTTTTCTGATGACTGGTGTTGCGTCCCTGTGCCGCAGCACCCAAACTATCTCCTTTGACTGTTTTGATCAGAATAACCGTTGGTTTCTGTTGGCTCTGGCAAGCTTGATGATACGCAGCATAGATTTTCTTCGGATCCTGTCCACCCCGTTTTATGGCACGTAATTCGCCATCAGTCAGTGATGACATCATTTTGCGCAGAACTGGATTGTTTTCTATCCAGTGCTCGCGTTGCAGATCACCACTGGAGACCGAATACATCTGGTAATCACCATCCAGAGCCTCTTCCATGCGCCGATGCAGAGCCCCGGTACTGTCCTGATCCAGCAGGGTATCCCAACCACCACCCCAGATCACCTTGATGACATTCCAGTCGGCACCGCGGAAACTCCGTTCCAGTTCCTGAATGATCTTACCATTACCACGCACCGGACCATCAAGACTTTGCAGGTTACAGTTAACAACCATAACCAGATTGTCCAGATTGTCACGTGAGGCCATATTGATGGTTCCACGCACTTCAGGTTCATCAGTTTCACCGTCACCGACGAAGCACCAGACCCGACCGCCATTCTTCGGTTTTAATCCTCTGTTTTCCAGGTATTTCATGAACCGGGCTTGGTAGATTGCCGTCGGAGTCCCGAGTCCCATGGAACTGCTCGGTACCTGCCAGAAATCGGGCATATTACGTGGATGGGGATAAGAAGAGAGCCCACCGCCAGGTTGTAGCTCACGGCGGAAGTTCTTCAATTGTTGCTCACTTAAGGAGCCTTCCAGAAAAGCCCGGGCGTAAACGCCGGGAGCCGCATGGGGTTGAACCAGCAACAGATCCCCACCATATTCGTGACCGGCAGCCCGAAAAAAGTGGTTGAACCCGACTTCCATCTGGGTCGCCGCTGAGGCATAAGTGGCAATATGACCGCCGACTCCGGTTCCGGCATCGTTGGCTTGAAGAACCATCGCCATTGCGTTCCAGCGAATGATATTCTCAATTTTCTTTTCCAGTTCCAGGTCGCCAGGATACGCGGGTTGTCGGTTCCAATGGATGCTGTTGACATACGGGGTATTCAGGGTTGCTTCATTGAGCTGAATCCCTCTATTCAAAGCATGACTCTGCAATGTCCGCAGAATTTCCCGAACCGCCTCGTCCCCTTTTGCTCGACTCAGACCGTCCATGGCGTCGAGCCAGTCCTGGAGCTCTTCTTCATTCAGATGATGTGGGAGGATCTCAGCCATATTAACCTCGTAAAATAGAAAAATTCTTTAAATAAAACTGCTCTTAATATAAGTAATATCGATTTTATATCCAGGACTAATGACTTTATTTCTGCCTTTGTCTGGTTAGTCGTCGACTTAATGCTGGCTGAGTAATTCCTAATATGCGAGCAGCCAGAGTTTGGTTGCCATATCCACGTTCGATGGCTTCTTCAATTAATTGCAGATTGGATTCTGACAAAGTTGGAAGTTCCTCTAACTGAGAAAAGATATTCTCTTTTTCTTTTGGAGTCAAAGATGTTTGCTCAGGAGGAGAGTGATCTTTGAAAATTCTATTTTGAAAGGTTTTTAGAGAGATAGTTCCCGTTTTATTTTTACTGACAGCATCGAATATCATAGTTTCTAGCTCACGAATATTGCCGGGGAACCGATAGCATTTCAATAGAGGAAGTAATTCATTCGGATAGCGAATTTTGTTTTTATTAAGCCTTTGAACTGCTTTATTAAGTAACATGTCAACCAAGAATGCCATATCTTCCAGTCTTTCCCGCAGTGGAGGAAGATGAATCTGGTGGGTCTGGAGACGATAATAAAGATCCCTGCGGAATGTTTGATGTTCTCCTGATTGACTGAGATCGCAATGGGTCGCAATTAAAATGCGGACATTTGATTTTTGAGGAAGGTCAGAACCTAGTGGGAAATATTCGCGTTCTTGCAATAGTCTTAATAATTTAATCTGTGATGTTTGGTTTAAATCACCGATTTCATCTAAAAACAAAATTCCACCACTCGCTCTTTTGAGTAGACCCTCTCGATGTGAATCCGCTCCAGTAAAAGCTCCCTTGCGGTGACCGAACAGCGTGTCAGAAAAACTGTGGTCATCCAATCCCGCAACATTTACGGCTAAAAAAGGACCTTTGCGATTGTACAGATAGTGGATGGCATTGGCAATAAGTTCCTTTCCTGTTCCGGTTTCACCGGTAATGAGTACCGGCTCAGGTGAGTTGGCGATAGCCTCTATGTATTGAAAAATTGCCAGCATTGCAGGGCTCTTGGTGGCTATATTGACAAAGGCCTCGGGGAACTCAAGTGTGTCAGTGAGTACCCGTTTTTTTAAGGCACTATTCATCCTGGTGAGTTCCTGTCGTTCAATAGCGCGATGTACGCTGGAGACTAATCGAAGGTTTTCAACTGGCTTGACAAGATAATCAAAAGCTCCAGATTTAATGCATTCAACTGCGGTATCGAGATCATCAATTGCAGTAATGACAATAACTGGAATCTCCGGATAGTTCTCAACTAGAGTTTTTAGCAGATCCTTGCCTGCTTCGTGAGGCATCATCAGGTCGAGAAGAATGACGTCAATACCACTTTTTTTCCCCAGTATTGGTAAAACTTTCCGGCTGTCCTGGCACAACGTAATATCGGTAAAACCTCCTGAATTTAGAGTGAGTTCAAAAGCTTCTAAAACATCGATTTCATCGTCAATAATGAGTAGAGAATACCTGTCGTGAATCGAAGCTTTCATGTGATAGATCCCCCTGAGGTTAGTTGCTTACAATTTTACTGTCAGAATTCTTGTCTGGAAAACAAAGGGTGACGGTAGTTCCTTTATTGGGCATCGATAAAAATTCCAAAGTTCCATGCAACCCCTGTACAATTGATGCAGAGATTGACAACCCAAGGCCAGTTCCACCAAGGTCTCTTTTTGTAGTAAAAAAAGGATCTAAAACGTGTTCAATGTCTTTCTCTTCAATGCCTATTCCTTCATCACGACACACAATGATAATAGAATGTGTTTTAGGGTTGTAAGACGTAGAAATATATATGCTTTTTTGGGGGTCAGGGAGCGACTGGCAAGCGTTTTGTAGGATATTAACTAAAACTTGCTCCAAGCGTTGGAAGTTCCCTTTGATCACCGGAATTTCAGAATTAAGGTTAGTCACAAAATTATGGGTACTTTTCTTAATCATGCTGGACAAAAGAATTTCTACTGTGCGTATGACTTTGTTGACGTCGACATCTTCGATTAAGTCGATTGGTTCAGATCGAGAGAAGACGAGGAGTTCTTTCACGATACGTTTAATACGCATCGATCCATCTATGATTCTCGTACACAGGGTAGGGAGCTTTTGTTGGAACGTCGAGTACGGTAAGCCGCCGATGATAAAATCACCGTTTTCACTGAAATATTCATCAAGAATGACTTTGGCTTCTTTCCATGATTTTGACAGTAGTTGGGCGTTTGAGAAGATGAAAGTGTTTGGGTTGTTGATCTCATGGGCAACCCCTGAGGTAAGGATACCCATAGAAATTAAACGGTCAGCTTGCAAAAGTTGTTGCTGTTGTGCAGCAGCTTCTTCTTCAGCATGAACTTTTTCAGTAATGTCCTCATAGATAAAAACCATTTCAGAAATTTTACCAGCTTCATTGTGTATTGGAGCGATTGAAATTGAGAGAAGTATATGTGTTCCATCAGGCCATCTGAAAGCACAACGTTCATCGTGAAGTACATGTCCTGTCGCCAAAACTCTGGTTGTTGGAAGTTTTTCCTCAGATATTGGAACACCCTCAATGTCTGTAATTAGAAAATCAGGAGCATGATAACATGGAGAAGAAAGACCCTCTCTGGTTATTCTGAGAATCTGTTCTGCTTGGCTATTTGCATAGTCAATATTTCCATGGGTATCTATAAGGGCAATTCCAACGGGACTTGTCTCTGTCACTCGAGAGAAAATATCTCGCTCTCGCCGGAGGGCTTCCAAGGCTTCCTTTCTTTGTGTAATATCTAGACAAAATCCTTCGAGAAAAGATTCTTTAGTAGATTGATTATAAGCCATTCTTCCTGAAAGGGAGACCCAGATAATACTGCCATCTTTTTGGCGAAACTGTGTTTCAAACCCCTTCACCTGAGGTTCTTCTGCCAGCTGATGGATGAAAAGTTCTCGCTCTTCCGGATTGAAATAAACTTCGTTACCGATATTTTTTACAGATAAAGCAAGTTGCTCTGGATTGTCGTAACCAAGAATATTGGCCATTGATGGGCTAACTTCTAAAAAATGACCATCTTTCGTGGTTTGAAAAATCCCCATAGCAGCATTTTTAAAAATACTGCGGTACTTTTCTTCGGCAAATCTGAGCATTGTTTCAGTTTTTTTACGTCTATAAACATTGGCTGTAAGGAAAAAAATGAGCAGGGCTAGGCTGAGAGTAACGCCAAGAACTATTTCTAAAAGATAAATGTGAGAGGATGATAGTGGTAATCCTGAGTTTTTCTTTTGATACGAGATGACTTCCCATTTGGAGATAGATAACGGGGTGCTTTCTAGATGTAAATCTTTCTTGTTGATGTCAACCTCTAACGGTTCGATATTGATTTCACCAAATTGGCGTGTTTGTTTTAATCGTTCTTTTATTTTGTAGGATATGGGATGAATTGATTTATATAGCCACTCTGGCTGATTACTTGAAAAAATTATTCCATCAGGTGAAATTAGGGCGACCTTGTTTTTGCTTTGGGATAGGAGGTTTTCAATTTCAGCTATTTCTATTTTTATTGCCACGACTCCAATGGGAGCTTTTTGATAATTATTGTGAATTGGAGCGCTTAGATGTATACCTCGCTTTTTGGTAATGGCCCCAACTGCTGGATATACAGCAGTCTGACCCTTCATTGCATTTTGGAAGTAGGGACGAAACGCATAATTATAGCCGACATTTGAAATTTCACTAAAGTGAGCACTATGTAAAGTTGTCCCGCTGCTATCCATTATGTATACGTAACTTGTTCGCGCAAGACTGTTGGTTATATCGAGGAGGGTTTGGAGTTGTTGGTTATTCCCCATGCCCTCAGGTTTTAATGTGGCAATCGCTAATTTATTCTTCGAAAGCTCACTTAATATTTTGATCCGTTCATCAATTGTATGAGAAATCTTTTGCGCCAATAACTCGATACTTGCTTTATGGGAAGATCCTTGTGCCTCAGCTCTGAGTAATGCTGCACTCCAATAGCCCAAAATCGATAAAATACAGATTAGAAGAATAAGAAATAATATGAATTGGGCAGCTGCAAATGGAGATAACAACTGTTTATTTATGGGAGAATTTTTATTTTTTGACCTATTCATAGGATGAGTCCAATGTTGCAATCTTTTTTTGGATAGCAAATACGATGCCTAATTTGGAACGATAATGTGTAATTGTCGTTTTGGGGGAAGAATTGGCTTCACGACTAAATCGAAACCGTTTCTATGCCTAAAATAAAACAGAATTATACCCCATTACATTTGTTATAGATATTACAAAGAGCATGTGTCGTTGAATCCTCATTAACTTGTGTGTAAATCAGTTATAGTCCTGTATTTCTATTACATATTGCATACCCATCTTGCTGTATACCTTTCCTTTAAAGACCTAAAAATGCCCTGCTTAGCTGAACAGATTTACAGATAGCTTTTTGGAATATTAATTGCAAAAGTTGTGTTGAGTACTCTTTATAACACTGTTTGTTCGTTTGGTCCTTTAAATGTTTATAGTGATCAGATGTGACGTTTTTGAACCGATAGGCAACTAAACCACAATAGCAACATAAAACTGAACTAGGAGGATCCATGTGATGAAAAAAGAAATTTTTATGAAAGTAACAATTTTTGCAATTTTGGCTCTAGTCGTTACAATGTTCACCACGCCTGCGTGGGCAGCAAAAACTCTTCGTATCACACTTCAGCTCCCTATCAAGCACCATTTGGGTGCAAATCTAATTAGTTTTAAAGAGGAAGTAAATCGTGAAAGTGGTGGATCTCTTGAAGTCAAGATATATCCTTCTGCACAGTTATATAAGGACAAGGAAGTACCTCAAGCGGTTTCTTCTGGTGCTATCGAGATGGGGGTAGCATCACTATCACAATTTGCAGGAACGATCCCTGCTGTGGATTTGTTCTATGTGCCTTTCCTCTTGCCCTCCTATGACAAAGTCGTTAAGGCAACGCAGTACGATAGTCCGATCCGTAGGAGTATTGATGCAGAGATTTTAAAAACTGGTGCTCGTACTTTGTGGTGGCAGGCTTATGGTGGGGTTGTCCTTTTATCAAAGGATTTCGCAGTTAGAATGCCTGATGATCTTAAAGGTAAAAAAATCCGCGTTTTTGGAAAAATGCTTGGGGAATTTGCTAAGGCTGTGGGTGCTGCCCCAACAGTGATGTCGGGTTCTAAGCAATTTTTAGCTTATCAGCGTGGTACCGTGGATGCTGGAATGACCGGTATAACTGCAGTTAAACCACGTAAGCTCGATCAAGTCATGAATTACGCAACAATTACTAACCATGCCGATATAGAATTTCTTGTTTTGATAAATGAGAAGACATGGCAGGGACTGAGTAAAAAAGAGCAGCAGGTTCTAGTTACTGCAGCTCGTCGAGTAGAAAAAGAGCTACGTGGCAAGATTCAATCTCTGGAAGCTGATGCACTTGCATATGCAAAAGAGCACATGAAAGTTACTGAGCTTGGTTCTAAAGAAATAGCCGCGTGGCAAGAGGCCACCAAGTCTGTAGAAAAAATTTATATCCAGAACTCAGGACCCCTTGGTGCTGAGCTTGTAGAGGCTGCCAAAGCTCTTTAGCCCTGTGCGGTGGAGGGGTATCTGTCCCTCCACCGCCTTCTTTTACTCACGAAATTATATGATGGAATTTTGTTTATCCCGTCAGTTTAGAGGTTTCAGTTCTTATTCTCAGTTCGATAAGTTGAATTAGAGGAAAAATATATGGTTTTTGTTGATCGATTCTCAGATTGGTGTGGTCGACTTGCTGGTTGGCTTTTTTTTGTGGTAGCTGCCATGGTGACTTATGAAGTCGTTGCTCGGTATGTTTTTCATGCGCCAACAATTTGGGCTGAGGAGCTGTCTTTGTTCTGCCAGATTTGGGCAACCTATTTGGGGGCCTCCTACGTTCTGCGACATCGAGATTTGATCAGAATTGATATTTTAGGTAATTACTTTGGAGCAAAATTTAATCTTTTTTCAGACCTGCTTTCTTTATTGGTCATTGCAGTTTTCAGCGCCGTTACGGTTTTTTATAGCCTTGGAATCGTCATTGATTCAGTCAAATTAAGTCGTTCTTCTGCGACAATGCTCAGTTTTCCTCTGTGGCTCACTGAATCGGCTATTACCGTAGGATTTACCCTGCTGCTACTTCAATGCATTTCTGAATTTATTAAAATTTTTTCGAAACGGAAAGAATCTAGCTTGTGACTACCATAATAATTATATGCAGTCTGATGGGGTTAATGCTGATTGGCATTCCAGTAGCTTTTACTTTTGGAATTTTATCGCTGGCTCTGTTCCTTCTTGCAGACTTGTCTCCTTTAGCTATCCCGATGGAGCTTCTTTCCACTGCAGATAGTTTTGCCTTGCTCTCCGTGCCATTGTTTTTGCTGATGTCCCATATCTTACTTCAGGGTGGTATCGGAAAAGATTTATTTTCCGCTGTTCAGAGCTGGGTAGGTCATTGGCCTGGTGGCTTGAGTATAGCCACGATTATCTCTTGTACAATTTTTGCTGCTATTTCAGGTTCATCAGTTGCTACAGCAGCAACTATTGGAAACGTTGCCATCAAAGAAATGACAGATCGTGGCTATAATCGTCGTTTTGTTCTTGGGTTACTTGCCGCGGGTGGAACCTTAGGTATTTTGATTCCTCCCTCCATTCCGATGATTATTTATGGGGTGATTACAGAAGAGTCAATAGTCGATCTATTTATGGCTGGATTTGGTCCCGGATTGTTGTTAGCTGGACTCTTTATTCTCTATAGCATTGGTTATTCAATGTTTGGTGGTGCCTACCAGCCTTCTCCTCAAGCCACAAATAAAGAGAGAGTTAGTGCAACCCTTAAGGCTTTGCCCACTTTTCTCTTAGCCATTGTTATTATTGGCGGTATTTATGCGGGTATCTTCACCCCGACAGAATCAGCGGGTATTGGTGTTGCATTATCTCTGATTATTGTCATCGCGATGAGCCGCTTCAATTGGGTAAAATTTCAAACTGCGCTTCGATCCACCATGACGACCACAGTAACTATTTTTTTAATAGTGGCCGGGGCTAAAATTTTTGGCAAAGCCATTACCCTTTACGATATTCCTCAGGAGATTTCAGAGGCGCTTGTTCGCACTATCCATTCTCCGGGAATTTTCATCTTGGCGGTCTGTGTAATTCTTTTGATCATGGGTTTTTTCCTTGAATCTATGTCTATGTTGCTCCTTATGGTTCCAATCCTTTACCCTACAGTTTTGGCCTTCAATCTTGATGTGATCTGGTTTGGAATAATTTTTGTCATTATGATCGAGTGCGCACTTATTTCACCCCCGGTGGGACTTAATCTGTTTGTGATTCAAGCCGTTGATGGTGGGCAACTTATCGATGTTATTCGTGGTGTTTGGCCTTTCTTTTTAATCATGCTTGGTTCTGTTTTTATGATTTATTTTATTCCTGATATCGCTCTGTATATCCCATTTAAATTGTTTCAATAGAATGCATGGAATAGTTATAAATCTATCGGAACTGGGTGAAACTCTCCGGATGTGAGCAAATACGGCTCCAAGTTAGGGTGGTGAAACAGTTGAACGGTTCAGCAATCACTAAAAAGAATACCGAAGTCAAAATAATTGAGGTTGGTCTACGTGATGGCTTGCAAAGTGTGGCGCATGTGATGCCGACGGAAGTCAAATGTCAATGGGTACGAGCTGCTTACGATGCGGGTTTGCGTGAAATTGAGGTCGGTTCTTTTGTCCCTCCCAAGCTATTGCCACAAATGGCCGACACCGCAAAAGTGGTTGAATATGCCCGTACTTTACCAGGCCTATCCGTAAATGTGCTGGTACCGAATTTTCGTGGTGCTGAATCTGCACTTGCCGTTGGAGTAGATAAAATTAATCTGCCCATATCTGTGAGTAGGAAGCATAGTCTGGAGAATGTACGTATGACCCCGGATGAGATGGTCACAGAACTGGGGAAAATATGCAAATTAAGAGACTCTGTGTCATCGCAAAAGCAGGTGCATGTGACAGTCAGCCTTGCAACGGCTTTCGGCTGTAGTCTTCAGGGGGAAGTTTCCGAAGAAGAAGTGTGTCGATTGGCAGAAGCTGCGATGGCAGTTGGTGCCGATAGTTTGAATCTTGCCGATACCGTTGGTTATGCAAATCCAACCCAGGTGCGTCGACTGTTTCGATTAATTGGACACATTGTGGGTGAAAAAATGGCAGCTGCACATTTTCATAATACTCGAGGGCTTGGGCTTGCAAATGCACTCGCTGCTATGGATTGTGGAATCCGTCAACTGGATGCATCCTTAGCCGGGTTGGGCGGTTGTCCGTTTGCACCTGGCGCAACAGGAAACATTGTTACTGAAGATTTGGTTTTTATGGTTGAGAGCATGGGGTTTCATACGGGAATTGATCTCAATCTATTGATTGAATCCCGGAAGATCTTAAGCCGTTGGTTACCAAGTGAGCCTTTATATGGGTATCTCTGCAGGGCGGGTTTACCAAAAAGTTTTGACCCTCACTAATTATGCAGTTCAGTAAACCACCAGCTTTGCAGGTGTGACTAAAAAAGGCTATGCCGTTCCTGCGGATTATACGACATTTCCACCAGAGGAAAGCCCCGAAGGGATTCCCCCGGAGGAAATGTCATGCGAGAGTGGCAAAGTTTATCCCATGTAAAATGGGAATGTAAGTATCACTAGTTATCGTACCAAGTATCGTCGAAAAGTTATCTTTGGTCGCATTCGTCGGCAAATTGGACAGATTCTTCGACAATTGTGCCGTCAAAAAGGAGTAGAACTGGTTGAAGGCAATGCAACAAGGGATCATATTCACTTGGTTCTGAGTGTTCCCCCAAAGTACAGCATTGCTATGTTGATCGGATATCTGAAGGGGAAGTCAGCCATTCAGATACACCGACAGCAAGAAGGTATAAAGCGAGGCTTTACGGGAAAATTTTTTTGGTCACGAGGTTACTGTGTTAGCACCGTGGGTCTGGATGAAAAAATGATCTGAGAATACGTAAAACATCAGAATGAAATGGATCAGCAAGAAGAACTGAACTACTAACCTAAGCTCCTTTTCGGGGCTTTCCTCAAGCCACCTGCTATGCAGGTGGTCTGTGACTAGCAATTTTGGTCAAAGAAACTCTAACAATCTGCGAAAATTGAAGGAGGGAACTATGGAGACAGCAACTCAATTGCCGTTACAGGGTATTCGTGTTGTGGAATTTTCACATATGATAATGGGACCAACTTGCGGGATGATTCTGGCAGATTTAGGTGCTGATGTCATCAAAGTTGAACCTCTTAAAGGAGATAATACCCGCAGGATGCCGGGGATGGGTTCAGGATTTTATAATGCTTGTAATCGTAACAAAAAAAGTCTTGCGGTTGACTTGGAAAAATCTGAGGGGAAGGAGCTTGTTATGAGGCTAATTTCACAGGCTGATGTTGTCTGTGAAAATTTCAAGCCCGGTAAAATGAAACGTGTTGGTCTTGATTATAAAAGTCTTTCAGAGATGTATCCCGAATTAATTTATGTTTCACTCAAAGGCTTTTTGCCTGGACCTTATGAGAATCGTACTGCACTCGATGAGGTTGTACAAATGATGGGAGGACTCGCCTATATGACAGGCCCCCCGGGGCGGCCTTTACGCGCAGGTGCATCCGTTAACGATATTATGGGTGGTACGTTTGGTGCTCTTGGTGTTATTGCTGCGTTGCATGAACGCACTCAGTCTGGAAGAGGGCAGGAAGTGCAAAGCGCACTATTTGAAAATTGTGTTTTCCTCTGTGCTACCCATATGGCAGACTTTTATGGTTCGGGTATTCCTCCAAATCCAATGCCTGCACGTAAACATTGCTGGGGGGTTTATGATACGTTTGAAACCGCTGATGGTGAACAGGTCTTTTTGGCAGTGGTGAGTGATGCCCAGTGGCGATCCCTCTGTATGGCATTTGATCTGAATAAATATGTGGATGATGAACGCCTGACCAGTAACGGTCTACGTGTGATAGCTCGTGAATGGCTCATTCCAGAAATTCGCAACTTACTTATAAAATATGATTCCCAGAATCTCTATGAAATCTTTGAGCGGCACGAGCTGTCCTATGCTCCTATCGTACGGCCAGATCAATTGTTTGATGATAAACATCTTATCGAGAGTGGTGGACTTGCCCCATTGACAATAGAACAAGGTAAAGAAATGCCTGTACCATTGTTGCCATTAACACTAGGGGGCAGACGTTTGCAACCACGTATGCCGATTGCAGAAATTGGTGAAAATACCTCCGAGATTTTACAGCAACTCGGTTACACGGAAAGTGATATCTCTATAATGAGTCAGAATGGAGCAATTCTAGATCCTGAAGAATAAAAAAGTTAACCTTGTTTTTTTGGGTATCTCAGGTGCGGAAATAAGTTGGACATTCCGGGCGTGCTACTTCCCATGCTTGTTCATAGGCAGTAACAATGTCTTTGGTCAGGGGAGCGCTATTCATGCTTTCCATGTTGCTTATCAGTTGTTCAGGGTTTGATGCCCCGATGATAACGGCATCTCTCTGTTTGGCAGAGAGGTCAGAGTGGAATAGCTCCCAACGTAAAGCACCATCAGCTAGGGTGGTTTTTTGTTCTTCGCATAAATTTCTCAGCTTATTCAGCGCATCAAAGTAGGTTTTTTTCCAGTACCGCTCTTGGTAGTTTTTCTGAATAGCAAAGCGTCCCTCTGTGGGGGATTCCTCAGGGTCAATATGTTTACCAGTTAAAATTCCTCCTGCAAGGGGATTGTAGGCATAGAATCGTATCCCCATGGCACGTATTGATGGAAAGAGTTCTGGTTCCACATCACGAGTGATGGCATTGTACATTCCTTGGTAGACAGTTGGCAGTATCCAGCCATTCCGTTTGCAAATGTGCCAGATATCCACAACCTGCCAAGCAGCATAGTTACTCAGACCCAATTCCCGGAATTTTCCTTCACAAAACAGTTTTTGGCAGGCCTCCAATGTGGCTTCAATTGGCGTGTTTAAATCAGGAGAATGGAGATAAAAAAGATCAACTGATTCTGTTTGAAGCCGTTGCAGAGACGTCTCAAGTTGGTGCCGGACACTTTCGGGGCGTAGCCCTGCCTCAACCCATGGGTTAGCTTTTGTTGCCAGATAAATCTGTTGCCATCGTTCCTTCGTCAAGATTCGCCCTAGAATTTCTTCAGTGGCTCCATCCCCATAAACATAGGCCGTATCAAGCTCCTGGTACCCAGCGTCCAGAAACAAACCTAGAAGCCGGTCAGAGGTAGATTCATCCACCTGCTTACCAAAGGTCATGGTTCCTAAAATACAACTTGGTCGAGACTCTGGACTTTTCATGATTTTTAATCCTCTCAAATGTGTCTAGCTATTGATTTAATCAGAGACTTTTTGTCTTAACTCCTTCACTCTACCCCGCAGTTTTTTTTGACCGATCCGTTTCTCCGTGGAACGTTTACTTGGCCGCGATTTTTTACGTGGTTTTTGTAGGATCATGGCAGCTTGAATCAAGGTCTGCAGCATTTGTAGTGCATTGGTTCGATTCTGTTCCTGACTGCGGGTTTGCTGTGATTTGATGATAATGACACCATCTTTGCTGATCCGATGATCGGAAGATTGCTGTAGCCGGAATTTTAAATACTCGGGCAGCGAGGAATTCAGAATGTCAAAGCGGAGATGGATTCCGGTGGAAACCTTATTGACATTCTGCCCCCCGGCACCCTGAGAACGGATGGCGGTTAATTCAATTTCTTGTCTGGGGATAATAATATTGTTTGAGATTAGCAGGTCATCCATCTGAAGGCCTTTTAGCCCGCATCCTGGATACGGGGAGATGCTTCCAGTAGTGGTCTGAGAAACCGGTCAAAGGTGATTTTTTGTTTTGCCGTCAGCAAATCAATATCCCCTTGGTTATCGAGTAAAAAAGTGCCAACGCCAATAACTGTTCTGGGCAGGTAACCAGTTCCCGCAACACAGTGTTCAATTTTACCGACTCGCTTGTTGATCAGGTCTCTCAATATGTCAAGGTCGAGTTCCATATTCTGTTCTCCAAAATTTCCACAGAGTAGTCTGTGTTTTTACGTGAGGATAAAGGATTGTGCTCTACAGTTCAAGAATGAAGGTGTTCAGTTTGGGTTACGCGTGACCGAGTTGCCTGGAAAAATCTTCCGGTATCCCGGTGTCAAAGGTCATTTTTTTTCCGCTGAAAGGGTGAGTGAAAGAAATTGATCGAGCATGGAGAGCAAGCCGTTTCGAAGCAGTGCCCCCGTTTTCGTATTTTCTGTCCCCCAGGACAGGATGTCCCTTTTCCGCGAACTGCACGCGGATCTGGTGTTTTCGACCGGTCAGGAGATGAATCTCCACCAGGCTGAAATCTTTGCTCTCTTTCACTACTTTGTAGGCCGTATGGGAAAGTTTTCCCTTGGCAGCATCAGGAGTTGAGTAGACCCTGTGGGCGGCATTCTCGGCCAGATAGGTGGAGATCGTCCCCTCTTTTGGTGTCAGTCGACCTTGGACGATAGCCAGATAGCACTTGTTGGTCTGCTCCCAGTGCTCCTGCAAGAATTTTTTGGCCGGTTCACTTTTGGCAAAAAGGAGGATTCCTGATGTGTCCTGATCCAGACGATGAACCACATAGACTCTGTTGCGAGATTTCGGATTGCCCTTGCGGACATAATCATTGAGCAGATAGTGGACTGTCCTCGACTTGTTTCGCTCAGTGCCGACGGTCAGCAGTCCGGCTGGTTTTTCCACCACCAGGAGATCTTTGTCCTCATACAGGATGGTCAGCCCCTTTGGCTGGCGTTTTTTTTTGCGCAGATTATTCAACTGATTTCCTGTGTTAGTTAAGGCTTTTATATTCAACTTTGATAATCTCAAGTTCTGTTTGGCCGCCAGGAGTTGAAAATGAAACCAAGTCTCCAACTGCTGAACCCAGCAGGGCACGACCAATGGGGGATCTCCAGCTTACGAAACCGCGCGAAGCATCGAGTTCATCTGTGCCGACAATACTGAAAACTTTCTCTTCTCCCGCTTCGTTCTCAACCGTGACGGTACAACCGAAAAGCACTCTGCCGTTGGCAATTTTCTGTTGTTCAGCTGGGTCAACGATAGTCGCATCTTTCAGGCGTTGGGTCAGAAAACGGATCCGGCCATCATATTGCCTGAGCTTTCTTTTGGCGTAATGATAGTCTGCGTTTTCACTTCGATCGCCATTGCTTGCCGCCCAGGTGGCAGTTTTAACCATCTCGGGTCGCAGTTCGTAGAGGGTTTCTTTGAGCTCAGCCCGTAATTTTAAAGCGCAGGCGGGTGTCATATAGACCAGAACAGGCTGTGGTGTTTCTTGCTTTGACATAGGGATTCAGTTCTAGGTAATTGAGTTGCTGTTTAATGTTTTGTCACTGATTTACAGAGATTGTAAGGGGCAGTGAAGACCTTTTTTCAGGCTTTGTGACAGAACTTCAAAAGCCAACTCCAAGTCGGTTTCCGGATTCAGGCATGATCCCAGGATGCGAATCTGTTCGCTTCGTTTGAGAAGGCGCTCATTATAGTGGGCTTGGGGAGCCAGCCGCTGTAACTCCTTTTGTAGATGAGTGAAGTTGAGTTCGCGGGTCATTTGCAATGCATCACCAAGACCTGCGTAATTCATCACCATTCGGTCAAAGACCAGGATTTCTTGTTGGTGGGAATACAGCCAGAGAGTTTTATCGCGTTCTTCAGTGGTTTGGGTTTCCGTATTTTTAACTTTTTTAGTCATTGGCACACCGCCAGCAAGGAGGGTTTTCCCCAAGCTGAATTTGCGTTGTGTTACTGTCGTGGTGGTTTGTATTTGCCCGCCGCTGTGGGTAGCAACCAGCAGCAAGTCAATCGTGTCATAACGGATACTGAGTTGATCTCCAGCAAAAGATTCAATCTGCAGGGTTTGCTCTCCCAGTTCAAAACGGCAGACTCTGAACAGCGGGTTTCTGCTGCGCACAGCCAGGGTATTGATGACCACCGCCGGGACTTCATTCCGCGATAGCTTGGTTGCCACGGCTGCAGCTTGGTGCTGATCGGCAAAACTTGCGAGAACCACCGGTTCGCCACCAGCAATCTTTTGGCGGGCTTCAAAAACCAGGATATTCAGTGCCTTGGCGATTGTTGTGGCAACCACCGTCTCATCTTGCTGCCAATGATATGCCGCGACAATGTACATACTTGTTTTCCGCCCACAGGTAAAAAGAGGTGGCTGAATGCTGTTCTGATCTGCTCTCCATATTTTTCATGAGAGCGAACGTTGCTGAAGGTCAGCCAGGAGGCAATACCTCAGAGCAGCACAGACAGGTTTGATACTAATCAGATTCAGTGATGAGATCAATGTCTACGTTTCCTTTTGTTTGGTATTGTTCCCGGTGATTTTTTATTTTTGAGGGGTTTATTGTTGTGTCGATTTCGGCCGTTCCCAGAATTTTGATCCATCCCTCGTGTCTGCAATTGCTTCGATTTTTTAGGTTTCTTCGGGCGAACCCTGGTCTGGCGGGTTAACGGAACTTTATGGTTCGGGATAAAACCAGTCTCAACCTCACGGACCAGGGTCTGACGGATCAAGGTTTCAATCGCGGCGAGCAACTTGACCTCGTCGGCGCTGACCAGAGAGATCCCTTCCCCTTGCAAACCAGCACGACCGGTTCGACCGATACGGTGAATATAATCTCCAGAAACTTTTGGTAGATCATAATTAATGACGTGAGGCAGTTCGTTGATATCGAGACCGCGCGCGGCGATGTCAGTGGCAACCAGGATACGGGTCTTTTTCGCCTTGAAGTCGGTCAGAGCGCGAGTTCGAAGTCCCTGGCTCTTGTCTCCATGGATGGCTACAGCAGAGATGTTCTCACCCTTCAGATGCCGAACTAATTGGTCAGCACCGTTTTTGGTGCGAGTGAAGACCAGAACCTGAGACCAATCTTTACTCCGGATCAGATGGCTGAGAAGGGCTGATTTTTTACCCTTATCAACTTCATAGACCCACTGTTTTACACTTTTCGCTGTAGAGTTTCGCGGGCTGGCCTCTATTTTTACTGGATTTTTGAGAATACTGTTGGTGAGTTTACGGATAGCATCGGAAAAGGTTGCCGAGAAGAGCAGATTCTGACGCTTTTTGGGCAGTAATGTAAGGATTTTGCCGATTTCTTCGCTGAAACCCATGTCGAGCATCCGATCCGCTTCATCCATCACCAGTATCTCTATCTGTGAAAACTTCACCGCGTTCCGGCTGCAAAGGTCAAGTAAGCGTCCCGGTGTTGCCACCAGGACATCGACTCCTCCGCGCAGTTTCATCATCTGCGGATTGATCTTCACTCCACCATAAACAACACTCGACTTCAATGAAAGGTATTTGCCGTAGGTCACAACACTCTCGGCAACCTGCACCGCCAGTTCACGGGTCGGTGTCAGAATCAGAGCCCGGATATGATTTGATTTAACTGCATCGCCATCACTAAGGCGTTGCAATAGCGGCAGGGTAAAGCTGGCAGTTTTTCCAGTGCCGGTTTGTGCTGCGGCCATGACATCCCTGCCGGAGAGAACTGCGGGGATTGCCTTGATCTGGATCGGAGTTGGGGTGGAATATCCATTTTCGTTGATAGCACGAAGAATTGACTCGAAGAGTCCAAAAGATGAAAATGACATAGGGTTGTTTCTTAATAAGTGGTTGCTGGTTATGAAAGAGAAATTATCAGATATCCCAATCCCGATGTATTCTCAAAAAAAGAACTTGATGGCGACGCTATCAATTCACAGTGATTGGCCGGTACACGATCAGCCCTTTCTTTCCCCCCAGATACGGGAGTAACTCTTCGTCACGAACCTTTTTCCGGAAAAATCTTGAAGAGGCGTGTCGCAGGAAAACCTTTCCCCTTTTTATAATGACGATACCGGTATGTGAAACATCGAGTCCCGGATAAGGGCTGTAGATACCAATGTAATCTCCGTTCTGTAAACGGGAAAGGACTGATTTGTCGATTGCTTCCGGCGGAATAAAAGCAACAACCTGCGTCCTTACCGGATATCCTGACAGATAGAGTGTTCCGTCTCCTTTTTCGTTTAATTGCTTCTCCACCCATCGAACATCTCCTCCACCTATCTGAGCGGTTACATCGCGCAGCGGGGCGAAGAGGGCATTTCCCCAGGCAGAGAAAAAATGATTTCGATCCAAAAAAGTGACTTGCCCGTTGCGGTAGCGGACCTGTTGCAGCATCTGTTTAAATTCGTCAAAGTCTGTGGCTCTGCGGAGAGACTCCACATAGTCGAGGAAAGTAAAACAATCGACTCCATCCAGACGAAGAACAAACACCTCGGCTGTTTCGGCACTACCGATCAGGGTACTGGCACGGTAAGGAGTTTTGAGAAAGGCCGCAGAGATGAACGCAATTTTATCTCCAGGACTCTGAATCTGTTCAGATTTATCCAGTAGCCGTTCAATTTTTACGCGATCCCAGTCACCTAAGTCGATAGGTTTGTGTTTTGGCACTGAGCAAGAAGTCACAAAAAGGGGGAGGACACAGAATAGGACGATGCCCCAGTTTCGGGAACAGATGTGCCAATGCTTTCTTTTTGATAGTAAGTTCAGGAACGGGAGTCGTTTTTTATCCATGTAAAATAATTTCTTATCGGACAGGGGAAAATAAAAAACTTACCTTTCATGATCATACTTGTGTACTGAGATCAGGTTCCTGACGAGGGCTCGGAAAAGAGTGCTTCGTGCAGATTGACGGTATGATTTTTAATCCGCCGCAGGGCAACAGCCATATCACTGAAAGTCAGAGCGGGGAGAGCACCGCAGCTTCCATCTTTCATCCGGCCGAGGTGTGCGGTCCGAATTCTATCCGCCAGATCATTAAGGCGGCTGGCTTCGTCGTATATCTCACGTGTGTTACTGGTCTCTGCATTGTTAAAAGCTTTGCAGACATGGGTAAAAAATGCAAAGACCTCACGATGAAAGCTGATCAAATCGTCCCACCCATCTTCACTGTAATCCAGTTCATACTTATCGAGACGTTTCATGTAGGAGCAGAGAGATGCGGCATAGTCGGCAATTGATTCAAGCTCATCGGCAGCTCGGATATAACCGTAAGCTCGATCTGACTGCTCGTTGCTGGCGTTACCGGCTTGCATCAGGGTCACAGTAAAGGTTGTAATTTCATGTTGAATGACATCTGTTTCATCTTCAAGTGAAGTTACCTTACGATAAAAGCGATCCCGTCCTTTGAGGCTGCGTTGTAGAAAGCTTCCGGAATGGCGCAGAGCTTTGTGAACAAGTTTCTGCATCCGTTTGAGCTCTTCAAAGATCATAGAAAGACCCATTGCCACAGGGATGGTTCCAGGAGCACCAATATATTTGAAAGAACCTTTTCCGGCTTTCTGTTTGTCTGGCACCATTTTGGTGACAAGTTGCGCAAGCTGATTGAGAAACGGCAGCATCACCAAAGTGGCTGTTACATTGAAAAAAGTATGTGCCATGGCAATATGGGCAGCAATGTAGGGGTGGTTTCCTTCTGCATTGGTAAAGCTGGCAGACCCTGGAACGATTTTTTCGATCATCCCGACATAGGAGGAAAAGAAAGAAATGATGATAAAAACCCCGAGCAGGTTGAAGACACTGTGAGCCATCGCTGCACGCCGTGAAGCGGTACTTCCGCCAATAGCGGCAAACTGAGCGGTAATGGTCGTCCCAATATTTTCTCCCATAACCAAGGCGACAGCTGTGTAGAGTGGGATGGCTCCGGTGGTGGCAAGCGCAATTGTAATGCCGAGCATCGCTGAACTGCTCTGGATGATCATGGTCATCATGCAGCCAATGGCGACACAGCCAAGGATACTCAGTAGTGACTGGGCATCGAGAGAGAGCATCAGGCTCATGAAGCCTTCGTCACTACGGAGCGGTTTGAAAGCTCCACTCATGATTTCCAGACCAAAGAAAATCAGCCCCAGGGCGACTAAAATCTTGCTACTCGCCGAAATCCTCTCATTTTTGGAAAAAAGCATCGGGAAGACGCCGATAGCGATCAGCAACAGACCGTATTTACCAACCTTGACCGCAAGTATCCAACCGGTAATGGTGGTACCAATGTTGGCGCCAAGGATAACGCCGATTGCCTGGGTCAATTGCATTAGTCCGGCATTGGTCAGTCCAACAACCATGACTGTAGTAATCGATGAGGATTGAACAAAGGTGGTAACAAACAGACCGACCAGAACCGCAAGGAAGCGGTTGGTCGTCACTGACGAGATGGCTTTGCGAATCAGTCCCCCTGAAAGCATTTGCAAACTGTCAGAGAGGTACTTCATCCCGAGGATAAAGACTCCGAGTCCGCCAATGGCGGTATAGCCCATCTTAAAAGGTTCGATCATTTGGTAATCCCTGAGAAATCAATGGTATGCTGATGACCCTTGCAAATTGTCTCATAGCAATGGGGGGCAATTTAGTTGGCTTTTGGGGTGCTGTCAAGTGAAACGGTTCGTCGGGTAAAATCAATCTGATGTTCTTACACAACTTGCTATAAATTGATGGTTCGACATTTCATTACAAGCCAGAATTTACACGATCTCTGCTGGATAAAAGCACCCCCCTGTTCTCTTTACCAACCGCTCTTTTCATCGCGAGATAAAGATCTTCGACTTGTTTTCTTGCCCAAGGTGTTCGGCGCAGAAATTTGAGACTGGACTTTACTGACGGGTTGCTGTTGAAGCAGCGGATGTCGATCAGTTGTCCCAGTTCCTCCCAGTCGTAATAATCAACCAGACTGTTGATAATATTCTCCAGGGTAATACTGTGTAATGGATCATTGCTTTTCTGTTCGGTCATGGTCAAGGATTATCCTTATCTTTACAAAAAGTTGATTGCAATAATAGGTAGCGGGTCATATACCAGAGGAGCATAATCAGGGCAATCAGTGGCAAGGCAGGAAGAAAGAGCCCCGTTAGCTGTGCCAGCAGGGTTGCGGTAAATAGAGCGAGTACCGATACCGGCAGGTAGCGACCGACTTTTCTTTTTTGAGCCAGGGTCTCGCCAGAAGCTCCAATCAGGTTGTCATTAACTTTGAAGCGAGAGGAGACGACCGCAAAGAAGACCACCATGATCCAGTCAGAAATACCGAAGACCGGGGTTAATCCGGTAGAGCCGGGGAATGCCAGTTTGATCAGCACCATGTCGATGAGTGGCGGAGAACCCTCGGGTGCCAAGTAATACTCTTTGATCTGTCGGGTAAAGCTGGCAGTTGGACCAAAGAGCCAACTGGCAAGGTCAGCCAGGGTCATAGCAATGCAGATCGGGACAATCTCCCATAGGCGTCGTACATATCTGGCCAGTGCAGTTCCAATAAGGGTTGCAATCAACAGCAACAGCCCCGATTTAACGGCAGTTAGTAGCGGCTGCCAGCTATTAGGGGAGAGCTGATTGATTACCCAGATACATAGCGCCAGGATAATTCCCCAGAAGATATAAAAGCTGCGCGAGCGTTTTTCAGCATGCAGTAGTAGGGCGGGTAACAGCAATTGGGCTGCAGCGTAAAGTTGCAGGGCGAGAAATCCGCTAGACCACCAGGGCAAAGCCGTCTTGATCAAATTTCCAGTGAACCAGAGCCCGAGGATAGCGCAACTCCATAAAATATGGCTGGTGATTAATAGAAGGATCAGGCGTTGATTTGATTTACTGAAAGTTATAAAGGGATGGTACGACATGATCCAGTTATCCCTTGCCTGGTTTATGGGAGAGAGTATCGATTTTATCAATCATTGGCTCTGCTTTCTGATCTGTGATAGCAGAATTGTACGTTGCTATGAAGAATATAATCAAGGGGATATGGTTCTGTCTTCTCGGCGCTGGTCATCATCTCTGGTTACATGCTACCGTGTAAATATATTCAGGTGAAGGTTGAGTTGTGTCCGACAGCAAACAGAAGGTCGTCATGAACTGGCAAGTTTATATTATTCTTTGCTCGGATGATTCTCTATATACTGGCATTACCACTGATATCAAGCGGCGTTATAAACAGCACCTGGCAGGAACAGGAGCTAAATATTTTCGCGGGCGATCACCGTGCCGTCTAGTTTATTTGGAAAACGATCATGATCGTAGCAGCGCCAGCCGCCGTGAATCTCAAATTAAAAAACTGCGTCCGGTTGATAAGCGGCGTTTGATCACGTCCACTGACAATTGGCTTGAAGAAGAAATGGAATGTGTCGAGGTGATTTGTGTCCCCGGATAAAACAGTTGAGCATGGTGAAGAAGGGATGGAAATTCCGTACGAGCAAATAAATATTGATACGTTGCGCAGGATGATTCAGGAGTTTGTCAGCAGGGATGGGGCAGACTGGGCAGATGCCGGTTGTATGCTGGAAGATAAGGTTGAACAGGTTCTGCAACAATTGAGATCCAGGAAGGTCAAGGTTGTTTTTGACCAGACGTCGCAAACCGCAAATTTGGTAAGCTGTTGCTAAACCAGTTTCTTGCTTGTTCCGGTTCATTTGCTTGACGGCCAAATAATAGATTTATTGCGACCTGGGTGTGCTAAAATGAGGTACACTTAGAACAGGATCGGTATTTTATCGCGAAAGACAAGGAGAAAAATTATGGGTAAGGGTATGGATAGCAAAAAATCGGATAAGAAAGCACCGGCTAAAACCATGAAAGAAAAGAAGGCCGAGAAAAGGATCAAAAAGGCTGAGAAGAAATAGTCATTGCGGCGGAGGGGGTTGCTGTCATCCATCGCTGTCCAGTAACTGTTCAGCGGTTTTCTTCGCAGCTTGCTTTTCTTAAAGTGCCCCACCTTTTCTTGTCGGCAAGTTTTTCAATATCTATGATTGTCACCTCGACCCCTTTACCACGAAAACCTTCATTGTAAAGAACCCCGCAAGCGTAGTTTGCATTGCTGCCCCGATTTGTTCCATTGTCAACAACACCGATTTTAAACACGCTCTCAGAATCCCAGGTTGCATCCAGGGCACTCGGCTCAGTCTCTCCCTTGATGGGAGAGGGCGGGGGTGAGGACGGGTTCCTGTGAAGGCCTCCCTTTAATTCCCTCCCACAAGGAGAGGGGAAATACTCAATCAGCTTGAGAGTTGTGCATAACCAGAAAAAGTCTTCTCTGTCCTTCACTGGACAGGATATTCTTATCGAAAAGTGGAAACCTGAAAAAAAGTTGCTATAATTAGAGCCTCTTGCAAAAGTCGCCATCCTTGCGAATGCGGAGATCCGCGCCTCACAGAAGCACTGGATTCCCGCCTGCGCGGGAATGGCAGAATTGAGTCGCAACTGAAAGTCTTGGACGAAAGACCATAGTTTTCTCTAGCGTGATGGAACAATAAATTGAAAAGTGGAATAACCCTATCGAAATTTGTAGCTTTTAAAAGGAGGACAACATGCTGACAAAAGAGTCTGGATTGACCATATGGGTGGGGTTGTTTCTCAAGCGAATGAGGATCATTGGTTTATTTCTAGTTGTTGGCATCTGCGTACTCCCTGTTTCAGGTCATGCTTACGATATTCTTTTAGGTACGGAAGCCCCTGGTTCCTTTTCTTATTTTACCGGCAGGATGATCTGTCGGATGATTAATACTCAGGTGGATGGTATTAATTGCCGACAGATAGCGGCAGCTGATGATATTACCAGCTTAACCAACTTGCTGGGAGGTTCTCTGGATCTCAATCTGGTCGATTCACGTACCCTGTTTGATGCCATCAACAAAACAGGTAATTTTGAATTTTTGGATATTAGCTACGAAAATCTGCGTCTCCTTGCACCCCTGTATGATATCCCCATCATCCTGATTGTCCGCAATGACGCTGAGATTAATTCACTGGACGATCTGAAAGGAAAACGGATCAACGCTGGAAATCCACAATCTCTTGAATATCTGTCGGTGGAGGCAATTCTAAAAGCAAAAAACTGGTCGTATAAAGATTTCAGTCTTGTCGGTGCTCTCCCTCCGATCAAGGATCAAGATACAAAGGCTTTTTGTTATGGCACCATGCAGGCAATGGTCTATGTCGGCCAGCACCCCGATTTTTCTTTGCGGCGGCTCCTTAAAACTTGTCATGGTGAGCTGATGGATATGGATGATAGCAATATAAACAGGATGGTAAATAATCAGCCAGAATTTTGGAAAATGGAACTTGCAGCAGGGAGCTATCCTTCTCAATCCGAGAAAGTTACCACGTTTGGGACGCGTGCCATGTTGGTTGCTTCCAGCGATCTTGATGAAGAAACCGTTTATAAGATCGTCGAAGCCATTGATAAAAACAAAAAACGCCTGGCGTCAGCCCACCCGGCATTGGCTCTGTTTTCTGTGGATACCGCTAAAAAAAGTGCTGACCGAATACAACTTCATTCAGGAGCTGCCAGTTACTTTGCTGAGCACTAGGAGCCTGTCCGACAATGAATGTCCGGCTGCAAACCCATCTGTTTGGCTCATATATCAGCTCCTTTTCAGCCCATAGCTAGGCTATGAGCTCTCAAATGAGCCAAAATCTGATCTCAAACTTCTGGGCTTTCGCTTCGACCCTTATTCTCGGACAGCCCTGGTTTTGCTGGAAGAGTTAGAGAATCTGACTCAAAAATAGTTTAGTGCGTTCATGTTGGGGGTTGTCAAAGAAGGCATTCGGGCTATTTTGTTCGACAATTTCACCATCATCCATGAAGAGAACGCGATCAGCCACACTTTTGGCAAAACCCATCTCGTGCGTGACCACGATCATGGTCATTCCTTCTTCCGCCAGTTCAATCATGACGTCCAGAACTTCTTTGATCATTTCTGGATCAAGTGCTGAGGTCGGTTCATCAAACAGCATCACTTCCGGGTTCATGCAAAGACTGCGGGCGATGGCAACTCGCTGTTGCTGTCCACCCGATAGTTGTCCGGGAAATTTCTTTGCCTGCTCGGCAATCTGCACCTTTTCCAGATACATCATGGCGGCTTCCTCGGCTTCCTTTTTGGGTGTTTTTCGAACCCATATCGGTCCGAGAGTAAGATTATCGAGGATTGTCAAGTGGGGAAACAGATTGAAATGCTGGAAGACCATCCCCACTTCGGCACGAACCTTCTCGATATTTTTGATGTCGTTTGAGAGCTCTGTTCCATTAACGATGATTTGACCGCGCTGATGCTCTTCCAGTCGATTGATACAGCGGATCAGTGTCGATTTCCCTGAACCAGATGGACCGCAGATGACAATTTTTTCCTGTGACTGTACCTTCAGATTGATACCACTGAGAACATGGAAGTCGCCGTACCATTTGTGCATTTCAATAATTTCGATAACTGGTTTCTCAGCCCCTTGAGTCTGTGTATTCTTCTGCGAATCGGTCATGATAATCTCACTTGTTAGCGGATACTTTTGTGTTTCAGTGTCCGGTGTGTAAATCTTTTTCTAACTTACGGCTGTAACTCGACATGGCGTAACAGAAAATGAAGTAAAGAATGGCCAGAAAAATATAGGCTTCCGTCGAATATCCTGTCCAGTTCGGGTTAGACAGGGTGACCATGGTTGTTTTCAGAACATCATATAAAGCAATGATAACAACCAGAGACGTATCTTTGAACGCCGAAAGAAGAATTCCAACGGTTGGCGGAATAACAATTTTAAGTGCCTGGGGAAGAATAATCAGTCGCATCGTCTGGTTGTAGTTCAGCCCGAGAGAGTCTGCTGCCTCGTATTGTCCCCTTGGCATCGCTTGCAGGCCACCACGGACAACTTCAGCAATGTAGGCAGCGGTAAACAGGATGATGGCAACGAGTGCGCGCAGTACTTTGTCAATTGTCACCCCTTCAGGGAGAAATAATGGAAACATAACGGATGACATAAACAGCAGACTGATCAGGGGGACACCCCGGATCATTTCAATGTAAACAACACTCATGGTTTTGATTGCCGGCATCTTTGAGCGCCGTCCAAGAGCAAGTAATACACCAAAGGGATAGGCAACCACCATCCCAAAAAAGGAGAGAGTCAAAGTGAGGGGCAATCCACTCCACTGGGATGTTTCAACGACTGGCAACCCAAAAATGCCACCGTACATCAGGGTTCCCATTACAATAATATTGACAAGCCACATCCATGCCAGAGATTTTTTCCAGCGGGAGAGGTCTTTAGAATAAATAACCAGCCCCAGTAACAGTATCATGGCGAGGATGGGGCGCCATTCCTGTCCTGATGGAAAGAATCCGAGGAAAATAAATTTGATATTGTGGGGAATAATCGACCAGCAGGCGCCATCAATATCCCGACAAGCCTGAGCAGAACTGTTCCAGAGACTGTCAATAAAAGCCCAACGGATAAGCGGCGGGATCAGCCAGCCCAGCATGGCCAGAATCAGCACTGTCAGTACTGAGTTGTACCAGGTATTGAACAGGTTTGTTTTTAACCAGCCGATAAACCCGACATTTGTAATCGGAGGCTTGAGGCGCTCCCTTTTTGCTTTGGTTGCTGTTGACATCATTTACCTCTCCACCAAAGCCATGCGCTTGTTGTACCAGTTCATAAATACCGATGTTGACAGGCTGAAAAATAGATAGACAACCATAATCATAGCAACGCCTTCAATTGCCTGACCGGTCTGATTGATGGTCGTATTTGTCACTGCGACAAAATCAGCATAGCCGATGGCGACGGCTAATGAACTGTTTTTTGTCAGGTTAAGCATCTGACTGGTCAATGGTGGAATAATAACTCTGAGAGCTTGAGGGAAAATAACCAGTTGTAGAACTTGTCCCGGCTTTAAACCAATCGCCATAGCAGCTTCTATCTGCCCTCGACCAATGGATTGAATCCCGGCACGGACAACTTCGGCAACAAAGGCAGAGGTGTAGAGAACCAGCCCCAGCAGTAGTGAGGCAAACTCCGGGCTGACGGTTAAGCCGCCTGAAAAGTTAAAGCCACGGAGCTCCGGAATACTCATCGCCGTTGGTGATCCATATAAAAACCAGATTAATAATGGCAGGATGATTGCTGCCCCAGCTGTCATTCTCAGGGCTGGCAGAGGTTTTCCTGTGAGCTCTTGCCGTTTGTGCCCCCAGCGATTGAGAAACCATCCCGCGACCAAAATGAGAATGAAAGCTATTCCCATTGATGTGTATGCCGGGTGAGATTCTGGAACTGCAAATATCAGCCCTCGGTTACAGAGAAACACCCCTTTAACAGGATTAAGTGCTTGGCGTGGTGACGGGAATGATTCATAAAAAATTGCGTACCAGAAAAACAGTTGTAGTAGTATCGGAATGTTCTGCATCACTTCAATGAATGATGTAGCGACTTTGGAAACCAGCCAGTTACTTGAGAGTCGGGCAATCCCAACCAAGCTGCCAAGAATTGTTGTCAGGATAATACCGAAGAAGGCAACCTGCAGGGTATTTAAAGCTCCAACCAGCAAGGCACGAAAATAGGTATCTGAAGCTGAATAGGAGATGAGGGACTCGCCGATTTCAAACGAGGCTTCTCGATTGAGAAAACTAAAACCCGTTGCGATAGACTGCCGAGCAAGGTTTGCTTGGGTATTGGTAAATAAATAGTAACTGACTCCACCGGCACATAGCAGGGCAGCAATTTGAAAAAATATGGCGCGCTTACCCTCATCCCGCCAGAACGGTGGACTCGCAACTGCGGTGGTTGCAGAATTTGATAGACTCTGTTTCAAGTGACAGGTTCCCGTTATAACAATAAAAATAAGCCGTCACCGGAATCGATCGATTCCGGTGACGGCATTCAATTAATATGAAATTTATTTGAATGGAGGTGAATACATTAAGCCGCCATTTGTCCAGAGAGCATTCAACCCACGCTCAAGACCGAGCTTGGTATTGACACCAACGTTACGCTCGAATACTTCACCATAATTACCAACTTGCTTGATGATATTATAAGCCCATTTTTCGTCCAGACCCAAAGCTTTACCGTTTCCAGCAGAGACGCCGAGGAAGCGCTGGATGACAGGGTTTTTGCTCTTGAGCATCTCATCAACATTCTTAGAGGTGATGCCAAGTTCTTCAGCATTGATCATTGCCAGAACGGAGAAGTCAATAATATCTCTGAATTGATCATCGCCATGACGAACGGCAGGAGCCAAAGGCTCTTTAGAGATGATTTCTGGCAGGATCATGTAGTCAGTTGGGTTCGGAGCAATCGCGCGGGTTCCGGCTAACTGAGACGCATCAGAAGTGAGGACATCACAACGTCCAGCGAAGAAAGTTTTAGCCAGTTCACTGGTATTCTCGATAACAACTGGCTTCCAGGCCATTTTATTGGTTCGGAAAAAGTCTGCAGCATTTTGTTCCGTGGTCGTGCCGGGAAGAACACAAACGGTTGCACCGTCAAGCTCTTTAGCACTTTTAACGCCGAGCTTCTTCGCAATCAGGAAGCCTTGACCATCATAGTAGTTGACCGCAACAAAGTTAAGACCTAGCTGGGTTTCGCGGCTGAGTGTCCGAGTCGCATTCCGGGTGAGAACATCAATTTCGCCTGATTGCAAAGCGGTGAAGCGTTGTTGAGCAGTTAACGGGGTGAATTTAACTTTACTGGCATCACCAAAAATAGCAGCGGCCATTGCACGAGCGGTGTCAACATCCAAGCCTTTCCAAACGCCTTTTGCATCAGGCATTCCGAAGCCAAACACGCTGCCATTGGCACCCGCCTGGAGAAATCCTTTTGCTCTGACAGCATCAAGATCCTTGCCAGCATAGGCAAAGGATACCAGTGTCAGAGAGAGACTGAGAACTAGAACAAGTGTTTTTGAAAATTTCATACGTTTCTCCTCCTGTTAAGGTGTTGAACTACAAAAAAGTTAAAACAGAGTCACAGACTCAATACTAACACAAAAAAACACCGTTTGGTATTCTTTGATATCAGGAAAAGTAACTACGCCTCATTTCTCATTGATATATAGGTGAAGCCAGAATTTCTGTCAAATATTTAAGTTGGCAGATGTGAAAGCTCATCCAATAAATGTTCTTCATTGCGGATTGATTTACCACCTTGCTGTTGCAGTTGTTGAATTCTCCCCCAAGCTTTGCCATCGGTATAATCTTGTTCCTGCTGCTGCGCAAGCAGGTAGACAGGTATTCCTTGTTTGAGCGCTGTCTCAGCCAGGCCGAGACAAGGGAGGTTTCCTGCTCCCCACCATTGCGTCGTGACGACCAGGATATCTGTTTTCTCAATTAATTGCTCCGCTGTTGTGAGAGTGCTTTTCGAAAAAGGGCTAAATGGGATTTCCTGTACAAGCGGTATGTTTAATGCCGTAGCGACCGCTTCATCCGAATCTCCCCGGTTGATGGGTCCAGCAGTTACTTGAGCCTTAGCCAGATGGAGTCGGCGCATCAGGGTCGTTCCACTTCCCCCCCCACAAATCAGGTGAACTTTGAGCCCAGTCAGCTGGTGAGTTGAGTTATTGATCAACGGTACAATTTGCGGAGTACCAGTAAAAGGATTGCTTTCAACTTTAACATCAACGCGGAAGATTCGTTGTAAATTAGCGGCCGTCATCACTTTTTCTGCGGAGCCAATGTCGGCAATCTTGCCGTGCCCGGTCAATAATAGGATGCGTTGAGAAATAGCGGCGGCCAGGTCGAGATCATGACTGATCTGGATGATAGTTATATGCTCTTCACGATTTAATCGTACCATTAATTCTGTCAGTTCAAGGCGGTGATCAATATCCAGGTGGCTGGTCGCTTCATCCAGAAACAATACTGAGCTGTTTTGTGCTAACGCTCGTGCCAGCAGGACACGCTGTAGTTCCCCCCCGCTCAATTGTGTAATGAGACGCTCTGCCAGAGGAAGAAGGTCTGTCATGACCAGTGCCTGTTCGATTTCCCGCAGATCAGTTTTATCCTGAAACCTAAGCAGATTTTTTCGATGCGGATAGCGTCCCATGGCAACCAGTTCCCGCACCTTATAGGGGAATTGAACGGTGGATGACTGTGGAACGACGGCAACTTTGCGCGCCATCTCTCTGGAGGGAATTTGTCCTACGGGAATGTCTTCCCAGAGAATTTCTCCTGCTTGCGCTTTAAGGGTGCCGCGCAACAAACGTAATAAAGTTGATTTGCCACAACCGTTCGGGCCGATGATTGAAAGGATTTCTCCCCGGTTAACGTTGAAATTGAGATTGCTGAATATTTCATTCGTCGCAAACGAGAATGAGAGGTTGTTGACCTGAATCACAAACTTCCCCCTTTTCGCCGTAATAAATAGAGGAAAAAAGGTGCTCCCAGCACCGCAGTGACAACGCCCACCGGAATTTCTGCCGGAGCATAGAGGCTGCGGGCGATTGCATCGGCAATGATCAGAAAACTACTGCCGAGGAGTGCAGAGAAGGGGAGGAGGAGTCGGTGTCCCGGCCCCCAGAGTAAACGGCAGATATGGGGAATGACCAAGCCGACAAAACCAACTAATCCAGCCAGAGCAACTGCGCATGCGGTCAGAGCTCCAGCCAGGGCAAACAGAATCAGCCGGGTTCTGCCAACATGCAGTCCCAGATCTGCGGCAGTCTCTTCTCCCTGGGTCAGTAAATCGAGATTGAGAGATTGTGACCAGAGGAGCAGAAAACCGCTAACAACCCACAGCCAGCCCCATGAAAGCCAATCTGGATCAGCCAGGGAAAGGTTGCCTGCCAGCCAGAAAATCGCTTGCCGGGTTGCATCAGCAGGTGCTCGCCAAAGGAGGAATAGCAGCAATGCTGCAGCCAGGCTCCCGACCATTACTCCGGCTAAAATCAGGGTGTGGGAGGAACAGGTATGGGCTTGTGCGACCAGATATACCAGCGACAGGGCAGTGAGAGCTCCAATAAAAGCGGCCAGGGGAATGACGATTGGGGATTGAACGCCGCAGGTCAGGGCAGCGACGGCACCCAGCGCTGCGCCACCGGAAACGCCAAGAAGATAAGGATCGGCGAGAGGGTTTCTCAGTACCGCCTGAAAGGTGACACCCGATAAGCTCAAGGCCGCTCCGACTAATCCGGCGAGTAACGCCCGTGGCAGCCGAATCTGCCAGACGATCACTTCTGCAATTTCTTTTCCCGAACCATGGAGAAGAATAGAAAATAACCGGTTCCACGAGAGCTCAAGACTTCCGGCAGAAAGGGAAATTAAGATTGCCAGCAAAGGAGACAACAACAGAAAGAATTGCCCCAGAGTGCGGAGGTGAGTTTTTTGCCGTTTATTCATCGGTTGTGATGCTCGGATGAAGAGCTTTTGCCAAGGCCTCAATCCCAAGAATCATCCTTGGTCCCGGGCGGTGAATCCAGTCGGCATTGATCTCGATTATCTGCTGATTGCGTACCGCCTGCAATTGTGGCCAATGATCAAAAAAATGTTTCGGAGCTGGTTGCCCTGGATAAGTTGAAACAATAATAAATTCCGGGTCGACAGTTAATAATGCCTCGGTATTCCAGGTCGGGTAGCGGGATGGCCCTTTTGGAACAACATTTTTCCCCCCGGCGATGTCGATAATATCAGCAATAAATGTATCTGGACCGGCTACTGTCAATGGTTGTAACATGACACATTCAAGGGTTGTTTTTGGTTTTAATGTCGACACCTGCTGTTGAATTCTCTCAATTCTCAGCCTGATAGAATCGGCCAACTGCTGCCCCTGTTTTTCTGCTCCGGTGATCTCTCCAATGCTCGCGATTGTTGCCAGGGTCTCTTTGACTGTTTGTGGATGAACCACGTAAACGGGGATCTGCAATAATTCCAATCGGCGAACCAGTGCTGGACGGTTCATGTCCGCTGCGGCAATAACCAGATCAGGTTGGTGGAGCAGGATACTTTCCAGACTGGGATCAGCATAGCCGCCAACTTTTGGGAGTTTCTGCGCTGCTTCCGGGTAGGTACAGAAATCAGTGACGGCGACAATGCGCCGTTCAATTCCCAGTTTGAATAGAATTTCAGTGACGCTGGGAACCAGGGAGACAATTCGTTGTGGAGTGTCGGGGATGGAAACCTGGCGATTTACAGCATCGGTGAATTGCTCACTCTCCGCACTGAATGGGAGGAGGAAGAATAAAAACAAGCTGAGGAAAAGTTGTTTGAGCATGTATTCTCTTTGCTAGCAGCGGGCGGGCACAGGAGCCCGCCCTTACGAAAAATTTGTTGATTCGTGTAGGGGAGCGTCCCGAATGACGCTGGTTTAAGGAAATTTCCAGCAAAAACGGGGCTGTCCCTGCATGGGGCTGTCCCAGGCTTTTGCGGTACGAACCACAGCGGCTCTTCGTGGATCGTAAACTTCGGGACAGCCCCCGATGGGTCTGGGGACAGTCCCAAGTTTACTGTAATAGTATTTAAAATAGTGCCATTCGGGAGTCTCCCCGTGGGTTCCCGAGTTTGTCTAGAAGGTCAACTTTATCCCGGCATACCCAGATAGTCCAGCAGTTCCGTATCCGGAAACTTCTTCGTAATCCTCATCAAACAGGTTGTCTATCCGCACAAACCCTTTCACGTTGGGGGTGATCTGGTGAGAGGCGGCAAGGTTCACCAGAATGTAGCCATCCAGGGGTTCACTGCGATCATCTCGTTCGCC
>Ga0256840_1000651_pt1 | contig 34802 bp, 30 predicted proteins | sample 355202metaG_FD_185969 | JGI IMG/M metagenome (GOLD analysis project Ga0256840, IMG submission 185969) | Hydrothermal vent microbial communities from Mid Atlantic Ridge, Atlantic Ocean - 355-202 | ecosystem: Environmental > Aquatic > Marine > Hydrothermal vents | place: Atlantic Ocean: Mid...
GCTGCTTTCGAGCCTGTGCTACCGTCAGGAGTATGTTTTCTGGCTCAGCAGGGCCTTGGCGGTCAAATTGGATACTTTCAGGCCGATACGCTGAGCTGTCCGGGAATAGCTGTGCGGATGATGAGCTGTTTTTTTGAAACCCCTCACAGGGTTGGCAACTATGCGGTTTCACAACCTCAGAGCTGTAATCGTTCACAGGTAGTGCAATATTTGTGCAGGCGCGTTTGTTCGCTATAGCCCCTCTATGCTGACAAACGCGACCGTGCAAAGATGCGCTGCCTGTGAGCGTTTACAAAAAAACGTAACCCCTCACGGGGTGACTAACCATCGGTTTTTCCGGGCACAGTGGTGTAAGCGCTCCCAGGGGCCGCAGATTCGGAGTCTACGCTTACCTGTGCAGGCGTGCCTGACCGCAGGTAAGCGAGCGCAGCGAGACTCCGATAGCCTACCTATGCGGGCAGGCACGACCGTGCAAAGAGGTAAGCGAAGACTCCGTGCGGTTCCTGTGAGCGCTTACAAAAAAAATCCCCGGAGGTGATGTGTCTCCAGGGAGTTTTTTCACCGGATCGCAGAATGATATTACATCACTTCCGCCGGTTTTCTGGATGGCGCCGGTTGCCGTTTGGAGGTTGTCCTGGTGCCGGCAGTCACCGAGCGCAACTCGAACCGGCCGTCCCGCCGGAAATGGCCTTCAGCCTTCATGGGGAAAACACCCGGCCATTCGACGCTGCGTATGGTGAACTTCGCCTCGTCCCGTCCTTCCGCCCTGGCAGTGCCTGCAAAACACGGCTCTCCACCCGGGCGGGTGAGTATGATGTAGACCCGGCCGTTTCTTTTCACCGGCGAGGTGAAGATCAGGAAGGCTCCTGAGTACCGCTCTGTTTCGGGATTTTTGGTGGCAAGGATCCCGAAGAGCGCTTTTTTTCCGGCCAGACGTTCCATCCCGCCCCGTTTGTCGAATGTACTGTTCAGGACCAGCATCCATCGTTGTCCCGCACAGTCGATGCAGACCTGGGAAGAAGACGAAAGGGGAATTCCGTAAGGGTCGGCGGCCAGGGTTTCGAGGCACAGTTTTTTCTCCTGCTCATCAGGTTCACCCGCCCGGACCTTGACTGTGCCCCTGCGCGGCAGTGCCTGGAATTTTTCCGGCATGGGCAGGTCATGTCCCTCAAGGCCGAAACGGTGTGCCAGCAGGATCTCGGCAAACCCGGCCTGACGTGCCAGCAGGCCGCCGGCATCCCGCTTGATACGGGACACGACCTCCAGGGCCTCCTGATCTCCGATCCTGCCCAACCCCTTGACAATGGCAGTAAGCGTTTTTGCATCCCTGGCTTGTTGCCCCGCGTCCTTCAGGGCGTTGCCGGCCTTTTCGGAGCCGAGCAGCCACAGGTTGGTCGCTGCCAGGTACCTGATTCTCGGGTTTTCTTCTTCATCAACGAGGAGCCGGTGAAAGATTTCGACACGATCCTCTGCTCCTGACCGGCGGTAGAGCGACAGGGCGGCCTGCCGTGGAAACCGCTTGTCCTTTCCCAGGACAATGGCCAGGAGGACATCGTGCTCGAGTGGTATGGGTGGTTGTATGATCGATGGCATGGCAGCCTCCTGTTACCTGAAGTCAACATCCTGAATTGACAAAACAGTGATCCCGCATGGTATTTCCCTGGCCAGATGTGAGGCCACCGCCGTTCGGCACCGACGGGTTCATCAGATTGGTACTGTTGTTGACATGATGCAGGCCAAGGTAATGCGCAGCTTCATGGGCCAGGACCAGACCGGTGATGCTGGTTGAACCTTCGATCGCCACCACGCTGCCGTCCATGCCCTTGGCATCCTTGTCACACGGGCCGTCCACCCTTGATAGGCCAATGGTGGAACCGGAATAGGTAAGGACGAAAAAGATATCCATGGCATGGTTGTCAACGGTCCATTCGTCGGTGAGGGCCTCTGCCTCGCCGTCACTGTCTATGTGATCCCTGCCATTCGCCTGGGAAGCGGTGATGTAGTACCATTGGGCCCGTCCCACTCCCAGATTCACCTGGGCATAGGTATCCCGCATATCCTGGAGGGCGCTGGACACCTCCCGGCGATCGGCGGTGGTGAAGTTGCCCACTGTAATGAGGTTGACATGCACGTGCCGTCCCTGCACCCGTCGTACCTGGGTCAGCACCGAAACGTCTGTCGGGACACGGTCCCAGAATCCGAAAAAATTCCGAACCAGGGAGACCTGTCCGGAAAGACCGAGGCAGTGACAGGCCTGTTTCAACGAAACCATGGCATCCTCCTATTGCAGAGCGACCAGAATCGGGATCAACCCCTGACCGGAGGACAAGGGCTCAAGGGCCTTGCCGATGATTGTTCCCAGGGAGCGGGCACCATCGGTTGCCTTCATTGCATGGCCGGCGGTGGGCGAGCTGGTAAGCAGGTCTCCGACCCTGATCGATCCGTAGTCTCCGTCCACCTTGCAGTATACCTTTCCGTTCAGGGCAATGGGGCGCCTGCCGCTCCCGGCCTCCTGCCGGTCGAGTATGATCCCCGGCCGGTACCCGCCGGCACCGGAAACGACACCCGCCACCCGCCTGTCATACCCTTCTGAACAGGGACAAAGGCTGCCACTGTCATCAAGGACCATCACCGTTCCCGGCTCGACCTCGTCGGCCAGATTGGCGGCAATGTCGAATTCTTCGGCACAGTCGGCATTTTTCAGGATAATGTCACCAGCCTGACCGTCCAGGTGAATGGTTGCCTGCTTCACGTCATGGAGATTGGTCGCCCCGTCGGGGAAAAGGACAATGTCCCCGTCAGCACCATGTCCGCCGAACCAGGCATTGCCGCCGCCGGCGTCCAGGTGGATACGGTTTCTGCCATCGTTGTCCTTGAGATAGATGTCACCATCAGCACCGTTGCCGCCGGCGACAATATCGCCATTGTTGCCCGTAAGCCGGATCCGGTCCTGGGATGTGCTGTTTTTCAGCCTGATCATCCCGTTGGCACCGTTTCCCCCGAATGTCCCGGAGCCGCTGGTGCCGTCAAAGCTGATATGGTCTCGTGAACTTTCATCCCTGATAAAGATATCCCCGTCAACGCCCTGTCCGCCGACATAGATGTTGCCGCTGCCGGCATCGAGAATGATCCGGTTATGGCCCTCTGCTCCGCGGAGGCGGAGATCGCCGTCCTGGCCTGCCCCGCCCATGTTGATGTCGCCATGTGCGCTGATCGTCATCACCAGGCCGCCCTCGGCCGAATAGATGCGGATAACACCCGAATTCGCATCCAGGCTGATCCGGGTGGTCCCCGCTGCATCCCGCAGCCTGATGTCGCCGTCTTCGCCGGCACCTCCCGCAACAAGATCGCCGGTGTCACCGTTGATCGTAATGGTTATTGCCGAATCAGCCGCCTTGCCGACAGTGAATGGTCCTGTGTGATCAGCCATCTGCAACCTCCTTTCAACGCCCGATTTCTCTTCTTCGCGGTCACCGGCTCCCTGTGGACAGGAAGGTCCTGATGTTCAACGCCCCAGGCAGAGACCCTGCCTTTGTATTTCAATATACAAGGAAGAAGGTAACAGTATGGTAACAGCCGGAATCTTTTTTCAGGAGACCGGGAAATTTTCCCGTTGTCGTCTTGGCCGGGCACTGTGTACGAATGCGGTCATCCGGTATGGGCGGGAGAAACAACAAGGGCCCGGGATGCTCATCGCATCCCGGGCCCTTGATACTTGAACAGATTCCGGGGGACTACATGCCGATGACCGCGCCGAGCCATGCCTTGGCCAGGGCGATGGGGCCGCCGGTCAGGACCATGGCGCTGGCCAGGCTGGCAAAGGCCCACAGGCCGACAAGGGCGCCGGTGGATGCCATGGCGACGGCCGCGCCCTTTGAGATCTCTGCCTGGGTGTTGACGATGGTTTGAACTCGGGTCCTGGTTGTTGCTGCGGTCATGATCGTTCCTCCTGGGATGGTGTCGATACGTGTGTATCGTTCATGGTGTCTGTTGTTTTGCCTTCAATGTTGCCAGTATCGTGCCAGGTGAAAAAACCGCGTAATTTCAAGGTGCGTGGGTCATGAACCGGTCCTGGCCGTGCCAGATTGGCACGCTGCCCCTGCCAGATTGGCACACTGTCCCTGCCAGATTGGCACACCATGCCTGCTCCGCCACCCTGTGGCCGGAAACCGGCAGAGGTACGAGGGCCGTGGTTGAAAGACCCGCCGGAATGAGATATTATGGTCGATCTTCTTGAAATAATGTGGTAAAATGGCATGCACCTGGCAGGATTTCAGGGAATCGGAAACCGGAATACCGGAAGCCTGCAGTCTTTCCAGGAGCGTGCTGCTGAACTTTTACGCGCGGTCCGGGATCGTAAGGAGGGTGCCATGAAGAGGCGGACGGGAAGGGCAGCGTTGGTTCTGGTCATTATGTTCTGTGCAGCCTGGGCCCGGGGGATGGGACAGACATCCGGGAACTCTGGCCTACGGACAACCTGTACACGAGGGAGCAGGTCGGGGACCTTTTCTATAATATGAGTTTCAGACCGTTTGACAGGAAAGATCTGTCGTTCAGCATGCTCGTCGCGAAAGGCTGGCAGGGGATTGCACTGAAGGTCTCCCCGGTGCAGCTGGAACAGGAGGAGAGAGCATTATTGCCGCTGGCCGAACTTAGGGCGCCCGACTGGGACTGGACCAGGGCCGCAATCTCTGTTCACAGCGTGAAGACCCCGGACAAAACGGTACTTGAAGAATGGACCGACGCCTATCTGCAGGGAAACGGGATAACTCCCCTCTCCCGCAGGAAAGGGACGTTCAACGGCAGGGTTGTCGAAGATGTTCTTGCCCGCATCCCACAGGAGGAGAAGGCCTTTCTCGTCAGGATGATTTTTTCCGCCCATGGCTCCCATCTGTTTATGGTGACATGTTCGGCTCTCGAGGATTCATTCAGAAAATACGCCAGGATCTTCAGCATGGCCGCCATAACTTTTCAACCCCTGCAGTGAAGGGTGAGGTGAACAGGGTACTGCCACCGGGCAGTGTGGCGAGGATGGAGCGGGCGGGCAGGACGCAGTGGGACCAGGGCAGCGACCCGGTCGCTGGGGATCCTGCTGTGAGTCCATCAACCGTGCCGAGGCGCGGTTGTTGCTCCTCCTCGTGCCCTTTGTCCGGCCGGATCGTCGCTCAGCTCAGTACACCGGACCGACAAAGGACACCAGCGGCGAGCGTTTCAATACTTCTATGATGTCCGCCTGGTCAGTGTATTTCTCCCGTGGCACGGCCAGGGTGTAGATGCCACGCCTCCCCGGACCATTGACAATGGAGGCCCCGACCTGCAGGAGCAGCCGGTCGATATCCCCGATCCGGGAAGATTCCTTGAAAATCACATGCAGGGCTACACTCCTGCACGTGGAAAACGCGTCCTGCGGCGCGGACAAGGTATGGTAGGGCGGAGAACCGTTGGAAAAAATGAGCAGCAGGACAATGGCCACGGCCTGCACGCCGGCCAGGCCCCAGGCGAGCCGGGGACGACCGGACTGAGACCGGAGCCATTGCCGCAGTCTTGACCATGTCGCGGCCAGACGGCCCGGGGAGGCCATCTGCCCGGCTCCGGCATCATTGATCCGTTCCTCTATCCTGGAAAAGAGTGTCGGCGGCACTTGTTCGATGTCCCCGGATGCGTCATTGAACAGTTCGCGCAGCAGGGCGTCGTCCATGGGCTCACCATTGACACGGTCGCGCTTTATGTGCCTGTCTTGACGGGGTGTCATTTGATTGCCTTGGCAGATTACAGGTCGTCTTGCCGGATACCCATTCTTTTCAGTACCCTGGCCAGGGATGCCTTGGCGTGAAAGACGCGGGACTTTACGGTGTTTTCCGGGATACCGATCAGCCCGGCGATCTCCCTGTAGGGAAGATCCTGGTAAAAGGCGAGATCAAGAATCTCCCGGTGTTTTGCTGACAGGTGCCCGAGAGCCCTGTTGAGGATCTCTTTCCTGTCCAGGGCGCAATGGTCCGGGCCAGGAGAGGCAAGTTCAGGATGGTCGTCAATGGGGTCATGGTACGTTGTCCTGTTCAGGTCACGCAGGGCGATGTTCCTGGCAATGCCGATCATCCAGGTCATTACCGCGGATTGCTGCCTGAACCTGGTGCTGCATCGCCACACCTCCGTGTAGGTCTCCACCAGGATATCCTCGATACGGCTTCTGTCGCGGAGGAGCCGGTAGAGGTAGACCGTCAGCCGGTGATGTGTTGCCTCGTACAGGTCCTGAAATGCCCGCCTGTCACCCCCGGCGGTCCGCAGGAGCAGGGACAGCAGTTGATCCTGTGAGGTTTTTCTGTGCATGTGTGCCGGGGCAGGGGAAAAAGGTTCAAGTTTTTTTCGGAAAACAGCATCGTCGTGCCGGGTATATGGTAAATATTGGCAGGTGCAGGCCACGGATACTTATTGTAACGTACCTGATTGATGGAAAAATACCATAAAGCGGAATGGCTGTCATGGTGAAAACAGAAAGGCAGGAGACGTGCGCGGAAGAAAAGATAAAGGTTCAGGGTACGCCATCCGGGGTCTACGCTTACCTGCACGCGCTCGCGGCTGCCCGCTGCCGGCTATCGGAGTCTCGACACGTTCGTTTACCTGCCGGCCAGTTGTGACTCCGCACAGTTGACGCGCTGCTGATCTTTCACAAAAAAGTACCGGTAGTTCAGGGTAGTTGCCGATATCGGCGAACTGTTACAAGATCCCTTGATATCCACGAGACACTGCCGGAAGGTGTTTCCGGTTCATGTCAATCAACAAAAATTTGAAAATATACAGGAAAAAGAGGAGATAGAGGAAATGGAGAACAGGAGCGCAATGGGCAGGCAGGCCATGGCGGAGCGGGCGGTGGAACTTTTCCTGGCACGGTTTCACTGAAGCCAGGCCATTCTCGGCGCGTGCGCCGGGCTGTTTCGCGATGAACCGCCACCTCCGGAACTGGTCGCCGCCACGTCCCCCTTTGGCGGCGGCATGGGCTCGAGCGGTCAGCTCTGCGGCACCCTGGCCGGCGCCCTGGCCGTGATCGGCTTCACCTGGGGCAAGACCGAGCCCAGGGGCCGGGATCACAAACTGATGTGGAAACTCAGCAACGCCATGGTCGCCCGGTTCGCGGAGATCTGCCAGCCCTACGGCGGCACCAACTGTATCGACATCGCGCGGGTTGACTGGAAGGATGCAGAGCAGGTGCGGGCCTTTTACAGGGATCCGGACAGTTGCCGCAACAACTGTATCCGGGTGGTACGGGAGACGGCCGCCTCACTCCACGACCTGGTCAGTACTGTTGCCCGGAGGTGACCGTTTACCGCCATCGGCAATCGTTTTGAATCACCAGTGATTTCTGATGGCGTCGCAAAAAGTCCGATCTGCTGCGTTGTAGCGGGTAGGGCCTATGCTCGACGTACTTCAGGTACGCCTCTTCCTGGCCGCCACCGTTACGCCTTGTACATTCAGCAGTGCGCCGGCTGTGCGTGATTGCGGCTGGCCGGCTATGGCCGCCATACGGCCCGGGGCAGGTGGAGGGTGAAGACCACGCCCTGTCGTCCCTTGTCCAGGTCGGCCACGGTCACCGTGCCGCCGTGGTGGTCGAGGATGGTACGGACGATGTAGAGGCCCAGGCCCAGGTGGGGGCGGTCGTCTCCGGCCGGGCGGAGGGAGACCATGGAGTCGAAGATCCGTGCCTGCAGGGCAGGTGGTATGGTGTTTCCCTGGTTGCTGACCTGCAGCAGAACCTGCCGGCGTCCGGACCGGACCTCGAGTTCGACCGGTGTGCCCGGCCGGTGGAAGGAGACCGCGTTTTCCACCAGTTTTTCCGTTGCCTGGCGCAGGCGGACCGGGTCTCCCTTGACCGGGAGCGGGCCGTCGGGCACCGTGCAGCGGAATTCAACCCCGGTAAAGGTTTGTTGCCAGCCGTGTTGCAGCCACATGGGCAGGGCGCGGCCCAGGTCGAAGATCTCCATGGCCTCCTGCTGCAGGGCCTCCCTGAGCGAAGTCGCCTCCCGGATGGAGGTGAGCAGTCCTTCCAGCCGTCGCACATCGTTGCGCGCCCAGTCGAGGTAGTTCCTGATCCGGGGTGACGGCTCTTCCAGTTCCTGTTCCAGGTTGTTCAGCGATGCGGACACCGCGGCCAGCGGGGTGCGCATCTCGTGTTCCAGGTTGTCGGCCATCCTCTCCCGGTGCTCCACCTGCTGTTCGAGCTGGCTGAGCATGGAGCGCAGGGTCCCGGCCAGGTCGCCTATCTCGTCCCTGGCCCTGGTGCCGATACTGGCGCTGCGGATATGGCCGTCCGGAGAAATGGCTGCCGCGGCCTGGTCGCGCAGGCGCCGGATCCTGGCCGAGATGCGGGAGGCGAACAGCAGCAGGACGCCGCCGCCGAGCAGAAAGGCCAGGAGCGACAGGGAGACGGTCTCCTCGATCAGGCGGTTGCTCAAGGCGAGGATGGAGTTTGTCGTCTGTTCCACGACCACGGCGCCGACGATTTTTTTCTTTTCGTACAGGGGCGTGATCGCGGCCATGACCTCCACCTGCCCTTTGGCGAGCAGGTAGCGGGTGATTGAACTGCGGCCTTCAGCCAGGGCCTCGCCGATGCCCTGCAGGTCCAGTTCCGTGGGCTGGGATGCCTGGTCGACGATGTCGGCGCTGAAAGAGGTGGTGAAGAAACGGAACAGGGGGCTGAGCAGGTCGTGGATGCGGGTCATGATCCGGGCCGAGAGTTCCTGCGAGGAGGCGAGCGGATCGCGGGCCTCGCGCAGGCCCCCCACCTGGGCCCGGACCCGCTGGTTGCGGTCCACGATCCGGATGCGGGCATAGGGGCGGTCCAGGGATCTGAGGATCTCCTCGATGGCCGTGGAGGTGGTCAGCAGCCAGCCGGGCTCCCGGTCCTGTGCCAGGTTGGCGGTGCCGATCAGGGTCTTGACCAGGCGCGTTTTCGGATCGTCCACGTCGGCGATGGTAAAGGCCAGCCGGCTGCCGAGCAGGTCCAGGGGGATCCGAAATTCGAGGATGTAGCCCTGGCCGGTCTGACGCCAGACCCCTTGGATGCGCGGCTCCGGAACCGGGAAAAGGCCCGGTTCGTCCGGCATCCGGAACCCGTTGACCCAGCCGGGTGCATGGGCGGTGATGATGTAGCTGCGCCTGCCGCCTTCATCCTCGATAATGATCCGCAGGTGGTCGGACCGGTCCAGGCGCAGGGAGTTTCGGCTTCGATAGACCACGCGGTCGTCCCGGACCTCGAACAGGGAGTAGAGATGCCCTCCCTGCCGGCCGGAGAGGTGGCGGAAGGAGAGGGTGTCTGGATGGTAGCGGTTGCGCGGACTGAGCAGGTGCTCCCTGCCGAATTCCTCGGCCTGGGCCAGCTCGGGCTGCCAGTCACCGGTTCTGCCGTCGAGGCGGATGGTGTTGGAGAGGTGAAAGATGTAGAGATCACGGGCCTGGTCCAGGGCATGGAACCGTTCCCGGGCAAAGAGGTCGCTGCGGTTGGCCAGGGCAGCCGAGACCGCCTGCGCGGTCAGGGCCAGGGTGTCCTGCTGGCTGGTGAGCAGGCTCTGCTTGAGGATGGAGTTGAGGCGGATTCCGAGCAGGGGAAAGAGGAGCAGGAACAGGGAGACCAGGGCCAGCTTGAATCGCAGGGAGACGCGCATGAGGTTCAGGTAATAGTTCACCGCTATGGGCAACCACCTAAAAAGACCGATTCTTTTGGTAAAAATTCAGCAGTGCGTCAGCTGTGCGTGATCGTGGCTGGCCGTCTATAGCCCGCTATGCGGCCAGCCGCGAGCGCGTGCAGATGGCGTGCTGCTGAATTTTTACAGGTTCAGGGCTGCCAGCGGTAGCCCATGCCGTACTCGGAGCGGATGGCGTCGAAGCCGGGGTCGATCTCCCGGAACTTGTCACGGATCCTGCGGATGTGGGCGGCAATGGCATTGTTGGTGACGATGACGCTGGCCGCCTCCATGAGCTGGTCATGGTTGCGGACATGGCCCGGACGGCGGGCCAGGCAGAGCAGGATCCAGAATTCGGTCAGGGTCAGGCTGACCGGCCGGCCCTGCCAGAGGACCTCCTTGCGGTCCTCGTCGATACGCAGGCAGCCGTGCTCGATAACCCGGTCCTGGAGATGGTGCCCGCTCCGCAGTGCCTCCACGGTCCTGAACAGGGCCGTTATCCGGGCCGGCAGGAAGTCCAGGGTGGTGGTATCCTTGGTGAGGTAGTCCCAGGCGCCGAGCCGCAGACCCGAGACCCGGTCCAGGTCCGAGTCACGGGCGGTCAGGAAGATGATGGGGATGATGGGCGAGAGACTGCGCAGGTAGGTGCAGAGCTCGAAGCCGCCGGTCATCTCCGGGCCGAGCATGATATCGAGGATGACCAGGTCCGGCAGGCCGGCGGCAAAGGCGGCCATGGCCTCCTGCCTGGAGGTGTAGGCACGGACCCGGTAACCTTCGCGCTCCAGGGCCCGGGCGTAGTTTGCCTGGAGCTGGGGATCGTCTTCAACCAGGGCAATACGGTAGGGCATGGGAACGGTTGCAACTCCTGTCCGGTTTGCATCGGCTAACAGCTCGGCAGCACGTAAAAGTTCACCAGCACGCCGTCTGCACGCGCTCGTGACTGCCCGCATAGCGGGCTATCGGAGTCTCGCTGCGCCCGCTTACCTGCAGCCAGGCACGCCTGCACAAATCTGCGGCCCCTGAGAGCGCTTACGCTGCTCCTGCCGGCGGCAGTTCTTTCCGGCGCGGCCGGCGACCGGCAGCTACCTCTGATCTGTTCCCGCTCTGTACCATAGAAAACAGGTTTGGGCCAGTTCCGGCTCCTGTTTGTCATCTTCTGTCATTTTTTCTTTCCCTTCTGTCATCATCCCGGACACGGCCGGTCATCGTCGGAGTCTACAGTGAGCGGCAACCGCTGGAACGGGCGGAAAAAGAAAAATATCCATGTCTGCGCCGGTGCGCAAGGAGGAGAAGATGAGGTGGAAACGTTCTGTGGACCCCGGAGTGGTGCTGGTTACGCTGTACCTGGCCCTGGTGCTGCTGTTCCTGCTGCTTGGGGGGGCAGGGGCGGCAGGTGCCGCGGTCGATCCCGGGGCGGTTCGTCCGGAGACCGTTCGCCGGGGCGCCCTGCTGGTGGCCGGAGACGGGCCGGAGAGTTTTTCGCCGGTGCCCATGCTGGAGATGGACGTGGACATCACCGTCACCGGGATCGTTGCCCGGACCCGGGTCAGGCAGCGGTTCAGAAACGATTCCTCCACCTGGTTCGAGGCCCTGTACGTTTTTCCCCTGCCCGAAGAGAGCAGCGTCGATCACATGCGCCTGCGGGTGGGTGATCGGATCATCACCGGCAGGATCCGGGAGAAGGAGGCGGCACGCCGCATCTACGAGGCGGCCCGGCAGGACGGGAAAAGGGCCTCCCTGCTTGCCCGGCAGCGGCCCAACATCTTTTCCGTTGCAGTGGCCAATGTGGGCCCGGGCGAGACGGTGACCGTGGAGATCGAGTACCAGCAGGTGGTGGCGCGGCAGGGAAAGAGCTTTTCCCTCCGTTTTCCCATGGTGGTGGGCCCCAGGTACATGCCCGCAGGCCCGGAGACCGGTGGTCCGGGCCCGTCGGACGCAGCCTTTCCGGCAGTCGGCGTCACAGGCCTGATCCAGCCGCCGGTAGTGGCGCCGGGCGGAGCGGTCGTCAACCCGGTGCGCCTGCACATCAGCCTGGCGCCGGGTTTTGGCGTGGGCCGGGTCGAGTCTCTCTACCACGGCATCACCACGGAGCGTAAAAACGGCCTCATCGACATCCGTTTCAACGGCAGGGTGGCTGCAGACCGCGATTTCGTCCTCGAATGGGAACCGGAACAGGGCCGGGCACCCGGCGCGAGCCTGTTCGCCGAGCACCGGGGCGGCGAGACCTTTCTCCTGCTCATGCTCACCCCGCCTGCCACGCCGCTCCGTGAGCCGCTGGCCCGGGAGACGATCTTTGTTCTCGACAACTCCGGTTCCATGGCAGGGTCCTCCATCCGCCAGGCCAGGGCGGCCCTGCGGTATGGCGTGGCCATGATGCGGCCCCGGGACCGGTTCAACATCATCACCTTCGAGAGCGTCACCCGTTCGCTCTTTGCCTCCAGCCGGCCGGGAACACGGAAAAATCTTCTGGCCGCGGACCGCTTCATCGACACGATCCGGGCCCGGGGCGGCACCGAGATCCGTCCGGCCCTGGCGCTGGCCCTGGATGGCCGCAGCGATCATGCCCGCCTGCGGCAGGTGGTCCTGCTTACCGACGCCTGCGTGGGCAACGACGATGAGCTGCTGTCCCTGGTTGCCTCCCGCCTGGGGGATACGCGCCTGTTCACGGTCAGCATCGGTTCGGCGCCCAATACCTCCTTCATGGCCAGGGCTGCGACCATGGGCCGGGGCGCCCATACCTTCATCGGCAAACCGGACGAGGTGAGGGAGCGGATGAGTGGCCTGTTCGCCATGCTCGGCCAGCCGGCGGTGACACACCTGCGGCTCAGCGGCGACGCCATGGCCGAAACCCTGCCCGCTCCGCTGCCCGATCTCTATCACGGCCAGGTCCTGACCGCTCTTGTCAGGATGCGGGGCGAGGCGGGGAGGCTCAGGCTCAGCGGCCTGCTGCCGGACAGAACGCCCTGGCAGGTGGATCTGGACAGCAGCCGGTTCGGTGACCGGCCCGGCATCGCCGTGCTCTGGGCCAGGAAAAAGATGAACAGCCTGATGGAGGGACTGGTCTCCGGTGCCGACCCGGACCAGGTGCGCCGGGCCGTGGTCCGCCTGGCCCTGGCCAACCACCTGGTCAGCCGTTACACCAGTCTGGTGGCGGTGGAAGAACAACCGGCCCGGCCGGTGGACAGGACACTCCGGACCCATCGCCAGCAGGTCAACCTGCCGGCGGGATGGCAGTATGGCATGGTCTTTGCCGGCTCCGCTGCCACGGCCACGGCCTGGCCCCTGCTCCTGAGCACGGGATTCCTGCTCCTTGCGGCCGCGGCCCTGGCGGCCTTCCTGCGCCGGAGGCCGGAATGAGGAGACGCCGGCCGGGCAGGGCGGGCCTGTTGCTGCTGACCGGGGGTCTTATCTTCTGCCTGGCCGGAGCGTGGATCCCGGTCAAGGCCGAACTCGCCCAGATCCTGCTGGCCCTGGCCTGGCGGGAGAGTCTTGACCTCGGCCGTCCGGTCAGGCCCTGGCCCTGGGCTGACATCCGGCCTGTGGCCAGGCTGCGGGTGCCGCGCCTGGGCCGGGACATGATCGTCCTCTCGGGCCAGAGCGGCGCGGCGCTGGCCTTTGGCCCGGGCATGCACGAACAGGGGGCAGGGCCGGGCGGGCAGGGGACCTGCATCCTGGCAGGACACCGGGATACCAGCTTCAGGTTCCTGCGGCGCCTGCGAAGGGGTGACCTGGTCCTGCTCGACGACGGCCGCGGTCGCCGCTGGCGCTACCGGGTGGAATCGACCACTGTCCGCCGGGCAGAGGATCTCTGGTTCAGCCGCGGCCCCGGCGCGGGTCTGGCCCTGGTGACCTGCTATCCCTTTGACGCCCTGCGTCCCGGCACCCGGCACCGTTTCGTGGTCCTGTGCAGGTTGGACCCGGCCACGTTCCGCCACCGGCCGGCGAGGCCGGAACGGGTGAGGTAGCCGGCGTCGCCGAACCGGTACCGTGCGCCTGCTGTCAGCCGCGGCCCCGGACAAACTGCAGGGTAATCCCGGCAACACGCCTGCCATAGGCCTCTGCCGTGGCGATATCACCTGCCGGCGGCGCTGCCGGCGGATCGACCTGGAAACTGGCTGCCATGGGACCGATGAATGAGCCCACCCGGTTTTGCGCCTCCGGCCCCGGGCCCTGGGTCGAGTTCATGGATTCCGGTTCATTGGCTGCCGGAAACATCCCGGTTCCCACGTAGATCATTCCCTGCTGCATGGCAATGACAACCAGGCCCAGCAGGGTGTTGAGCTTGTCACCGGAGAAAGAACTTGAATTGGTGAAGGCACCGGCTATTTTATCTTTCCAGGACTGGGAAAACCATTTGACCACTGCCGCTTCCTGGAATTTTTTCATCTCGGCCGAGATATTGCCCATGTAGGTCGGGCAGCCGAAGATGATGCCATCGGCCTTGTCCAGCTCGTCCAGGCGGTCGGTTGCCTCGGTGGTTGTCAGCAGCTCGGCCTCCACGCCTTCAACCGAGGCCGCGCCGCGATACACGGCCTCTGCCTGGAGCCTGGTGTGACCGAAGCCGCTGTGATAAACGACAACAATCTTTGTCATGATGCACCTCCTGGTTGTGGCTGACTGGATATCGGGTCAACGTTCAGCAGTGCGTCAGCTGTGCGTGATCGTGACCGGCCGTCAGGTAAGCGAGCGCAGCGAGACCCCGATAGCCGTAACCCCTCACAGGGTTGACAACTATGCGGCTTCACAACCGCAGATCTGTAAACGTTCACAGGTAGTGCATATTTGTGCAGGCGCGTTTGGTCGCTATAGCCTCTCTATGCGGACAAGCGTGACCGTGCAGAGATACGCCGCCTGTGAGCGATTACCGATAGCCCGCCATGCGGGCAGTCGCGGGTACGGGCAGGTAAGCGCGGACCCCGGATGGCGTGCTGCTGAACTTTTACGAATGGTCGGCCTGTTACGCAAAAAAGCGCCAGCCCGGTTGATTATCGACAACTCTATCCTGTTCCGTGAAAAATGTCTGCAACTTCTCCCGACATGACAGGCCGGCCTGAACCCCTGGTCATCCGGCCGCCCTCCGAGTGGCGCAGCCTGCTGGTCCGGATCACCCGGGGCTGCAACTGGAACCGGTGCCGGTTCTGCGGTATCTACCCTGCCATGGGGCAGCCTGATTTTTCCTGCCGGTCCCTGGCGGAGATCTGCCGGGACATCGACCTGCTCACCGGGCGTCACTCCAGGTTCGAGACCGCCTTTTTCGGCGACGCCGATCCCCTGGCCGCAGGTATGGAGATCTTTACCGGCGCGGCCAGGTATCTGCGCAGGCGGATGCCGGTGCAGCGGCTCACCTGCTACGGCCGCATCTCCACCCTGTACCGCCTTGGCCCGGCCAATATCCGCCTGCTGGCCGAAGCCGGCCTGAACAGGATCCATGTCGGTCTCGAATCCGGCAGTGACGAGGTGTTGCGCTTTCAGCGCAAGGGGCAGTCCGCGGAGATGGTGGCCCGGGTGGCCGGCTGGCTGAAGGCGGCCGGGATCGAGCTTTCCTGCTACGTCCTGCTCGGCCTTGGCGGCAGAGATCTGTGGCAGCGCCATGTCACGGCCACTGCCCGGCTCATTAACCGGATAGAGCCAGGTTTTGTCCGCATCCGCCGCCTGTGGCTGCACGGCCGGAACGAGGAGGGCGGCTGCCCGCTCTGGCGGGAGGTGCGGACCGGGATCTTTGTCGAGCAGGATCCCGAGGGCACCGTGCGTGAGGTGGAGCTGCTCCTGGAACTGCTCGAACCGCTGGAGACATTTTTTGCCTGCGATCATGCCAACAACTACATCCAGGTCAGCGGCCTGCTGCGCGAGGACCGGCAGGAGATGCTCGCCGAGGTACGGGCCTTCCTGGCCCTGCCACCGGAGCAGCGCCAGGCGCACTATACCATGGTCGGCTCCAGGATCTGAACCGCGGAGGTAACAGTTCACCGCCATCGGCAACCGTGTTGAATTGGCAGTGATCTTTTCCCGGCGGAGCACGGATTATTCGTCTCCCGGGGGCAGCCAGTGCAGGCCCTCCCGGCCGATGCCGATGCGCACCTCCCGGCCCGGTCCGGGCATGGAGGAGAGGCGGCCCGCCTCGCGGCGTGACAGGGTGGCATGGAGGGTGATGGAGCGACCCCGGGCAAGCTCCACCTCCACCTGACTGTCGTTCCTGCGGACATCCCTGATCCGGGCCGTTCCCTGCCACCAGAGGGCGTGATCCGCAGGATCAGGTTCCAGTTCCACTGTCCAGGAGGGAAAGGTGAGCAGGATGTCCTCCATCGGGTATGGCGGCGGCGACGCCAGCAGGCCCGGATCCAGATGTCCCAGGTCCTGGACCGCAATGGCGCCGGCGGCTGCCACCCGGGCCGGGATGAAGTTTTTCAGCCCCATCAGCCCGGCCACGAACCGGGTGGCCGGCTGACGTGAGATGGCCTCCGGTGTGCCCTCCTGGAGCAGGATCCCGTTCCGCATCACCGCCATCCGGTCGGCAAGGAAAAATGCCTCGTCCAGGTCATGGGTGATGTGGAGGATGGTGATACCGAACTGCCTGTGGATCCGCTGCAGTTCGCGGCGTAACCGGTCCCGGGTGATGCGGTCCAGCGCACTCAGGGGCTCGTCCAGCAGCAGGAGGTGGGGGCGCAGAACCAAGGCCCGGGCCAGGGCCACCCGTTGACGTTCACCGCCGGAGAGGTTGCCGGGCCGCCGGGCAAGCAGGCGGCTGATACCGAGAAAGTCCGCCATCGCGCCCACCTTTTTTTTCATCTCCCTGCCACGTTCCCCTCCCATCCTCAGGCCAAAGGCGATGTTGTCAAAAACAGTCAGATGTGGAAACAGGGCATACTCCTGGTAGACCACGCCCAGGTTCCGCTGCTCGGGCACGGTGGTGGTGATCTCCCGGCCGTGGAGGAGGATCCTGCCCCGGTCCGGGGTGTGGAGCCCGGCAATGGTTTCCAGGAGCACGGTCTTGCCGGTGCCGGTGGGGCCGAGCAGGACCCGGTATTCGCCCGGACCTATATGGAGGGCGTCGATTGCGAGCCTGAAGCGGCCGAGCCGCAGACGGATGTCCTCGAGCCGGAGCACGGTTATTCCTCCCGGCCGCTGCGGGCGGCCAGCCAGCGCAGGCCGGCAAAAAAGACCAGGCAGATGATGATCAGGAGAACGGCCACCGGCCGGGCGTACCGGAGGCCGTAGGACTGAAACCGTTCCCAGATCAGGATGGGTGCCACCATGGGATGGTAGGCCAGGACCACCACGGCCCCGAATTCGGAGATGCCGCGCGCCCACATCATGATCGCGCCGGAAAGAACGGCCCGCCAGCACAGCGGCAGGGTGACCAGGAAAAATGCCTGCCAGGGCGAGGCGCCCAGGGTCCGGGCCACCTTCTCCAGCCTGGGGTCCACGCCGGCAAAGCCCTCCCGGGCCGCATTGACCAGAAAGGGCATGGAGACATAGGCCATGGCCAGGCTGATACCGGCCTCGGTGCCGACAAAGGAGATGCCCAGCCTGTCGAACAGGCCGCCCAGCATAAATTTTCTGCCATAGATCATGAGCAGGGCCACGCCCATGGCCGTGTGCGGGATCATCACCGGCAGGTCCACCAGGCCCTGGACGATACTCTTGCCGCGAAATTCCCAACGGGCCAGGAGATAGGCCAGGGGAACGCCCAGGAACAGGCCGGCCAGGGTGGCCCGGAGCGCGCAGCGCAGGGTCAGGAGGATGGAGCGGGTCACTTCCCGGTCCGCCAGGGTGGAGGCGAGGATGGCCGGATCGGCGCTGACGATCATGTGGGCCAGGGGCACGGTGAGCAGCAGGAGCAGCAGTATGGCCGCAACTGTAAAGAGGATGCGAAAACTTTTCATCGTCTCATCCCCCGCCTCTCCGGGGCAACGGAACCGATCCGGCGAAGAGCGGGATCACCGGCGGACGAGAGCGGCAAGCGGCGGCGCCATCCGCTCCACCCGGCCGGTGGCCCGGGGCGGAAAGATGGGCGGCTGGCCGTTGGCCTGCATGATCTTTCTCCCCTCGGGCCCGATCAGGAAGGCGACAAAGGCCTCGGCCACCTTACGGTTGGGGGCGTTTTTACAGACCGTGATGCCATAGACCATGGGCCTGCCGGTCTTGGTCACGAACTCGCCCGGCTTTTTCCCGGAGATCCTGATGGATACCTGGCTGTAGACATCGGCCAGGGCCGCGGATTTCAGGTTGATCTCGTCGGGAAGGGCCACGTAGGGCATGTTGTGCTGTCGGGCAATGGACCGGTAGATGAAGAGATAGTCCAGTTCACCGCTTTCCAGCAGGGCTATCAGATCGGTCTCCTTGGGGCGGATATTGCGGGGCGGACAGTTCCGGCGCAGGTCCCGGTAGAGGCCGGGGATCCGGTAGTACCTCTCGGCAAGTTGCCAGGTGAGCTGGCTGCGGTAGCCGCAGGGATCGGCATCGGGATCGGAGTGGCCGTAGCGTACCCCTCTGCGGAGCAGGATCTCAGGCCAGTTGCCGGAGGTTATCTCGTCGGCAAAGGCCGAGTCGGGACGGTACATGATCGCCATCTCGTTGGTGGCAAAGGCGATGTTCCAGTCGGCGAAATCCGGGATCAGCAGGTTGTCGATCACCGTGTAATCGGCAGAGGCCATGACGTCGCAGGGTTTGCCGAGATCGGTGATCTTGCGGGCACAGGTCCGGGATCCGGCGGCTTCCCGCAGGATCTGTACGCCGGGATTGGCGGCCATGAAGGCCTCGCTGATCTGTCTGAAGGGGATGGTCAGTGAGCCGGCATGGAAGATGATCAGGTCGCCCTGCAGATCGCCGCCCCAGGCAGGGATCATGGACAGCAGCATGGCAAGGGAGGCAAGGATGCCGGTCACGGCTTTCTTTTTCCAGGATGTCATGTCCGAAGATTTCATGGTTGCTCCTTGGATTCTGTCGGTACTGTCTCGCCGGGAAAGACCATGCGCGAGGAAAGTGAGAGATCATAGCCTGCCAAGTCGGCCGCCAGGGCATGGAAGGCCGGCTCGTGGAGGAGGCCGAGAAAGAGCTGTATCCCCTGCTCGAAAAACATCTCCCGCCGGACGAGGAGGTCGAAGCGTTCCCGGCAGAGGGGCAGAAAGTCGAGGTTCAGCAGGCCGGCCACGGCACGGATACCCGGGGCGGCGTCGGCGCGGCCGGCAAGGACCTCCAGGCCCGCCTCCAGGTGACGCTGGAATTCCCTGTCATAGCCGGCAATGGTCTCCCCGCTGATTCCGCACCTGATGAGTTCCCGGTCAAGCAGGAGCCTGGTGCCGGTACCCACCGGCCGGTTGACGATCCTGATGCCCGGCCGTGCCAGGTCACTGATGGAGGTGATCCCGTCGGGATTGCCCCGGGGGAGAAGGATTCCCTGCTCGCGCCTGCAGAAGTTGACCACCGCCGGGAGCTGTCCCAGCTCCTCCATGGCAAAGGAGAAGTTGTATTCGCCGTCCTCCTCCTGCAGCAGGTGGCTGGCCGCCATGTGGCACTGGTTGCGGCCCAGGACCCGCAGTCCGCCCATGCTGCCGATGCTGGCCATCACCACCAGGTGGTCCGGATGGAGACGGTTGAAGAGGGTGATCGTCCTCTCCAGCAGGATGTCGTTGCTGCCGCAGAGGATGATCAGGCCGTGCCCCGGGCCGCCCGCAGTCCCGGGACCGGGATGGTTGACGGTCTGCCGGTCCAGCCACCGCTCCACGAGATGCCGTGGAAAGGCCCACTTGCCCGTAACCTTGGTGGCCGGAAGGCCCTTCTCGGCGATCAGGGCATAGACCATCTTCTCGTTGACATTGAGGTAGCGGGCCACCTCGCGGGTGGTCATCAGACGCTCCTCCTGCATTGCCTGCCTCCTGAGGTAGCGGTGCACCGCTTCCGGCAACTACCTGCAACTAGGGATACTTTTACCGGGTCAGACCATACCCGGTCTGGTAAAGAGCTGTCAATTTAATTCTGTTTGCATTGTTGCACGCTGAAGGATGACTGAAAATAACGGATTATTACCAAAAATGACAACAGGTGCCGCGACAGGCGCATCGGCAATGACCATCGGAACAGCCCGCAATACTCAGGAGCATGGTGTCGTCCATCTGTTGCTTGCCGGTTTTCCCGGAAAAAACCGATTTCCCCTTAACAAGGCGGCACGGGGTGCTTAGATTGTGCTGGTAAAGGGAAAATCAGGAAAGCAGGAAAAAGGAGGTACCAGTATGGCATGGAGAAAACTCGAAAAGTCGGAAGCCGAGGCCTATTGTGACACCCTGTCCAGGGCGCTGAAAGACAACCAGGCCGAGATCGAGATCATGGCCGTGGGGGTTATGGACAGAAAGGAGACCGCATGGATCAGGATCCATGGTCTCACCTATAATCCGGATGAGGATATTCTCTACATTTACTGCGACAATCTGGATCACCAGATCAAGAAACCTCGCGAGATCAACCTCTACGAAACCGACAGCGGTCTGGAAAAGATCGAGATCGTTGCCGCCGACGGCTATAAGCATCTGCTGCACTTCAGGAAGCCGGTCAAGGCCTGATTCAGCGCTTTCTCCCGGCCCTGCCATTCCCGCTTTCATGGCGGGAATGGCGCGCTGATCTGTCACAAATGATCTTCTCCCCCCATTACACCCTCTACGCCAAGGCCGTGGTCGGCCTGCTTTCCATTGTCAATCCCATGGGCGCCATTCCGGTCTTTCTGTCGCTGTGCGGGGAGCGCAGTCCCGCGGAACGAAAATATATCGCCCGCCGCGCCGCCCTGGCCGTGTGCCTGATCCTGGCGATCTCCGCCTGGACCGGCGAGGCGCTGCTCCGGTTCTTCGGCATCGGCCTGCCTGCCTTCCGCGCCGGCGGCGGGCTGCTGATCCTGCTCATGGCCATTGCCATGATGCACGCGCGCCTCAGTCCCTCCCGGCAGAGCAGGACCGAGGCCGAGGAGGCGGACAGCCGGGAGGATATCGCCGTGGTTCCCCTGGCCATTCCCCTCATGGCCGGTCCCGGCGCCATCAGCATGGTCATCGTCGACACCCACCAGGCCACCGGACTGACCAGCAGGCTGGCTCTCACCGCGGTTATCGCGTTGGTGGCCCTTGTCGTCTGGTTGGTTCTCCATCTTGCCGAGCCCATTGGCGGCAGGCTTGGTATCACCGGGCTCAATATCGCCACCAGGGTTATGGGACTTCTTCTGGCCGCCATCGGCATCCAGATGATGGCCGAGGGCTTGATCGGGTTGTTTCCGGGGCTGGGATAGATCATGGTTGCAGGGAGAATTCCAGGGCCGATCCGCCAGGGCAGGGCACAGACGGGTTCATCGCAGGGCGCGATCCGGTGGTGGCTGTGTTGCCTGGTTCTGTTGCTGGGCCTTGTTCCGGTCACGGTCCGGTCTGGTGCCGGCGGTGATTCCCTGCAGGTGGGTCGTGATGCCGTACGGGCAGAGGCCGTTGCCCTGAAGAAGCTGCAGGCCGATGTGACGCGGCAGAAAAAGGATCTGGAGGCCCGCCTGGCACGGCTGCGCGAGGAGACCGTGTCCGCCACCATGCTGGAGGAGACCCGGCTGGCCATGGAGTCGGCCCGGCTCAAGGTCCGTTCCGTGGATCTCGATCTGACCAATGAGCAGCAGAAGATCCAGGCCCTCCAGGCCAGGATCAAAGAGATCAGCACCCGGCTCGCCACCTCTGCCGGTGCCGGCAAGGGAAAAGAGCAGCAGGAGACGGCAGGACTCAAGAAGACCCTGGGGGATCTGCGGGTCCTGCTGGCCGTGGAGCAGCAACGGCTTGTCCAGCTCGAGGAACGTCAGGAACTGCTGCGGGAGGAGGCCGCCTTGGCGGCCTCCTGGTGGCAGAACGTGCAGGCGGTCTACCAGCAGCAGCAGAAAAAACGGCATCGTGAATCCATCGAGGAACTGCAGCACCGGCTGCAGGTGGAGGAGCAGAGGGTCCAGCAGGAGACGGCCCGGCTGCAGAAGGAGCTCGCCGGCCTCACCGGCGATGATCGGCAGACCGCTGCCCGGCGGGACCTGATCCACTGGCGCATGGAGGCCATTGACGAATCGCTCAATGTCCTGCGTACACGGCTCAGGATTCAGGAGATCAGCAGCAGCCTGGATGCCATGAACCTGGGGGAAGGCACCGTTCTGAGTACGGAAACCCTCAAGACATACCAGCAGACACTGCAGCAGCTTGCCGCAGAGGTGGCACAGCTCCAGACCCTGACCGCCAGCAAGCTGGATGTCTTCAGTCAGCAGTGGGCCCTGCTCCAGAAACAGTATGCCCTGAAAGAAATACAGGCCAGGATCTTCAAGAAGGAAAAGAAGATCCTCCTGGGCATCATTGACCGTCTCAACCGCCAGCTTGACAGTCTCAAGGCCCTTGGCGAACAGATCGGTCAGGACCTGAAAAGTGTTCGTACCACCTATGCCGCCAATGTCAAACAGAGCCTGACCGCCCGCCAGACGCTGCCCCGCGACCTGACGACCTGGAAGAATCTCTTTTTCGAATTTCTTTCCCTGCCCCGTTCCCTTGCCACCATCACCGGAGATATCGTCCGCCGGATGACCGCGGGCTGGGACGGCACCGGCACCGGCAGACGCCTGATCTTTTTCGGCTCCATCCTGTTGCTGGTCCTGCTCAGCCTCGCCCTAGGTCGCCTGCCCGCCCCTCCCGCAGGCAAGAAGGCCCAGGATCTCCGGTTCACGGTCAGGGCCAGGGCCATCTTCATGGCCCTGCTGCGCGGTTGCCGCCCCGTACTCCTGCTGGGGGGCACCCTGCTGCTCCTGGGACGGCTCACCGCCATCGAGGCCGCCTCTTTCCGGGTCCTGCTGCTGGTGGTCAGCATCTGGTTCGTCCTCCAGCTCGTCATCAAACTCAGTTACTGGGTCTTTGTTTCACCCATGGTGGCGCCGGAACACCGGCAGGTACGTCTCCATGCCGCCATTGTCGGTGTTGCCGGGATGAGCGCCCTGTTCACCCTGCTGGTGGGGCTGGGCAACATCGGCCTGCTGTCACCGGAACTGCGGGATGTGATTGACCGGGGCTTCATGTTCCTGCTCCTGGTGGTCGTCTACCTGTTCATGCGTCTGCGGACCCTGCTGCTGATCAGGATCAGGGCCGAGTGGAAATCCGGGTTCTGGGTCAAGCTGGTCGCCCTGGGCAGCCTCACCATTCCCCTCACCGCCCTCACCGCCGCCCTTGTCGGTCTGGCCGGCTACATCAACCTGGCCTGGTTCGTTGCAGCCCAGCTGGCCATCTTCCTGGGAGTGATCATTGTCTGGATGGTGGCCCGTGACCTGGTCCGGGACCTGCTCCGAAACTGGAGACAGCGCCTGGAACGCCGTGGCGGCGCCCGGGAATCGCTGGGCCCGCGGATGGTCGATTCCCTGGAGCACATGGTGCAACTGGTGTTGGTCGTTCTTGTCCTCTGGAGCCTGGCCCGGCTCTATGGCTGGGGCAGCGGCAATGCGGTGAGCGGATTTCTCAAGAGCTGGCTCGGCTATCCCCTGTTCCATGTGGGCGGGCAGACAATCACCCTCCTGAACGTGGCCGCCACCCTCTTTCTGCTGGTCCTGGTCTTCTATCTCGGTGTCCTGGCCCGACAGGTCGCCTACTGGTTCTTCTACCGTAATGTCAGCGATCGGGGCCTGCGCAACAGCCTTTCCATCTTCACCCAGTATGCGGTCCTGGTGGTGGGAGTGCTGGTTGCCCTCAACACCATGGGCTTCAACCTGACCAGCCTGACCGTCTTTGCCGGCGCTCTGGGTGTGGGAATCGGCTTCGGCCTGCAGAATATCGCCAACAATCTGATCTCCGGCCTCATCCTGCTTGCCGAGCGGCCGGTCCGCATCGAGGACTGGGTCACCATTGGCGACAAACAGGGCGTGATCACCCGCATCGGTATCCGTTCCCTGACCCTGAAGACCTGGAACAACCAGGAGGTCATCCTGCCCAATGCGCAGCTCATCACCGAGCCGGTGACCAACTGGACCCTGTCCGACAGGATGATCCGCACCGTCTTCCAGGTGGGCATCCATTACCGTGATGATCCGCACCGGGCCCGGGATGTCATTCTCGATGCCGTTTCCATGGTGCCCGCGGTCTCGCTGGATCCGGCGCCGCGTGTGTTTCTGACCGAGTTCGGCAGCTCCTCGGTCAATTTCCGGGTCGAGTTTTTTTCCGAGTCTGATGGCCAGTCCGGCCAGCTGGAGGTGAAATCCACCGTGATGTTCGCCATCTGGGATGCGCTCAAGGATGCCGATATCGGTATTCCCTTTCCGCAGCAGGATATCTATATCAAGGAACTGCCCTCCGGTGTGGTGGCGGAGCTGCAATCGCCTTCTCCTGAAGAGACGTAATAGTTCACTGCTATCGGCAACCACCTGAACAGACCGATACTTTTACGAAGAGACTGTCCCCGGAGACGGGGGAAAACCCGGGCAGCCGGCTGCCGGTCCGGCACGATAGTTCTTGACAGGCATGCGGGGTGGTGGAGTATTAGTAACTGTTCGGCTGCCTGCGCGGGGACGATCGTAACCCTTCACGGGATGAATAGGTATCGGTTTTCCCGACCACAATGCTGTGATCGCTCTCAGGGGCCGCAGATGTAACCCCTCACAGGGTTGGTAACTATACGGTTTCGCAACCTCAGATCTGTAAGCGCTCACAGGTGGTGCATATTTCTGCAGGCGTGCCTGACCGCAGCGAGACTCCGACAGCCCGCTATGCGGGCTGTCGCGAGCACGTGCAGATGGCGTGTTGCTGAACTTTTACCACGCGTTGTATGAGCCTTCGGGCGCCAGGTGGTCTGATGCCCGCAAACAGCAACCAGGGAGGTGGTATGATGAAGAAACGGTACCTGTTGGCAACGGCGGCAATTCTGGCTTTCGGTTGTTGCAATCTGCACAGTGCCCATGCCGGGGCAAAGATCACGATCAGTGATGATTCCAACTTTGATCTCGGCTTCAGGCTGCAGACGCTCTATCTCAACAATGACAGTTCCCGTACCAGCAATACCAATGAGTTCAAGCTGCGGCGGGCCCGTATCCGTCTCAAGGGAAACGTGACCAAGTGGGTCACCGGATTCCTGCAGACCGATTTTGCCGACGATGACATCAACACCGGTGGAGACGTACGGCTGATCGACGGCTGGATCATGATCAAACCGCACGAGCTGTTCAACGTGATCGGCGGGCTGCAGATGGCGCCCGTGACCCGGGAGGGGATGACCTCCTCGGGCGGTGCCATGACCATGGACCGGCCCGGTATCAACAACTACATGCTCACCTGGGGCTCCCGCGGCCGTGTCGCCTTCAATACCGCCAGCCTTGCCGGGACCAGGGACGGGCTCGGCGGCGATGTCATGGTTCGTGACCTGGGCTTCTCCCTCTTCGGCTCCACCTCCTTCACCGACACCGCCCATTTCAAGTATTATCTGGGCATTTTCGAGGGGCAGGATCCCGCCACCAGGTCTTCGGATTCGCAGCGCTATACCGGCCGGGTCCAGTTCAATTTTCTCGATGCCGAAAGCGGCCTGTTCAATCTCTCCACCTATCTCGGCAAGAAAAAGACCATCGCCCTGGGCGCGGGCTACGATACCCAGAACGATGTCGCCATCGACAGCCTCACCGGCGAGAAGATCAACTATACCTTCTATACCCTTGATGCCTTTGTCGAGTATCCCGTCGGTCCCGGTTCCGTGACCGCGGAGATGGCCTACAACGATCTTGACCTTGACGACGCCCGTGGTATTCTCGCCGACGAGAAGACCGGCACCCCGTTTGCCGGGGCAGTGGCGGCTCCGCAGTCCCAGGGCAGCGGTTTTTACGCCCAGCTCGGCTATTACATCGACAAGTGGCAGCCGTGGCTGATGTATGAACAGTGGGACAGTGACGGAGCCGATGACGCAGGTGACTGGCATGCATACCGTGTCGGCCTGTCCTGCTTCATCAAGGGGCACAATGCCAACGTCAAGGTCGGCTATGAAAAACTGACCAATGACACGCCCGGTGAAGAGGACAGCGATACCTTTGTTGTCGGCTTCTATGTCACCTACTGACGAGCCTGCTCCCGCTCCCGGGAATCCCGGCGGATTCGTTCCCCGGTCCCATCCATCGGCAGCCGCCGGCATTCCCGGGCCTTCTCCGTCCATGCCGTCAAATCCGCCGCAGGCGGAACGAAGGCGACTGACTTCCGGCCTTCTGATTTTCTGATAAGGAACCAAGAACATGTTGAAACGGAACCCGTACCGCCCCGCAATCTTTTACGCCGCTGTCCTGTTTGCAGCCTTTGTGGCCGGAATTCCGGCCGCGCTCTGTGCCGCCGAAGACGACCCGGAAGCCGGGTTTGCCGAGCTGTATGCCCGTATCCTGCACGCCGTGGATTCCGGCAGGCTGGAGAAGTCCATGGGCAGAAAGGCACGCGCCATCAATACCAGTCTGCAGAAGGAGGTCCTGGCCATCGATGACAGGATCAGGGCATTGAAAACCGCCTCGGCAAAGGCGGAGGGCGCCCGGCAGGAGGAGCTGCTGGACGAGCTCGTTGAACTGGGAAGCAGGCGGGAGAGGGCGTTTTCTGTCCACCGGCGGCAGCTGGAACAGCTCGTCGGCGGCAGGGAGGACGATGCCGCGCTTTCGGCGCGCCCCGCCAACACCGCCGTCATCGGGGAGAGACCGGATGACGACACACCGGCACCCACGAAGCGTGCCATACTGTTTGAAAATGTCCCTGAAGATATTGCAACCGGTCAGTTTGACTGAGCGGTTCGGTTGACGTGGCACGACAGGGCGTGGAGACAGAACCGAAAGATCTTGCCGACACCTGTCCGGACAGGACGAGGCTGGCATTGGACCGGACCGTCCTGGCCAATGAGCGGACATTTGCCGCCTGGATCCGCAGCGGGCTCGCCTGCCTGATCTCCGGCCTGGGAGTGGCCAGGTTCATGCTCGATACCTGGCCGCCCTGGAGCATCCGCATCATCGCCGCCATCCTGATCCTCTTTTCCGCCGCCTCCTTCCTGCTCGCCGGCTGGCGATATCACCATCTTCATCTCCGCCTGGTTCACGTGGATGTTGATATGGTCCCCCTGGGCCTGGTCCGGCTGCTCAGCACGGTGCTTGCCCTCTGTTCGCTCCTTGCCCTGCTGGTGGTCTGGAAAATCATCGAATGAACCAGTATGGCTGGCCCCTGCCACCTGGCCTCAGTCCATACGCAGATATCCCTCCGGCAGCAGGCTGGAGGCCAGCATGACCATATTGATTTCCCGGTGGTCCTGCCAGGTCGCGGCCGCCTGGGCGTCCGGCCGAAGCCAGAATTTTTCTATTTCTCCGGCCAGCGGCTGATAGGGGAGTATTCCGTTCAGCGCTTCGTCCAGGGATGGCAGTGGCCCTTTCAGTGAGGTCTTCAGCAGGCCCTGAAGGCCGACGACTGCGTGCAGGCCGATCCCCAGGCCCAGTTCCCGGAAGGCAAGACGATGATGTGGCGGCAGGCCCAGGGTCCCGCTGCGGATGAAAAGCGGCAAGCCGACCCGGGCTGCCTGCAGAAGGCGTCCCGGCAAGTCGGGATGCGGAAACAGGCCCTGTGCCGCCATCCATGCCGCCCGCCATGCCCCGGTCAGCAGACCGCCCAGGCCCAGGGGATCGTCCGTTTCCCAGGCCAGGCCGTTGCAGACCTCTTCCATTACCGCGATCTCCGGCTGCAGATCGGGCAGGCCGGGCGCCGGACAGGCAGCCGCAGTCTTCTGCAACTCATGCAGGGTGATCAGGCCGTCCAGGGGATCGTGCTGGCCCATGGCCGCGACCAGGGGACGGCTCAGGTCCACGCTCATCTTCCAGTACATCCGTTTCCTTCCGTCCACCGGCGAGACGTGGACGAACCTGGCGCAGGCTGTGACCGCCAGCTCCATGGCCATGCGGTTCCAGTCCGGATCGCCGCTGGCCCGGGTAAGAGCGGCCAGGGCATGCATCCACTGGGTCAGGTAATGGAAGTACTGGCCGTCACGATCCCATTCCAGTTCCTCGTCCACTGGTTCGGCAGGGCCCCGTTCCGGCAGTTTCTTGCCGATGCGCAGGCCGCCGGCCGTGGGGTGGCGGCCTCCTTCTTCCTCGGTAAGGCCGCTGATCCAGCCGGATCGCGGATCGTCGGTACGATGGCGGCCCAGGATGGCATGGACCTGGTTGGCCAGTGCTGTCGCGAGCTCCATGAACCGGTGGTCGCCGGTGCGGCGATGCAGCTCCAGGAAGTTGCAGAGCGCAAAGGCATCGGTCCACAGGTAGCGTTGCGGATCGGGACGTACAGGCGCAAGCCCTGTCTGCCGGGCAAATTTCAGCATCAGGTCCCTGACCGTTGTGATGTGGTCGCTGGTCTCCATGGCAGTGTACCCCGGTCGGGCCGTAAGCGGTCACAGGCACCACATCTTCGCATGGTCGCTCCTGCCCGCATAGTTAGGCTATAGCGGCCAGGAGCGACCATGCGAACCTGCGGCACCTGAGACCGCTTACAAAAACGAGGTTGATAAACCGTGACCTCGCATACCCTGTGATCAGTTACGTCGGGCCGGCAACGGCTGCCGAAGGCGTCTGGGACGATCTTTTCGGAAGCAGGAGAAAAAACTCCGCCTCCGGTAATCCGGCAGCGGAGATCTGGAAAGCGTGATCCGGGGTGTCGGAACGTCCCGGAAAGTAGGCCCTATTTGAAGGGATTGAAGGTGAGAACGGGACAGGGCGCCTTCTTGACCACCTTTTCCGCCGTGCTGCCCATCAGGATCTTTTCCAGTCCCTTGACGCCGTGGGTGCCGATGATGATCATGTCGGCCTTTTCCTTTTCCGCGAAATTGACGATTTCCTCGGCAGCGTCACCCACGGTCACCTTGCCCGAGACACCGGCCTTGAGGTGCTTGTAATCCTCCACCAGTCCGGCCATCCGCTGTTCGGATTTCTCCTTCAGCTCTTTGCTCATCTCGGCAAATGACGGATGAACCAGCAACATGTCATATCCCTGGAAATCATTGACAACATGGAAAAATATGACGTGGGCACCCAGTTTGTCCGCCACCGAGGTTGCATAGTCGACAATCTTGTCCATGGTGCTCGAAAAGTCGACCGGGACAACAACCTTCTTGATCTCTGCCATTCTCCTGTCCTCCTGTTGTTGGGGTTTGTTGCGGGGAAACCGTGTGTCTTTCCCCTGGCACTGGTAAGACTATTGACATTGCCGTATGTCTTGTCAATGCCATTCAGGAATGGCCATGGTTGGTCGATGTCGGCAACCATTGAATGGTATTTGAAATTTTACCGTGTGTCGCTGTTCAGTCGCCGCCAGAGGGGCAGGCCGGCCATGAGAGAGAAGACCGGCGCGCCGGCGATCAGATACCAGTAGAAGGTGACAAAGCGCCAGATCAGGACCGCGGCCGCGGCCGTGGCCGGATCGAGATAGGTGGCCAGGAGCAGCGAACCGCTGAACTCGGCACCGCCGCTGCCGCCGGGCAGCAGGGTGAGATGGCCGGCAGTGAGGGAGAACATCTGCACCAGCAGGGCATAGCTCCAGGAGATGGTGGAACCCAGGCCCCGGATGGCCAGGTAGAGGACCGAGTAGCGCAGCAGCCAGTGGCCGGTGCAGAGCAGGTAGATGGTCAGCAGGCGCCAGCGCCGGAAACAGCGTACCATCTGCAGATTGCGCCGGAATTCGAGAATGGCGCGGGCCATGCGCCGTCGGGTCGCGGGGCTGAGGCGGAAGAGGCGCAGGATACGGCCGGTGACCAGCAGCACCAGCCGGTAGCGATGCACCAGGAGGATACTGGTGGCCAGGCCGGCGACCAGGATACATCCCAGGGTGAGGAGCTCCCAGTGATACGGCAGGTCGGCCGGGATCAGCAGCCAGTAGAGGGAGATGGAGAGCAGGGCGGCGAGAAAGAAGAGCATGTCCATGAACTGGTCCACGGCATACAGGGCCAGGCTGCGGGTGGCGGGAAGACCATCCTGCCGGAGCAGCCAGGTATAGGTCACCGGACCGCCTGTTCCCCCCGGGGTGGCGCAGATGGCGAATTCGGTGGAGACCAGGATGCCCAGGGCCCGCAGGTGGCTGATCCGCGTGCCGGTGCCGCCGGCCAGGAGACGGAGACGACAGGCGTTGAGGTTCCAGCCCAGCAGGATCATGGCCAGGAGCAGGAGGAGCCAGGGGGGCTCCAGCCGGGTCAGGACCGGCAGCAGCTCGGGACCGCCCAGGAGCAGCGGGATGCCGAAGCTCAGGCCCAGGGAGAGCAGGGCAAGCAACCAGTAACGTTTCATCGGCCTGCCTTCAGCCACTGGTTTTTCGTGACCGGCCGCCGTTCCTCCAGCAGTTCACTGATGGTCCGCAGCCAGTAGGTACGGGCCATCCGATGCCGTATGTCCACCGGGTGGAGGCCCAGCCGGATCAGTGGCGCCCGGTGCCGGTGCCGGTCGAGCCTGCAGGTGTTCCATGCCAGGGAGATGAACCGCCGCCACCAGGTGGTGGCGCTCCAGACCAGGGTGGGTGCCGCCAGCTGCCGGAAAGCGGGCAGGAGAAGCAGCCCGGCCGGATTGCTGGTGTAGGTGAAGGGCTGGGATGCCAGGGCCCGGCGGGCGGCAGGGCCAAGGAGCCAGGCCGGGGGGACGAAACCGTGCACCGGCCAGCCGAGGCGCAGGAAGAGTTTCCGTCCTGCTGCCAGACGCCGCCGGACCTCAGCCCCGGGGAGCCGGAGGAATTCCCCCTCGTGGGTATAGATCCGGCGCATGAACAGCTCGTCGGGTCTCCTGGAGACAGGGCCGGGATCGTCATGGAACCAGCCGTGGAGAACGATCTCGTCACCCCGGGCCAGCCGGGCCGACATGCGGCGGACAAAGTCCGGATCCCGGTCGATCCTGCCCTGGCGGTGGAAGTCCGGCACCACCAGCAGGGTGAGGGGAAGGCCGAGACGGTCGGTGGCCTCCACCAGGGGGCGGTACAGCGGCCACCGGGAGGGGGCAACGTCGTGCAGTACGATGCAGAATGCCGGCCGGACAAGGGGCTCAGTCATGTTCCGCCTCCGTGGGATGTCCCTGACCGGTCAGGTCCCGGTAGTGGTCCAGCAGCCGGGTGAGAACGCGGTCCCAGGTGTAGTTGTCCGTCACATGCTTGCGGGCCCGCTGTCCCATGGCCGTATAGTTGTCGGCAAAGAGCCGGCGTACGGTTTCGGCCATGGCGCCTGCCGAGTTAGGATCGGCCAGCAGCCCGGTTCCCGGGACTACCAGCTCGGCAACGGCGCCGGCCCTGACCCCGACCACCGGGATACCGCTGGCCATGGCCTCCAGGATCACCAGGCCGAAGGTCTCCGAGTCGCCGCCGTGGAGCAGGGCGTCGCTGCTGGCCAGGATACGGGAGAGACGCAGGGAGTCGACAAAGCCGTTGGAGCGGCTGACGTTGTCCGGCAGCCGGCGCGGCATGCCCGAGCCCACCAGGTGGAGATGAAAGCCGGACCCCAGTTCGGTCATGACCCTGAGCAGCAGGGGGATGTGTTTCTCACGGGAGCCGCGGCCGGCAAAGACCAGCAGCCGGATCGTGTGGTCAAGACCGAGGCGGCGTCGCAGGGCCTGGTCGCGTCGCTCCGGATGGAACAGGCAGGCGTCCACGCCCAGGGGCTGGACGTGGACCCTGTCCCCGGGCACGCCGAGTCCCCGCAGTTTTTCGGCCATGACCCGGGAGGGCGCCAGCACGCGGTCGAAGCGGGAGTAGAGACGCAGGATATAGCGGTCGAGCCAGCGGTTGCTCCAGTGGCCGGCACGGGTGGAGACAAGCCGCTGCAGGTCGGAATGGTAGAAGCCCACCACCGGAACCCCGAGCCTGTGTCCGGCCTCCAGCGCGGCCCAGGGCAGGACATAGGGATCGCCGGCCTCGATGATGTCAGGCCGCAGGGAGAGCAGGCGCCTGACCCAGGGTCGGCGGCGGAGAGGAAAGCGGTAGCCCCTGCCAAAGGGCAGACGCGGCGCCGGCAGGGTGTAGACGTCGAACTTCACCCCCTCGTCGGGACCCGGGACAAGGAGGCTGGAGCGGATGTCCGTCTGCCTGGCCAGCCACCGGCGCTTGGCCTCCACATAGGTACGGACCCCGCCGCATGACGGTGTCCAGAATATGGTGATATCGGCTAGGTGCATGAGGTCCTTCACTCAGGTCCCGTGCCCGGGACAGGGGCTGTTGATTGCCGGGCAAAAAAATTATCGATACTGACAACTATATTGAAATACAGGTTTTTTTCTCCAGGGAAATGTACCGGTATGTCAAGATGGCTGCCGGTATCCTGTCGGGCCGGTCTGTGGAATGTACAGCAAGCCATAAATGGGCGCTGTTTGCAAGTCGTGATTCCGGACCCGGAAAAAAATATGGTGCCTGGCACGTGAACAAGGCTATTATACCCGGCGATAGCGGTGTGGCATGCCGGAGTAACAGCTCACCGCTATCGGCAACCACCTTGTATTACCGATGGTTTTGGTAAAAGTTTTCAAGGTGGTTGCCTGTATCGGTGAACTATTACGTCTGTGGAGCACCCATGAAGATCCCCCCTGTCAGCAGCAAGCAGTTCGCCGTTTCGGTCCGCAACTGGATCCGCTACCGGCGGGTCCTTCTCCTGGCCCTGCCGGTGGGGATCATTGCCGGCCTGGGCTCTGTGTTTTTCTATACCGCCCTGGATGCCGCATCATCCCTGTTTCTGGACCACATGGCCGGCTACCGGCCTCCAGGCCCCGGCGGCGAGGACTCCCTGTTTGCCCCGTCCACCACCGCCTTTGTTCCCTGGATGCTGCTGCTGGTGCCCACCCTGGGCGGTATCATCTCGGGCTGGCTGGTCTTCACCTTTGCCCCGGAGGCCGAGGGGCACGGCACCGATGCCGCCCTGGAGGCCTACCACTTCAAGCATGCCCGTATCCGTGGCCGGGTCCCCCTTGTCAAGATCATCTCTTCGACCGTCACCATCGGTTCGGGCGGTTCCGGCGGCCGGGAGGGGCCCATCGCCCAGATCGGCGCCGCCTTTGGCTCGCTTTTCGCCCATCGCCTGGGCCTGAATGTACAGGAGCGCCGAATCCTGATGATGTCGGGCATGAGCGCCGGTATCGGCTCCATCTTCCATGCGCCCCTGGCCGGGGCCATCTTTGCCGCCGAGATCCTGTATCGCGACATTGACATGGAATATGAACTCCTGGTACCCTCGGCCATTACCTCGGTGATCGCCTATTGCGTATTTTCGCTTTTTTTCGGTTTTCAGACCCTGTTCGTCACCCCGTCCTTTGTCTTTTCCAGTGCCCTGGAACTGTTGCCCTATACCCTGCTCGCCATCGTGGTTGCCCTCAGCGCCGGTCTCTATGCCCGGATCTTCTATGCCATCCGTGACCTTTTCCTGAAGCTGCCGGTCAGGCCCCATGTCAAGCCGGCCATCGGCGGCCTTCTGACCGGGATCATCGGCTTTTTCCTGCCCGGCGGCATCTACACCGGCTATGGCGTCCTGCAGCAGGCCCTCAACGGCCAGGTCTCCATGCAGCTTTTGCTGGCCATTGCCGTGGCCAAGGTCTTCACCACCGCCTTCAGTATCGGCTCGGGCGGCTCGGGCGGTGTCTTCGGGCCGTCGGTGGTCATCGGCGGTGCCCTGGGCGGCAGTGTCGGTCTTGCCCTGCAGCAGGCCTGGCCCGGCCTGGTTCCGGACGCTCCCGCCTACGTGGTGGTCGGGATGGCGGGTTTTTTCGCCTCGGCCGCCTCCACTCCCTTTTCCACCGTGATCATGGTCAGCGAGATGACCGGCAGTTACGACCTGCTCCTGCCGGCGGTCTGGGTCTCCACCATCGCCTTTCTGCTCCGGGGCCGAAGAGGACTCTACGAGAAACAGATCCCGACTCGCTTCGACACCCCCATCCATCTGGGTGATTTTTTTTATGGCGTTCTCTCCCGCCTGACGGTACATGAAACCCTTCAGCACAGTGACACTCCGCCCCCTGAACCCGTACCCCACGGGATCTCCATGGCCGAGCTGCTGCGGCACATGGCCCGTTTCCCGCACGCCCATTTTCCGGTGATTGACGATGAAGAGCGCTATATCGGCGTGATCCATGCGCCGGTGGTGCGCAAACTGGTCGCCACCAGGGGGATCCTCGAGGACCTGAAGGCCCGGGATTTTGTCGAGCCGAGGAAGACGGTCTATCCCTGGGAACGGCTGAATCGGGTCCTGGAACTGATGGCGGAGGACAATGTGGACGAGGTGGTGGTCCTTTCCCGTGAGAACGGCAGGGAACGGGTCATGGGTATCCTGACGCGGGCCGACATTCTCAGGGCCTATGAAAAACGTATCTTCGGAGAGAACGAGTCAGCGCCGGTCAAGGGAACGTCCTGAACGGGAAACAGTTCATCGCTGCCGGATACCCGGAAATCGTAAAAGTTCAGCAGCACGCCATTCGGAGTCTGCGCTTGCCTGCACGAGCTCGCGGCTGACCGCATAGCGGGCTATCGGAGTCTCGCTGCGCTCGCTTACCTGACGGCCAGCCACGATCACGCACAGCTGACGCACTGCTGAATTTTTACCAAAAGTGTCCGTCTTTTCAGGTTGTTGCCGATAACGGTGAACTATTACCGGTAGTCAATAAGGAGGAACGCGTGAAGGACAGTGAGCATTCAACCTGCCGGGAGGGCAGGTGTATCCCGCCGCATCCGGAAAGGCGCCGGGAGCCCCTGCCATGGCAGACACCCAAGGAGACCGAGGACGATCCCCAGGCCCGGACCCGGGTGGAGAATATCATGCAGAGCCCGGGATATCGGCAGGCGGATGAGGATCTCGATTTCCTTGGCCGTGACGAGACCCGGGGGATCCGGCTGCAGCTCGATTATCTCAAGCCCGAGCTCCTGCTGCAGCGGCACGGGGTCAGGCATACCATTGTCGCCTTTGGCAGCACCAGGCTCCGTGAGCCCAGGTCGATCTCCCGCCGCCTGGAGAAGACCAGGGCGGCCCTGGCCGCGAGTCCGCAGGACCGGGAGCTGCAGCGCCGCCTGGCGGTGGAGGAACGCCTGCTGGCCAAGAGCCGCTATTATGACGTGGCCAGGGAGTTCGGGGCCCTGGTCGGCAGGGCGGGCAGGGGACCGGAGGACAATCGCGTCA
>Ga0256840_1000652_pt1 | contig 34795 bp, 30 predicted proteins | sample 355202metaG_FD_185969 | JGI IMG/M metagenome (GOLD analysis project Ga0256840, IMG submission 185969) | Hydrothermal vent microbial communities from Mid Atlantic Ridge, Atlantic Ocean - 355-202 | ecosystem: Environmental > Aquatic > Marine > Hydrothermal vents | place: Atlantic Ocean: Mid...
ATAGCGGCCAGGCACGACCGCACAAATCTGCGGTCCCTGAGAGCGCTTACACCATTGTGGTCGGACAAACCGATGATTAGCCATCCCGTGAGGGGTTACCTGTGATCGGGTAAATAGTCCGCGCTATGCGGCCAGCCACGAGCGCGTAAAGATGGCGTGCTGCTGAACTTTTACGTGGTCGGGGCGTGGAAGAGGGGACCGTGCCCGCCGGGGTGGCGGATGATGGTCCGGGACGCATTTTCGGCCAGCAGACGCTGCAGGTAGCGGACACTGGCCGTAAAGGCAGTGTCATCGTCATGGCCGAGACAGTGGTAGGCGGCAAAGGCCGAGGAGAGGATGCAGCCGGTGCCGTGGGTGTTGAGCGTGTCGATGCGGCGGTGGTGCCGGGTAAGGAGAGGGGACTGCCGGCGGACCAGGTAGTCCGTGAGAGTGGCGCCGGTGCCGTGGCCTCCCTTGACCAGGACGGCCCGCAGGCGCGGATGGCGGGCCAGCAGGTCCCGGGCCATGGCCAGGGGATCGCCGGGGGCGGTCTTGTCGGCAGCGGCGAGCAGGGCGAGTTCGGGCAGGTTCGGAGTGAGCACGGTTGTCTGTGCCAGCAGGGACCGGCGGATCACCTCGAGGCCGGAGCGGTCTGTCAGCTGTTGGCCCGTGGTGGCCGCAAGGACCGGGTCAAAGATCACCTCACCGGCAAACTCCGCCAGGATGTCGCCCAGGGCCCTGCCGATGGCCGGGGTGCCGACCATGCCGATCTTGACATGGGTGACGTGGTGGTCTTCGAACACGGCCCGCACCTGCCGGGCCACCAGGGCGGGTGCCAGTGGCACGACCTGTTGCACCCCGCGGCTGTTCTGGACCGTGATGCAGGTCACTGCCGCCGCGCCATAGACGCCGATTCCGGCCATGGTGCGGATGTCGGCCTGGATACCGGCACCGCCGGTGGGATCGGAGCCGGCCACGGAGAGCACGGTGGGTGTCATATCTTTTTTTGACTTCATGTCTGTCAGTGGGTAAACTGAAGAGATTGTAACCGCTCACAGGCGCCGCATCCCTGATGCACGGTCCTGCCCGCGCTGATTCAGGGTACCGGAGGCGTTACCCTACACTTTTACTTCAAAATTTCGTGCCGCACAACGTGTCTGCCCACCAGTACGACGAATCCAAGATCAAGACCCTGAGTTCGCTTGAGCACATCCGCAAGCGGCCCGGCATGTACATTGGCCGGCTCGGCAACGGGTCACACCCGGATGACGGTATCTATATCCTGCTCAAGGAGGTCATCGACAATGCGGTGGACGAGTTCATCATGGGGTTCGGCAGGCGCATCGACGTGGCCATCGACGATGACGGCCGCTGCCGGGTGCGCGACTATGGCCGCGGCATTCCCCTGGGCAAGGTGGTGGAGTGCGTGTCGGTGATCAATACCGGCGCCAAGTACAATACCGAGGTCTTCCAGTTCTCCGTTGGCCTCAACGGTGTCGGCACCAAGGCGGTCAATGCCCTGTCGGCCTCGTTCACGGTCTGTGCCTTCCGGGACGGCCGGTTCAAGAGGGCCCTTTTCGAACACGGGGAACTGCAGCGGGAAGAAGAGGGCAGCACCGATGAGAAGGACGGCACCCTGATCGAGTTTCTGCCCGACGGGGAGCTGTTTCCCGGTTTTCGTTTCGATCCGGACTACGTGGACCAGCGTTTGTGGCGATACGCCTATCTCAATGCGGGCCTCAGCCTGTACATGAACGGCGAGCGGTACTATTCCCAGAACGGTCTTCTCGATCTTCTTGACCGGGAACTGGACGGCCGCGGCCTGTATGACCCCATCCATCTCTCCGACAAGACCCTCGAGTTCGCCGTCACCCATACCGATGAGTATGGCGACTCCTACTTTTCCTTTGTCAACGGCACCTACACCAGCGAGGGGGGCACCCATCTCTCTGCCTTCCGGGAGGGGATCCTCAAGGGCGTTAACGAGTTTTCCGGCAAGAAGTACACGGGCAAGGATGTGCGCGACGGCATTGTCGGCACCCTGGCCGTGAAGGTCCAGGAGCCCGTCTTTGAGTCCCAGACAAAGAATAAGCTCGGAAATACGGATATTCGGCCATGGATAGTTAATGTTGTGCGTGAGGCCGTGTCCACCCATCTTTACAAGTTTCCCGACGCTGCCGAGATCCTCATGGACAAGGTGCAGCGTAACGAGCGGGTTCGCCGCGAGTTACAGTCGGTGCGCAAGGAGGCCAAGGCCAAGGCCAAGAAGATCGCCCTCAAGATCCCGCAGCTCAAGGACTGCAAGTATCATCCCTCCCGCAAGAAGCCGTCCCGGGAAGGACGGGAGAACATGGTCTTTATCACCGAGGGCCAGTCGGCTGCCGGTTCCATTGTCTCCTCGCGCGATCCCATGACCCAGGCCGTGTTCTCGCTCAAGGGCAAACCGCTGAACGTACTCGGCCACCGTCTTGACCTGCTCTACAAGAACGAGGAGATGTACTCCCTGATGCGGGCCCTGGACATCGAGGAATCCATCTCCAACCTCCGGTTCGACAAGGTCATCCTGGCCACGGATGCCGATGTGGATGGCCTGCATATCCGCAACCTGCTGCTGACCTTTTTCCTCCACTACTTCGAGCCCCTGGTCAAGCTGGGCCATGTCTACATTCTGGAGACCCCCATCTACCGGGTACGCAACAGGAAGATCACCCGTTACTGCTACTCCGATGAAGAGATGGACCAGGCGATCAGGGAGCTCAAGGGCCGTTCCCGGTCGGACCGGAGCGTGGAGGTGACCCGGTTCAAGGGACTGGGCGAGATCTCGCCGCCCGAGTTCAAGCAGTTCATCGGCCCGGACATGCGGCTGCAGCAGGTCCGCATCGACCGGCTCAGCGAGGTGAGCCGGGTGCTCAGATTCTACATGGGCAAGAACACGCCCGAGCGTAAGCAGTACATCATGGACCACCTGACCCTGAGGCCGGTATGAGCCCGAGGCTTCCGGTCCGGACCAACAACCCGGGTACGATTCTGGCATGACCACCGGCCAAGACGAGACAACAGCACAGGAGAAGAGGGGCCGGCTGCACCGGCTCTTTGACACCAACTTTCTCGATTACACCTCCTACGTGATCCGGGAGCGCGCCATTCCGGACGTGGACGACGGCCTGAAGCCGGTCCAGCGCCGCATCCTCCAGACCCTGCACAACATGGATGATGGCCGCTTCCACAAGGTGGCCAACGTGGTCGGCGAGACCATGAAGCTGCACCCGCACGGCGACCAGTCCATCTTCGCGGCCCTGGTCAATCTGGCCAACAAGGGGTATCTCATCGAACGGCAGGGCAACTTCGGCAATATCTTCACCGGTGACCAGGCCTCGGCGGCCCGCTACATCGAGTGCCGGCTGACGCCGCTGGCCCGGGAGACCCTGTTCAACAAGGACCTCACCGAGTTCATCGATTCCTACGACGGCCGCATGCAGGAGCCGGTCACCCTGCCGGCCAAGCTGCCCATGCTCCTGCTCCTCGGAGCCGAGGGCATCGCCGTGGGCATGGCCACCAAGATCATGCCCCACAACTTCCGCGAGCTGCTCCAGGCCCAGATCGATTACCTGCAGGGCAGGGAATTCACCCTGCTGCCCGATTTTCCCCGCGGCGGCCTGGTGGACGCTTCCGAGTACAACCATGGTAACGGCAGGATCCGCTGCCGGGCGCGCATCGAGGAGGTGGACGAGAAGACCATTGTCATCCGCGAGCTGCCCTACAATCTGACCACTCAGGCCCTGATCGACTCGGTGGAAAAGGCGACCCGGGCCGGCAAGCTGCGCATCACCTCCATCAACGACTACACGGCAGAGGAGGTGGAGATCGAGATCAAGCTGGCCCGCGGCATCTATGCCGAGGAGACCATCGATGCCCTCTACGCCTTTACCGACTGTGAGGTCAGCGTGTCGCCGAGCCTGGTGGTGATCCAGGACAACATGCCCTCGCAGCCCACGGTGGAGGAGGTCCTGCGCCGCAACACCGATCACCTGGTGGAGTTCCTGGAACGCGAGCTGCGCATCGAGCTGGGACGGCTCAGGGAGAAACTGCATGCCCGGCGGCTGGAGCAGATATTCATCGAGGAGCGGCTGTACAAACGGATCGAGGAGAAGATCAACTACAAGGCGGTCATCTCCGCGGTCCGCCAGGCCCTGGCACCCTATGCCGATGAACTGGACCGCAAGGTGACCCGGGAAGACGTGGAGCGGCTGCTGGAGATCAAGATCCGCCGCATCTCCCGCTACGACATCAACCGGCAGCAGAAGGAGATCCGGACCATTGAGAAGAACATTGCCCGGATCGAGAAACATCTCCGGGACATGACCGGTTTCACGATCAGCTATATCCAGGATCTGCTTGACCGCTACGGCAGGGAGTACCCGCGCAGAAGCGAGTTGCGCCAGTTCGACGAGGTGGATGCACGGGCAGCGGCCCTGGCCAATATCAAGGTGATCTACAACCGTGCCTCCGGCTTTCTGGGGCACAAGGTCGCGACCACGGACAAGAAAAAGAACCTGGAGGTGACCTGTTCCGAGTATGACCGGCTGCTGCTCATCTTCAAGGACGGTCGCTACCGGGTGATCCATCCTGCGGACAAACTCTTTGTCGGCAATGACCTCCTCTGGTTCGGCGTGGTGGAAAAGGATCAGATTTTCAACGTCATCTATCGCAACGGCCTGGAGAACAGGTCCTATGTCAAGCGGTTCCGGACACCGAAGTTCATCATCAACCGGGAATACCGGCTCTTTCCCGAGCACAAGCGCTCCATCATCCAGATGCTGGCGCCGGGCGAAGGGGTCAGGGCGCGGATCAGCTTTGTACCCTCGGCCAGAGCCCGCTACAACTCCCTGGAGATCGAACTCGACGACTATCTTATCAAGGGGCCGGCCGCCCGCGGCAAGTCCCTGGGCAGCCGCGTGGTGCGCCGGGTGAGCAATATCACCGGCAAACCGCCCCGCAAACGGGTCGAGCCGGTGCCGCTGCCCGGGTTCGGCGGGCCGGAAAAAAAATAATTCCGGCCAGGCCGATGGCCCTAACCGTGGTCAGTTATCCGTCACAGTTCACCGCTATCGTCAACTACTTTATTGAACTGCCGGGACTTCTGTAAAAGTTCAGCAGTGTGTCAACTGTGGGTGCCTGGTTGTCGTGCGCAGGGCTGTGTACCGGTCCCGTGCCGGAGGGCAGGGGCAAGGTCCGTGTTGGACCGGGTTCAGTCCGTCGCACGCCACTTCTGATACCGGTCCCGGGACCAGCGGAGATACTTCACCAGCTCTCTGTTGACGCCATTGACATCAAATTTCTCACTGTCGAAATCCCAGCCGGCCCATTCTCGGGAACTCTTGTTCTTCTCGTGGCCGGGATCCCGAATCACCCTGCAGAATTCCTCATACATCGCCACGCCACCCACATCTTCCGGCGGACAGGCCCTTGCGCCATCAAGGCAGATGATGCCGACATCCGCTTCGGGGAGAGGATACCGGCTGTCCTCGATGGTCAGCTCATGCTCCCAGAAGTCTCCGTAATCATAGAGATAAGAAAAGGTGCGGCCCTTTTGCCTGATCAGGTCAACAAGGCGGTACCTGCCGCATGCAAGGCCGTCCTCCCTGTCCTCCGGGTACTCGGTGTACTGTTTGTTGCCGATGGTAAAGCGATGGAGATGGTTGTCGGTCCAGCCCATGACAATCTGAATGACATCGTGGAGCCGATCCAGGGTGATATCGGCGGGCACCACAAAACGCCGCCGGATCTCCGGTTTGATACCAGTCAGTCGTATTGCCAGCAGATAATGTCGTTCAGCCATTGTTCACCTTCCTTTGTGCTTTCCTGGGCAGTCTCAGCCATACTCGGCACGAAGATGGTTGAGAAACGGCTCCTCCATAGCGTCGAGGATCCTGATAAAAGGCGCAGCCTCATCAATATAGCCTTTTTCAGCCAGGAAGAGGAAGAGAAGGCGCAGGGCCGGCACCCACTGCACATGCTCTGCCGGGCTATCGAAGACGACCTTACGCAGGACAAAATCATAAAGGAACTCTTCAAAACATTCCTGATCGGCATGACGAAGGATATCGGCGGCGCCATACTCGTAAATGAAGACGAAGAAAAATTGCGCATCAAAGGTCAGCACATTCGCAAGCTCGTCGTCAACCCCCTTGGCCAGCAGCCATATATTGAACACCTCGTCAAAGTCACTCTCTACGATCCCGATCTGCTTCTCCAGCACCTCGTAATCATCCTCGTCGCTCATCCGCAGTTCATCCAGGGCGGCAAGCTGGTCAAAAAAACGTCTGTCCTGCTCACCGGGCGGAACCACCGTGTCATTGAGTGACAGCCGTTCATAATTGAACGGGGTGATCAGGTGCGAAACCTCCTTGCGCATGAACATACAGGACGTGCCCTCGGGCTGGATCTCCGGCGGAAACATTTCGTTTCTCAGGTCCGCGAGCTGATCGACCAGCTCTCCGGCCTCATCCCTGCCGATCCTGCAGGCCGCCATCAGTGCCTTGATGATTTCAGAGCGCAACCTGTCGTCAGCCTCTTCCCGCTCCCGGGCAAGGGCGTAATTCCATAGCGGCATGGCCAGATTGAAGGCATGCTTCATGCCGTCCAGTCCCTTTATGTCCGGATGCCTGATCATGGCCTTGGCAAACTCCATCATAGCCTCGCTCATTCCAACCACCCGGAAGCCTGGAGGGATATCGATATCATCGGCAAAAGGCGCTGGTCCGAAAACCGGCGGTGATGAACGGTACTCGTCCTGAAAATGCCCGGACTGCTGTTTCCTTGCCTTGACCAGCCGCAACTTCCGTTTCCGGGCTTTACGCTCGGCTGCCCTGGCCTGCCGTTTGGCGATTTTTTTCTTTTTTTTCTTTTTTGCCACGGTGCGCTGTCCCCTCACATTGATGCGATTTTTTTCAACATATGATGGATTCGGAAAAAATCAACATTGAAAATGTACCTTTTCCCGGATGTCCCAGGCCGACGAATCCGGTCCTATGGTTACCTTCTGTTTGTGATTTCGTGCAGAAACTCTGCAGGCAGGCGCGATTGAGCGCAGCCATTCCCTCAAGATTGTTGATCTGTCTTTGCCGGGAGGCCCACCTCTTGGCCATGCGCTGGATTTTCCTGTATTCCTGGGAAATTCCGCCATATTCACGGGATTATGTATATTGCCCCGAAAATTGTCCCCAAAGTTTGGTCCCGGCCTGTCTGAATGGTAGAATGATGCAGGAGGTGTTGCCATGTTGAAGACCTTCGGTGTACGCTGGTGGGTTGCCGTCTGTGTGGTTGTCGGCCTGTGGTTGACTCTGGGGTGTTATTTCCCGTGGCGTCTGGAGTCACAGATAGCCGCTGATCCCGGTGTTGCCCGTGGCCGGATTGACGGGTCGGTTTTGGAGCGTGTTTCAAAAAGGGCAGCGAACTGGCTGGTGAGCTACTCCTTCGAGGTGGACGGCAAAAGGTATGCAAACCGGGTTTCGGTCTCCTCTGCAATTCCCTCAGAGAGAGTCAGGCCGGGGCGGGAAATCAGCGTCCGCTACTGCTGCTTCAACCCGCTGCTGAATCAGCCCGATATTGTCCAGCCACGACTTGCCGCGCTGCGCCTGGGGCTTGCCGCCGGACTGATCTGCCTGTTCGGAGGAATTGTCCTGGCTGCCGGGGACCTGACCGGCCATCCCATGCTGGTCTTTTCCGGCCGCGGCCGGCCGCGGCCGGCCGATCAGGAGCTGCCTGCCCTCCCGCCACCCGCCGGTTTCAGCGTCCTTGCCGAGGATGATAAAAAACTTGTCATCAGGTATCGCCGGCTGAACGGCCGGGTCTGGCTGCGGCTGGCCGGTGCCCTGTTTTTTTCTGTTCTGCTCACCTACCAGGTCTGGCTTTGGCGTCAGTGCCCCAATCCCGATGCCATGAACTGGTTTTTCAGGGGCATCGCCCTCCTTGCCATCCTGGGATGCCTTTCGTATGCGGTCGTACTCCTCTGCGGTCGCACCGTGATAACGGCCACTCGATCAGGGGTCGAGGTGGTCTCGCGACACATTGCCGTGTCATCTTTCACCATCAGGCGCCGCGTCCTTGAACGATTCATCAGCCAGCCACGCATGCGGCCCGCGGGCCGCCATCCCTGGATTATCCTCGGTCAACCTGCCTCCATGCGACCCACAGGATGGCATAAGGTAAAAGCCGTCTGCAACCTGGCCGCGGATAAGGTCATTGTCAGGAACTGCTCATCAGAAGAGGGTGGCCGCTGGCTGGCGGCAAAGCTGAATGCATTTTTTGGAATCCAGGACGGCTGAACCGTGTCACCGGAATTCAGGGATTCACAGACCGGTATGTACGTGTCACTGGCCAGCGTCCAATGGCAGGTGGGCAGGAGGGTGGTTCCCCTCAGATCCGGCCGGTGGCCGAAAGCGCCAGTGCCAGGGCTCCCAGGGGTGGCGGCGGCCGTTTTTCGGGTAGGTCTCGGTGAAGCCGAAGGCAGAGGCGTGGCCGGCAAGCCAGCGGTACTGCGGCGTGGAGGCAAAGCGCCAGTTGCTGGGCGAGAAGTCCACGGCCGTGCCGGTGAGATGTTCCGAGTAGCCGGGCGGGGCCACGAAGCGGCTGATGTCGGCAAAGGACTTGCCGCGGGCGAGCTGGCGGCTGATGATCGTTTTCTGGTAGCGGCTGCTGCGGTAGCCCGAGTCGACCAGCAGGTGGATGTTGTCGGCCGCGGCCTGCCTGGCCATGGCGTCCAGGGCATCACGTGCATCCCGGCGCAGGTAGATCAGGCCGCCGTCCTTGGCCAGGCTGCGGGGCAGGGGAGCAAGCTCGCTCCTGGTCGCTGCCGGTTCACGGATCTTCTGACCCTGCCACTGGGGCGGGACGGTAAATTCGCGTCCGCCGATGAGCACGGTCTCCGCGGGCTTGCTCTTTTCCTGCGGCCCGGCTGTTGCCTGGTCAGCGGGCGGGGCAGGGGAGGAGGGCCGGCCGCAGGCGGCACAGGCCATGGCCAGGACCAGCAGGCCGGCAAGAACGGGATGCACCCTGTTCACCGCCGCAACCCCTCGACAAAGTCCCGCATCTCCCGGCGCAGTCGCTGGTATCGCTCCGGACCGAGGCCTGCCCCCAGCGCCACCTTTTCCGCCATTCCGGCGGTGAGGAAGTCGCCGGGATCGTGGGCGTCGGCATTGACGGCCAGCCTGGCGCCGGTCTTCTCCGCCATCCTGGCCACATGGCCATTGGTCAGGCAGTGCCCCTTGCGGCCGGAGAGTTCGAGGAAGATCTTCCTGTCCGCTGCCAGGCGCGCATCTTCCTCGCTGATGAAACCGGGATGGGCAAGGAGGTCGACGCCGGCCTCCAGGGCGGCCCGGTTGGTCCCCGGTATCACCGGCTCCACCGGGGTCTCGCCATGGACCACGACGATGAGGGCGCCCAGCTCCCTGGCCTTCCTGGTGAGCGGCGCGATGAGCGGCGGCGGCACGTGGGTCAGCTCGATGCCCGGGATCAGCCGGGTGGTGGACACCGGGTTCAGGTCCTCGGCAGCGCGGACGATACGGGGGATGATGAAATCAAGGTTGGAGGAATCGGCATGGTCGGTGATGGCCACGGCCGAATATCCCAGGACCTCGACCCGCCGAAGTTGCTCAGCCGGAACCAGGGCGCCGTCGCTGAAAAATGTGTGGGTGTGGATGTCGATCATTCTGCTGTTCTCCTGAGGCGCCCTGTTACGGTCGGTGGCCTGAAACCGGCTCGCCGCGCAGGGAATGTTTGCCGGCGCGGGTGATCCTGACTTCAAGGTGCTGGCCGGGTCGCAGGGTCTGGCCGGTCTCGAAGTGGACAATATGGTTGCTTACGGTGCGGCCCTTGGTCGAGGTGCCGTTCTGTTCTTCAACCATTACATCAACTGTCTTGTCTATATACTCTTTGTTCCGTTCAAGACTTATCTCGTCCTGCAGGGACTGAAACCGCTGCAGCCGCTCCCCCTTGACCTCTTCGGGCACCTTGTCGGCAAATTCGGCCGAGCGGGTGTTGGGCCGGTCCGAGTACTTGAAGGAAAAGGAACCATGGTAGCGGACAGTGCGCAGCAGCTCCAGGGTGGCCTCGAAGTCCTCGTCTGTCTCGCCGGGAAAACCGACAATGATATCCGTGGTCAGGGCGATGTCGGGACACTGCGCGCGCAATCCCTCCACCCGTTCCAGGTAGGTGGCCACGGTGTAGCGACGGTTCATGCGCCTGAGGATCCGGTCAGAGCCCGACTGGACCGGCAGGTGGAGCTGGGGACAGAGGTTGTCGAGCTCGGCAAAGCAGCGCATCAGCTCCCCGGAGAGATCACGGGGATTGGAGGTGGTGAAGCGCAGCCGTTCCAGGCCGGGCACGGCCGCCACCTGGCAGAGGAGATCGGCAAAGCTGGTGGGCCGATCGGCCACGCTGTTGGTCCAGCCATAGGAGTTGACATTCTGGCCGAGCAGGGTGATTTCGCGTACGCCTCGGTTCACGAGCAGGCGCACCTCCTCGAGGATGTCGGCCACCGGCCGGCTCACCTCCCGGCCGCGGGTGGCCGGCACCACGCAGTAACTGCAGTAATTGTTGCACCCCTGCATGATGGTGACGAATTTTTTGAAATCAGAATCGCCATGGCCGGCAGGGGAGGGGGCGGTGCCGTCATCCCGGACCAGCAGTTTCTGGAACGGCGGGATGGTGAAGCCGGGCTCCATGTCCACGGCAAGCTCCCGCTCGCTCTCGCCCTGGTCGAGACGTTCCAGCATCCCGGGCAGCCGCTGGATCTGCCGGGTACCCAGGACCAGGTCGACGTGGGCCATGCGGCGAAAGATCTCTTTCCCTTCCTGCTGGGCCACGCAGCCGGCAACGCCGATCCGCAGTCCGGGGCGCCGGCTCTTTTCCTCCCTGAGCTGGCCAAGAAGGCTGTAGACCTTCTGCTCGGCCTTGGCCCTGATGCTGCACGTGTTGAGCAGGATCAGGTCGGCAGCGGCCATATCATCGACCCATATGTAGCCGGACCGGGCCAGCATCTGAACGATGATCTCCGAGTCGCGCTCGTTCATCTGGCAGCCGAAGGTCTTGATGTAAACGTGCCGTGTCATACGTGCTTTTTTATTTCGTTTTTCCGAAAAGATAAATCAAAGACTTCATCCAGGTTGCCAGGGGCAGGGGTCAGGTCCAGTTCCGTTTCCATGGCGGCCAGGAACTCCAGCAGCTCGGTGCGCCTGGAGGCCGGGAAAAGAAGCCGGACCAGGCCGGTGGCCGCATCCAGGGTGGACAGGATCGCCAGGCCGTCGTAGCCTTCGAGGAGGAACCTGAACCGGGCGATCCTCTCCGGCCTGGTGCGCAGGCAGAGGCGCTGCAGGCTGTCGTCGCACTCAGACCTTGAGGTGGGCATCCACGCGACCGATGAGGTGTGTATGTTTTTCCAGGACCGGCGCCACTACTTCGTCGAGAAACTCGGTGGTCTGTTCCGGTGCCCTGCCGGTGAATTCACGGTAGTTGCCGAGCAGACCGTTGAGCTCGTCCAGGTCAAAGGGGATGCGCTCGTCCCTGGCCAGCCGTTCAAGCAGATCGTTGTCCCGGCCCTCTTCCTTGACCGCCAGCCCGGCGGCCACTGAATGCTCCCGGATCACCTCGTGCATCTCCTGCCGGCTCTTGCCCCGTTCCACACAGGCCATGAGGATCTTTTCCGTGGCCATGAATGGGAGCTCCGCGCGCAGATATTTCTCGATCTGCTTCGGATAAACAACCATATTACTGGTAATGTTCATGTAGAGCTTGAGGATGGCGTCGGTCAGGAGAAAGGCCTGGGCAATGTCCATGCGCCGGATGGCCGAATCGTCAAGGGTGCGCTCGAACCACTGGTTGGCGGCCGTGGCGGCAAAGTCGGCCGGCAGGCCCATCAGTTTTCGCGCCAGGCCGGTCATCCGCTCAGAGCGCATGGGGTTGCGCTTGTAGGCCATGGCCGAGCTGCCCACCTGTTTTGCTGCAAAGGGTTCCTCCTGGACCTTGAGGTTGGAGAGCAGCCGCATGTCCACGGCAAACTTGTGCGCCGAGGCACCGATGCCGGCCAGGGTCTCACCGGTCTTCATGTCGAGCTTGCGGGGATAGGTCTGGCCGGTGACCGGGAAGACCGTGTCAAAACCGAGTTTCCTGGCAACCAGCAGGTCGAGTTGACGCACCTTGTCGTGGTCGCCTCCGAAGAGCTCGAGAAAGGTGGCCTGGGTGCCCACCGTGCCCTTGGCGCCACGCGCCTTGATCTGGCCCTCGAGCTGTTCGATGTAGGCCAGATCCATGAGCAGGTCCTGGATGTAGAGGGTGGCGCGCTTGCCCACGGTGGTGGGTTGGGCCGGCTGGTAATGGGTGTAGCCAAGTGTTGCCAGGTCTTTGTATTTTCTTGCAAATTTTTCAAGATTGGCGATCACGTTGACCAGTCCGGCCCGGACCAGGGCCAGGGCCTTTTTCTGGATGACCAGGTCGGTGTTGCAGACCACGAACTGGGAGGTGGCCCCGAGATGGATGATGGCCTCGGCCCTGGGGCACTGTTTGCCATAGGCGTACACATGGGCCATGACATCGTGGCGGATCTCCTTTTCCCTGGCCGCGGCCAGCTCAAAATCGATGTCCTCCACATGCCGGCGCAGCTCTTCGACCATCTCGGCTGTCACCAGTTCCAGGCCGAGTTCATGCTGGGCCTCGGCCAGGGCGACCCAGCAGCGCCGCCAGTGGGTGAACTTGAAACGCTCGGAAAAGAGCTCCTGCATCTCGCGGCTGGTATAACGGGAAACCAGGGGTTCCTGGTACACGTCACGGTTCATGAACCACTCCTTGAATTTTTTGGGGCTGAAGAGTCAGGGTACCAGGGGGCAGGTACAGGTATCAGTGCAAACAGCCAAACAAGTTATTAGACAGGAAAGCGGACAAAAAGTCCAGTTGGAAAAAATCCGGTCCCAGAGGCCTCCTGCGGCTCCCGATACACAATGTCGCATAATATATATTATGTTAAATTTTTATACCTTCCGTTAAATCAATCGGTTGCGCTGATGTTGACTGCGTGCACTTCCAGGAACTCCCTGCCGCGATAGGTGGAGTTGCGGACTTTGAAAAAGAGATTGACCGGGCCGCTGGTCACGTCGATCCGCTTGGCCAGGCCAAAGCCGATGCCGCGAATGGTCATCTGGTTGGCGCGGAGGGTGAACTTCAGGTGCTCCCTGATCTGGCTGATATTGTGGAGCTGCTGATCCCGGGCCAGGAAGATCGGCTCGGGATTGCCTTCGCCAAAGGGTTCCAGGTTCCTGTAGGCTGCGATGAATTCCCGGCAGAAGATGTCCAGGGCGTCCCCGGACAGGCAGAGATCGATCACCAGCCGGTGTGTCCGGTCCAGGATTCCGTTGCTCCTGACCGCCTGCTCAAACAGCGTTCTGAACGTGTCCAGGTCCTGCCGCTGCAGCGTGAGCCCGATGGCCATGGCATGGCCGCCATACTGGTCTATGCATTGCCGGCACTGATCAAGGACGTTGTACAGGTTGAGCCCCTCGACAGACCTGCCCGATCCCTTCAGTCGGTCCGGCATGGGGTCTGTGTCGTCGGTAAAGACGATGGCTGGCCGCTGAAACCTTGAGGCAACTCTTGAGGCAACTATGCCTATCACTCCGGGATGCCATTGTTTTCCGTATATCGTCAGTGACTGGTATCCCTGACTGACCAAGGCGTCGCAGTCGGCAAAGGCCTCGCTGATCACCCCGGCCTCCAGTCGTCTTCGCTCGTCATTGGCCTCTTCCAGCCGGTCGGCCAGGGTCAGGGCCTGGTCCACGTCCGGGCAGAGCAGGAGTCCGGCCGCGATTGCCGGCCTGCCAAGCCGTCCAGCCGCATTGAGGCGCGGTGCCAGGCGATAGGAGATGTCCTCGGTCGTGACCCGGCCGCTGCCCATGCCGATCCGCTCGCACAGGGCCCAGATGCCGGGGCGCTTCCGGGCCGTGAGCACCTCCAGTCCCGCCCGGACCAGGACGCGATTGACCTGGGTCAGGGGCATCACGTCGGCCACGGTGCCCAGGGCAACGAGGTCGAGATATTCTTTCAGGTTCGGGGCGCTGTTCCGGCTCCAGACCCCTTCCCTGACCAGTCGGCTGCGAATGGCCATGACCAGGAAAAAGGCGACCCCTGCCCCGGAAAGTCCGGCAAAGGGGAAGGAACACTCTTGCTGTTTCGGGTTGAGGATTGCCCGGGCCGGCGGCAGGACGGAGGGCGGTTCGTGGTGGTCGGTGATGATGACGTCAAAGCCCAGCTCCCTGGCCAGGCCGACCTCCTCCACCGCGGATATGCCGCAGTCAACGGTGATCAGCAGGGCCGGCCTCCGGATGCGGCCGGCCAGTTCACACAGCGATGCCGGGTTGATGCCATACCCTTCCCGCAGCCGGTCCGGCAGGTGGTGGCTCACCTGCAGGCCCATCCTCTTGAGGAAGTCGGCCAGCAGGACCGTGGCGCTGATCCCGTCCACGTCATAGTCACCGTGGATAAGGACCGGGTTTCGCTGTTTGAAGTGGTGCAGGATCAGTTCAACCGCCCTGCCCATGTCCTTCATGGCCATGGGAGACGGCAGGGTGTCGAGGCGGGGAAAGAGAAAATCTTCTGCCGCCGGAGCGCTGGCCAGGCCGCGCTGGCAGAGCAGCCTGGCCACGAGAACAGGCAGACCCAGTTTCCGGGCCAGCCGGGTACAGGCCTCGTCGTCCACGGTCCCGGGCGGTGTTCTGAAGGTATACTTCACGAGGCTTGATCAGGCTGCGAACACGCGGTGTTCTGACGACGGCAGAGGTTCATGATTTTCATGAACTATGCTTCTTTTCATTTTGACAAACTGTTTTTAATGAACATATCTATTTCCTGGAGAACCCTCTTCCCTGCCCTGCGATCACGCCAGACCAGGTCCGGATTTTTCCGGAACCATGTGAGTTGCCGCTTGGCGTAACGCCTGGTATCACGGACCAGGTTTTCGCGGGTCTCTTCCAGGGTCCAGTGACCTGCCAGATAGCGGTTCACGTGCCGGTAGCCGATGGACTGCATGGAGGGCAGGTCCGGGGAATAGCCCATGGCCAGCAGGCCTTCCACCTCCTCCACCAGGCCGCGCCGGAGCATGACCCCGGTCCGTTTGCCGATGCGCCGGTAGAGCAGGTCCCGCTCGCAGGTGAGGCAGATCTGGAGGATATGGGCGAAACGGATCCCCTGCCGCTGCTGTCGCTGTTCCTGCAGGTGCACCGACCAGGGGCGGCCGGTGGCATGGTAGATCTCCAGGGCCCGCAGCAGGCGCTGGGTGTCGTTGACATGGATTCGTGCCGCGGTGGCGGGATCGATCCGGCCCAGCTCAGCAAACAGGACCTCCCTGCCCTCACGTTCAAGGCGTTCTCTGATATGGTGCCGCACCTTGCTGCTGATGGGCACGGTCTCGAACAGTCCCCTGGTCAGTGCCTCCAGGTAGAGGCCTGTGCCGCCGGTGAGCAGGGGAATCCTGCCGCGGGAGAAGATCTCCTCCATGGCACGGACCGCATCGCTGACAAAGCGGGCCGCATTGTACTGCTGATCGGGCAGAACGATGTCGATCAGGTAGTGGCGGACCCGTTGTTGTTCCCGGGCGTCGGGCTTGGCGGTACCGATATCCATGTGCCGGTAGACCTGCATCGAGTCCATGGAGACGATCTCGCAGTCAAAGCTGTCGACGATCTCCAGGGACAGGGCGGTCTTGCCGATGGCCGTGGGACCGACCAGGACCAGGACCGGGCCGGTGATCTCCCGTGACCCGTTCACAACGGCCTACCTGTAGGAGAGGAGCGGGGCCAGGCGGGCGGCCAGCTCCGGCCCGATACCATTAATCTGCCGGAGATCGGCGGTAGAGGTGATCGGTCCATGGTCGATGCGAAAGGAGAGGATCCGGTCGGCCAGGCGCGGCCCGATGCCCGGCAGCATGGTCAGGGTGGTGTGGTCGGCCCGGTTGATCGGAAAGGGACGGTTGAGGAACAGGGCCAGCCGGGGGGCAGCAAGAGGGGCGGTCTCTGCCGGTGGCGTCACCTGCCCGGCCGTTTCCCGCCGGTCCGGCAGGAGCAGGAGTGTGCCGTCCGCTGCCAGGTGCAGGGCCGGTGCCGGCGGCGGTTTCCTGCCTGCGGTCAGCGGCAGCACGATGAGCGCCATGACCAGGATGAGCAGAACAGCCAGCCGCGGGTCGCCATGCCTGTCCGAAACCACCGGGGTCACCCGGCGCTCTTGGCCTGTTCGTCCTTCATCAGCTTATAGTTGATGCTGTCCACCAGGGCCTGCCAGCTTGCCTCGATGATGTTGACCGACACACCCACCGTACCCCAGTGGCACTTGGAGTCCTTGGATTCCACCAGGACCCGGACCTTGGCGCCGGTGCCATACTCGCCGGACAGGACCCGGACCTTGTAGTCGATGAGCTCCATCTCCTCCAGGCTGGGATAGAAGCGGGTCAGGGCCTTGCGCAGGGCGCGGTCCAGGGCGTTGACCGGGCCGTCGCCCATGGAGGCGGTATGGACCTCCTTGCCGCCCACGGACAGGCGGATGGTGGCCTCGGTAAAGGGCGGTTTATCCATCCGGTACTTGTGATTCAGGACCCGGAACCCGTTGAGCTTGAAGAACTTGCGCTGCAGTCCCAGGGCCCGGCGCATCAGCAGTTCGAAGCTGGCCTCGGCCGCCTCGTACTGGTAGCCCTGGTTCTCCAACTCCTTGAGCTCGTTGATGATCGAGTTCATGAGCGGATCATTGGCATCGATGGTCAGGCCGTATTTCCTGGCCTTGTGGAGGACATTGGAACGGCCCGCCTGGTCCGAGATCAGGATCCGCCTGATATTCCCGACTTTTTCCGGCTCGATATGCTCGTAGGTCAGGGGATTGCGCTCCACGGCGCTGACATGGATGCCGCCCTTATGGGCAAAGGCCGACTCACCCACATAGGGCTGGTAGCGGTTGTGCGGCAGGTTGGCCAGTTCATCCACCAGGCGGGATGTTGAGTACAACTGGTCGATGTTCTTGCCGACTTCGCATTCAAGTCCCATCTTGAAGACCAGGGCCGGGATCACCGAGGTGAGGTTGCCGTTGCCGCACCGCTCGCCATAACCGTTGATGGTGCCCTGGACCTGGTCAACGCCGAGCGAGACCGCCAGCAGGGAGTTGGCCACCGCGGTCTCCGAGTCGTTGTGGGAATGGATCCCCAGCTTGACATCGCTGCCCAGCTCCTCCAGGTACTGCTGCACCCGCTCGATGATGGGCGGGATCTCGTGCGGCAGGGTGCCGCCGTTGGTGTCGCACAGGACCAGGGTCTCGGCGCCGCCGGCCACGGCCCGCCCCAGGGTCGCCAGGCAGTACTCGCGGTTGTTCTTGAAGCCGTCGAAAAAGTGCTCGGCATCATAGAGCAGGTGCCTGACCTGCGGCCGCAGATAGGCAAGAGAATCCTCGATGATCTGCAGGTTGTCCTCCAGCTCGATGCGCAGGGCGTCATGGACATGGATATCCCACGACTTGCCGAAGATGGTGATGGCGGGCGTCTTGGCCGCCAGCAGGGCCTGCAGGTTGGGGTCCTTTTCCGGCGGATTCTGAAAATGCCTGGTGGAGCCGAAGGCAGTGAGTTTCGCATGCCTGAGCTCCACGCCCTTCATCCGCTCGAAATACTCCACGGCCAGCGGGTTGGAGCCCGGCCAGCCGCCCTCGATGAAATCAATGCCCAGCCGGTCAAGCTGCCGGCTCACCCGGATCTTGTCATCCACCGACAGGTTGAAGTTCTCGGCCTGGGTGCCGTCACGCAGGGTGGTGTCGTAGAGTTCTATTGTCCTGGCCATGGTGTCACTCCTCTTCTTCCAGAGGTACATTGTCCTTGTCCAGGGCAAAGGCATCGTGCAGCGCCCGGACGGCAAGCTCGGTGTACTTTTCGGAAATAATACAGGATACCTTGATTTCCGAGGTAGACACCATCATCATATTTATGCCTTCTTTCGCCAGTATCTGGAACATTGTTGATGCAATACCTGAATGATTGCGCATGCCGACCCCGACAATGGAGACCTTGACGATGGACTCGTCACCGGTCACGGATTCGGCACCGATCTCCCCGGCCACCTTTTTCACGATCTCCATGGCCCGGGCATAGTCGTTGCGCATCACCGTGAAGGTCATGTCGGTGAGGTGGGAATCCCGGGTGTTCTGGATGATCATGTCCACAAGGATACCGGCATCGGAGATGGGGAGGAAGATCTTGGCGGCAATACCCGGCTGGTCAGGCACTTTCCTGATCGTGATACGGGCCTCGTTCCTGTTGTAGGTGATACCGGAAACCAGCATGGATTCCATAATCCTGTCCTCCTCGACAACCCAGGTTCCTTCGTTTTCAGAAAATGTTGAACGGACATGTACCGGCACGCTGTACCGCTTGGCCAGCCCCACTGACCGGATATCGAGCACCTTGGCGCCCAGGCTGGCCAGTTCCAGCATCTCGTCATAGGAGATCCGGTCGATCTTGCGCGCCTGGCTGCAGATGTTGGGGTCGGTGGTATAGACGCCGTCCACGTCGGTGAAGATCTCGCAGGCATCGGCCCCGAGCGCCGCTGCCAGGGCAACGGCCGTGGTATCCGAGCCGCCGCGTCCCAGGGTGGTGATGTCACCGTCATCATCCACGCCCTGAAATCCCGCCACGGTGACGATCCGGCCCGCATCGAGGTGTTTTCGGATCAGGGTGGTGTCGATGTCGCGGATCCTGGCCCGGGTGTGCATCTTGTCCGTCCTGATGCCCACCTGGTCGCCAAGCAGGGAGATGGCGTCCGATCCCGCCTCCTTGACCGCCATGGCAAACAGGGCAATGGTGACCTGTTCGCCCGTGGACAGGAGCATGTCCATCTCCCGCAGGTTGGGAATCTTCTGGATTTCACCCGCCATGGCGGTCAGCCTGTCAGTTTCACCGGACATGGCGGACAGCACCACCACCATCTGGTTGCCCTGGGACTGGTAGCCGATGACCCGCCTGGCCACAGCCTTGATCTTGTCCGTGGAACCGACCGAGGTTCCACCATATTTCTGCACTATCAGCGCCATAGGTTCATTCCGGGGCCAGGGAACCGGTAGCGGCCGGGCCGCTATCGCGCGGTTGCTGTCCCTGTTGCGTTGGTCTGTTGGTCTTGTCGTTGCTGCCGTCGCCTCTCCCACCCCGGGGAGGCCGCAACACAGGCTGAAACTGAAATCTCAGAATGTAAAACGTATTTTTAAATTTGCAACCTCTATCCAACCTCTGGTACAACGTGGGCCACGAAAAAAACGTAAAAATTCGTAAAAGTTCAGCAGCACGCCATCTGCACGCGCTCGCGGCTGGCCGCATAGCGCGGACTATAGCGGCCAGCCACGATCACGCACAGCTGACGCACTGCTGAACTTTTACCAAAAGTATTGCTATTTTTCAGGTAGTTGCTGATAGCGGTGAACTATTACAAATTGACCATGCCCCGACCTCCCCTGCACATCGTCCTGGTGGAGCCCGAGATTCCGCCCAACACCGGATCCATTGCCAGGCTCTGCGGCGCCACCAACACGGTGCTCGACCTGGTCCATCCCCTGGGCTTTTCCACCGACGACCGGCACCTGAAACGGGCCGGCCTGGACTACTGGCCCCACGTCATGATCCGCCACTGGCCGGGGATCGACGAGTTTCTCCAGGCCCAGGACGAACGTCGCCTCTTTTTCTTCACCACCAAGACCGACCGCGCCTACACCGAGGCCGCCTACCGCGCCGGTGACATGCTCGTGTTCGGCCGCGAAACCAGGGGCCTGCCGGAAGAAATTCTTGCACTGTACCAGGACCGCTGTTATACCATCCCGATGGCAAATCCGCACATCCGCAGCCTGAACCTGGCCATGAGCGCGGGCATTGTCCTCTATGAGGCCCTGCGCCAGATCGGTCCGGAAAGGAAGTCTGCACGACGTACAAGGTGATGGCGTCGGAAAGAGTCCAACGGGGCAGCGATTTTCCAATAGCCATTCATTCCCCGGAGACGCGACAAACCGTGAAGATCAGGAAAATACCATGGTCTCACTGCCGAGGCAGGCAACCATCCTGTCTCCAGTCACCTGCCACCTGATACCTGGCACCTGATTTTCTGATACCCTGGAGAACAACCATGCCTGAGAGAATCTACAACTTCAGTCCCGGACCGGCCACCCTCCCCTATTCCGTGCTCCAGGAGGCGGCACGGGATATTGTCAACTTCCATGACAAGGGGATCGGCCTCATCGAGCTGAGCCACCGCAGCAAAGAGTTCATGGCCGTGGCCGAGGAGACCGAGGCCCTGATCCGCGAACTCATGGCCGTGCCGGACAATTACAGTATCCTGTTTCTGCAGGGCGGTGCCTCGTCCCAGTTTTTCATGGTGCCCATGAACCTGCTGGGCAACGGCAGGAAGGCCACCTACCTCAACACCGGCACCTGGTCCAGGAAGGCGATCAGGGAGGCACGCCTGTTCGGCGACATCGACGTGGCCTATTCCAGCGAAGAAACCACCTTCAACCGGGTGCCTGCCGATGATGAATACACGGTGGCGCCTGATAGCGAGTATCTCTACTTTGTCTCCAACAATACCATCTACGGCACCCAGTTTCCGACCATGCCCGGGACCGACACCATGCTGGTCGCCGACATGTCCTCGGACATCCTTTCCCGGCCCGTGGATGTGAGCCGGTTCGGCATCATCTTTGCCGGTGCCCAGAAGAACATGGGTCCGGCCGGGGTGACCGTGGTCATCATCCGCAACGACCTGCTCGACCGGACCCCGGAGAACGTGCCCACCATGCTGAAATACAAGACCCATGCCGACAAGGGCTCCATGTTCAACACTCCGCCCTGTTTCGCCATCTACTGCGTGGGCCGGGTCATGAACTGGCTGAAGGAACAGGGCGGGGTTGAGGCCATGGAAAAGGTCAACCGCAAAAAGGCGGCCATGGTCTACGAGGCCATCGATGCCACTGATTTCTACCGCGGTCATGCGGAAAAGGATTCCCGGTCGATGATGAACATCTCCTTCAACCTGCCCACCCCGGAACTGGAGAGCAGGTTCATCAGCGAGGCCGCAGCCATCGGCCTGGACGGGCTCAAGGGCCATCGCTCCATCGGCGGCTGCCGGGCATCGATCTACAATGCCTTTCCCGTGGAGGGCGTGGAGAAGCTGGTGGATTTCATGGCCGACTTTGCCCGCGACAACGGCTGATAAAATCGAAACCTTGCATACCCTGTAATCAGTTACGATCCCGTTCCCGCCTCTGCCGGGGATGACTGCCATGCACTACGAGGGAACCGTTATCCGGCCGCCCAGCGAGGCGCACTCCATCATCCTGCAGGTGACCCTGGGCTGCTCCCATAACCGCTGTACCTTCTGCGGTGCCTACCGGGACAAGCGGTTTCGGATCAGGAGCGAGGAGGAGATCAATCGCGATATCGACTTCGCCGCCCGCTACTGCCGGCGGCAGAAGACGGTTTTTCTTGCCGACGGCGATGTGCTGGTTCTGCCCCCTGCGCGCCTGCGCGCCCTCTGCGGCCGGATCCGGGAGCGGTTGCCCTGGGTGCGGCGCATCGCCCTCTATGCCAACAGCCGCGATATTCTGCGCCTGGGGGTGGAGCAGCTTGCCGGGCTCCGACAGCTCGGCCTTGGCCGCATCTACATGGGCCTGGAGAGCGGCCACGACCCTACCCTGGCCGCCATCCGCAAGGGAGCGGATGCAGAGAGCATGGTCGAGGCGGGCCGGCGGGTGCGCAGGGCGGGGATTTTTCTCTCCGTGACCTGTCTTCTCGGTATCGCCGGCACGGAGCACTCCCTGGCCCATGCACGGGCAACCGCCGCGGTCCTCAACCGCATGCGGCCAAGCCAGGTGGCCGTGCTCACCCTGATGCTGCTGGACAACACCGAGCTCGGCCGCCTGGCCCGGCAGGGAGCCTTTGTTCTCCCCGACCGGGCCGGCCTGTTCCGGGAACTGGAGACCCTGATTCGCGGACTTGATCTGCGGGCCCAGTTTCAGGCCAACCATGCCTCCAACTATTTTTCCCTTGATGGCCGCCTGCCCAGAGACAAGGACGCCTTTCTTGCCACGGTGCGGCAGGCCCTGCGCGGGAGCCTGCTTCTGACCCCGGAAGGGCTGCGCGCCCTGTGAGCTTGCCGTAACCCCGCACGGGATGGCTCAGGTAACAGTTCGCCTCTATCGGCAACCACATGAAAAGACAGACACTTTTGGTAAAAGTTCAGCAGTGCGTCAGCTGTGCGTGATCGTGACTGGCTGTCAGGTAAGCGAGCGCAGCGAGGTAAGCGCAGATGCCGGATGGCGTGCTGCGGAACTTTTACGAACTGTTACCAACCGTTGACTTCTGACCTTCTGATATTCTGGCTTCTGATATGTCCCATGCCGCAACAGATCTGAAGAACCTGACCCGGGAACGGCTCATCGCCTTTGTCGAGTCCCTGGGCCAGCCTGCCTTTCGCGGCCGCCAGCTCCTTGCCTGGATCTACCGGCCGGGACGGGTGGAGTTTGCCGACATGACCGATCTGGCCAAAGAGTTCAGAGGGGTGCTGGCCGAACATGCCGTGATCAGCCGCCTTGACGACCCTGTCATCCAGGTCTCCCGTGACGGCACGGTCAAGTTCGGTTTCCCCCTGGCCGACGGCCATGTGATCGAGTCGGTCCTGATCCCGGAAGAGGACCGCAACACCCTCTGTGTCTCCTCCCAGGTGGGCTGCGCCATGGGCTGCCGTTTCTGTCTCACCGGCAGCATGGGATTTGCCCGCAATCTCAAGACCGCGGAGATCGTCAACCAGGTCTGCGCGGTCCGTGACTGGATGATCGACCATGGGCGTGGCAGGCTGACCAACCTGGTCTTCATGGGCATGGGCGAGCCCCTGGCCAACCTGGCCAGTCTCCTCGACGCCCTCTCCATTCTCACCGAGCAGCGTGGCCTGGACTTTGCCAGCCGCAGGATTACCGTCTCCACCTGCGGTCTGGTGCCGCAGATGCTGGAACTGGGCAGAAAGACCAGCGTCAACCTGGCTGTCTCCCTCCATGCCACCGACGACGCGACCCGCAGCCGTATCATGCCGGTCAACGACCGCTATCCCCTGGCGCAGCTCATGGCCGCCTGCCGCGAGTTCCCCCGCAAGAAGCGGCAGCGGATCATGTTCGAGTACACCCTTCTCCAGGGGATCAACGACGCGGATGAGGACGCCCGTCGTCTGGCCAGGCTGCTGGCGGATATTCCCTGCAAGATCAACCTGCTGGCGATGAACGAGACTGGTAGTGGCGAGTTCGTCAGCCCCGGTCGTGACCAGGTCCTGCGCTTCCAGGAGATCCTGCGCCGGCACGGCTACACCGTGTTTATCCGGCAGAGCCGGGGGGAGGATATCTCCGCAGCCTGCGGGCAACTGGCCAGCCGGGCGGCGGCGGAGTAAAACTTCAGCAGCACGCCATCCGGAGTCTTCGCTTACCTGTGCAGGCGTGCCTGACCGCTATAGCCTAACCTATGCGGACAGGCACGCCCGTGCAAAGATGCGGTGCCTGAGAGCGCTTACGTGTCCGGGGCTGCCGGTCTCAGCGTTCCACCGCAATCCCCCGTTCCTCGAGGGCAGTACGGTATGACCAGCGGCCCAGTTCCTGGCGGAACTTCTTTTCCAGGCCGGCAGCGGCGATCACCTGCCAGACGCAGTCCACCACGGCGGCGGCGATTTTGTTTCTGGGTGCATCGTCGGCAAACTGTACCGAGCCGTCAACGTAGTCGAAGATCCCGAGAAAGGGATCCAGGAAGGGATAGTCGTCAAGACGGTCGAGGAATGTCTGTTTGAGCCGGAGCACCGGCTCGGTCTTCTTCTTTTTGCCCATCACCCCGAGATAGATGTCGAGGAACTCCTCCAGGGCCGTGTCCAGGTTGGAAAAGAGCTGATCCCCGGTGTCGTTGGCTGCGGCTTTCTCCGCCTTTTGAACCACGCTCTTCTCGGCCAGGAAGTGGCCCACGGCAAAAGTCCCGCCATGGGCCTGGAGCCGGGCCAGCAAGCGGTTATACTCTTCGTCGGCGCCATTGAGTCCTCCCCTGCCCCAGGAATAGGACCCGCCTATCCGGCGACCGGTATGGAAAAAGAGTATCGCACTGTCGTCTTTTTCTTGTATCCGGACATCGACAAAACCTGAAAACCGTTTCTGCTTGAGGCGAAAGATCAGCTCGGGCAGAGGGATGTCGGAAGATTTCAGGGTGGCCCGGGCCCGCTTGAAGGGTGGCAGCTGGCCCCAGAAGAAGATGGCATTGGCATCAAGATGGTAGACCCTGATGTTGAAGCTTTTGCGGGCCAGGGCCTCCAGGACCGGTGTAAGCCTGTCCGAGACCCGCGCCCGTTCTCCACTGTCCTGGATGATCCCCCGCAGGATCTCCTGTTCGTCGAAGTAGACCAGGATCTCCTGGCCCGATGACCTGCCGTAGATGCAGCCCGAACCGATCTCGCCCTGCAGATGCTCGACAAACCTGGCTATGTCCAGGTAGTAGCTGTTCAATCCCTGCATGTAGGGTTCTTCTCTGGGAACTAACATGGTCTTCCGGTTCACCTGGTGCCGTATTTCCGCATTATGTCGTAATCACTGTCTTCTGCTTCCTTGAAGCCGGTCAGCCCCATGGCCCTGAGCACTGTGCTGCTGCTGTCGAGCTGCAGCAGTGCCGCCTTGATGCGTTTCTTCAGGCCGGCCGGCAGGTTCCGGTCCACGGAGAATGCCCAGTTGGGCAGCCAGGCCGCCTCATACACCACACCCACCGAGCCGGGCACGATGTACCTGTCCGCCTTGTGCAGGGCCGATTCCCTGATGAACCCTGCATCCACGTCGCCGATGGCCACAGAGATGATGACATTCTCCTGGCGGTTGTCAGCGGCGACACTGAGTTCACAGTCACGGTCCACGTCCAGGCCGGCCCGGGCCAGGGCGATCTTCTGTGACAGATAGCCGCCGGCCGAGGTTTTTCCCACGATCATGATCTTCTTGTGCTTCAGGTCGGCCGGCGCGGAGATCCCCGAATCCGGACGGGCGATGACGATACCGCGGAACCGGTCGCCGCCCTTGCCCTTGACCGCTGTCACCAGGACCTCATGCACCCGGGAGACGTTGACATAGACCAGGGGATTTTGATAGCCGATCCTGATGTCCTGGTTCAGGAGCTGCGCCTCGTACCGGGCAAAATTGTCGGTGAGTACCGGCACGATCCGCTGGCCGGTTTTCTCGCTCAGGTATGCTGCCAGTGGCGTGATCATGGCGGTGAGCTTTTCCGGAAAGTAGCGGGGCAGCATGGAAAGACGGTATTCTTCGCTGTGGCCGGGAGTGGCCGCAAGGGTAACCAGCAGGATAATGAGGAGAATGGTCTGTTTCATGAGGCGGCGTCAGTTGCTGGTGGAGACAGGGGCCTGTATGGCACCGGGAACGGGGAGACCGGCGGCACGGCGGATGCTGTTGTACTCGGCATCGTCGGCGCGGCGGAATTTTTTGATCTTCAGCGCCTGGAGGACCGGGCTGCCCGGAGGCAGTTCCAGCAGGGCGCGGGTGATCTTCTCCCGGTCCCCGGCCGGCATGGATCTGCGCACCGACAGGGCCCAGTTGGGCAGCCAGGCGGTCTCGGCCAGGACCCGGATAGCCGTGGCCGGCACATAGGCATCCACCTTGTGCAGGGCCGATTCCCGTATGAAACCGGCATCCGCGTCACCGGTGTAGACGGCGAGGATGACGTTCTCCTGCTTGTTGTCCGGCGCCTCCTCCACCCGGCATTCTTTGCGGACCGCCAGGCCATGTTCCTGGAGGGTCAGTTTCTGCGACAGGTAGCCGCCGGCGCTGGTAAAGCCGACAATGGAGATGGTCTTGCCGCGCAGGTCATCCAGAGTCCTGAGGGGACTGTCGGCCCGGACGATGATGATGCCGCGGAACCGGTCGTTGTCCTTGCCCTTTTCCGCCATGGCGATCACCTGGTGTTCCGCAGATGCCAGGACATAGATGTAGGGATTCTCGTAGCCGATGTCGATGCCCGAGGCGAGCTGCTTGCTGTACCGGGCAAAGGTGGGCACAAGCAACGGCCTGATGGTCAGGCCGGTGGCGGTCTGCAGGTAGTCGGCAAGCGGTGCGATGCGGCGGTGGATCTCCTCGATGGAGTACCGGGGCAGCATGGAGAGGGTGTAACCCGCCGCCATGGCCTGGGAGGCGGCGGCGAGCAGGCAGAGCAGGATGCAGAGAATAGGCCGTGGTCTGAATCGGGTCATGGCTGCTGCTTCTCCTTGTGGTGATCAGTTACGAAACAGGGACGGCTGGCGGCCTGCTGCGTAGCTGCAACGACCGTTGCCGTACAGGTGGCCTAGCGTGAGCGGCGCATCCGTTCCAGGGCTGCCCTGATGGAGTACTGCATCCGTTCAAAGGCGTGGGCCAGTTCGCGGACCTCTCGCGGACCGCGCGGTTCCACGCTCAGGTCAAGCTCGCCAAGGGATATCCGGTTCACCACCTCGGTCAGTTCCTGCAGCGGCCTGGAGATGGAACGGGCGATGAGGAAAAAGGTGAGGATGCCGCTGAACAGGACCAGGCCGAGCAGGGAAAAGGTGGTGGGTGAAAGCAGAACCTCCCTGATGGCCCTGTCCACATCGGAGAGATAGATCCCCACATGGACCTCGCCGCCCACATCGGCGAGGGCGATGGCCTTGTCGTGCAGCTTCTGGCCACCCAGGACAAAGACCTGGTCCCCTGCGCCGACACCGGCTGCCAGGTGATTCCCGCGAACGATCTCCTGCGGGAACCCCTTCTCTTTCACCTGCCGGGCGAAATCAGGAGAAAACCGGGAGAGATCGCTGAAGAAACCGGCCACCACTATCCCCCGCTTGTTGACCACCGCGGCATAGGCCACACCCGGCAGCCGGCTGGTGCGCTCCGCCTCCTTGTTGACCAGCAGGTAGTTGCGGACCAGCAATGGCTGCTTGACCGAGCCGCTGAACGAGATGGCGATATCCGTGGTCCGCAGGTCGACCTGCCGGTTCATCAGTTCAGGGATGTACTGCAGGTAGAGATAGGCCATAACCCCGGTTATGGTGAGAAAGCCGATGGCCAGGGCCACGAGCAGATAGGTGCCGATGGGTACCCCCCTGCCCTTTGCCCCGGCCCTGGCCGAAGCGCGTTTCCTGCCCTCATCTGCAGCGCTCCCGGAGCGGCTGCTCTCCCCTGGCGCGGTTGCATCTGCCGCGACAAGCTCTTCCGCGGTCCGATCTTCAGCAGCCGCTTCGGTGTCGGGATCGGGATGCGGTTTTTCGACAACAATGATGTGGCCGCATTCGAGACAGGAGAAACGGGCCCTGTCACCCTTGATCCGGTTCTCGTCGATGTTGTATTTCTTTGCGCATTCCTCGCAGATAACCAGCATAAAGCTCCTCCTTGTCCCGCAATATGGTTATCCTGCCTGCGGATCGACAGTGACTCATCGGAAAAAGGCTCTCTGCCCGGGGAACGGGGAAGATCGCCTTCTGTCTGGACTACATTGTGGTTCCTGGGCCGGGGTGTTCCGGACATGCCGCAAGACACCGGTGGCGCCGGAAAGGCTGAAGCTGCCCCGCTGTCAGGCGGTTACACCGCCATGGCCACGCTGTTCCCTCTCACGCCGCCACCTCTTCTTTTGTTATATGGTCTGCGGGAATACAGGTCAAATGGTTTCAGGAAAAACAGCAGGGCTGTGTCTGCGCCGCCTGGGAGGAGGGGCCGGAGGAAACCACTGCATGCAGGGGAGGGTGAAGAGCTATCAGGGGAGGCCCTGTCCACCGGTCCGGTGCGGAAACACCGGAACGGGGGACAGGAAGGTGATGATCAGGAGTGGAGCTTCTGCAGCAGCCAGGCCATGTTGCGGCCAAGATCGCGCATGGTGGCAATTCCCTCGCTGTCCTCGGCCACCTCGCCCTTGTCCCGGCCGACGCCGATGTTCCAGTAGGAGGAGCCGACGATGATCATCTGGCCGATGGTGAAGAAGTGATTGATGGAGTCAAAGACGTGAATGGCGCCGCCGCGCCTGCGGGCGACCACCGCCGCCCCCACCTTGCGCCGGAACATGTCGCCGTTGGCGCGCGAGGTCATGCCGGCCCGGTCGATGAGGGCCTTGAGCTCACTGCTGAGATCGGCAAAGTAGGTGGGCGAGGCCAGGATGATGCCGTCGGCCTGCTCCATCTTTTCGATGCAGTCGTTGATGCAGTCGATATCCACTGCACAGCGCCGGTCCTTGTTCTTGAAGCACTTGTAGCAGGCAATGCAGCCGTGAGGATGCTCGTCCGCGAGCTGCACCAGTTCGGTGGCGACACCCTCTTTTTCCAGCTCTTCGAACACATAGCCGACCAGCATGGCGGTATTGCCGTCCCTGCGTGCACTGCCGTTGAATGCGACCACCTTCATCTCACACCTCCTTGTCGTAACAGTCCGTCCTTATCGGCAATTATTTCGAATCGCAGGTACTTTTACTCCTCGTCTTCGTTCATCACCGAGCGGGGGAGTTCCGCCAGGTTGACCTTGCCCGCCTCCTCGATGCCCCGCCTGAGGGCATCCCGGTTCATCTCCTCGGTCCCCTTGGGCACCCTGGCCAGCAGCGCCTTTTCCAGGTTGTCCAGATCGACCTGCCCGGAGAGCAGGCCAATGGCACCCAGGGCCACCATGTTGGCCACCAGGACCTTGCCGATTTCGTCCCGGGCGATGCCGGTAAAGGGGATGGCGATGACCCGTGAGGTGGGAAACTGCTCCACCAGGGTGGAATCCACCACCAGGATGCCGTTCTGCTTCAGGTCATAGAAGTAGGCGTCACAGGCGGCCTGGTTCATGGCCAGCAGCAGGTCGAGTTCCAGGGCCTTGGGATAGTCGATGGGACGATCGCTGATCACCACCTCGGCCTTGGATTTGCCGCCCCTGGCCTCGGGGCCGTAGCTCTGGGTCTGGCAGACATACCTGCCGTCATAGACCCCCACGGCCTCGGCAAAGACCACTGCCGCGGTGATGAGCCCCTGGCCGCCGGAACCGGAGAACCGGATCTCGTAGCGATCGCCGCTGTCCTGCTGTTTCATACCTTCCCTCCCCTGCTTGCCCTGGCCCGCTGGCGGACCTTCTTGTATTCTTCCGTGGAGATGGGCAGTTCCCGGTCCTTGAGCACGCCGATTGTGATCTTGCCCTCGAGCTCTTCGGCCGACATCCTTTTTGCCCTGCTCACGGTCACCGCCTGTTCCTTGAAGCGGCGGATCATCTCCACGGCACCGCCCAGCTTGTTGCGGCGGCCATACTGGACATGGCAGTTGGAGATCACCTCCACCACGGCGAACCCCCGTTTCCGCATGGCCTGCTCGATGAGCCGGTCCATGAGCTCCGCATGATAGACCGTGGCCCGGGCCACAAAGGAGGCACCGGCAGTGACCGCCAGTTCGGCAATGGAGAAGTCGTGTTCGATATGGCCGTAGACCGAGGTGGTGGAGCGGGCTCCAAAGGGGGTGGTGGGCGAGTACTGGCCACCGGTCATGCCGTAGATGGAGTTGTTGATGATGATGGCGGTCAGGTTCAGGTTGCGGCGCGCGGCATGGATGAAGTGGTTGCCGCCGATGGCGGTGGCATCGCCGTCTCCCATGATGGCCACCACGTTGAGCGATGGCCTGGCCAGCTTGACGCCGGTGGCAAAGGTCAGGGCCCGGCCATGGGTGGTATGCAGGGTGTTGAAATCGAGATAGGTGGGCATCCGGCCGGAACAGCCGATACCCGAGGCAAGGACGATATCGTCCTTGCTGACATCGAGGCGGTAGATGGCGCGCAGCAGCGCTGCCATGACAATGCCGTTGCCGCAACCGGGGCACCAGACGTGGGGAAATTTCTTGTTGTGGCGCAGGAAGCTGTGGCGCAGGGTCTGAGCAGGTATAACCATGGTCCTATCCGGATGTAGTCGGGTTGCAGGGACTTAGAGCTTGAGCAGGTCCCGGGTTATCTCCATGGGGGTGATGAACTGGCCGTCCACCCTGTTGTGCTTGACGATCCGGCAGTCGCACTGGTTCACCCGCTGGACCTCGCGGCTGATCTGGCCCATGTTCATCTCCGGCACCAGCACGGCCCGGCACTGCTTGAGCAGCGGTGTCACCGTGGAACGGGGAAAGGGGAACAGGGTGATCAGTTGCAGCAGGCCAGCCTTGAGCCCCTTGCTGCGGGCGTCCTCCACGGCGCGCAGGGCTGAGCGCGCCACCGAACCGTAGGCGATCACCAGGACCTCCGCATCCCGGGTGTGGAAGCCGCGGGTCATCTGGATGTCGGGAAAACCACGACTGATCTTTCTCGCCATCCGTTCGTGGAAGCTTTCGATCTCCTTGCGGTTCTGGGTCGGATAGCCGTGTTCGTCGTGGATCAGGCCGGTGACATGGTGCCGGTAGCCGTCGCCGAAGGCGGCCATGGGCGGCACGCCGCGGTTGTCCCCTTCGTAGGGCTTGTACCAGTCCGGCGGCATGCTGGGCCGGATGCGGTCCACCACCTTGATTTCGTTCTGGGGCGGCAGTTGCACGGCCTCCCTGGTGTGGGCCACCACCTCGTCGGAGAGGAGAATCACCGGTACCCGGTATTTCTCGGCGATATTGAAGGCCTTGACGGTGATGGAAAAGGAGTCCAGGACCGAGGAGACCGCCAGCACCACCACGGGATGATCTCCGTGGGTTCCCCAGCGCGCCATCTGCACGTCGCCCTGGGCCGGACTGGTGGGCAGGCCGGTGGAGGGGCCGCCCCGCATCACGTTGACGATGACGCAGGGCACCTCGGCCACGCAGGCAAAGCCCAGGTTTTCCTGCATCAGGGAGAATCCCGGACCCGATGTGGCGGTCATGGCCTTGACCCCGGCCAGGGAGGCGCCGATCACGGCGCCGATGCTGGCGATCTCGTCCTCCATCTGGATGAAGGTGCCGTCCACTGCCGGCAGCAGCACCGACAGGTGCTCGGCGATCTCGGAGGCCGGTGTGATGGGATAGCCGGCAAAGAACCGGCAGCCGGCGGCCAGGGCGCCGTGCACCACGGCCTCGTTGCCCTGAAGGAGCTGTCGCGCTGTGGTTTGCGCTGATTCAGGCATCGTTCTTCCTCCTGCCGGGGGTTCGTTCCGAGACCGTGATCGCGAAATCCGGGCAGTGGAGCTCGCAGAACCGGCAGCCCACACACCGGTCCGGGTCGGTTATTTCGGGTTTGCCGTTTTTGTCGGCAAGAATGATCTCCTGGGGGCAGAAGGCCATGCAGATACCGCAGGCCTTGCACCAGTCATGGTAGAAGGAGACATCGTAGTGACGTTTCTTTCCGCCGCTGTCGGTGGTTTTTTTCTTTTTCTCGGATGTGGTGGTCATGGAGGTCTCCCGGCCATTATGGTTGCCGGCAAGGGTCCGGTGTCCGCATCGCCTCTCCGGCGGCCCGGCCATACCGGGAGCCGGATCAGTCGCTTCACTCTTGTCCGGACCCGGAGCCGACACCGGGACCGGTCATGTTGATCCTCATGGTTCTGGGCATACCGGTTCACGGCAAAAAAAGCAAGAAAATCTCCGGCCCGGTTCATTCAAAAAAACTTGCCCTCCCTGTCAGGAATATTTTCTTGTCAATGGGCCGGGAGTTGAATATAAACCTCAGGAGAATCGCCGGTCATGGTCGCTCCTGGCCTGACGACCGGCCAGCGTCGCCGATGGCGTCTGCACGGCCCTGCAGTATCCCTGGCAACCAGCCGTGGTTCAGGCCTTTCCCGGGCCACGGGACGGCAACGCCGTGATGCGTGTTGCCATACCCGCTGCAGGAAACGTGCGCCGGTGTCGGCGGCCCCAGGTTGCACCGGGTGACGACGGGTTGTGGGGTATGCCCGTTATTCCGCTCAATTTCTTCAACTAGGGAGGTATGAATGAAAAGAGGACTGTTGTATTCCATCGCCATGCTTGCGGCACTGCTGATGACCTTTGCCACTGCCCAGGCGAAGACCCGGTTCGTGACCATCGGAACCGGTGGTATCACCGGGGTCTACTACCCGACCGGCGGCGCCATCGCCAAGATGGTCAACAAGAAGAAAAAAGAGTATGGCATCCGGGCGACCGTCGAGTCCACCGGCGGTTCGGTCTTCAATGTCAATGCGGTCATGAATGGGGACCTGGAGTTCGGCATCGTCCAGTCCGACCGCCAGTACCAGGCCTGGCACGGCCTGGCGGAATGGAAAGACAAGGGGCCGCAGAAGGATCTGCGCTCGGTCTTCTCCATCCACCCCGAGTCTGTCACCCTGGTGGCCGCGGTCGATTCCGGCATCAGGACCATCAAGGACCTGAAGGGCAAGAAGGTCAATATCGGCAACCCCGGTTCCGGCCAGCGCCAGAACGCCATCGATGCCCTGACTGCTGTCGGCATCGACTACAAGAAGGACCTGCAGGCCGAAAACGTCAAGGCCTCCGAGGCCCCCGGCCTGCTGCAGGACGGCCGCATTGACGCCTTCTTCTACACCGTCGGTCATCCCTCCGGTGCCATCAAGGAGGCCACCTCCGGTGCCCGCAAGGTCCTGTTTGTCTCCATCTCCGGCCCGGAGGTCGACAAGATGCTGGCCAAGTTCCCCTACTATGCCAAGTCAGTGATCCCGGTGGAGATGTACCCCGGCGCCCAGAACGACAAGGACGTCCCCACCTTTGGTGTCAAGGCCACGCTGGTCACCTCGGCCAAGGTTCCTGATGAGGTCGTCTACGCCATCACCAAGGAGGTGTTCGATAACTTCGACGACTTCAAGAAACTGCATCCGGCCTACTCCACCCTGACCAGGGAGTCCATGCTGGAGGGTCTCACCGCTCCCATTCATCCCGGTGCCATGAAGTACTACAAGGAAGCCGGCCTGATGAAGTAATAATCCCGCTCATTACCGGGGCGGCGGTCGCCGGACTGCCGCCCTCCAGGTGCCAGGTGCCAGGTGTCAGGGGACAGGTACCAGGTACCAGGTGCCAGGTGCCAGGTGTCAGGTTGCAGGTGCCAGGTGTCAGGTTGCAGATGGCGGGTGGCAGGTCGGTACCGGTCTGCACTGGCCGTCTGGATCGCCGGGACCATACAGGCCTATCTTCACCTGTCCACTGCAGGCGGCACGAAGAGCCCTGCCCCCTCCTGTCCCCTGCCCCCTGCCCCCTGGCACCTGGTACCTGTCCCCTGACACCTGACACCTGTCCCCCTGACCCCTGGTATTCGGAGCGTATCGTATGAGCAAACTTCGAGTTGACACGGTTGACGATGACGGCATGGAGCTGGCCAGGAGACTGGCCGAGGAAGAGGAAGGGATCGGCAGGAAGCCGGAGGGCTGGCAGCGCTACCTGATTCCCGCCATCGCCGTTGCCTGGAGTCTTTTTCAGCTCTCGCTGCCCAAGCTTCTTCTCCTGGATACCACCTTTATCCGTGCCATCCACCTGGCCTTTGCCATGACCCTGGTCTTCCTCAACTACCCGTTGTGGAAGAAGCCCCACTTCGGCATCAGATACCTGGCCGAGCACAGGAAGATCCCGCTCCTCGACATGCTCATCGCCGGACTGGCCGCCTATGCCGCCCTGTATCTGATCATCAATTACGATGCCATCACGGTACGTTACGGCTCACCCAGCACCGCCGACACCGTGGTCGGCCTGATCCTGGTCGGCCTCCTGCTCGAGGCGGCCCGCCGGACCATCGGTCCGGCCCTGCCGGTCATTGCCGGCGGCTTCATCCTCTATTCCTTTCTCGGTCCCTACATGCCCGATATCATCGCCTTCAAGGGGACCTCGATGAACCGGTTCGTCGGCCAGATGACCATGTCCACCGAGGGGATCTACGGTATCCCCCTGGATGTCTCGGCCACCATTGTCTTTCTCTTTGTTCTCTTCGGCGCCATGCTCGACAAGGCCGGGGCCGGTCATTATTTCATCCAGCTTGCCCTGGCCCTGCTCGGCCGCTACAAGGGCGGACCGGCCAAGGCGGCCATTGTCGGCTCCGGTCTCACCGGCCTGGTCTCGGGATCGAGCATCGCCAACATTGTCACCACCGGCACCTTCACCATTCCGATGATGAAGAAGGTGGGCTATCCGGCCACCAAGGCCGCTGCCACCGAGGTGGCCGCCTCCACCGACGGCCAGCTGGCGCCGCCGATCATGGGTGCTGCCGCCTTTATCATCGCCGAGTATGTCAATGTTCCCTACATCGAGGTGGTCAAGGCCGCGGCCATACCGGCCTTTGCCTCCTATGCGGCCCTGTTTTTCATCTCCCACATCGAGGCGTCCAAGCTCGGTATCAGGGGGTTGCCCAAGAGCGAGCTGCCGCCTTTTTTCAAGACCCTGCTCAGTGGTCTCCACTACCTGATTCCCCTGTCCATGCTGCTCTACGAGCTGATCGTGGTCCGGCATTCGCCGGAACTGGCCGCCTTCAATGCCATCCTGGTCATGTTCGTCATCATGCTCCTCCAGGAGCCGGTCATCGCCTACCGGGAGAAAAAGCCGCTGTGGCCCGCTTTCCTGAAGTCCTGCCGCAATATCCTGGAATCCCTGGTGTCAGGAGCGCGGAACATGGTGGCCGTTGCCCTAGCCACGGCCGCGGCCGGCATTATTGTCGGCGTGGTCGCCTTGGGTCTCGGTAACCTGATCTCGGAGATCATCGATGTCCTTTCCATGGGCAATGTCTTCCTGATGCTGGTCATCACCGCCCTGGCCAGCCTGATCATCGGCATGGGGCTGCCCACCACGGCCACCTACATCGTCATGGCCTCGCTGACCGCACCGGCCAT
>Ga0256840_1000653_pt1 | contig 34793 bp, 47 predicted proteins | sample 355202metaG_FD_185969 | JGI IMG/M metagenome (GOLD analysis project Ga0256840, IMG submission 185969) | Hydrothermal vent microbial communities from Mid Atlantic Ridge, Atlantic Ocean - 355-202 | ecosystem: Environmental > Aquatic > Marine > Hydrothermal vents | place: Atlantic Ocean: Mid...
GATGGTAGTGTGGGAGGTCCCATGTGAGAGTAGGTCATTGCCAAGCTTATATTCTGAAAAGCCCGTTGTAGCATTGCTATCGCGGGCTTTTTTTTGGCCTGATTTTTGTATTTGGCTAATTTAAAACTCTATTTTTCTGATTTTAATGCCTGAATATAATAGTGAGATTTCGTTTTCTTGGGATTACCTATGGTTGTTGATATTAAGTTCAGGGTTTCCAATTATCGATTATTTGTGGCTTTCTAGTTGTTGAGTACGGCACGTTGAAAATATCGTGCGTGGTGTACTCGCTAAGGTCTTGTGCATAGTTAAAATTATCGTTGGTTACTTGGTTGATAATAATTGAGTGGAGTGCTAGTCCTGAATTTTGAATCGCTTCGATGGAGAGTAGGGTTTGATTGATGCAACCGATACGATTGGCGACCACTAAAACAGTGGGAAGGTTGAGTTGAATGGCAAGGTCTTTATTTAGACCGTCTAATGCTATGGGAGAGTAAAACCCACCTGCGCCTTCAATTATCGTAAAGGAGTTGTTGTTATTCTGACAGGCCGTTATTAAATCTTGAATGGTGATTTTTATATTGGCTTCTTGAATGGCGCGCTGGGGAGAGATAGCCGGTTCAAACTGATAAGGGCAGATTACCTCGAGTGCTTCTGAGGACAGGCAAGCTTGCTGTAGGTACAGTGCATCTTCTGATAGCAGTGAACCATCTGGTTGGCGAATACAGCCTGAAGCAATGGGTTTTCGTGGGGTGACTACTTGACCTTGTTTGATGAGAGTGTTGGCAATGCAACAGGCAACGTGGGTTTTGCCCACGTCGGTATCGGTGCCTGTAATAAAGACGCCTCGCTTTAAGGAGCGTTCGTGGGGTTTTGTTGAGTGCATGAGGGTTTGTTTATAGATTCTCGGTTAAGCGTGCTTGTGCTTCTTGGTATTTATCAAAAGTTTTATTGACGACTTCTTGAGGAAGTTCAGGAGCTGTTTCTGGTGTTTTATCCCATTCTAAGCTTTCAAGATAGTCACGAATGTATTGTTTATCAAAACTAGGAGGGTTTTTTCCGACGCGATAGCTTGATGATGGCCAGAAACGAGAGCTATCAGGTGTTAAGGCTTCATCGATTAGGTAGATCGTTCCGTTATCATCTTCTCCAAACTCAAATTTAGTGTCAGCAATGATAATGCCGCGCTGTAATGCAAATTCAGCGGCATGTTGATAGAGTGCTAAGCTGATTTCACGTACCTTTTCAGAGCGCTCTTTTCCCATGACTTCCACCAGTTGCTCAAAGCGAATGTTTTCATCGTGATCACCTTGTGCGGCTTTTGTTGAGGGGGTAAAAAGAGGTTGAGGGAGTTGTTCGGCAAGTTGAAGGTCTTTTGGCAGGGAAATACCGCAAACACTTTGTGTTTTTTGGTACTCCTTCCAACCAGAACCAACGAGGTAACCGCGTACAATCGCTTCGACCGGTAGAGGTTTTAGTTTTCGAACAATCATGCCACGTCCATCCAGCTCTTGAAGCTCTTCTGGCGTTAGGTAATCTGATAAGCACATGTCTGGTGCTAACTGGTTCGGGACAATGTCCTCCATTTTATGCATCCAAAACTGAGGCATTTCAGTAAGAATACGACCTTTTCCTGGGATTGGTGTCGGTAGAATGGCGTCAAATGCAGAGATTCGATCGGTGGTGACAATTAACAGGTGCTGATCATCAATGTTGTAAATATCCCGTACCTTTCCTTTGTTAATTAAAGGAAGGCTGGTTAGGTGTGACTCATAAAGAGGCTGCATAAAAAATCCTAGTTATTGGGTGTCTGTAAATTTTCGTCTTTGTTTGTATGGGTACTTTAGGCTACCGTAGCGTAGTATAAGAGTGGATATAGCGATTAAAATAATCGTAATGGCAATGGCAATAATTTCCCACTCATTAAGTTCTTTCATGTCTAAAATAAGGTAACGTGCTAAAGCAATAATCGCAATATAGAGTGGCAGTCGAATGGGGAGTTTTCCCGATTCAAGATAAATAGCCACCATCGCGAGTACTTCAAGATAGAGGAAGAGCAAGAGTAGGTCGCCGAGTGTAACGGTTCCATTTTCAAACATCTCGATGATGGCATGTGCACCAGCAATGGTGGTGGCAATTGCAATAACGATGAGTCCGATGAACTCAACCAGATGAATACTTTTTTGAAGGATTTTTTCTGCTGGCGTGTTGAATTTTAAATTTGGAACGGCAGGTTCTTTATTATTCTCTTCTGTATTCATGAGGGTTTTCGCCTATACCTAAAGTAGAAAGGTTAAAGTATATTTTTTTGAGATAAAAATCCACTGTTTCATGAGATAAATTTGGCGATAGAGCAAAAAAACAAGTCGTTAGTTGGAGGTAGTTTTTTAAAAAAGGAAAGTCTCCTTATTTTTGCTCATTTTATAGGATGCTGGTAAAATACATGGATTATTTTATTGTTTATTAAACTTAAGGTGTTTCAACATGGCTAAACAAGAAAACTGGATTGCTCCTTCGATACTATCGGCGGATTTTTCTCAATTAGGTAAGGATGTTAAAGATGTCATTGCATCAGGGGCTGATGTTGTTCACTTTGATGTGATGGATAATCACTATGTGCCGAACTTAACCATTGGACCTTTGGTTTGTGAATCGTTAAAAAACTTTATGGTGAGAGAAGGGGTTAATGCTCCGATTGATGTTCACTTAATGGTTAAACCTGTTGATCGTATTATTGGTGATTTTGCTTCTGCTGGCGCTGATATTATTACTTTCCACCCAGAAGCCTCTGAACATATTGATGGCTCTTTGGGTTTGATTAAAAATGCGGGCTTAAAAGCGGGATTGGTTTTTAACCCAGCGACGTCATTGAGTTATCTTGAGCATGTGATGGATAAAATTGATATGATTCTGATTATGTCGGTTAATCCTGGTTTTGGTGGTCAAGCCTTTATTGATCAGTCATTAGAGAAGTTACGTCAAGCACGTCAGTTAATTGATGCATCTGGTCGTGATATTCGTTTAGAGATTGATGGTGGTGTTAAGGCTGAAAATATTGCAGAAGTGGCCGCAGCGGGTTGTGATACGTTTGTTTCTGGTTCAGGTATTTTTGGAAAAGAGAGTGCTTCAGATGCGAATCGTTATGACACGATTGTTAAGCAGATGCGAGATGCGCTTGCGAGTGCGTAAGAATTTCGTTTAAAAGTATGATTTAAAACAAAACGCCAGTGTCTTATCTTTTTAAGGCGCTGGCGTTTTTATTAGTTTGAGAGACTCTTGCACGAAAGGATGCACGGATAAAAAAGGCTGAAATACGCCTGATTTTCGTTGAAAACCTTGCGAATACCTAGGTATTCCCTACAATTTCCGCCTCAATCAGTCAAATTTCATCTCTTTTTTCTCTTGCGCCCCTCTCGTGCAAAGGTCTCTTTGAGTGTGAATAAAAAATATGCAAAAAATAAAACCCGATTTTGTTCTGATTGATCTAGATGGCACTTTAATCGACAGCGTGCCTGACTTGGCCTATTGTGTTGATGAGATGATGGTACAACTTGGATTGCCTAAACGAGGCCAAGAGGCTGTGCGTAATTGGGTGGGCAATGGTGTTCAGCGTTTAACAGAGCGGGCATTAGTCAACTCGGTGGATGGTATGCCAAGTCAAGCCTTAATGGACAAGGCGTATCCGATATTTTTAGCGCTATACCAGCAGAATAATGCACAACGCTCTCAGGTATATGACGGTGTGGTTGAGGGGCTTTCGTGGTTAAAAAATAATGGTTACCGTCTAGGATGTGTCACCAATAAAGCAGAAACCTTTACTCTCCCGCTATTAAAAAATAAAGAGTTGTTTGAATGCTTTGAGGTTGTGGTAAGTGGCGATACGTGTTCAGAAAAAAAGCCACACCCAATGCCATTGTTGCACGCGGCAAAACTTATGAAGGTTGCACCAGAGAATGCATTGATGATTGGCGACTCTCGCTCAGACGTGAAAGCAGCGCGTGCTGCAGGTTTTCCTGTTTTTTGCCTAACCTATGGCTATAATCATGGAGAAGATATTCGTGATTATCAACCTGATGTAGTGATGGACTCTTTTATGGAATTGCCCAATTATCTAAAAGCGATATCGTAAAATTAATATGAAGTTTTTTAAAGCACTGTTGTTAGAAGTTTTTAGGCCTTTTCTCTGTTTAGGTTCGGGGATTTATCGAGCCATTTTATTTAAGAGACTAGAAAAACAGTCATCCACTAAGGCAGATGTAAAATGAGTCATTTAAATTTTGCTGAGTTAGCAAAGCAGGGCTTTAACCGTGTTCCAATGATGCGAACGGTTTTGTCAGATTATGATACGCCATTAAGTGTTTATCATAAATTAGCGAAAGGTCCATATTCGTATCTCTTTGAATCGGTTCAGGGGGGAGAAAAATGGGGTCGATACTCTATTATTGGCTTGCCCTGTCAAACGCGTTTATTAATTAATGGACACCATATCAAAGAGGTGACCGATGGTGTTGTAATTCAGCATCAGGTTGCTGAAGACCCTTTGGCATGGATTGAAGCGTATCAACAAAAATTTAAAGTGTTTCAGCCAGAAGGGATGCCGGTTTTTAGTGGTGGATTGGTTGGCTACTTTGGCTATGATACGATTCGTTATGTCGAAGAGCGCCTGAAAGAGAGTATGCCTGAGAAAGATGATATCGGTGCACCGGATATTGAACTGTTAGTGTCCGAAGAGCTTGTCGTCTTTGATAATTTAAGCGGTCAAGTGCATGTCATTGTTCATGCGGATTTAACCAATCCTGATGGAGAGACGGTTGCGTTGGCTCGTTTGGATGAGCTCTCTTTAAAGTTAAATCAGCCAATGTCGATGCCTGTTGATCAGCCGAGTCACCAAGCGATTGTTGAAACAGATTTTCAATCCAGTTTTGGTGAGGAAGCATTTAAAAAAGCGGTGTCAAAAATTCAGGACTATATCTTGGCAGGAGATGCCATGCAGGTGGTCATCTCGCAGCAAATGTCGGTGCCTTTTAAAGAGAATCCTATTGATTTATATCGCGCTTTACGCTATTTAAACCCATCGCCCTATATGTTTTTTTTGGATATGGGGGGGGTAAAAATTGTGGGCTCTTCGCCAGAAATATTGGTGCGCTTAGAAGCACAGCAAGTGACGGTTCGTCCCATTGCTGGAACGCGTCGTCGTGGTACAACGCATAAGCAAGATCTGGCGTTGGAGCAAGCCTTATTGAACGACCCTAAAGAGTTAGCCGAGCATTTAATGCTCATTGATTTAGGGCGTAATGATGTGGGGCGTATTGCCCAAGTGGGCAGTGTTGACTTGACTGAAAAAATGGTGGTAGAGCGCTACTCACATGTGATGCACATCGTATCGAATGTCAATGGACAGATTCAGCCAGGGATGAGTGCCATGGATGTGTTGCGCGCTACTTTTCCTGCGGGTACTGTTTCGGGTGCCCCCAAGATTAGAGCGATGGAAATTATTGATGAATTAGAGCCGGTAAAGCGTGGGATTTATGCAGGAGCCGTTGGGTATTTGGGTTGGCATGGCAATATGGACACCGCGATTGCGATTCGTACCGCGGTGATTAAAGATGAAACATTATTTGTACAAGCGGGTGCTGGCATTGTTGCGGATTCTGTGCCTCAATTGGAGTGGGATGAAACGATGAGTAAAGGCCGAGCTATTTTTAGCGCTGCACAATTTGTAACAAAGGGATTAAAAACTGATAATCCGATTTTAGACTTATCGAATCAATAAGGGGAGGAGAAGAATGCTATTAATGATTGATAACTATGACTCCTTTACCTATAACCTTGTTCAATATTTTGGCGAACTGGGTCAGCAAGTTGAAGTGTATCGTAATGATCAGATTTCAATTGAAGAGATTGAAGCGCTTAATCCTAGCTACTTGGTTATCTCGCCTGGACCTTGTACCCCAAATGAAGCAGGCATATCCGTGGCGGCAATTCGTCATTTTGCAGGAAAAATTCCAATTATGGGTGTTTGCTTGGGGCACCAAAGTATCGGTCAAGCCTTTGGCGGTAACGTTATACGTGCCAAGCAAGTGATGCATGGTAAAACGTCTGCGGTGTATCATCATGATATCGGCATGTTTTCTGGTTTGCCAAACCCTGTGCAAACGACTCGCTATCACTCTTTGGTGGTTGAGCAAGAGACGTTACCGTCATGTTTAGAGGTAACGGCTTGGGTACAAAATGCTGAGGGATGTTGTGATGAAATTATGGGAATCCGGCATAAAACCTTGCCCATTGAAGGGGTTCAGTTTCATCCAGAATCCATTTTGACGGAACAAGGGCACAATATGTTAAAGAACTTTTTAGAGCAGCATGCAAAGGTTTCTTAGAAACTTAAAGGTAGGAAGAGGTATGGAACTTAAGCAAGCATTGGAACAGCTGTTGGATCGTCATGAGCTGCACGAAGAGCAGATGGAGTCAGTTATGCAGCAGTTAATGTCAGGCCATGCAACGCAAGCACAAATTGGCGCAATTTTAACGGCCTTACGAATGAAGGGTGAGACCTTGGCCGAGGTCACTTCCGCTGTTCGAGTGATGCGCGCTTTGGCAACCCCTGTTACGTTGAGTGATAAAAGCAAGTTGGTTGATACCTGTGGTACGGGCGGTGATGGTGCAAATACCTTTAATATCTCTACGGCCTGTGCATTTGTGGTGGCCGCTGCGGGTGGGGTGGTTGCAAAACACGGCAATCGTTCTATCTCGAGTCAGTCTGGTAGTGCTGATGTGTTGGAGGCGGCTGGAGTGGTATTAACCCTAACCCCTGAACAAGTCGCAGAGTGTATTCAAGATACAGGGGTTGGCTTTATGTTTGCTCAGGCGCATCATGGCGCAATGAAGCATGTTATTGGTGCACGAAAAGAGATGGGCGTTCGCACAATTTTTAATATGTTGGGCCCATTAACCAATCCTGCAGGGGCGCCCTACCAAGTGGTTGGTGTGTATGACAAATCACTTTTGGCTTTGTTTGCAAAAGTACTGCAAAAACTGGGTTCTACTCATGTGATGGTGGTTCATGCAGAGGACGGCTTAGATGAGATTAGTATCGCCAGTAAAACTTCTGTTGCAGAGTTAAAAGAGGACGAGATTCATTACTGGGAGATTGATCCTTACGATTTGGATATGGATCATGTCAACTTAACCGCGCTGTCAGTAGAGTCTGCGCAGGATAGTTTGAATATTATTCGTTCTGTGTTTGCTAATAGTGACAGTGCCGCAAAAGATATTGTCTGTTTGAATGCAGGTGCGGCACTGTATGTTTCGGGGCTTTCTGAAACCTATCCAGAAGGGGTTACCTTAGCTCGTACCGTGATTGCAAAAGGTTTAGTGCAAAAAAAGTTTAATGAGTTTATCGCAAAAACGCAGTCTTTTGTTTAAGGGTTTTACGATGTCACCTCTCTCGATATGAAGCAGAAGATTAAACGTTGGTTTTTATTGGTTTTGGGAGGTGTTTTTTTTAGCTTAGGGTTAATTGGTATTTTACTGCCACTTTTACCTACAACCCCGTTTATGATCTTAGCGGCTACCTGTTTTGCGAGTAGCTCTCCACGATTCCATCAAACCCTATTAAATAACCGCTGGTTTGGCGCTGATCTTAGGCGTTGGGAAACCTCTCATACGATGAGAAGAGCCACAAAAAAACGAGCCACTGGGTTGATCATTTTGACCTTTGGTTTTTCGATTCTACTGCTGCTGGGAAATATAGTATTGCAGGGTATGCTTTTGGGTGTTGCGTTGGTGTTGTTATTTTTTCTATGGAAAATTCCAGAAGAAAAGGTTGGTTAATGTCATAACATTGGATGATAAAAAAATGAAAATAACCGTTCAGTCCTCCTTAAGAAGAGGTAGTCTGAGTTGTTTATAAATTGAGTAAGGACTGTTTTATGAGTGGTACACCAACGATTTTAAAAAAAATAATTTTACGAAAACTAGAAGAGATTCAAGATAGTTGTGATCAGATATCTTTGAGAGAGATGAGAAAACGTGCGTTGTTAGCACCGGAGCCTAGAAGTTTTGTGGGCGCGATGCAGGCAAAGCTGGAGGCAGGGCAGTCTGCTGTCATTGCTGAAATTAAAAAAGCATCGCCAAGTAAAGGGGTGTTAAGAGACCCATTTGATCCTGTTGAAATTGCAAAAAATTACGAGCAGCATGGTGCGACCTGTTTGTCTGTTTTAACAGATCAAGACTTCTTTCAGGGGTCGAATGCTTATTTAGAGCAGGTGCGTGGAGCAGTTGATCTACCGATTATTCGTAAAGATTTTATTGTGGATGATTATCAGGTGTATGAAGCGCGCGCAATCGGTGCGGATTGTATTCTGTTGATTGCGGCGGCAATTGGGGATGCTCAGATGTCTGAGCTAACCCAGACGGCGCTTACATTGAACATGGATGTGTTAATCGAGGTTCATAATGAAGAGGAGCTTGATCGCGCATTGCGCTTGCCGTTGCCGATGATCGGTATTAATAATCGTGATTTACATAGTTTTGAGGTCTCTTTAGAAAACACCATTCGAATGTTGGATAAGATTCCTGAAAATCGAATTGTGATTACTGAGAGCGGTATTTTAGGCAAAGAAGATGTGCAAAAAATGCGAGATCACCATGTAAACAGTTTTTTAGTGGGTGAGGCGTTTATGCGAGCGGAAAACCCAGGTGAAAAATTGGCCGAGTTGTTCTCAATAGAAGAGAGCACTTAGAAAAAAAGCTTAACCCTACTCTTTTTAAGTTGTTTTGAGTTATTAACAGGGGGGGGAAGTTTTTTTGAAAATAGTTAGAGACCTTTGCACGAAAGGATATATGGATAAAAAAGGCTGAAATATTCCTGATTTTTGTTGAAAACCTTGCGAATATCTAGGTATTCCCTGCGATTTCTGCCTCAATCAGCCAAATTTCATCTCTTTTTTTTCGTATCCCTTTCGTGCAAAGGTCTCAGTTAGATTTTAAGTTTAAGGAGGATAGCATGGCAACTGTGGTTACGTGGCAAGGAAAGATGGCTTTTGAAGCGAAAACAGAAGGGGGGCATGCGGTATTAATGGATGCTTCTCCTGATGTAGGGGGAGAGGATCGCGGGCCACGTCCAATGGAGATGGTCTTGATGGGGTTGGGTGGCTGCACAGGGATTGATGTAGTGTTAATGCTGCAAAAAGGGAAGCAGGACATTGAAGGCTGTCAGATTGAGATAACCTCTGAACGCTCTGATACGGTTCCGAAAGTGTATAGCAAGATTCATGTGCACTTTAAGGTAACTGGAACGGCGCTTAATGAAAAGAAAGTGAAGCGTGCGGTGGATCTTTCGGCCGAAAAGTATTGTTCGGTCTCTAAAATGTTGGAGGCGACCGTCGCACTGTCACATGATTATGAAATTATTGAGCTGTCTCAATCTTGAGCTTCAGATAAGGCGGTTTTAATGGCCACTATCATCCCATTGGTAAGACGTTTTAGTTGCTCTTGTGGAATATTGAACGCAGGCATCGTGTAGACAAGCTTGCCAAAAGGGCGTAGCCAAACGCCACTTTCTATCGCGTGGGCTTGTACACGTTCTCCTAGGTCGCCTTTTTCCAGTTCGACCACCCCAATTGCTCCGAGTACACGAACCTCTTTGATGCCTGAGTAGCCGTTTAAAGGGAGTAGTGCTTGCTGTAGGTGCGATTCGATTCGTTGAATATTTTCTTGCCAAGGGCTGGATAAGAGTAGATCAATGCTCGCAATGGCCGTCGCACATGCTAACGGGTTGGCCATAAACGTGGGACCATGCATTAAGAGCCCTGGTGCTCCGTCACTGATGACTTGACTAACGGTATTGGTGGTCAGAGTGGCGGCCAGTGTTAAATTTCCTCCCGTGAGTGACTTTCCTAAGCAAAGAATATCCGGTGTAATTTCCGCCCATTCACAGGCAAAAAGCTTGCCTGTTCTCCCAAACCCAGTCGCAATTTCATCTGCAATGAGTAAGACCTTATGTTTCTGGCAAAGTTGTTGAATTTGTTTTAGGTAGTCTGGTCGGTAAAAGCGCATTCCTCCCGCTCCCTGAACAATCGGTTCAATACAAGCGGCGGCAATGGAGTGATGATGTTTTATGAGCAAAGCTTCAAATGCTTTAATGTCTTGATCGTCAGAGTCAAGATGAAAGCCCGGTTGTGGTGCGGGCGCAAAGTGATGTTTTCTTAGGGTTTGATTGAAAATATGGTGCATCCCATTGTCAGGGTCGCAGATAGCCATGGTGGCAAACGTGTCTCCATGGTAACCAGCTTTAACGGTAATAAGTTGTTTTTTATTGGGTTGCTGTAAGCTGATCCAGTACTGTAAGGCCATTTTAATGGCAACTTCCATTGCAACAGAGCCAGAGTCACTAAAAAAAATCTTATCAAGTCCAGCAGGGGAGAGGGTGATTAAGCGTTGCGCGAGTTCAATGGCTGGCTGGTGTGTTAGACCTCCGAACATGATATGGGGCATAATCTCAATTTGTTGGTGCATCGCTTTTTGAATAACGGGATGGTTATAGCCATGGATGCAGGCCCACCATGAAGACATCCCATCCACCAGCTCTCGATTGTCCGCTAATGTAATGATGGAGCCCTGTGTTTTTTGAACACCAATGGTGGCAACAGCGCTCGGCATTTTGGCATAAGGGTGCCAAATATGTTTTTGATCGAATTCTAGGAGTTGCTGCCAGTCGCTTTTCATGAAATAGCCATACTATATTTTTTAAAAGCCTATTTTATCAGCCTTCATGGTAGGGAGGGTGAAAAACAAGCAGTGCCCCTGTTGCGTTCTCTGTATTGCTTGTTACAATACGGCAAAAGCTCAGGAGCGTAATCTCAGTAAAGGCTTTTGATTGTGTTAAAAATGTTTTTTTTGAAATTAGTTAACAATTAGTGTTGACAGTCTAATAAAACTCTATAGAATACGCACACACAATTTGGAGGGTTTCCCGAGTGGCCAAAGGGGGCAGACTGTAAATCTGCTGGCTCCGCCTTCGGTGGTTCGAATCCACCACCCTCCACCATATTGCGGGTATCGTATATTGGCTATTACCTCGGCCTTCCAAGCCGATGAGAGGAGTTCGATTCTCCTTACCCGCTCCATATTTCAAGGCTCTCTTTGTTGGTTTGTTAATTCAGATTGATAGAGAGAGCCTTTTTAATTTGCTCTTATAGCTCAGTCGGTAGAGCGCATCCATGGTAAGGATGAGGTCATCGGTTCGATTCCGATTAAGAGCTCCATATTTTGATAATATTTGCACCGAACTGCTTTGACAGTCGTTGCTACTTAGGAGATTGCATCATGGCAAAGGAAAAGTTTGAACGCGGCAAGCTGCACGTGAATGTTGGTACGATTGGTCACGTTGATCACGGTAAGACAACTCTTACAGCAGCGTTAACGATTGTACAAGGTAAAAAGTTCGGTGGAGATATCAAAGATTTTGCGTCGATTGATAACGCACCAGAAGAGAGAGATCGTGGAATTACCATCTCTACTTCACATGTAGAGTATGAGTCAGACACTCGTCACTACGCACACGTAGATTGTCCAGGTCACGCCGATTATGTTAAAAACATGATCACTGGTGCGGCACAGATGGACGGTGCTATTCTGGTTTGTTCAGCCGCAGACGGGCCAATGCCACAAACACGTGAGCACATCCTGTTATCGCGTCAAGTAGGTGTTCCATATATCGTTGTATTCTTAAACAAAGCCGACATGGTTGATGACGAAGAGTTGTTGGAGCTTGTTGAAATGGAAGTCCGTGAGCTTCTAGATATGTACGAGTTCCCAGGTGACGATACACCAGTAATTATCGGTTCTGCACTAAAAGCGATCGAAGGTGATGAGTCAGAAGTTGGCGCACCCTCTATTGGACGTCTAGTTGAAGCGTTGGACACTTACATTCCAGATCCAGTCCGTGAAACAGATAAAGACTTCCTAATGCCAGTAGAGGATATCTTCTCAATCCAAGGTCGTGGAACCGTAGCAACCGGTCGAGTTGAGACAGGGATTGTTAAGGTTGGGGAAGAGATCGAGATCGTAGGAATTAAAGACACTATTACTACAACGGTAACCGGTGTTGAAATGTTCCGTAAGTTGCTTGACCAAGGTGAAGCAGGGGATAACGTTGGTATCCTATTGCGTGGAACCAAGCGTGAAGAGATTGAGCGTGGTCAAGTACTTGCGCATAAAGGAACAATTAAGCCACATACAACGTTTGAAGCAGAAGTTTATGTTCTGTCAAAAGACGAAGGTGGACGCCATACGCCATTCTTCCAAGGTTACCGTCCACAGTTCTACTTCCGTACGACGGATGTGACTGGTGCCTGTACTTTACCAGAAGGTACAGAAATGGTTATGCCAGGAGATAACGTTCAGATGAAGGTTGAGTTAATCAATCCAATCGCGATGGACGAAGGATTGCGTTTTGCGATTCGTGAAGGTGGTCGTACCGTTGGAGCAGGTGTTGTTGCTAAGATTTTAGATTAAATTTAGTCGTAATATTTTGCAATACAAAAAAAGGGGCCTTTGGCCCCTTTTTTTGTATCTGTTATTAAGGGGTTGTTTTAATTGGGTTATGTTGTTATAATCCGCTCCCTTAGTTTGCATGCATAGATAAGTGTAGGCTTTTTATTAAATAAATGAGACAGAGATTATGGCAACTCAGAATATTCGTATTCGTTTAAAAGCGTTTGATCATCGTTTGATTGATCAGTCTGCTCGTGAAATTACGGAAACAGCAAAAAGAACGGGTGCACAAATTCGTGGTCCGATTCCTTTGCCGACACGTAAAGAACGTTTTACAATCTTAATCTCACCACACGTCAATAAAGATGCGCGTGATCAGTACGAAATTCGTACGCATAAGCGTCTATTAGACATTGTTGATCCAACAGAAAAAACTGTTGATGCATTGATGAAGCTTGATTTGGCTGCTGGTGTAGATGTTCAGTTAGAATTGCGTTAATTGCAGTTTGGTTAGTCATCAGTCGTTATGGCTAGCAATAAATAATAATGAGGAAATGATATGAGTATTGGTATCATTGGTAAGAAAATTGGCATGACTCGTGTTTTTGACGAGGATGGTGTCTCCACTCCGGTAACGGTTGTGGAAGTTGAGGTGAATCGTATCACTCAAGTTAAAACGCTTGAGGTTGATGGCTACTCTGCTGTTCAGGTTACGACAGGGTCCGTGCATGCTGGTCGAGTCACTAAGCCAAAAGCGGGGCATTTTGCAAAAGCAGGTGTTGAAGCGGGTAGAGGGCTGTGGGAGTTTCGTGCAGATTCAGTTTCTGAAATGGAAGGTTTGGATGTAGGTGGTGAGCTTACGGTTGAGCGTTTCAATGATGTGACGACTGTTGATGTAACAGGTACGACGAAAGGGAAAGGTTTCCAAGGTGGGATTAAGCGTCATAATTTTACGATGCAAGATGCGACACACGGTAACTCAATCTCTCATCGCTCGAATGGATCTATTGGTCAGAACCAAACCCCTGGACGTGTTTTTAAGGGTAAGAAAATGTCTGGCCATATGGGTGATGTTCGTCAAACAACGCAGAACTTAAGTTTAGTTAAGGTTGATGCAGAGAATGGTCTGTTATTGATTAAGGGCGCAGTCCCTGGTGCTAAAAATAGTACTGTCATTGTTCGTAAAGCTGTTAAGTAGGGTGGGCATGATGGAATTAAAATTAATTGAATTAGCTACAGGTAAAGAATCTGGTGCGGTTTCTGTTTCAGATGCTTTATTTGGTACGGAGTTTAATGAAGCGCTAGTGCATCAGGTTGTTACCGCGTATATGAACGGTGCTCGTGCAGGTACTAAGTCTCAGAAAAACCGCGCTGCGGTTAGAGGTGGTGGTGCCAAGCCATGGAATCAGAAAGGGACGGGTCGTGCACGTGCCGGAACAAGTCGTAGCCCTATTTGGGTTGGCGGTGGACGAGCGTTTCCAGGTCATAATCGTGACTTTTCAGAGAAGGTAAATAAGAAGATGTATCGTGGAGCGATGCGTTCGATTGTTGCAGAACTGAATCGAAGTGGACGCTTGGTTGTCGTTGATGATTTTAAAGTGGATGCGCCTAAAACAAAAGAATTTAAAGCAAAGCTTGCACAGTTAAGTGTTAAGGATGCTTTGGTGATTACAGAAGGTTTTGATGAATATTTATATCTCTCTTCCCGTAATCTTTACAGTGCAGATGTTTGTGATGTTGCATCAATTGATCCTGTGAGCCTGATTGGTTTTCAGACAATTGTGATTACTCAAGCAGCTGTTAAGCAACTAGAGGAGCAGTTGGCATGAATGAAGAAAGAATTCTGAAAGTTTTACTTGCCCCACATATTTCTGAAAAAGCAGCGTTGCTTGCAGATACAAAAGAGCAGTATGTGTTTAAAGTTGTTTCAACAGCAACGAAACCTGAAGTTAAACAAGCCGTTGAGTCGTTGTTTGATGTGAAGGTTGAGTCTGTGAATATGATAAATATTAAAGGTAAGCGTAAAGTCTTTAAGGGTCGTCAAGGTCAACGTAATGGTGTCCGCAAGGCTGTTGTTCGTTTAGCTTCCGGTCAAGAAATTGATTTTGCAGCTGCTGAGTAAGGAGTTTCAACATGGCAATTATTAAGAAATCAAAGCCGACCTCGCCAGGTCGTCGTTTTGTTGTAAGTGTTGTTGAGCCAACTTTGCATAAAGGTAAGCCTCATTCAGCACTACTTGAAAAGAAATCAAAAACAGGTGGTCGTAATAATAACGGTCGCATTACGGTTCGCCATCATGGTGGCGGTCATAAGCAGCACTATCGTATGGTCGATTTTAAGCGTGCCAAAACAGGTGTTCCTGCAACCGTTGAGCGTTTAGAGTATGATCCAAATCGTTCCGCTCATATCGCTTTATTGAAGTATGCAGATGGTGAGCGAGCTTATATTATTGCGCCTAAGAGTTTAGTCGCTGGGGATGTTGTTGAGTCAGGAGATCATGTTTCTATTAAGCCTGGTAACTGTTTGCCTCTTCGAAATATTCCGGTTGGTACCATTGTTCATAATATTGAAATGCGTCCTGGAAAAGGGGCTCAGATTGCACGTAGTGCGGGCGTTTCAGTTTCTATTGCTGGTCGTGATGGTGCTTATGTTTTGCTTAAGCTTCGTTCAGGTGAAATGCGCAAGATCCTTGCTGAATGTAAAGCAACGATTGGTGAAGTTGGTAATGCGGAGCACAGCCTTCGTAAGCTTGGTAAGGCTGGTGCAAAGCGCTGGCGTGGTGTTCGCCCTACCGTTCGTGGTGTGGCGATGAACCCTGTAGATCACCCGCATGGTGGTGGTGAAGGTCGTACATCTGGTGGTCGTAACCCCTGTACGCCTTGGGGTGTTCCAACCAAAGGTAAGAAAACTCGTAGTAATAAGCGTACAGATGGAATGATCGTACGTCGTCGAAATAAAAAATAAGGAAGGACACTGATGCCACGTTCAGTTAAAAAAGGACCTTTTGTTGATCATCACTTGTATAAAAAAGTGATCGAGGCACAAGAATCTGGTAATAAACGTCCCATTAAAACTTGGTCAAGAAGATCTATGATTCTTCCTGATATGATTGGTTTAACAATCGCAGTTCATAATGGAAAAGAGCACATTCCTGTTTTCATTTCTGAAAACATGGTTGGTCATAAACTTGGTGAGTTTTCATTAACTCGTTATTATCGCGGTCACACTGCTGATAAGAAATCTAAACGTTAATTTAGGAGATTGATATGCAAGTAAGTGCAACACATAAATTTGCCCGTATTTCTCCTCAGAAAGCGCGCCTGGTGATTGATCAAATCCGTGGAAAGGATATTGAAACAGCGATTAACCTTTTATCATTTAGTGATAAAAAAGCTGCCAATTTAATTAAGTCGGTCTTAAATTCAGCGATTGCTAATGCTGAAAATAATGAAGGTGCTGATATTGATGAGTTAGTTGTTACAGCAGCATTTGTAGATGCGGGCCCTATCATGAAGCGTATGCGCGCTCGTGCAAAAGGTCGCGGTAATCGTATTTTAAAACGTATCAGTCATATTACTGTTACGGTCGGCGATAAGTAAGGAGAATCAGAATGGGTCAAAAAGTACATCCTATTGGTATCCGTCTTGGTATAAGTAAAGATTGGAATGCCCGTTGGTATGCGGATAGTAAAAACTTTTCTGATTTTCTTATCAGTGATGTTGAAATTCGTAACGAACTAAATAGCAAGTTAAAGCATGCTTCTATCAGTAAAATCAATATTGAGCGTGTTGCAAATGGTATTCGTGTAACGATCCATACCGCACGTCCTGGTGTTGTAATTGGTAAGAAGGGTGAGGATATTGAGAAATTAAAGAAATCATTGGCTGCCAAAACGGGTATGCAAGTGAATATCAATATCGAAGAGATTAAGACGCCTGAGCTGGATGCCAAATTAGTTGGTGAAGGAATTGCGCAGCAATTAGAAAAGCGTATTCAATTTCGTAGAGCAATGAAGCGAGCAGTGGGTAATGCCATGCGTTTAGGCGCAGAAGGTATTAAAGTTGCCGTGTCAGGTCGCTTGAATGGCGCTGATATTGCTCGTGGAGAGTGGTACAGAGAGGGACGAGTTCCTCTGCATACCTTTCGTGCAGATATTGATTATGCCACTTATGAAGCAGATACAACTTACGGTAAGATTGGCGTAAAGGTATGGATTTTCAAAGGTGAGAAATTAGGGAAGTTATCGTTAACCGATAACAACCAGTCTAAGGGCAAAAAAGGCCGTAAATAAAAGGATAACTAGCTATGTTAATGCCTAAACGTACTAAGTTCAGAAAAGTACACAAAGGACGTAACCGTGGTCTGGCGCAAGTTGGAAACAAAGTTAGCTTCGGAGATTTCGGTCTAAAAGCTCTTGAGCGCGGAAGAATGACTTCACGACAAATCGAAGCTGGACGTCGTGTTATGACACGTCACGTTAAACGTGGGGCTAAAATTTGGATTCGAGTATTTCCTGATAAGCCAATTACTAACAAGCCTTTAGAGGTTCGTATGGGTAAAGGTAAGGGGAGTGTAGAATACTGGGTTGCTCAGATTCAACCTGGGCGCGTTTTGTATGAAATTCAAGGTGTTGATGAGGCCTTGGCTCGAGAAGCTTTTGAGCTTGCTGCAGCTAAGTTGCCTTTTAAAACGCAAGTTGTAACGAAAACGGTGATGTAAATGACTGCAAAAGAATTAAATGAAAAGTCAGTTGATGAATTAAAGATTGAATTGCTTGGATTGTTGAAAGAGCAGTTTAATCTTAGAATGCAGAATGCAACGGGTCAGTTATCTAACTCGTCGCAATTAAAAAAAGTACGTCGTACAATTGCAAGAGTTAAAACAATCATTCGTCAAAAAGTGAGTAACTAAAGATGGCTGGCCAAGAGAAAAAAGCCCGTACAGCGCAAGGTGTTGTGGTAAGTAACGGTATGCAGGACTCAATTGTCGTTTTAACGGCGCGTTTTGTTAAGCATGCTAAGTATAAAAAGTTTATTAGAAAGTCGACTAAAGTAATGGCGCATGATGCCGAAAATACTTGTGGTGTTGGGGATACAGTTACGATTGAAGAGTGTAAGCCAATATCAAAAAACAAGTCATGGACTTTAGTAAGTATTGATAGTAAAGCTAAAATCTAAGTTTTATAGTATTCTAGTAATTATTTTGTTATAATTGATGGAATGATTAAAGACCACTCTAAAGAGTAAGCCTAGGGGTTCCTAGGAACTGTTCTTTTAAGTGGTTTTTGTGCTGTAAGTAATTTTATTTTTATGGATGGAGTACCGCCATGATTCAGATGCAAACCGTGCTTGATGTTGCTGATAACAGCGGAGCACGACGCGTTCAATGCATTAAGGTGTTGGGCGGGTCAAAACGTCGTTATGCCAGTGTTGGTGACGTGATTAAAGTGAGTGTTAAAGAAGCGACGCCACGTGGAAAAGTAAAAAAGGGTGACGTGTATAACGCTGTAGTGGTTCGTACTGCTAAAGGTGTAAGGCGTCCGGATGGTTCTTTGATTAAGTTTGACGGCAACTCAGCGGTTATTCTTAACGCAAAACTTGAGCCAGTTGGAACGCGTATCTTTGGCCCTGTAACTCGTGAGCTTCGTAATGAGAAATTTATGAAAATAGTTTCTTTAGCTCCTGAAGTACTATAAGGAAAAAGATATGAATCGTTTAAAAAATGGTGATGAAGTTATCATTATTACAGGTAAGGATAAGGGGAAACGTGGTTCTGTTTCTTCTGTTCTTGATAATGGTAAAGTTTTAGTCGACGGCATTAACCTTGTTAAGAAGCACACCAAAGCAAATCCTCAGACGGGTACGCAAGGTGGGATTCTTTCAAAAGAGATGCCGATCGATGCCTCAAATGTGGCTTTAGTTGATCCTGAAACAAATAAGGCTGGCAAAATCGGTTTTAAGGTGGAGGGTGGTTCTAAGATCCGCTTTTTTAAATCTACTGGTAAAGCGGTTGACGCTTAATATAGGGTAGAAGAATGGCAAGATTACAAGCAGTTTATAAGGACGAAATTGTTTCAAAACTAATGAAGCAATTTGGTTATAAGTCTCCAATGCAGGCGCCAAAACTAACAAAGATTACGATCAATATGGGTGTTGGTGAAGCGATTGGTGATAAGAAAGTTTTAGATCACGCAGTTTCTGATATGGAAGCAATTTCAGGTCAGAAAGTCGTTAAAACATTAGCGCGTAAATCCGTTGCTAGTTTTAAGGTGCGTGATGGTTATCCTTTAGGATGCAAGGTTACCCTGAGAGGGGCTAAGATGTATGAGTTCTTGGATCGTCTAATTAATGTATCTCTACCTCGTGTAAGAGATTTTCGTGGTGTAAATCCGAAAGCATTTGATGGTCGCGGAAATTATAACTTAGGTATTAAAGAGCAAATTATTTTCCCTGAAATTGAGTTTGAAAAGATTGATAAGATCCGTGGTATGGATATTAATTTTGTTACCACAGCAGATTCAAATGATGAGGCGAAAGCTCTTTTAGAAGCCTTTAATTTTCCATTTAAGAAATAGAAGGGGTTTCTAATGGCTAAGCAATCAATGATTGAACGCGAAAAGAAACGTGCAAAAGTAGTGGCTAAGTTTGCTACTAAGCGTAGTGCTTTAAAAGAAGCATCAGTTGATATGACAAAGAGCTATGAAGAACGAATGGATGCAATGGATAAGCTAGCCGCTCTTCCGCGCAATGCATCTCCCGTTCGTCAGCGTAATCGTTGTCGTTTAACAGGACGCCCGCACGGTGTTTATAAAAAGTTTGGTTTATCACGTAACATGCTAAGAGAGTTAGCGATGCAAGGTGATATTCCTGGTTTAAGAAAAGCTAGTTGGTAAGGATAATTATCTATGAGTATGTCTGATCCAGTTGCTGATATGTTGACTCGCATTCGTAATGGCCAAATGGCTGGCCACGCGAAAGTGTTGATGCCTTCTTCAAAGCTAAAGCTTTCATTAGCTAAAGTTTTGAGCGATGAAGGTTTTATCTCTTCATTCAGTATTAATGAGAATAGTGGAAAAGCTGAGCTTTCAGTTGATCTAAAATATTTTGAAGGGAAGCCTGTCATTGATATGATTAAGCGCGTTAGCCGTCCTGGTTTACGCGTTTATAAAAACAAAGATGAGTTGCCTAAAGTTATTGGTGGTCTTGGTATCGCTGTTATTTCAACATCAAAAGGTATTATGACTGACCATGACGCGCGTAAAGCGGGTATCGGTGGTGAAGTTGTTTGCTACGTAGCATAAGGAGTTTATTATGTCTAGAATTGCAAAAGCTCCTGTGAGCATACCATCTGGTGTTGAAATTGCATTTAATGGTACAGAAGTCACAGTAAAAAGTTCGAAAGCTTCATTAACGAAAGTATTTAATAAAGCAGTAGAATTTAAATCTGAAAATGATCAAGTTATTTGTTCACCTGTTGCTGGCGCAGCAGGTGGTTGGGCTCAGGCAGGTACTGCACGCTCAATTATTAATAATATGGTTGTTGGTGTTACAGATGGTTATGAGAAAAAGCTTAAGTTAGTAGGCGTTGGTTACCGTGCAAAAGCGGCAGGCAATGTTCTTAATTTAACATTGGGTTTTTCGCATCCTGTAAATTATACGCTGCCTGAAGGGGTTAGTGTTGAGACACCATCTCAGACTGAAATTATTGTAAAAGGTGCGGATAAGCAAGCTGTTGGACAGGTTGCTGCTGAAATTCGTGCATATCGTCCACCTGAACCTTATAAAGGGAAGGGTGTTAAGTATGCTGATGAGCGTATTTTACGCAAAGAAGCTAAGAAGAAATAAAGCTGGAAGTTGATATGAATAAGAAAACAGCCCGTCTTCGTAGAGCTAAGAAAACTCGCGCTAAAATTATAGAGCTTAAAATGCCGAGATTGTGTGTTCATCGCACATCTCAGCACGTTTATGCTCAGTTAATCTCTGCGGATGGCGCAGAGGTGATTGCTGCGAGCTCTACGGTTCAAGCGGACGTTAAAAAAGAAATCAGCAATACTGGTAATAAAGCGGCTGCTGCTGCTGTCGGAAAATCGATAGCTGAAAAAGCAAAAGCAGCTGGTGTTACTGCGGTTGCCTTTGATCGTTCAGGATTTAAATATCATGGTCGTATCCAACAATTAGCAGACTCAGCCCGTGAAAACGGTCTTGAATTTTAAAGGAAGGATTTATATATGTCTTCACGTGAATTACAAGACGACGGAATGATTGAAAAACTAGTCAATGTTCGCCGAGTGGCCAAAGTGGTCAAGGGTGGGCGTGTATTTGGTTTTTCAGCTTTGGCGGTCGTTGGAGATGGAGATGGTCGTGTAGGTTATGGCAGCGGTAAGGCCAGTGAAGTACCTGTTGCGATTAAGAAAGCCATGGAAAAAGCTCGACGTAATATGAGAGATGTTCATCTTAATGATGGCACTATCCAATACCCAATTAACTTCAAACAAGGAGCGGTCAATATTGTCATGCTTCCTGCATCTGAGGGTACGGGTGTTATTGCGGGTGGTGCAATGCGTGCTGTATTAGAAGCGGCAGGTGTTAAAAATGTACTTTCTAAATGTATTGGAACAACGCGTCCTGTGAATGTTGTACGTTCAACAGTTAATGCATTATCTGGTATATCAAGTCCTGATTATATTGCAGCTAAACGCGGCAAAACTGTCGAACAAATTTTAGGTGAGTAATATGTCGGATAAAAAATATGTCACAGTGACATTGGTAAAGAGCACGATTGGTCGTTTACCAGCGCACAGAGCATGTGTATCTGGTCTTGGCTTAAGAAAGATGCACCAAACAGTTAGCGTTATTGATACTCCTGAAAATAGAGGGATGATTAATAAGGTTTCCTATTTGCTTAAGGTAGAGGAAGCATAATATGCAACTTAATACTCTAAAACCAGCAGAGGGTTCAACCTCTGTTAGAAAGCGTGTCGGACGTGGCCAGGGTTCTGGCTGGGGTAAGATGGGTGGACGTGGTCATAAAGGTCAAAAGTCTCGTTCTGGCGGAATGCCTAAGATCGGTTTTGAAGGGGGGCAAATGCCGCTTCAAAAAAGATTGCCTAAAGTTGGGTTTTCATCAAGAAAATCAGCTTATGCAACGGAAATTCGCCTTGATGTTTTAGTTAAAATTGATGCAGATGTAATTGATCTAGCCTCTTTGAAAGCCGCTGATGTTATCGGTGAAAAAATCAAAGTGGTTAAGGTAATTAACTCTGGTGAGTTGACTAAGGCTGTTAAATTATCTGGAATTAAAGCTACTGCGGGCGCGAAAGCGGCGATTGAAGCAGCTGGCGGTACTGTAGAAGCTTAAAATATATGAATAGTGCAACGGCATCAACGGGTATGAGTGATTTAAAGAGTAAAATTTTATTCGTTCTTGGAGCGATAATTGTTTTTAGATTGGGGACGCATATTCCGGTCCCTTCGATTGATCCGATTGCGTTGGCTGCAATGTTTGAACAGCAGAAAGGTACTATCTTAGACATGTTTAACATGTTCTCTGGTGGTGCTCTTGAGCGCTTATCTATTTTTGCCTTGGGGATTATGCCCTATATTTCTGCATCGATTATTATGCAGTTATTAACGGTTGTGTCGCCTACATTAGAGCAATTAAAGAAGGACGGCGAGCAAGGTCGACGGAAGATTACTCAATATACTCGAATGGGAACAGTTGTTTTGGCTACCTTTCAAGGGTTGGGTGTTGCGATTGCCTTAGAGTCTCAAAATATTAATGGGATGCCTGTTGTTATTGATCCTGGGTTGTTGTTTAAGATAACGGCTGTGGTAACACTTGTATCGGGTACTATCTTCTTAATGTGGTTAGGTGAGCAGATCACGGAGCGAGGCATTGGTAATGGTATTTCAATCATTATTTTTGCTGGAATCGTGGCGGGTCTTCCTTCTGCACTAGGTGGTACGTTTGAGCAGGTGAATACAGGTGCATTGCATGCAATTACCGTCTTTATTTTGTTAGCGCTTGTCTTTGCAGTTATTGCCTTTGTTGTTTTTGTTGAGCGTGGACAGCGTAGAATACCTGTTCATTATGCGCAAAAAATGCGTGGGCGTAAGCTGTATGGAGGTCAAGAGTCTCATCTGCCTCTAAAGTTAAATATGGCAGGTGTTATTCCACCAATCTTTGCTTCGAGTATTATTCTTTTCCCTGCGACATTAGGGGGATGGTTCGGTGCTGCAGAAGGGATGGGTTGGCTCGCTGATATTGCGACGACAATCTCTCCTGGTCAGCCGTTGTATGTTCTGTTATACGCTTTGGCAATTATATTCTTCTGTTTCTTTTATACAGCGATTATATTTAACCCAAGTGAAACAGCGGATAATTTAAGAAAATCAGGTGCTTATTTACCGGGAATTAGACCAGGGGCTCAGACGGCACGTCATATTGATGGCATTATGGGTCGTTTAACACTGGCAGGTGCAATTTATATTACAGCTGTCTGCTTGTTACCTGAGTTCTTAATTCTCTACTGGAATGTCCCATTCTATTTTGGTGGCACATCGCTGTTGATCATTGTCATTGTTACAATGGATTTTATGACCTCAGTTCAGGCTCAAATGCAGTCTAGCCAGTATGAAAGCATGATGAAAAAATCAAAACTCAAGAGCAAATAATTTAAATAAGTTATTACTCTAGTATTTTATTTGAAAGGCGAGTATAATTATCGCTTTTCAGTAGATGGATTAAAGGGAGCGCATTATGGCACGTATTGCCGGCGTAAACATTCCCGTTAACAAACATATTGTTATCGGCTTGACTTCGATCTACGGAGTTGGTTCAACGACAGCTAAAGCGCTTTGTGCAGCGGCTAACTTAGAGCCATCAACCAAGGTTCGAGAACTAACTGAAGAGCAGTTAGAAGCACTTCGTTCAGAAGTGACAAAATTTAAAATAGAAGGTGATCTTCGTCGTGAAGTATCTATGAACATTAAACGTTTAATGGACATGGGTTGTTACCGAGGAATTCGTCATCGTCGTAGTTTGCCTCTTCGTGGGCAGCGTACCAAAACTAATGCACGTACTCGTAAAGGTCCAGTGCGACCTATTAAGCGATAATGCATAATTGCGAGAATAAATATGGCTAAAGCAAGTTCGCGTGTTAAAAAGAAAACAAAACAAGTTGTCACAGATGCCGTTGCGCATGTGCACGCTAGTTTTAACAACACAATCGTTACTATTACAGATCGTCAGGGCAATGCTCTGTGCTGGGCAACTTCAGGTGGCAGCGGTTTCCGCGGTTCACGTAAAAGTACGCCTTTTGCGGCACAGGTTGCGGCTGAGCGATGTGGTCAAATGGCGCACGACTATGGTGTCAAGAATTTAGAAGTTATGGTAAAAGGCCCTGGGCCTGGACGTGACTCTGCAGTTCGTGGCTTAAATAGTGCAGGATTCAAAATTATATCCATTTCGGATGTAACACCGATTCCTCATAATGGTTGCCGTCCGCCTAAGAAACGTCGCGTTTAATATTTGAGGTAATCATGGCTAGATATATTGGTCCAAAGTGTAAACTTGCCCGTCGTGAAGGAACTGATCTTTTTTTGAAAAGTGGTGTGCGTAGCATCGATTCAAAATGTAAAATTGATCAGTTACCTGGACAACACGGTGCAGGTCGTAAGCGTGTTACAGAATACGGCTTACAGCTTCGTGAAAAACAAAAAGTTCGTCGTATATACGGCGTGTTAGAGAAAAAATTCCGTCTTTATTACAAAGAAGCTGATCGACGTAAAGGTTCAACAGGTGTTAACTTGTTGCAAATCCTAGAAAGTCGTTTAGACAATGTTGTATATCGTATGGGGTTTGCATCAACCAGAGCAGAAGCTCGTCAATTGGTGTCTCACAAGTCAATTTTAGTCAATGGCAAGTCCGTTAACATTCCTTCGTATGAAGTTGGAGCGGGTGATGTTGTTGCTATTAGAGAGAAATCTCGTAATCAAACACGTATTGCAACGGCATTGGATTTACATGCACAAGCAGGTACTGTTAGTTGGGTTGAAGTGAATAAATCTGCGTTTGAAGGAACATTTAAAAATGCTCCAGATCGTTCAGATCTTTCTTCTGATATCTCAGAAAACTTAATTGTTGAGCTTTACTCTAAGTAAAATTTGATACGGAGATAACCTCTAATGCAAGAGATGTTAGAACAGTTGTTAACGCCTCGTTTAGTTGATATACAACGTAAGAATGATTTTCATAGCCGTGTAACGCTAGAACCACTAGAACGTGGTTTTGGTCATACGCTAGGGAATGCACTTCGACGTATTTTATTATCATCTATGCCTGGTGGGGCTATTGTACAAGCCCAAATTGAAGGTGTTTTACATGAGTACTCTTCTATTGAAGGGGTAAGAGAAGATGTTTTAGAGATTCTTTTAAACCTGAAAGAAGTTGCTGTAAAACTCAATGCGACAGACAGTGCTGAATTGACCTTGAATAAAAAGGGGCCAGCGGTTGTGCGAGCTTCAGATATTGTGTTAAATCATGATGTTGAGATTGCCAACCCAGATCTTGTTATTGCACATATTGCTGAAGGCGCAGAGTTGAATATGACTTTGAAAGTTCAGTCGGGTATGGGATATCAAGCGGCGGTAAGATCAGAGGATGACTCTCAAATTGGCGTTTTGCGTCTGGATGCGAGTTTTAGTCCTGTTCATACCGTAAGCTATGAAGTTCAAAATGCACGTGTTGAGCAACGTTCAGATTTAGATAAGTTAATTATCGATGTAGTAACGGATGGTACTTTAGATCCTGAGGATGCCATTAAAAAGGCAGCAACGGTTCTACATTATCAGCTTAATGCTTTTGTTGATCTTAAGCATAAAGAAGTTGTTGCACCAGAGGAAGAAGATAACGAGTTTGATCCTATCTTCTTACAACCTGTTGATGACTTAGAGTTAACTGTGCGTTCGGCAAACTGTTTGAAAGCAGAACAAATTTATTATATTGGTGATTTAGTACAGCGAGCAGAGCCTCACTTACTGAAAACTCCAAACCTAGGTAAAAAGTCTTTGCAAGAAATTAAAGATGTTCTTGCTCAAAGAGGCTTGAGCTTAGGGACTAAATTAGATAACTGGCCGCCAGCAAGCTTGGTGAGTAAAGAGTCAGCATAAAATAAGGAAGCTATCATGCGTCATGGTAAAACAGGTCGTAAGTTAAATCGTAACAGCTCGCACCGTAAGGCAATGTTTAAAAACATGTCTGCTTCACTTATCGATCATGAAGTGATTCGAACTACGGTTGCTAAGGCAAAGGAACTTCGCGGAGTTGCTGAGCCATTGATTACGTTAGCTAAAGTAGACAGCGTACACAATCGTCGTACTGCTTTTGCTCGATTAGGTGATAAGGCAGCGGTTGCAAAATTATTTACAGAGCTTGGTCCTCGTTACCAAACTCGTCCAGGTGGGTATATCCGCATTTTAAAGTGTGGTTTCCGTCCTGGTGATAATGCACCAATGGCTATTGTTGAACTGGTTGACCGTCCGGTCGCTGATTCGACAGAAGCAGCTGAGTAATCAGCACATTAAAAAAAGCCGGCTTTTAGTCGGTTTTTTTATATTCATTAAATAATGATTATTGATTCACACTGTCATTTAGACGCACTTTTATCTCCCCCCCCTCTCTCTTTTTCCACGTCATTGAATGATCGTGTTCATGTAAAACATTCGGTCTATTTTATTACGATGTCAACATCTCCGTTGGATTGGCGGAATCAATTAGAACGCTCTCAAACGTTTGAAAATGTTTTTTGTGCATTAGGGGTTCACCCTTGGTATGTTCAGGATATAGATTTAACCTATTTAGTTCAGCTTGAACGTCTGTTTATGACGGAGTTAGTTGTGGCGTTAGGGGAGGTTGGTTTAGATTTTACTCCCCTTTATAAAGAGAGTCGCACGTTACAACTTGAAATTCTGGTTGAGCAGTTGGCTTTAGCAAGGCGCTTTGAAAAGCCTGTCTCGCTGCATGTTAGAAAGGCGCATAATGAAATGTTAGAGATTTTATCGAATACCGCTGTAAAGGGTGCTGTTCACGGCTTAGGCGCGAGTAAAGAGTTGGCTCAGTCCTATGTTGATTTGGGCTTTAAAATTGGTGTGAATGGGGTTTTAAATAGAGACAATGCGCGTCGTTATCATGAGCTAGTGCGCTATTTTGGTTTAGATTATTTAGTATTAGAGACCGATTTTCCACATGTTAAAATAGCTCCTTCTGAAGTCTCTTTTTTAAGTGATATTGTTTTAGTGGCAGAAAAGGTTGCTTCTATCTTGAATACTTCGGTAGAAAATGTGCTGGAAAAAATGACGTTGAATACGCAAGAAGCTTTTAATTTAAGTGGAGTTTTAAATGGAAAATGATTTGATTGCTACGAACCCTTTATTTGAACGTAGCTTGTTGGTTTTTGGCGAACGTGGGCTTGTCAATTTACAGCAGTCTCATGTTTTGATTGCTGGTATTGGTGGCGTGGGTGGTTTTGTCGCCGAGGCATTAGCGAGAGCGGGTGTTGGCGCGATTACGTTATTAGATCATGATCAAGTAAGTGCTTCGAATAAAAACCGTCAGTTGGTGGCGTTAGATTCTACCATTGGTTTTAATAAAGTGGATGTGATGAAAGCACGTATTTTAGATATTAATCCTGCCTGTCAGGTTGAACTTTCTTATCAATTTATTCGTCCAGAAGATATGGATGATATTTTATCTCGCCCCTATGATTTTGTTGTCGATGCGATTGATAGCCTGAATTGTAAGGTCGCTTTGGTGGTCACGGCTTTAAAGAGAGGTCTTCCGATTGTTTCGAGTATGGGAGCGGGTCGACGAGTTGACCCTTCTAAAATCGTATTAGCGGATATCTCTAAGACACATGGCTGCGCATTAGCGCGAAATATGCGGCAAAGACTTAAAAAACAGGGAATTAAAAAAGGACTATTGACGGTATTCTCAACGGAAGTCCCAAATGCTCCTGGGCCAATGGAAGCAATTGAAGGTGCTCGAGGTAGAGTAGTGAATGGGACTGCCAGCTATATGCCGGGGATTTTTGGCTTAATGCTGGCTGGAAAGGTGATTTCGTTATTAGCAGAATCGAAAGAATAGAGAGGTAGGTTGTCAATTAATGAGCGGAAATAACCCTGTCTGCTTAATTGTTTTACTCGCGTGTTTTATCTCTCCATTGGATTCAAGTTTTTTAATGACACGTTGAATCGTTTTTTGGTTTTGTGGGAAAGGTGCACCTGCTTGAAGACTTTTATCGTATAGAATCTTTAATAAAAGATAATCTAGTCCTGTTAATAACTCAATTTTACTGGCATCGTTTGCAATACTTGGGTTGACCCAGTCGGAGTCATTCGGTAACCCTAAAATTTGAGTGGTTTCTTCAACGATACAGGTGATGAGCAACCCGCGACTAAAGACGTGATCCACAGGCAAGATAACTTGTGCCTCTATAATTGCATTGTTTTTGTTTTTATTGAAGCTTGCCATGCAGTGGCTTTTCTGAGCCATATATTTTACTTGGCTTCCGGCAACAGATTTAATGACTTTGCTATAAGAGGCGTCTGGGGTTAGGTGTATGGATAAATTTGCTTTACCTTTGTTGTGTGATTTATGGGGTTGAATTGAGTGACCTGTAATGCTCTGTAAGTGAAGTAGGTGTGCATCAAAGAGCCGTTCAATAAGAGGGTTTTTTTTCATGTCGCTATGGTAAACAAATTCATAACGGATTGGCTCTTTCCATTTTAATACTCGTTTCTGAGTTGATCGGTACTCATTTTTTAATGCGATTTCATTGAAAGCACTTTGAATATAAGCAGTATCTTGCCATTGTTTAAGGCTGTCTTCTGTCAGTGCATAGCTTGATGAAGACAGTAGGATGAAAACACTTAAGATAATGCTTTTAATGGTGCGTGCTGAAATCATTTCTAAAAAAATCCTAGGGATAATTATTCATTTATTGGTTATAAAGGGTGTGTTTGTTTTCTCATTGCATTATGCATAGTTCGCTTAAGCATAAGTTGATTTTGCTCAATATCCCTGCTATTGGTAGAGTTTTTTTAATTCAGTAATTTTTTAAGGTAATAACCCGTGTGAGATGCTTTCTGTTTGGAAATATCTTCGGGCGTTCCTGTTGCAATAATTTCCCCCCCTAGTGACCCTCCTTCAGGGCCTAAGTCAATCACCCAGTCGGCTGTCTTAATTACATCAAGATTGTGTTCAATGATCACGATGGTATTGCCTTGATCACGTAAGTAACCAATTACTTTCAGTAGCAACTCAATATCATGAAAGTGCAGTCCGGTGGTGGGTTCGTCAAGGATGTAAAGTGTGTTGCCCGTATCCCGTTTTGAGAGCTCTTTGGCGAGCTTAACCCTTTGCGCTTCACCGCCTGATAGCGTGGTGGCTCGCTGGCCTAATTTAATGTATCCCAAGCCGACTTCCATGAGCATTTGTAGTTTCCGGGAGATCACTGGAATGACATCAAAAAAGGCTCTTGCGTCTTCAATGGTCATCTCTAAAATTTGATGAATATTTTTGCCTTTATATTGCACTTGTAAGGTTTCACGATTATAGCGTGCGCCTTTGCAGGCATCGCAAGCGACATAGACATCGGGTAGAAAATGCATTTCCACTTTTAATACACCATCTCCTTGGCATGCTTCACAACGTCCCCCTTTGACATTAAAACTAAACCGTCCAGCTGAATAACCGCGTGCGCGCGATTCTGGCGTCGCGGCAAGCAGCTCTCGAATAGGGGTAAATAACCCTGTATAGGTCGCAGGGTTGGAGCGTGGTGTTCTTCCGATGGCACTTTGGTCGATATTGACCGATTTATCAAAGTGCTCCATGCCGTTTACCGCAGAGTATTCAGCAGGTGTGTGCATCGCTTTATTAAGCATGTTCGCGGCTAGCTTAGAAAGGGTGCCGTTAATTAATGTTGATTTTCCAGAACCCGATACCCCCGTCACACAAGTTAGTAATCCCGCAGGTATTTTTAGGGTTACATTTTTAAGGTTATTACCACGTGCACCTTCAATAGTAAGCCACTTATCTTTTTGTGGGGCTAAACGTTGTGTAGGCACTTCAATTTTTCGTTTACCGCTTAAGTATTGACCGGTTAAGGAGTTGGGGTCGGCGGCGACAAATTCAGGTGTTCCCTGTGACATAATGCGCCCACCATGAATGCCCGCGCCAGGGCCAATGTCTAGCACATGGTCGGCGGCACGAATGGCATCTTCATCGTGTTCAACCATAATCACAGTATTCCCTAAGTCGCGTAGATGAATTAACGTGGATAACAGACGATCATTATCGCGTTGATGCAATCCAATGGACGGCTCATCCAGTACATACATCACACCGACCAACCCCGCACCAATTTGACTGGCTAAGCGGATACGCTGTGCTTCACCACCTGACAAAGTGTCGGCACTGCGGTTTAAGCTGAGGTAGTTCAGGCCAACGTTAACTAAAAACGTGAGGCGATTATGCACCTCTTTTACTATTTTACTGGCAACTTGGCCTTTAGCACCCTCTAAGGTGAGCTGGGCAAAAATGTCATGTAGTTCGCCAATGGGCAGTTCCGTTAAGGAGGGCAGGCTACGATCATCGACAAAAACATGACGTGCCGTTTCATTTAAGCGTGCGCCTTTGCAACTGGAGCAGGGTTGGCTAATACGGTATTTATCCAATTCATCTCGAACCGCTTTGCTTTCTGTTTCAGCAAAGCGACGCTCCATATTGGGAATAACCCCTTCAAAACGTCGAGTATCACTGTATTTTCCATGAGGAAGGGGAAGTTTTTCTTTTCCTGAACCAAATAAAATAATCTGTTGTTGCTGGGTGGTGAGCGCTTGCCAAGGAGTTTCAATATCAAATTGATAGTAATCCGCTACTGCTTTTAACAGATCATAGTAATATTTATGACGGCGATCCCAGCCACGAATTACACCACCCGCTAAACTCAATTCCGGATGGGTGATAACTCTTTCAGGGATAAAGGTCTCTTTTACCCCCAGACCATCACAGGTTGGGCAGGCGCCGTGTGGGTTATTGAATGAAAAAATTCGGGGCTCTAATTCCGAAACGCTGTAGCCACATTGGGGGCAAGAAAATTTTTCAGAGAAGAGCAGTTCAAAGTCATCTTGTTCATCCATAGGGAGCACTTGTGCCACGCCATCGGCTAAACGCAAAGCGGTTTCAAAAGACTCGGCTAAACGTTGTTTTAAGTCGGTGCGAACTTTAAAGCGATCAACAATCACATCAATGGTGTGCTTTTTATTCTTCTCAAGCTGTATGCTGCCATCTAATTCATGCACTTGACCGTTAATGCGAGCACGAATAAATCCTTGTGCTTGAAGTTCCTCTAATAAATGAACGTGTTCTCCTTTTTTGCCTCGAATAATCGGGGCAACCAATAGGCACCTTGTGCCTTCGGGTAGAGCGAGCGTATGGTCAACCATTTGACTTACGGTTTGTGCTTCTAAATCACAACCATGTTGTGGGCAACGTGGTGTTCCAGCACGCGCAAAAAGCAGGCGTAGGTAGTCATAAATTTCAGTAACCGTACCAACGGTTGAACGTGGATTATGAGAGGTGGATTTTTGCTCAATTGAGATTGCTGGAGAGAGACCTTCAATATGATCGATATCCGGTTTTTCCATAATCGATAAAAATTGGCGTGCATAGGCGGAAAGCGACTCGACATAGCGGCGCTGACCTTCGGCATAAATGGTATCGAAGGCAAGGGAAGATTTTCCCGAGCCAGAAAGCCCTGTGATGACGATTAACTTATCACGAGGCAGCGTTACATCAATGTTTTTTAAATTGTGCGTGCGTGCCCCTTGGATAATAATGTTTTCTAACATGCCCTGTCCGTTCATCTTGGATTAAAGGAGGCATTATAACAATTTAATTTAGGTTGAGACCTTTGCACGAGAGGGGCGCGAGAGAAAAAAGAGATGAAATTTGGCTGATTGAGGCGGAAATCGTAGTGAATCCCTAGGTATTCGCAAGGTTTTTAACAAAAATCAGGCGGATTTCAGCCTTTTTTATACCCTAGGGTACCCTCTCTCTTGAGCACGCTCAATTCTCCTTGTCCGTGGGTCCTTTCGTGCAAAGGTCTCAGGTTAAGCCTTCAAGATAAGCAGATCATTGAGGAAGTAATAATACGCCAGATATATTAACGGTAAGTGTACTTTGGCCAGATTTAATAGCGGGTGCTGTCATGCTTTTCGTCGAGACCATCCGACTGGTAAATACAACATTTTGTTGGGTGCTTATCGGGGTCGGAGGGTTGATTCGGGTTTCGATTAGCTGATAGTTTGGTGAGCCAAGGGCTTCGGCAATTAATGTTGCTTGTTGCTGAAAGGTTTGTAGTGCAGTAAGTGTGAGTTGTTGTATGGCTTTTTGTTTTTGTTTGGCAGAAACCTTGAAGTGCATCGATTGATATTCCAGTTGTTTTTGCAGCTTAGTGAGAACATTGAGTTGCGTTGAGTTCGCGTCCAACGTGATAATCAAAGATTGACTGCCATTCCAGTGGCGAATATTCTCCCCTTTGTTGTATATAGGGTGAACACGATATTGGGCGGTTTTGACTTTAATGTTGGGGTATTCTTTTAAAGTAGTCGTTGCGGTTTGCATTTTACGATTGATCTCTTCCATAACCATGTTTGCAGAGCGAGCTTGTGCTGAGGCTTTTAAGGTGATAATTAGCGTGTCATTGTCCATCTGTTGAGATTCAGAGATGGAGAAAAAGACTTTATTGCCTGATATTTGAGGTGTTAACTCATTAGAAGGGGGAGGAAGAAAATTTTGATTCGCTAGGAGCGGTGTCGTAATACAGGTTAGACAGAGGGTTAAGGAGGTCGTAAATTGTTTGAGCCATCGCGGAGAGGAAAAAGATAACATAGTCACTGCCTTTGAATATCTGAAAAGAATCATTTGATTATAACGTAGCACATTTATAAGGAGTGTTATAATTTAGCGTTTAGTTTTTTAATCAACGTTACCTCTGTTTTGTTCGATCAGTTAACGTATTTGTATTGTAGGATTTATTACCACTATGTCAGTTCCTGAACCCAATGCCATGAGCCCTGTTGAACGTCGAGCCGCCTTTTCAATTGCGGGTATTTTTTCAACTCGAATGCTGGGATTGTTTATGATTTTCCCCGTATTTGCCCTCTTTGCAGAAGATGAATTTGCAGGGGTAACAGGTATGCAAATTGGGATTGCCATGGGTATTTACGGCTTAACCCAAGCTTTCTTACAAATCCCTTATGGCATGTTGTCCGATAAATACGGTCGAAAACCATTGATTGTTGCAGGAATGGTGGTCTTTATGATTGGCTCGATGATTTGTGCAGTGGCCGAATCCATGGAGATGATGATTCTAGGTCGGGCAATTCAGGGCATGGGAGCGGTGGCCGCGGTATTAATGGCCTCAGTAGGGGATTTAGTTACTGAGCAATTTCGATTGCGAGCGATGTCGATTGTCGGCATCACCATCGGACTCTCTTTTACTTTATCGTTGATTGCGGGTCCCGTATTAGCCTCTTGGTTTGGGGTAAGAGGGATATTTTGGGTGATTGCAGGGTTAGCCGTTGCAGGGATGTTGCTGGTTAAGTTTGCGATGCCAAACATTGAAAAACAAGAGTTTCAACGCGAGGCACAAGCGGTTCCTAGCCAGTTTAAAGAGATTCTAAAAAACAAACAGTTGTTAAGGCTTGATCTTGGAGTGTTTGTACTGCATGCGATGTTAACCGCCATGTTTATTGTGTTGCCATTAAGCTTAAGAGATAACGCAGATTTAGATGTGTTAAGTCATTGGATTATCTACCTTCCTGTTATGTTGCTCTCCTTTGCTTTCATGGTACCCTTTATTATTCAGGCCGAAAGTAAAGGCCGTATGAAACATATGTTTGTGGGGGCTGTTGCCACCATTACATTGGTTCAGTTGGCCTTTGTGGGGATCGAAAATAGTTTTTGGACACTGTTTAGTTTATTACTTATTTTCTTCACCGCATTTAACTTACTTGAAGCCTCCTTGCCCTCATTAGTGGTCAAGCTCTCACCTGCAGATAAAAAGGGAACGGCCAGTGGTATCTATTCGACCAGTCAGTTTTTAGGCGCTGCGGCCGGGGGTGTATTGGGTGGTTATTTTTATCAGTATTACGGTTATAATGGCGTTTTTATCTTTACCGCTGTTATTGGAGCCATTTGGTTCATTGCCGCCATAACCATGGAAAATCCATTGCCATTAAGTATCGCTTCCGTTCCATTAGGAGAAATAGATCCGAGCAGTGTGAAAGAGATAGAACAAAAATTACTCTCCTATGACGGAGTGTATGAAGCCGTAGTCTTAGTTGATGAGCAGCGAGCGTATTTCAAAGTAGATCGAAAAATTGTGAATGAATCCGCCTTAATTACTTACATTGAACAAAGTCGATAGTCTTACAGCGAGGCGCTTTGTACAAAGGCCTCACTGAAATTAGAATTTAAAAAAGAGAGAATATAAATATGCGTGGTATTAATAAAGTGATTTTAGTGGGTACTTTGGGTGCCGATCCAGATGTAAAGTATGCCGCCAATGGTAATGCGATTGCAAATTTGAGCGTGGCAACCAGTGAAGAGTGGAACGATAAGAACACTGGACAAAAACAGCAAAAAACTGAGTGGCACCGTGTAACCATCTTTGGAAAACTGGCTGAAATCGCTGGGCAGTATTTGAGAAAAGGTTCTCAAGTCTATTTAGAAGGGAAGTTACAAACTCGAAAGTGGCAAGATCAAAATGGTCAAGATCGTTATACTACCGAAGTGGTACTTAGTGGCTTTGATGGCACGATGCAAATGCTGGGTGGTGCAAATCGTTCAGGAGGAGATGCCTCCTTTGATCAAGGTGGAGGGTTGAATCAATCGCCACAACAAAATCAATTTCAACCACGTAATCAGGCGGCGCCTATGCAACAAGGGCAAGCACCTGTTAACCCGATGGGACAAAATATGGGAGGGCAAGGCCAATCGTCAGCACCACAAAAAGCGCCCGCGTATGCACCAAATGATTTTGACGATGATGATGTTCCGTTTTGAAAACCACAATAAATAAGAATGTTGGCTAAAAGAGACCTTTGCACGAGAGGATATACGGATAAAAAAGGCTGAAATATGTCCGATTTTTGTTGAAAATCTTGTGAATAGCTGGCTATTCCCTGCGATTTCCGCCTCAATTAACCAAATTTCATCTCTTTTTTCTCTCG
>Ga0256840_1000654_pt1 | contig 34758 bp, 23 predicted proteins | sample 355202metaG_FD_185969 | JGI IMG/M metagenome (GOLD analysis project Ga0256840, IMG submission 185969) | Hydrothermal vent microbial communities from Mid Atlantic Ridge, Atlantic Ocean - 355-202 | ecosystem: Environmental > Aquatic > Marine > Hydrothermal vents | place: Atlantic Ocean: Mid...
GGTAGATGAGCAGATACCACTATTTCTTACTCTTAGTAACGAAAGTAAAATTTTCACAAACAAAGACCTTAAAAGCATTGAACAAAAGCTTTCAAGTCTTCGTCTAATGAATAAAAAAGGCATGTTAGTGCCACTTACTGAAGTAGTCACTGTTGTCCCTTCAAAATCAAACCCAATGATTATGACTAAAGATTTACATCAAATGACTAATGTTGTTGCTGAAACCGATATGGAATCTCAAGTCTATCCTTTAGTTGAAGCACGAAGTATGATTTTAGACGAATTATCAGATGAGTATGAAATAACTCAAACGGGTCTTTTTAATCTTGATTTTATGCATAAAAAATCTGGTTTGCATTATAAATTAATGTGGGATGGTGAGATGGAAGTAACCTTGGATACTTTTATTGAGCTAGGCGGCGCTTTTATAACAGCATTGGTTTTAATCTTTTTACTAATGGTTGTTTACTACAAAAGCTTTGTTTTAAGTGGTATTATTTTATTAGGAAGCTTTCTCTCAATAATTGGAGTTATTGTAGGACATTGGATAATGGATATCTTTACTGTTGATCCTTTTTTCTTGACAGCTACCTCACTCATCGGCTTTATTGCTTTGATTGGTATTAGCTCTCGTAACTCACTGCTTTTAATAGATTTTACAAAATCACTTATGCATGAGAAGGCAATGCACAAAACTGATGCAATTGCTTATGCAAGTGCCACTCGCGCAAAGCCTATCTTTTTAACTGCAGCAGCTATTATACTAGCGTCAACGCTTCTTGCAGGAGATGCAGTTTTTGGTGGTCTTGGTGTTGCACTTATTTTTGGTACTATTGCAGCTGTAGTAGCATCATTAATTATAGTTCCTATTTTACTTCACAATGCAGACTTAGAAAAACACTTTGGATTTAAAGAACGCAAGGCTGTTTCTATCTATGAACCCTAAGATATTCTTAGGATTCATACCAACTTTTTTCAAGTAGCTGATATAATTAGCAACTGCATTTAAATTATTTAAATTCAATTCCTTAGGAAAAAAGATATATTTTGAAGAGAAAAAAAATACAAAAAGCACTCTGTATTATGAGTGGTGGCATGGATTCAACCTTGAGTGCTTATATGATGAAAGAGAGAGGCTGTGAGGTTATCGCCTTGCATTTTAATTATGGACAGCGTACACAAAAAAAAGAGTTAGCATGTTTTCGTGAGATTTGTGCTGATTTGGGTGTAGAAGAAAAATATGAAATTGATTTAGATTTCTTTAAAACGATTGGCGCTTCCGCGCTGACTGATACAAATATAAAAGTCCCTACGGATGGGATAGAAGAGGGTGTTCCTAACACTTATGTTCCTTTTAGAAATGGGATATTTTTAAGTATTGCAGGGGCATTAGCAGAAAAACATGGGGCACAATCACTTGCCATAGGGGTTGTTGAAGAAGATAGCAGTGGTTATCCTGATTGTCGTGAAACTTTTATAGATTCTATGCAAAAAAGTATCAATCTTGGCACAAAAGATGCAACACAAATCAAGATAGAAAGACCGCTTGTTAAATTGAAAAAAGAGCAGATAGTTTCAGAAGCTTTTGAGCTTAATGTGCCTCTACATCTAACATGGAGTTGCTACCAAAATGAAGAGATAGCCTGTGGGGTTTGTGATAGTTGCCGTTTGCGTCTCAAAGGTTTTGAAATCGCAGGTGGTATAGACCCACTCCCTTACATGTAGGCTTTTATGAAGCGTGTTTTTATAGAAGATATCGAAGTTATTATAGAACATAAACCACGCAATAAAAATAGCTATATCACTGTTTCTAACGATGGTGCAGTTCGACTCAAAACGCCTCTTAAACTCTCTTTTAGAATCAATTCACTCTTGAGAGATCGTCTTGAGTGGATAAAAGCCAAGCGTTTACATGTAAGAGATAAGAAGAGTATGCAGTATATCTTAGGTGAGTCAATTATACTTGATGGAGAGCTTATCTTCGTATCTCAAATAAGCCAACTCCAAAAGAAAATAGAGCGCTTACATGTAAGAGATAGTGCTTCACTAGAGCGTTGCTATAATCGTTTTTATTTAGAGTCTTCCCAAGATGATCTTCCCTTACATGTAAGGCAATTAAGCCAAGAAATCGGACTCTTTCCAAGTAAATTGCGTTTTAGAAAGATGAAGCGTCAATGGGGAAATTGTAACGCTCACGGAGTTATAACTTTAAATACCGCTCTTATGAAACTCACTCTTAAACAAAGAAGATATGTCATCGCTCATGAGTTATGCCATCTAGTACATATGAATCATTCGCGTGATTTTTACTCTCTTTTGTACGGTTTTTTCCCTGAAGCACCAAAAATAGAACAAGAGCTCAAAATGATAAGGTTTTAAATGGTACTAGCAGGCGATATTGGCGGAACAAAAACAATTTTGGCACTTTACGATATTGGTGATAATGCACTCAATCTTCACGCAATACAAGAGTTTGCTAGTGCAGAATTTTCAAGTCTGATCGCAGTTTTAACTGCTTTTGAAAAGGAGATAGGCAAACAAGATATAGAGGTGGCATGTTTTGGTATTGCAGGGCCTATTATAGATGGAGCATGCCAAACGACTAATCTTGCGTGGAATGTCACAACAAAGGAGTTGCAAAAATATCTTGACATTGAAAAAGTACATCTTCTTAATGATCTTGAAGCAACAGCATACGGAATGCTTTTTTTACAAGAGGATGAGTTTATCTCTTTAAACCCTAATGGTCTTACATGTAAGGCAAATCGTGCGGTTATAGCAGCTGGAACGGGATTAGGTGAGGGCATACTTTTTTATGATGGACAAAGGTATCACCCCAGCGCAACAGAAGGAGGGCATTGTGATTTTGCACCACAAACAGAGCAACAAGATGCGCTTCTTCTCTGGTTGCGAAAAACTTATCCAGAGCATGTAAGTGTAGAGCGAATCCTTTCAGGCACAGGTATTATTGCCTTGTATGATTTTTTAGCTCAAAGCCATTTTGCCCCTGAGCCAATAGAGATAAAAAGTAGTTCAAAAGATGCAGACAAAGCCCCTCTCATAAGCCAATGTGCTCTTAAAGACAAAGACCCACTCTGCCTTGAAACCTTGCGTCTTTTTGTAGAGATATATGGCGCAGAAGCTGGAAATCTTGCATTGAAGTCTATGTCACGAGGTGGAGTTTATATAGGAGGCGGTATTGCCCCTAAAATCTTAGACTTTATGTGTGATGGAAGCTTTATGAAAAGTTTTACATGTAAGGGAAGGTTTAAAGAGATATTAAACAATATGGAAGTAAAAATCTCTCTCAATCCACAAACAGCACTTCTAGGTGCTGCTAATTTTGCTTATCATCTTTTACACTCCAGATAAATACCATAGGTATAAACAGAAGCGTTAAAACAGTCCCAACCATCAAGCCACCGATAGCAACTGCGCCCAAAGGTGCGAGTCTTTCAAGTCCGATAGCTGCACCTTGAGCGACAGGCAACATTCCTGCTGAGACTGCAAAGGCGGTCATGAGAACAGGGCGGGTTCTGATACGGATACTCTCTATCATCGCCTCTCTTTTTCTCATCCCTTGCTCCATCTTTTCTAGGGCAAAGTGGATGAGCAAGATAGCATTATTAACAATGATACCAGAGAGCAGGATAAAGCCCATCATCGCTGGCATAGAGGTGTGATATCCTGCTGCGAGCATTGTCCAAGAAGCGCCTATAATTGTCAGTGGAATAGAGAGTAAAATCATAATAGAGATTTTTACAGAGTTAAAGAGGGTGATAAGCGCAAGTAGGATTAAAATCACGGCAAAACCGATAGCGCCTATCATACGCCCAGCAGAGCTTTTGAACTGTTTAATATCCCCCGTCTGCTCCATAGTGACAGAGGTTGGAAGCGTGATATCTTTTGCAGCCTCTTCAAAATTTGCCATGATATGTGAGATAGCGGCATTTTCTCTAAAACCATAAACATTGAGCGTATAGTTTAGACCCTCGCGAGTGATCATGCTTGGCTCTTTTATCTGTGAAATCTTTGCGACACTATTGAGGGGAATGAGCCCTTTTGGTGTTTGAAGCAAGATAGACTCTAGGCTCTCAATGCTTTGGCGTTGCTCTTGAGGCACCCATAGACGCAGAGAGAAACTGCTACTGTTTTGCAAGGCGAAAGTACCCACATGTGCGCCTCGTAGATAGACTTGCAGTTGTGAGACGATATCGCTACGGCTGATATTGTAAAAAGCGGCTTTTTGCTCATCAACTTCGAGGTTATAGACACCTTTGTCGCTCTCCCATGTTTTTGATACTGAGACGACACCTTGAGTCTTATACATAGCCGACTCTATCATCGCTCCTGCGCGCTCTAAATCTTGAAAGTTATCGCTAGAGAGAGTGACATCTATGTTTGCTCGCAGACTTGCAAGAGCAGTCGCTCCAAAATCAACAACATCAATACTTTTTACATTTTTGATATGCGTAAACTTCTCTCGCAAGGCATGTTCTATATCCCAGATGCTCTTTTCTCGCTGAAACCTATCCACATAGGTAGCGGTGATAGCAATATGATCAAGTCCGCTACCACTGCCTATGCTTAAGACTCCCGCTTCACTACCGATAGATGAGGAGAGAGACAGTAGTTCTGCTTCATTTGCTAAAATCTCATCTGCTTGTTTGAGTATCTCTTGACTCACTTCGATAGGAAGATTTGGATCAACTGTGATAGAGATTTTTACAGCGCCCGTATCCATAGGAGGCATAAGCTCTTGTCCCACGAGAGGCATAACAAGCTTCACGCTCACAAGAAAAAGTGCTATCAAAACGATAAAATATGAACTTGCAATAAGTCTGCTCTCTAGTGCCATATTTAGAGCCGATCGGAAAAAATCTGCTATAAAATCATTCACACGACCTGTCACCTTATGAAAGAGTGCTTCAGATTTTAAAATTATAGAATTTTGAATAGCCAATATTTTCAACGAAAGCAGAGGTACGGCAGTAATAGAGACGATGTACGAAGCCGCAAGCGCTAAAAGCAGAGTGCCAACAAGCGGTTGAAAGACAGTCTGCGGATAACCACCAACAAAGAGCATTGGCGAGAGTGCTATCATCGTCGTAATCGTTCCAGAAAGATCAGCGAACATAATCTCTTTTGTTCCTGCAAAAACTGCCTTGTGTATATCATCATGCAACTCTTTATAGTGCCTCTCGATATTTTCCATCACCACGACCGTATCATCAAGCAAGAGTCCAAGTGCCAAGATAATGGCGGTGAGTGTTACAACATTAAACTCTATCCCCACTATCCACATCAGAGCGATAGTAGAGGCGTAAACGATAGGGATGGTGATTAAAACGACTAAGACCTGACGAAAACTTGCCAAGAAGAAAAAGACCACAAGGGTGGACATGATAATGGCATCACGAAGTGACTCGAACATATTTTCCGTACTTTGTAAAATAGTAGTTTTTTGCGTATCTGTTATCTCGAAGCGGATGCTAGGATACTGTTTTTGCAACTCTTTGAGAGCATCTTCTACATGGTAGATACTCTTGATAACATCAGCATCTATGCCTCGTTGGACTGCAAGAGCGATAGAGGGTTTTTGATTTCCATAATACAAAGCGGTGTTGTCATAGTTACTAAATGTTATTTTGGCAATATCACTAAGAACGATATCTGGGCTTATATGTAAGTTCTCTAATGCTGTTATGCTTGAGCGCTCTCCTTTTGATTTGAGAAGATAACGACTTGATTGTGAGGTGATAAAACCTATGGCAAAGTCACTATTATTTTTTTTAATGCCTGCTATCACTGAAGCCATGGAGAGTTTGTAGCTATCGAGTTTTTTCTTATCTATGATAATCTCTATCTCTTTCTCGTAGCCACCAAAAACATCCACATTAGCAACACCATCAAGTTTGATAAGTGTATGTTTTATCTCATTTTGAGCAAGTTGGCGTATCTGCGTCAAAGAGAGTTTCTCCGAACTAAGCGCGATAGTCATAATTGGTGCGGTAGCCGATGTTATCTTGTGAAGCTGTGGCTCTTTGATAGAGGAGGGGAGTTTGGAGCGAATCTTGTCTATAGCATTTTTGACATCACTAGAGGCATTTTCTATATCTTTGACATACTCAAATTCAGCTTGAATAACACTCACCTCATCTATAGTCGAAGAGAAGACACGGCGTATATTATCAAGGGTATAAAGCTCCTCTTCGATAGGTACACTGACATTGGAAGCGAGACTCTTTGCAGAAGCACCAGGGTTTACTACCACTACAGCAATTGTCGGGTAGTTAGAGTCAGGAAAGAGTTTTCTATCAATCTTTTGATAGCCCACCAAGCCTAAGAATATAAAGAGTGTTAAAAAAGAGTAGATAAAATAGGGTCGTTTGAGCAGACGCTCAACAAGTGTTGTTGATTTCATCTTATTGACTCACTTTTACCTTGCCAAGAGCGGCTAAGATAGCTAGTTTTGCTTCAGATGCACTAGCAACTTTATACTCAGGGCAAGGTGCTATAATCGCCTCTTTGTGATCTTGAAGTACAATACTTACATGTAAGGGGCTAAAAGCTCCATCTTTATACTCCATCACAGAGGTGTTGCCATCTTGATGCAGTATCGAACTCAGTGGTACACTGCAACCGTTTTGACTCTTTGTAACTACCTCGATATTTACCAAAGAGTGATTGGCAAGCTTGAATGGAGTATCAAACCTCGCCTCTGCAAGATAGAGTCCGTTTTGTACATAATCATAAAGTTTTGTGATATGTGCTACTTTTTGCTCATTGATTAAAACTGCTTGATTGACTTGAAGGGCTTTCTCGTTTGGTATGTACTTAAAAACCATTTTCTGCTCATCTGAATGAAGCTTTAAGATAGGTTTTGCAGGCAGTGCCATATCACCTTCATGCAAAATTATACTGCTAACTGCTCCAGAAAAAGGCGCTTTTATATGAAAATACTTTAGTTGTGCCTCTATCTGTTTTATCTTTTGGACACTCGTCTCTAAAAGAGCGGTTTTGTTTTGATACATCACAAGTGAAGCCTCATATTTTTCACGGCTTAAGCCACCTGCTTTGTAGAGTTTTTCATTTCTTTCAAGCACTGATTTTGTGTATTTCATATCACTGAGTTGTGCTTTTTTCTGCTCTTTGGCAGCTTTAAGGCTTGAGCGTAACTCTGCATCATCTATATCTAAGAGGAGATCTCCTTTTTTGACAATGGAATTTTCGCTTACATGTAAGTGCGTGATAGTGCCTGAAATCTTTGTGCTTACAGAGACTTCTTTGAGGGCATCTACCTCCGCTAAGAATGAACGATGTTGCTCTAGGGTGCTCTCTTTTGCTTGCACAGTATCAACTGCGTAGTAACGCTCTTGTGCTGTATCTTGCGCTACTTTTTGCTCTGCTCTTGTTTTAAAGAGTTTGACACCACCAAAGATAACGGCAACTATGATTATAAAAAATAGAATTTTTTTCATTTTTTCTCTCCTTGTTCGAGTAGGTATTGTAAGTAGAAATGCTCTGTTTTGTACTGGTATTTCACACTTATAAGTTGGCTTTTAGCAAGTTGTAGGGAGGCTTTAGCTAAAAGAAGGTCATTGATATCGCTTGCGCCATTATCAAAACGAATCTGCTCAATCTTTTCACTCTCTTTTAGTAGGTCTAGCTTTGCTTGGATGCTTTTGTAACTGTGCAGAGCAGATTCAATTTTACTGTGCGCTTGAATGAGTAATTTTTTAAATTCAAGTTTTGTTTTATCATCTTTGAGTTTCGCATTGAGTGCTTGGATTTTTGCCTTTTGTGAGGCTGCGCTGCGTCCACCAAAATCATAAATTTTCCATTTAAGATTTACGCCTGCTTGCCAAATCTCTTCATTATGCCAGTCACCTGTATGAGTATTTGTATCATCATTTGCTCCAAAGTTTTGTCCATAATAACCGCTTAGCCCGATTTGTGGATAGTAAGAAGCCTCACTTTTTTGCATGTTTTTTTTACTTTTTTGCATCTCAAATGCACTGATTTTAAAACGCTCTAACTCATCTACATTTAGTTTCTCTTTTGTGATTTTTTCCAAAGTAGGGGAGATGTTCTCCAAATCACCAACACGCTCAACATTCATCAAAGATGCAAGTGAAGCGCGTAGCATAGTGATATTTGAAGCTATTGTGCTGTGAGTATTTTTTGCATCTTCTAGTGAAGCGGCTGATTTTAAGGCTTCTAGCTTTGATTTTTTTCCTAAACTTAGCTCATTTTCAATGCTTACATGTAAGGCATGTAAGGCATGAATATACTGTGTTTGTGCTTTCTCTTGAGCTTCTAGTGCAAGTATATTTGTATAAAGACTTTTGACATTATAGATAAGTTGCTCTTTGCTAAGTTTTAGTTTTGCATCTGCCATCTCTTTTTGAAGTGAACTTATTTCCAAAGAACGCTTCTGTGCAAAACCTGTGAAAAGAACCACATCATACGCAACACCAATACTCATTAAATCCTTTGTTGTTGCAACAGCTGTGGGGTCTGAAGATATTGAGGCAGGAGTCAATGGAGCGAGGGTGCGTGGAAGATTGAAATGTGTGTAAGAACCTAGTGCATTAAAACTACCATAATCTTTTGAACTAAGCTCTTTATAGCTTAGCTCGCTCAATTTGTAGTTCAGTTTTTGACTTTTTATATCAGGACTGTTTTTCAAAGCAACATCAACACTCTCTTGAATGCTTAGTGCAAAAAGAAAAGGTGAAAACAGAAGCATGGGGTATAAAATTTTAGACATAAATGTACTCCAAAAATATAGTTACGCAATTCTAGTATATTTATATTAGCGTAATGTTAAGACTTAAGTGTTCAAGCATAATAAATGCAATATGACATTTATTATGCTTGAACGCTTACACAACACTAACACTTCTGTGTAATACTTTCAGTATAAAAATTTAAAGGACTCACAATGAAAACTTCAATTCTTATTCTTTCAGTTGCAACAACACTGCTTATTGCAAGAGGGGGATCGCATTTACAACACGGACGGTATGTTCATGATGTGCCACAACAAGTTAAACAAGATTGTACTCTTTTAGGTACAACAGGACCCAATGAGCAGTATGTTCAAAAAGTGCCTCAGCAGACTATGCAAAATTATACCATTATAGGTACATCAGTGCTTAATGATGAGCAAAAACATACATTAGCATATATGTGGAATGAAGAGAAACTTGCCAAAGATATCTATCTCGCAATCAATGAGATAAATCCTCACTATCTTCTATATAATATAGCTACAAAATCAGAAACACGCCATCAAGCATCTGTGCAGAGGATAGTTGAGGCGTATGACTTGAATATTAGTAGTCTTGTTGATTATAGTGGTTCGTATAGTGAAGCTGAACTTGAAGCACTTGCTCCAGGCGAGTATGCGATTGATGAACTACAGACACTTTATGATACACTTTATCTTAAAGGTATCCAATCAACCCAAGATGCACTAGAAGTTGGATGTTTGGTTGAAGTTACTGATATCAATGATTTAGACGAAGATATCCAAATTGCACAAGGCGCTGACGATGTTGTCAATGTGTTTGAGAATTTACGAGATGGAAGTTACCGTCATTATTGGGCATTTGATGGTGCTTTAAAGGCTATGGGAATCAGTGATGGCTGTTGTGTCCTTGGTGAGGAGTATTGTAAAACTAGCGAGGATTATCCACAAGCAAGTAAAGGTAAGAACACACTTAAAGATAGACCGAGTAGAGGTCGATAATTTTCTCATCTCTATCTTAGGATGGACGATGAAAAAAGGAGATAAGGAATTGAATTTAAATAACTAAGCATTCTATCTTGTTCTTTTAAATTCAATTCCTAAACAGCATTTCTTGAAGAAATTCGAGATACTTTAATTAAAGAATAATTCCAATCATTATATAATCGTCTTTATTTCGTAAAAAAGGTGATACATGCGTCGATATATACTCTCTTTATTTTTTCTTTCATTGACTCTTTTTGCAAATCATACATACTATAAAATAACTGTTGGCTCATTTTCACAAATACAAAACGCGGAATTAGAAATTCAAATGTATGAAAAAATTCTTCAAAATAATGAACAATATAAACGCTTATCGGAAGAGGGAAATTTTACATTTACTATTTATCATGGACGAAAGTATCATAGTGTGCTTATCCGCCCCTTTAAAAACAAAAAAGAAGCTCTTGCCGTTTTAGATATCATTCATAAGTATAAAAAAGCACCTTATTTAGGTCTTTATAAGACAGACAAGCCAATAGTGTTTAAAAATAAAAAAGTGAATTTGAAAACTACAAAACCTGAAGAAACTTTTGAAGCAAAAAAAATCCTCTTGAATACTAGTGAAAAAGTTGTACTTGAAAAACCAAAGCTTGAAAAACCAAAAGCCGAAAAAATCGAAGAGAAAAAAACTCTTAAGAAGATTGAAAAAAGCGTAAGCTCTTGGGCATCTTCGCACAATAACACTAAGAATATTGTTCCACAAGATTCAAAAACCCCTAAGAGTAACACTCCTAGTGAGAGTAAATCTTTGCTCTCTAATACACTTGTGAATGATATGCTTGAACTGTTTCCTTATTTTATTATTCTTAGTCTGATTGCATTACTATTTATGCAGATACGTCAAAATAGATATCTTAAAGATGAAATTAGAGATCTTGAAGATGAATCACATCATACGGCATCTTTGGTAAAAACAAAAGATGAATTCCTTGCAAAAATGAGTCATGAGATTCGTACACCTATGAATGCGATAATAGGTTTTAGTCATATTCTTTTAGATACAAAACTTGATACACATCAACTGACTCACTTAAAAAATATTCAAAATTCTGCTGATCTTCTTTTGGGAATTATTAATGATGTTTTAAATTTTTCGAGAATAGAATCAGGTACAGTCAAAGCACATAAGCTTCAGTTTAATATCAATACCGTGCTTAATAAAATATCATCTAAGATGACTCAAATTGCAAAAGATAGAGGGATTGAGTTAGTGTTTGATGTGGCAAACAATGTTCCATCTCGCATCATTGGTGATGAAGAGAAACTTGGAAATGTCATCTCAAATCTTGTCTCAAATGCTATCAAATACACCCCATCAGGCGAAGTTGTTCTTCGCTTAAAGCGTATAGATTCTGAGGCAGATCTTGTTGTTTTAGAGTGTCAAGTTAGTGATACAGGAATAGGGATAAAAAAAGAGGCACTTTCGCAACTTTTTGACTCTTTTTCACAAGCAGATAATTCTCGTTCACGCCAGTATGGTGGTGTTGGTTTAGGTCTGAGTATTGTTCAAGAGTATGTGCAGATAATGGGTGGAAAAATTAGTGTTGAAAGCACTTTTGGAAAAGGAAGCACCTTTACTTTTAGTGTGGTTTTTGAAGCTCCACAAAAGCTAGATCCACGCAACTATCATCTCCCTGATAAAGATATAATGTATAAGAAAGTCTTGGTGGTAGATGCAAATATAAATGCCGCTTCTTCACTTCAGAGAATGATAGCGTATTACCATTATCATGCAGATATAGTTGATAGCGAGGAAGAGGCAATAGAGATTTTAAAAGAGCACTCTTATGATATTTTATGTTTGGATTCTAAGTTATTGGAGGAGTCGTTTGAGGATAAGATTCAATATTATAAAGAGTTCTCTAATGCCAAGATTGTTCTTTTAGAAAATAATGTCGTACAAAAAATAGATATCAGCAGTAAAGGAGTTGATGCAGAACTCCTAAAACCTTTTAGCCAACAAGATATCTTTAATACAATTATAGAACTTTATAGTGATCCATCATATAAAATTGTTGAGAAAAAAGTTACAAAAAATGATATTTTACAATTTAAAGGTAAAACTATTTTATTGGCAGAAGATAATAGAATAAATCAGAGTGTTATAAAAAGCCTACTTGATGATACAGGCATAAAACTTCTTATTGCTAATAATGGACAAGAAGCGATATCAATGCTTTATGAAAACCCCGAAGTTGCTATGATTTTTATGGATATCAGTATGCCAATTATGAATGGGTATGACGCTGCAAAATCAATTAGACAAGGGAAGCAGTTTACAACTATTCCAATTATTGCACTTACTGCCAATACTCAGCCAAGTGATATAGAAAAAAGTTTTGAATCTGGAATGCAAGAACATATAGGAAAGCCTTTTAATATTACAGCATTTTATGATGCGATTGTTAAATATCTTGCTAAATCCCCTCATCAAAAAGTTAAAAAACCTGCACCACGCACAGAGCTAAAAGAAGAGATATCTGTACCAGTAATAGATAAGGCAAGAGCACTTGAGCTTGTTGGTGGGGACGAAGGCTTGCTAAAAGAGCTTTTAGATGAATTTGTTACTATGTATAAAGATTCTCCTAGCACATTGAAGCATATGATAGAAAATTCGGAGTATGAACTAGGTCAAAAGATGAGCCATGATATCAAGGGTGTCTCATCAAATCTTGCACTTATGCGGGTGTTTGAAAGAGTGAAAACCTTAGAGATGTCCTTTAAGGCGAAAGATAGTGAGGATGCTAAAGCGAAGTTAGCACTATTTAAAACAGAACTAGAAGTGGTTACAAGAGTTGTTCAGAGTTGATTTTTTCGTATGCAATTACTGATCCGCAGTATTATGGAGATAATCCGCACCTCTTACATGTAAGTATAGAAAAACTTCTTTGTAAAAAAGTAGATTTTATCTGTTTTCGTGATAAAGAGAGTGCTTCTTATGAACTTTTAGCCCAATCTTTTATCCTTACATGTAAGGATAAAAATTTTCAAAAGAGCCTTCTTCATGGTGATGTGCAACTCGCTTGTAAGCTTAGAGCTTATGGAGTGCATTTGAGTTCAAAACAGTTTTCTAAAATTTCTGATGCAAAAAAGCAGGGGCTTTTTTGTGTTGTAAGCACACATAATGAAGAGGAGATACATCAAGCTATGGCTCTTGGAGCGGATGCTGTGACATATAGTCCAATTTTTTCGACTCCAAACAAAGGAATTCCTAAAGGTTTAGAGGATTTAAAAGAAAAAGTGGCTAAAATAAATATTAAAATCATAGCCTTAGGTGGTATCATCAGTGATAAACAGATCGCTGAGATAGAGAGTACTAATGCCTTTGCTTTTGCATCAATAAGATATTTTATAGATTAGGAATCCCATGTTTGAAGTCGTTATCGGTTTAGAAGTTCACGTTCAGCTCAATACTAAGTCAAAGCTATTTTGCTCTTGCCCTACAAGTTTTAATCATATTCAAAACACAAATACATGTCCAACATGTTTAGCACTTCCTGGAGCACTTCCTGTGCTTAACCGTGAAGTCTTGCATAAGGCTGTTATGTTTGGTACAGCAGTTGATGCTACTATTAATCGTACTTCATTTTTTGATCGTAAAAGTTATTTTTACCCAGATAGCCCTACCTCTTATCAGATTACACAGCTTTACACTCCCGTTGTTGAGCATGGAAAATTAGAGATTGATTTAGAAGATGGTACGCACAAAACAATCCGTATAAATCGTGCACATATCGAAGCAGATGCTGGAAAAAATATTCATGATGGTGATATCTCTAAGGTGGACTTAAACCGCGCAGGAACACCTCTTTTAGAAATTGTTTCTGAGCCTGATATGCGAAATGAAGATGAGGTCATCTCTTATCTTAAAAAACTTCACTCTATCGTGCGTTACTTAGATATCTCTGATGCAAATATGCAAGAGGGCTCTTTTCGTGTAGATGTCAATGTCTCTATCCGTCCTCATGGTGATGAGAAACTCTACACCCGCGTAGAGATTAAAAATATCAATAGTTTTCGTTTTATTCAACAAGCCATAGAGGTGGAAGTAAAACGACAAAGTGAAGCTTGGGAAGATGGAGTCTATGAGGAAGAGATTTTTCAAGAGACCCGTCTTTTTGATCAGATAAAACAAGAGACGCGCTCTATGCGTGGAAAAGAAGAGGCGGCAGATTATCGTTATTTTCCAGAACCTGACCTACTCAAAGCCGTGATAGATGATGCAATGTTTGCAGCAGCTTCAGATATCCCCGAACTTCCTGATGCAAAGCGTGCGCGTTTTATAAGCGAATATGGGATGAATGAATATAACGCTTCTGTTATCACCGCTTCACTCGAGAGTGCAAACTTTTTTGAGAAGATGATACAAGAGGGCGCTGGAGCTAAAAATTCTGTTACATGGCTAAGTGTAGAGCTTCCAGCTCGTTTAAAAGGTGGTATGAGTTTAGAAGACTCACCTGTTAATGCGATTACTCTTGCGAGCTTAGTAAAGCGTATAGAAGATCAAACTATTAGTGCTAAAGCGGCTAAAGAAGTGCTTGATTATCTGATGGAAAATGGAAGTGATGTTGATAGTGTTATAGAGAAATTAGGACTTAAGCAGTTAAGTGATACTGGTGCTTTAGAGACAATGGTTGATGAAATTTTAAGTGCAAATCCTGATAAAGTAGAGCAGTATAGAGGCGGTAAAGAGAAGCTTTTAGGTTTCTTTGTGGGACAAGTTATGAAAGCTTCTAAGGGAGCAGCAAATCCCCAAGCCGTCAATGAGATAGTGAAGAAAAAACTAGGATAAGGATGAATCTTCTCTCTCGCTTTTTAGTAGAAGGATCATATTACCTTCAGTCAGCACCACGCTACCAAAAAGTAAAAAAGTTCTTCCATAATTTATTGGAGAACCCTTCTTACAGATATAAACGGTATGTTGATGTTTTTATGATTTTGCTTATTCTCTCAAGTGTTAGTATTTTGATTCGAGAGGTAAAGCATCCTGTCAATGACCTCTTTTATGATTTCAATACCTATGTGATATCTCTGATATTTTTAGTAGAGTATGTTTTGCGTTTATGGGTTCATAACAGTCTTAGTGAAATTATTATTACACGCTATCAAAAGGATGAACTCTTAAGCCGTCCTTTTAATTGTCTTAAAGCAGTGAAATTATCGCTTCTTTCTAAGTATGAATATATGATATCTATTCCAGCAATTATCGACCTTTTAGCTATCGTTCCTACCTACCATGAGTTAAGAGTTCTGCGTATATTTATCCTTTTTCGTGTTTTTAAAGTTTTTCGATATACAAAAAGTATCCAGCATTTCTCCTCCATAATTAAATCTAAAAAGTTTGAACTCTACACTCTTTTGATGTTTGCAAGTATCGTCGTCTTTGTCTCTGCTGTCTTGATATATGTGATGGAGGCGAACAACCCTGACTCTCCTATCAACTCGCTATTTGATGCCTTTTATTGGGCGCTTGTGACGATATCGACTGTTGGTTTTGGTGATGTTGTGCCTATTACGGATATGGGTCGTGCGGTAGCTATGGTGATTATCGTCTCTGGAGTGGCAGTCCTCTCATTTTTTACCTCTATTATCGTTTCAGCTTTTAATGAAAAAGTCGTTGAGTTGCATGAGACAAAATCTATACAAGATATGAGTAAATTGCACTCATTTTATCTGATATGTGGTTATAGTGATACGGCTAAGATTGTGGCAAGTCGTCTGAGGCGAAATGGTAAGCGTATCGTCGTTTTAGATAGAAGTGCAGAGAAGATAGAAGAGGCAAAACAGAGAGGTCTTATTGCGATACAAGGTGACCCTACACAACTTGCAAGTTATAAAAAATTCAATATCAATTTTGAAGAGAAAGTACGGACAATCTTGTGTTTAGAAGAGGATGATATACTCAATGTTTATATCGCCCTAACAGTACGCTCTCTCAGTCGTAAAATAAATCTTATCTCTATTGCTCAAGATGAAAACAATATCGTAAAACTCAAACTTTCAGGAGTCAATGAAGTTATTTTTGCTCAAAATATTGTAGGACTTTTAGCAAGAGAGTTCGGTGGTAAGCCTGTGGCTTTTGAGGTTTTTCATGCTATGCGCTCTGGTGAACAGCAGATGTATCTTGAAGAGATGGTTATTGATGATATTATCTTGAAAAATTATTATAATATCGCTTCATTGCCCTATAAACGCTTCTTTTTGCTTCTACTTGGTTTTTACCGAAATGGTGAGGAGCATTTTGTTTTTAATCCAAAACACTCTGTCTCTTTACAAGAGGGAGATATCTTGGTTTTTTTAGGTGAGCACAAATTTGTAAAAGAGTTTACAAAAGAGATTCATAAAGGAAAAAAATAGATGCTTGCAAGTAAACGTGAAATTGCTATTTTTGGTTATGGCTCTTACGCAAAAAGTATTGCTAGAAATGTGAGAAGAACAGGTGCAAAATTGACCTTGTTTGTGATGGATGATGCACTCTATTCTAAGGCGCAACATGATGGATATGAAACATACAAGATAGATATGAATACTGAAGTAGAAAAACTTTCAAATCTGTGCGATATTGATAATCTCCTTGTGTTTTGTGCTATGCATGATGATGCAAACAATATCTTTTCCACTATCTCTTTGCGAGCAGTCTATCAAGAGTTACCTATTATTGCTATTGGCTCAACCCACGAGACCGCTCTGAAACTTAAAAATGCGGGAGCAAGCAAGGTTATCGAAAAGCTTCAAACCGTAGCAAATATGATTACTGATATGATTGAAAAACCTGTTGTTACTGAGTTGATGCATGATATTTTATATGATGATAGTAGTTTAAAGATAGCGCAGATATATATCTTAGAGGAGTCTCCTTATCTTGGAAAATTTATAGATGAAGTAGATATTCAAACGAAGCATAATATTATTATCTTAGGGATTGTTGATAGAGAACTTAGTATGGATTTGAGTTTTACAACACGAGGTGCGCACCACTGCATTACAGAGTCTGATATTTTAGTAGTTATTGGATATGATGATGATATAACGGCTTTTAAAGAGTTTATAGGAGGCTTACGAGATGAAGAAGATTGGGATTATTGGAGCAGGGAAATGGGGGCAAGCACTTTATTTCGCTCTGAAACAGAATAATCAAGTTTGTATAACTTCACGAACCCCTCGTGATATAGAGGGTTTTACAAGCTTAGAAGATGCTCTTACATGTAAGTATCTTCTTATCGCTATCCCTGCACAACAGATAGGACAATGGCTTCAAGAGCATTTTGTTTATAATGGACAAAAGGTTCTCGTTGCATCTAAGGGAATAGAGGCTTCTAGCGGATGTTTTTTAAATGAGATTTACGCCCCTCATGTTCCTGAACAAAATATCGCTTTTCTCTCGGGACCCTCTTTTGCTGTTGAGGTGATGCAATCTTTACCTACTGCTATCGTTGTAAACTCAAAAAATAGGCAAACTGCCTTAGAATTTGCTTCTTTTTTTCCTAATTTTGTCCGTGCATATGTATCAGATGATGTTATGGGCGCTGAAGTTTCAGGAGCCTATAAAAATGTTATCGCCATCGCATCTGGGGTATGTGAAGGCTTAGGCTTAGGCAAAAATGCCGCTGCTTCACTTATCTCAAGAGGTCTCGTAGAGATGGCACGTTTTGGTAAGAGCTATGGAGCAAAAGAGGAGAGTTTTATAGGCTTGAGTGGAGCAGGGGATCTATTTTTAACGGCATCATCCACTATGTCACGAAATTATCGTGTTGGATTAGGTTTAGCAGAGGGTAAGTCACAAGAAGAGATTCTTGAGGACTTAGGTGAAGTTGCTGAGGGTATAGGAACAGCCTATGCCTTACATGTAATAGCTACAGAACAAGATATATATCTTCCTATCGCGACTGAGGTATATAAAATGTTAGAGGGAAAAAGCCCACAAGATACTTTAAAGGATCTGTTAACACGATGAGAGATATGGCAATGACTCCAAAAGAGCAGGTAAAAAAACTTCTTATAGGTTTGGGTGTTGGCTTTTTGTTTTTTATAGTAGCGTTTAATTTTGTAACAACTACACAGGCATCATTGATAGGAATTATCGCACTTTTAGTAACATATTGGAGCAATGAAGCACTTCCATTGGGTGTTGTATCACTACTGCCTATAGTGCTTTTTCCAGCCTTTGATATCTTACATGTAAAGGCAACAACTATTAACTATGCACACCCTATTATCTATCTTTTTCTTGGTGGATTTTTGCTTGCTATTGCGGTAGAGAAGAGTGATTTGCATCATTGGATTGCCGATAAGATTTTAAGCCTTTTTCCCTCGACCGTGAGTGGTATTATCTTCTCTCTAGCGATAACCTCAGGACTTTTAAGCTCAGTCCTTTCAAACACAACAACAACCCTGCTACTTATCTCCATAGCACTTTTTATCTCTGATGAGCCACGCATCAAGATGCGTTTTGCTTTGGCTATCGCTTATGGTGCAAGTATAGGAGGGATATTAACGCCTATTGGTACACCTCCAAATCTTATCCTTTTGGGAATAATGGAAGATAAAGGCATGGAGCTAATTCCATTTTTTCAATGGATGTGGATGGTTGCACCACTTGTTTTTACTATGTTTTTGGTTGTTGGTTTTATCTTAAGTGTAGGCGTAAAAGGTATAGAGATAAAACGCGATATAAAGGTGCCATCTCTCAATACAGATCAGAAAAAGATTCTTTTTGTTTTAGGAGGACTTATCACACTTTTGTTAGTCAATGCGCCAATTCGCCCCTACTGGAATGGCTTGGGTATGAGTGAGGCACTTATCTTGCTAGGTGCTGGACTTACGCTCTTTTTACCTCCCTTTAATCAACTGCTCTGGAAAGATGATGCCCACAAAGTCCCCTATCAGATTATGTTTCTTTTTGGAGCAGGTTTTTCTATCGCTAAAGCATTTTCACAAACAGGTTTGGCAGATGTTTTTGCCTCGTATCTTCTTGAGATGACGAGTATGATGCCTCTTTTGCTTCTTATAAGTGTGGCATTTTTAATCACCTTCACAACAGAGATAACCTCAAATACGGCGCTTATATCTATCATGCTCCCCGTTATCTACGCAGTCTCTGAACAAGCAGGTATCAATACAACGCTTTTTATGATGGTTGCAACAGTCGGTGCGAGTTACGCTTTTATGCTTCCAATCGCTACTGCTCCAAATGCTATCGCTATGTCTAGCGGGGTGATAGATATCAAAACAATGGCAAAGTACGGCTTAATACTCAATATCGTAGGTATTATCCTTATTGTCTTAATCGCAAGTCTATTTTGGCGAAATATTTTGGTATAATTAAGCTATGTCAGCATTTTATAATGTCTTAAATAAGCAGTGGCTCTACAAAGAGGTCTATACAAAATTGGGTCTGAGTGCCCCTGTTTATAAGTATTGGAACAGTACGCCCTCACTAAAACTCAATCGTTATCTTTTTTTAGAAAAAGGGTGCTTACCTCAAAAGTATGCCTATATCGAAGAAGAGCTCACTGCTCTTAATGGTTATCTCCCTACTCAATACGCCTCCACACAGCTCAATATGGACAATCACATCTTTAACTTTAAAAAGATGCGTCTGTACAATAAGTTTGAGTATAAATTTGTCAATGATATTAAGTTTGTTAATATGAAGCGTTTTTTTCTTGAGCATGGTATTCGTGTAAAGAAAGGAAGTATGATACGCTTAGGAAAACTTGACGATTTACCAATCTTTCCACATTCAACTTTTTATAGAATAGACGACAACTATGGTGTTGTCGTCTATGATTGAGATTTTTAACTCTCTTGAATCATCTCATCAAGAGTTTGAATGAGTGTTTGAGAAGATTTTTCTGTTTTCTCAAAGAGAGTAACAATATCATCAGAATGTTTTAGAGCATCTTCTTTAAGATATTGCATCGCTTTAGAGATATTTGTATGCACATCGTTATGTGGTGAGGCAAGTTTTTTGTAGCTTGCGAGATGAGCAAAGGTCTTTTTGCCTTCATGGGCATACCATTTAGAAAATCCACAGGCACTTTGATCACTCAAAGAGCCGTCTGCCTCTCTTGAAAGTGCACTAGAATAACTATTGTTTTTATAAATCATATGGTCTATTTTTGCCATATTTATAAAGAGTTCATTGGAAGTATACTCGCTCCCTACTTTAATCTTCTCAACATTGCTAATCATATCTTGAAGAGTAGTTTTAAAGAGATCAAGCTTCTCTTGTGAATCACTTGAATAAGATTCAATTTTTTCACTATTTTCTAGCATTCCGATAGAGTTTTGTTTTAAGATACTGATATTTGCTTCGACTTCACTTGTGGCTTTTTGTGTGCGCTCTGCTAGTTTTCTTACTTCATCAGCTACGACTGCAAATCCACGACCATGTTCGCCAGCGCGGGCAGCTTCTATGGCAGCGTTAAGCGCAAGAAGGTTTGTTTGATCAGAAATATCTTTGATGAGTGTTATAACATTGCTAATATCTTCAACATTACCACTTAGACCATCTGCAGCACTGCGAGACTCTATGCTCATTTGCGTGATATTATCTATGGTACTGACTATCTCATCAGTATGTTCTTGAACTTCTTTGATTACGGAGCCTGTTTGAGTATTTAGTTTGTTTACATCACTGACACTTTCGATATTGCTTTGCATGCTGTTGCGCAGGTTATTTGCATTTTCTATCGCGCCTAAAATCATTCCGTTGGAAAGTTTGAGTGTCATCTCGTTTTGTTGCATAGAGATTTGTATATCCTCTTTGGCTTTTTGTGCTTTATGAGCCTCTTCTTGAGCGTGTTTGGCAGAGACTTGCATAGTGTCTATCAGTTGATTGAAACTACGCGTAGCGCTACCAAGCTCATCGTTTGCTTCGATATCTAAACGCTCAGAAAGATCAGCATCTTCATGAGATAAATCTCTAGCTTTTTTATCAAGATTTTTAATAGGTGTTATAATAGTATGTTTGATTGAATACCCTATAAAAAATACAATAAAGACAATAACTCCTAGCATGATAAATATCTGATTTAAAATTGAAGATTTTGAGCTAACTAGAATTTGATTAATTGTGCTTAGCTTATCGCCTATAAGTGCGTAACCGACTGTGTTTCCTGAGAAATCTTTTATCTTTTGTGATACAAAAAAATAGTTTGGACTGAGATGACTTTTTTTATTCATGTCTATATTGAGAAGCGATATCTCATCTAAGAATGTTTTGTTTATTACATCTTCACGCACCGCAAGAGAATATCTACCGACTTTTGGCATCTTTTTAAGCTGTTTCGCGGTTGAGAGATATCTGTTGTCAAGCAAGATAAGGACATCATAGTCCTTTTTGTTTTTTGCTTGTTTAACGATAGAGTTGAGCCCTTGCATAAACTCAACAGAACCTAAGTAGTTGTTATCTAGCATAACAGGAGCTAAACCACGCAAGACTAAGCCAGCGCGTCCAAGTTCTATAGCTGCAATAGGCTTTTTATTGTTCTTGACATCAACAATAGTATGGCGAAAACTTTTTAAGTCGTCTCCAAATTTATCTGGTTTCCATGCACGCAAAAAACTGTGTATATTTGCATCATGAATATGTATTTTTATATTTTTATACTCTGTAAAGTCTTTAAATTTTTTAGTAAGACTTTGCAACTCTTTTATGACAAATGCTCTGTCGTTATGCTCAAGTGATTCAACTACGGCGTGGTTGTTGGCTATATTGATAGCATTTGTAATTGCGATATCTTTTTTTGCTTGAAAAGCGTTATTATAAAATCCTAATAAATCTTTTGCCTCTTTTTTATAAAGATTTTCTTCCATTGTTTGCGAAGAGTGGTAATATTCTACACCCATAATACCAAGACCTAAGACAATAGCAATAAAAAGTGGTATAATTGTTTTTACACCTATTGAAAGATTTTTCATAAGCAGTTCCTCATTTAAAATTAATTTTCTTAACTTTCGCACATAGATTCCAATAAATCCAACAAATAGGCGCTTTTAGGTATAATTATGTTGCACAATATCATTATAAAGGGCTATTTTTATAGGACCTGATAATTATATCAATTATGCTATGAAGAGTTTATTAAAGAATCCGATTTTAGAAGTGCTTCAGGTTCTGGTCTGGAGAAATTTAGAGAAGTTTCTTCATCAACTCGATATGATAGTTTTCTTGATAATTTATAAAATTAAAAAAGTTTTCAAGCTCAGGTTCATTAACCGCTTGGGCTAGTTTTCGACACTCTTCTTTCGCGTTAAGTTCCTCATCAATACCATTTAAGATAAAAGTTTTCAGATCGGTAATCTTATAACTCATCTCATGAATTTCACGAGGAATAGCGAGCAAGCCTAACTCTGCTAACATATTTCCAAAAGATTTCAGATGAAAATGAGACTCATCTATTAAGTCTTGATAGACATCAAAGTGTAGAAGAGAGTCGGTATAGTTTTGCATATAAAAATAGATGAAGATAAGCTCGTACTCTTTGTAAGTCTCTTCAAATAAAAATAAAATAAGTGCATCTCGCTGTTTCTGACCTAGATGCCTATCTTGATAACTCATGTTTTTATTAAAAGCAGTAATAGGAGCGTTACATGTAAGATCATTGAGCCAAGAGTCTATAACAGAGATAAAATAATTTTCATCTTCTCGAATACGAAAGAAAAGCTCACCATCGTGATAATTCTTTTGAGAATTGTGTAGGCACTCTTTGAGATAAGCAAGTGTCTTAAAAACATCATCATGCTTGATGGAGATCTCATTACGCTTATAGTTGTAGTAGTTGTTCTCACTACGATACTCTTTTGCTATCCACTTGAGGTGGCGAAAAGCTATCTGAGACATCTCATAGAGTTTCTCTTTTATCGCAGGGTCTTTGATAGCAAATGAGCTAAAGAGTATATGGAGCCATAGTTCGTGCTTAGTTTGAAACAGATTCATCTTCTTCTTCCTTTGTCTCGCAACTTTGTTCGATCGCAATTTTATACATCGGCTCATCTTCAACACCATCTTGAAGATGCACATAGTTCAATAAGGCAGCATCAAAGGAGGTGAGTACCATCTCTGCACACGCTTGTTGCGAAGAGGGAGTGCTCACAATCTGCTCTTTCATCAAAACAGCCGCGCGTTTGGCATTGGGCAGTGTGTCACCTTTTATCATCTCAGTAAACATAGAGCCTAATATAACTGTATCTTGACAGCCATTTGTACCAAAGCCAACATTTTCAAGTATATCATCCTTTACATGTAGGTAAAAGATAACAAACTCTTGAGTTTTAGGGTCAAAGCCCATACCTACGCCATTAGATGGCTCTATCTGACCGTAATTTTTCGGATTCATCATGTGATCTATAATTTCATCACTTAATTCTTTGGGAGTGTATTCTTCATTCATGGTGCGATTTTAGCATAAATTCCGTACAATCAGCCTATGAAAAAAAATCAAAATTTTACACAAAGTGCTTTTTTACCCACAACTCGTGCGGAGATGGATGCTTTAGGCTGGGATTATTGTGATGTTATCTTAGTCAGCGGTGATGCCTATATAGACTCGCCTTTTATTGGTGTGGCAATGGTTGGGCGTATGCTCGAACGCTTGGGGTATAAGGTTGGAATGATAGGTCAGCCAGATATTACATGTATGGATGATATAGCTCGTTTAGGAGAGCCTCGCCTCTATTGGGGCGTAAGCGGTGGTAGTGTCGATTCTATGGTTTCAAACTATACTGCAACGAAGAAATTTCGTAACTCTGATGATTATACCCCTGGCGGTAAAAATGATAAACGCCCCGATAGAGCTGCCTTAGTCTATTGCAATCTTATCCGCCGTTTTTTTAAAAAGACTGTGCCTATCGTTTTAGGCGGTATTGAGGCGAGTTTAAGGCGTACGACGCATTATGATTACTGGTCAAATAAGTTGAGAAAACCTATCCTTTTTGATGCCAAAGCAGATATTTTGATATATGGTATGGGTGAGATTGCGATAGAAGAGCTAACATATGCCCTAGATAAAAAAAGAGATTGGAAAGATATTCGAGGAATATGTTATATCTCTAAAGAGCCAAACTGTGAGTTTCATCAACTCCCCTCACACGCTGATTGCTTAAAAGAAAAAGAGAAATATATCGACCTTTTTGATCTTTTTTATGATAATAATGACCCTATTACTGCCAAAGGTCTCTGCGAAGAGGTAGATGGACGCTATCTAATTCAAAATCCACCTTGTGACCATTTAGATGAGAAAGAGATGGATGCCAACTCTGCTCTACCTTTTACCCGTGAACTCCACCCCTACTATGCAAAAATGGGTGATGTAAAGTGCTTGGAGACGATTAAATTTTCTATCATGACACATCATGGATGTTGGGGAGAGTGTAACTTCTGTGCCATTGGCGTGCATCAAGGGCGTACTATTCGCACCCGCTCTGAAAAGTCTATCTTAAAAGAGGTAAAAGATTTTAATGCCTACAAAGATTATAAGGGAATTATCTCTGATGTGGGAGGACCTACGGCAAATATGTACGGATATGAGTGCGATAAAAAACTCAAAAAAGGGACATGCGATCATATGCGTTGCGTGGATGCAGAGCGTCTGTGTAAAGTGATGAAGGTAGATCACTCACGAAATATCAACCTTTTAAGACAGGTTAGGCAGGTAGAGGGAGTCCGTAAAGCCTTTGTTGCCTCAGGAGTGCGCTATGATTTTATTACTGCCGATAAACAGCACGGCTATACCTATCTCAAAGAGATGGTAAAACACCATATCTCAGGACAGATGAAAGTCGCCCCCGAACATACCCAGCAGCATGTTTTAGAGTTGATGGGAAAACCAGGAAAACAGACGCTTGTTGATTTTAAAAAGCTCTACGATAAACTCAACCGCGAAGAGGGGAAAAAGCAGTTTTTAACCTACTATCTTATAGCAGCGCATCCAGGATGCCAAGAGAGAGATATGCACGAGTTAAAACGCTTTACTACGGATGAATTGAAGATGAATCCCGAACAAGCCCAAGTCTTTACCCCAACGCCAAGCACCTACTCAGCAGTGATGTACTACACAGAACTAGACCCAAAAACTCGTAAGAAGATATTTGTTGAAAAAGATACAAAACGAAAAGAGAAACAAAAAGCGATAGTAGTGAAAAAAGAAAGTTTTAAGAGTGGGTTCGCTTCTTAAGAAGCGTAAACTTCCCACCCTTGCCAACTTACAAGAGTAAGAAAAACTAATCCAATAATTAAAAATTGCATCTTAGTCTCCCGCGAACATCATCCACGAATATGTAGCAGTCATAATCGTGACTAAACCTAATGAAATTATAATTGAAGTAAACATTTTTGATTCCTTTTATTTATTTATAACGGTAATTTAACAAAAAAAAGTGTATTTATTGTGTAGTTATGATATTATTATATTAGTTTACATGTATCACGATATCCGCTTGTCCTAGCGTGGGATACTTTTCACTAGCTTACATGTACAGGATTTTTTAGATAGGAGTGATTTGATGGATGAAATGTATGTTTAAGTTACAAATGCATCTCGAGGAGATAAAAATATTTAATCTCTTCATAGGACTTTTTATACTCTTTTTTGTGATAATTGTGAGTTTAGAACTCTGTTTTTTAAATAAAATAATCTCGGCGCAATTGAGTCTGCTCCTAAGCATTTTTTCTTTTTTTCTTTTCATACTTTTTGTTCTCACTTTGCGTAAAAAAATCATAGCTTCTATAGAGGCTACTCATAAAAATGAGCATAAATACAAGGCTTTAACAGAGCGATTTTATTTGGCGCTTGATGGTGCAAATGAGGGACTCTGGGACTGGAATATCAAAGAGGGAACGCTCTATTTCTCACCAAGATGGAAAGAGATGCTAGGATATAAAGATAGCGAACTTGAAAATAGTTTTGAGACATGGGAGAGCAGAGTACATCCAGATGATATAGATATGACAAAAAAGATGATAGAACTCTCCCACGCCAATCCAGATGTGGAGTATAGAAACATTCATAGATTGCGCCACAAAGATGGGCATTGGGTATGGATTTTAGATAGAGGGCAGACGCTTTTTGATGAGAAGGGCAATCCTATAAGAATGCTTGGTTTTCATACCGATATCAGTGAACAGAAAATGCTTGAGAACGAATTGCATGCATCGCAAGAGCAGTTTGAACAGTTTATGAAGTATATCCCTGCCAATATCTATATATTAAAGAACTCAAAAATTGTGTACGCCAATAGATCCGCTTCAGCCTTCTTTGGAGAGAGAAACATTATAAATTCTACTGCCGAGGATTTGCTCTGTAAAAAAGATGCAGAAGTAGTGCAGTATGCTATAGATAAAGCACTCCAAGATGGTGTTTTTGAAGATGTTATAGAGGTGACTAACTATCAAAATGAGAGAAGAATATTTCGTATTTTAACTTTTACAATAGAGCGAAATAGTTCTACAAGAGTTGGGTTTGTTGGTATTGACATCACTACAGAGTACAAAGATAGGCATGACCTTGTAAAATTTAAAAAAATTATTGAAACAAGTCCTGTATCGATGGTTATCACCGATGTTGATGGAAATATAGAGTATGTAAATCCTTGGTTTTGTCAAACTACAGGCTATAGCTATAGTGAAGCCATAGGTCAAAATCCTAAAATCTTAAAAAGTGATTTTCACCCTAAGGAAGATTATATAGAATTATGGGAGGAGATAACGCATAACCATGTCTGGTCTGGAACTTTTAAAAATGTTAAAAAAAGTGGTGAAGAGTATTGGGAGAGTGCTATTATCGCGCCTATTAAAAATGAATCAGGTCTTATTACAAACTATATCGGTATCAAACAAGAGATAAGCGAGCAAGTGTATCTTAGACAAGAACTCATAGATAAAGAGGAGATTATGATAGCCCAATCTCGCCACGCTGCCATGGGAGAGATGATAGGTATGATAGCCCATCAGTGGCGTCAACCTATCTCCATTATCGCTATGGGTGTCAATAATATGCTTGTAGATATTAAACTTGAGGAGCTAAGTCAAGAGACATTTCAAGCGCAGGCTGAAAGTATTTTATATCAGACAGAATACCTCTCTAAAACTATAGATGATTTTAGAAACTTTTTTCGACAAGATAAAGAGATCGAAGAGGTTCAACTAGCAGATATTATGCAAGAAGCCAATAAAATTATTGGTGCAAGTTTGCAAGACAATAACATAGCATTACATGTACAAAACAGAGCTAGCTTACATGTAAAGACCTACTCTCGTGAACTTTTGCAAGTCTATATCAATCTTTTAAAAAATGCCAAAGAGGCTATTGTAGAAAACAGTATAAAAGAGGGAAAAATCAGTGTAGTCATTAGCGAGAATAATCAAAAACTTATCACGCAAGTGTGCGATAATGGCGGTGGTATTGATAAAGAAATCATTGCTAAAATCTTTGATCCTTACTTTAGCACCAAAGATGAAAAAACAGGCACAGGCTTGGGTCTGTATATGTCTAAAACTATTATAGAAAAACATCTTTATGGTACTATTAAGGTCGTAAATACACAAGAGGGTGCTTGTTTTACGCTTGAAATACCATCTCAATGGGGGGATAGATGACTGATGTGAAAAAACTAAGAGAAATAGCAAAAGATTTGACTGTGTTATATGTTGAAGATACGAAAGATTTACGCGATGCAATGTCACAATACCTCAAAAAATTATTTTTACATGTAAGGCTTGCTTCTGATGGAAAAGAGGGACTAAAATCTTATCAAGAAGAGTCTTTTGATATTGTTATAACAGATATTCAGATGCCACATATGACGGGCTTAGAGATGATAAAAGAGATAAAAGAGATCAAGGCTGAGCAAGAGATTATCATCGTTTCTGCGTATGGTGAAGCACAGCATTTTCTTGATGCAATTCGTTTGGGTGTGAGTGACTACATTATTAAGCCTATTAATCATACACAGATAAATCAAGTTCTCTATAAAATAGCATATAAGCTTATGCGTTTTAAGGAAAATATTGAGTATAAAGAGCACCTTGAAGCGATGGTTGAAGCGCGTAGTTTTGAAGTTATTGCCTTAGAAAAGGAGAAAATTAAAAATTTTGAAAATACACTCTTAGCCTTTGTTGAGTTGATAGAAGATAGGGATACTTATACGGGGGGACATTCGCAAAGAGTAGCAATGTACTGTAAGTTAATAGCTCAAAAGATGAACTATAGTGATGAGGAGTGTGAACTGATTTATCGCGCGGGTATTTTACATGATATAGGAAAGATTGCTACTCCCGATACCGTCCTTTTAAAGCCTGGAAAATTAAATGAGTTAGAATATAAATTGATTCAAGAGCATGTGAAAGTGGGCTATAGTCTGCTCCATAAGATAGATATGTATAAAGAGCTAGCAGAAATTATTATCTACCACCATGAGCGTTATGATGGTTTAGGTTACCCTAAGGGTCTCAAAGGTGAAGAGATACCAGCTCTTGCTCGTATCATGATACTTGCGGATGCCTTTGATGCGATGACAACAAACCGTATCTATAAAGGTCGCAAAGAAGCCAGCGTTGCGATAGAAGAGCTGCAAAAATTATCTAAAAAACAGTTTCATCCTGAAGTTGTTGCAGCAGCAGTAGAAGTTCTCTCAGATGTACAGATTGTAGAGTCTATCTCACAGTTGCCTGTAACGGAGATAGAGCAAGAGCGGTTTTCATACTTCTATCGTGATCAGATTACACACGCTTTTAATACTGATTATCTCAACTTTATGATAAATCGTAACTATTTTGAGCCAGAATATAGCTGTATTAATGCACTATATATGCACAATTTTTCTCATTATAATGAAAAGCATGGCTGGAGTGGAGGCAATAAGCTTCTTTCTCAATTTGTAGATTATCTTCAAGATTTATACCCTCTTGCTATGATTTTTAGGTTTCATGGGGATGATTTTATTTTACTGAGTAAAGAGCATTTAGAGATAGATATGAATCAGTTTGAATTTTTAGATATGTTTCAAGCTGAGCATATCAGTATAAGCAAACTGCATATTGATTTAAAGAAACAAGAGCTACGAGACTTGAAAGAACTTGAGGAGTTGCTTTAAAAATTATACATTTTTAATACACTTTTTAGATATAATTTTTCACTTTAAAAAATGTTAGGTCTTAATGAAAAAAATTATAAAAATTATTTTACTTTTAGTGCTGATTCTTTCAGTATCAGAATTAGCTGCTGCCCAATATCGAAAGATTATAGTTGCCTCGTATCTTAATCAACATGATGCAGATATGGCTCTACAAAAACTCAATGAGTATTTAGCTGGCAATCAAGAGTTGGCGAAGTATGAAGAGCAAGAAGGTTTTGAGTTTTTAGCAAGACAATCAGGGAAGTATTTTATTGTCTCAGTAGAACCTTTTAAAGATAGAGCTATTCTTCAAATAGTTTTAGACAATATAAGAGAACTTCATGCTGATGCCTTTGTCAATAAGCTAAAAATTAGTGAAATTGAAAAAAGAAAAATTCCGACTATTCATAAAAAGAAGATTGAGGAAGTAGAAGAAGAGCCTGCAATAGTAGAAAATAAGCCTCAAGCTACTAAGAAAAGTACGCCGCTTGTAGAGGTTGTTCCTGTAAAAAAGATTACAGAGAATGAAGCTAAAAAAGAAGTTGTTGAGAAACCCGAGGAAGTTATTGAAAAATCTGAAGAAATTGATAAGAAGATAGAAACACTTAATGATGAATTACTAGAGAAAGATAAACAATACCAAGCCAATAAAGCAAACTCTTCTGCTCGTACACTCTTTTATGTATTAGCAGGAACCTTACTTTTATTAAGTATAGCTATAGCGCTTCTTTATATTTTACGCAAAGATAATAAGCGTCTTTCAGATATGTTGGATCATGAGACAGATAAACTTCTTATGTGTGAAAATAATATGATGCAAAAAGAGGTCTTCATTGCTAAGATTAGTCATGAATTACGAACTCCTATGAATGCTATTATTGGGCTTAGCCATATTGTTTTACAGACAGATTTAAGCCATTTACAAAAAGAAAATATTAGTAAAATAAAATATTCTGGGGAGCTTTTACTCGATATTATCAATGATATTTTAGATTTTTCTAAGATGCAAGCAGGCGAGCTTAAGATTGAAAAATCCGAGTTAAATATCAATGATGTTTTAGATCATGTTTCTAATGTGGTAGCTATGGATGCTAAAAGTAAAGGTCTTGAACTTATTTTTGATATAGACAAAGAGGTTCCCTCTCGATTTTTGGGTGATCCATTACGCTTAGGACAAGTTCTTATTAATCTTTTAAGCAATGCTGTTAAATTTACAAAACAGGGTGATATAGAGCTTAAAATTTATAAAGTTTCTCAAGAAAATTCTAAGGTTTTATTAGAATTTAAAGTAACCGATACAGGTATCGGTATGACATCTGCTCAAATTGCTAAACTTTTCAAATCATTTTCTCAAGCAGATGATTCTACAAGTCGTGTTTATGGTGGCACTGGCTTGGGTCTGTCTATCTCAAAACAACTTATAGAGATGATGGGTGGAGGCATTCGAGTTGAGAGTCAATATGGACGAGGTAGCGGTTTTATTTTTACTATTGAACTAGAACTAGAAGACCCTGACAACAAACGCCACTACCGCCTACCATCAAAAAGTTTTATGCGAAAGCGTGCTCTTATAATCGACACAAACACTAAGGCTATCAGTTTATTGAGTAAAATGCTTGAGTATTTTCACTATAATGTCCAGACCACGCCTGTTATTGAGGAAGCAGAGCAACTTATAAATGAGGTGGCTTTTGATGTTCTTTTTATAGATGAACAAAAGCTCTCGCAATATGCATTAGAGTCTATTAAAGAGATTAAAGAAAAAAGATTTCTAAAAGTTGTTTTAATTGAAAGTCTCTTTAGTCAAGGAGAAAATAGTTCCAAAAGATATAAAGAGATTGATCGCTATCTTTTAAAACCTTTCAATCAACAAAGTATCTTTAATATCATTTTAGAACTTTATGGTGAAGTTCAAAGTAAAAAATCTGAAAAAGCTAGAACTACTAAAGACGATTTAAAAGTTTTAGGTAATAAAAAAATTCTTATTGCAGAGGATAATGAGATAAATCAGCGTGTACTTAGTGGTTTACTTGAGGATACTGGAATTGAGCTTACTTTTGCTGAAAATGGCAAAGAGGCTATTGCTCAATTGCATAAAAATCCAAAATTTGATCTTATTTTAATGGATATTAGTATGCCAATTATGGATGGCTATGAGGCAAGTAAAATTATTAGAGAGTATCATGAATATGAGATGATTCCAATTATTGCGTTGACTGCAAATTCTATGGACGATGAGATAGACCATGCTATCGCTTGTGGGATGCAAGGATATATCGGAAAACCTTTAAATGTAAAGGTTTTTTATGAAAAACTTTTAGATATATTAGGCAAAGATCATGGTCAGCGTGAAGCTTTTAAAATCAGTAATAATAGCTTTCATCCTGTTAATAAAAAGATAAAAAGTAAAAAAAAGACACCAGCGGTTTATAAATCTTTGAATGTGCAAGAAGGCATACAAAGATGTGGAGATGACGGAGATCTTTATAAAGCACTCTTGCAAGATTTTTCAGAAATGTATGCAGACTCTGTAAGTGTTCTTGAGAGTATAGTGGCTGAAAAGAAATTTTCTGATGGAAGACAATTTGCACATGATATCAAAGGCGTTTCGGCTAATGTCGGTGCTAATGAGCTCTCTGAATGTGTTGCCAAATTAGAACAGAGTTTTTTAAGTGAAGATAGAAGTAATTATGCTATTTTTATTAAGAACTACAAAGAAGCTTTAAAGCGAGTTTTAGAGGATATAAAAAGCTTTAGAGAATCATAACTGGCTGAGTATGTTTTATTATACATGTAAGGAATTTTTTTGAGAATTGATAAATTTTTAAACGCAGCAAATATGACAAAGCGTCGTTCTATTGCTCAAGATATGCTGAAAAATGGTGTTGTTAAGATTAACGGTATCGTAGTGAAGGCTAGTAAAAATGTTGCTATTGGCGATACTATTACCTTGGTTTTTCTTGATGGTGAAAAATATTACAAAGTCTTACAGCTTCCCGCCACTAAATCAACACCTAAATCACAACAAGCAGATTTTATAATAGAAGTTGATGAAAGTAATATCTAAGAAATACTAAAAAAGCAGTTCTAAAAAAGTAATATCTGTAAGGATAGCTTAGATTAAATTACGACTTTTCTAAATATTGCTATAATGTTGTAATTAATTTAAGGAGCTCCTTTGCTGCGTCGTTTTATAGAATTTTCACTTGACAAACCTCTTTTAAACCATTTTTTCTTGCTTTTTATTCTGCTACTCTCAACTTTTGCGTATATAAATATTCCCAAAGAGATATTTCCGCCGATTGCTAAAGATCAGATTTTGATTAGTGGAGCTTATTCTGGGGCGAGTGCGGATGTGCTTGATAAGATGGTGGTTAAAACAATTGAAGATGATATAAAAAATGTAAATTATATTGATAAAGTGACTACTACTATAAAAAATGGCTCTTTTAGTATTCTTGCAGATATTAAACCTGGTGCTGAAAATATCAATGTTTTAAGCGATATCAAAGATATTGTAGCGACAACGAAGCGTGATATTCCTGCGGATATGAATGAACCAATTGCAAAGTTGGTAGAGCATGCTATACCGCTAGTCTTGATTGCCATTGCAGGAGATGCTACAACAGAAGATTTACTAAAACGAGCGGAAGAACTTAAAAGTGTTTTGAGTGGTTTTAAAGATTTGAGTGATATCACCATACGAGGTGATAGCGATAGTGAACTTGTTATTCGCCTTAATGAAGAGAAAATTCGTGCCTATGCTTTAGATATTAATAGCGTCGTTGTTGCACTCTCAAATCTCAGCTCCATCTTTCCCATAGGCTCCATCAAGGAGAGGGGAAGCCATCTCTACATAAGCACATATAATGGCGAAAAAAAGCTTGATGATATCGCAAACACACTCCTTAGTATAGGCACATTGCGCATACGCTTAGGTGATATTGCAGATGTAAGTTTTGAGCTTGGTGATGAGAGTGAGCTTTCTCACTATAATGGACAAAGAAATATATCTATTAATATAAATAAATCTACAACTGGTAACGCCATCGCTCTTGCAAAAGAGATTCGTGCAGTTTTAAAAGATTTTAGTGTCCGTTATCCTCAATATAAATTTGAAGTTTATACAGATACTTCCATCTGGATTAAAAATCGACTCAATACCGTTTTTGCAAATATTATCTTCGGTCTTATGCTTGTCTTTTTATCAATGCTTATCTTTGTTAATCGGGGCATAGCCATGGTCGTTGCTATGGGGATTCCTCTGAGTTTTATGATTGGCTTGATTGTAACAGATTTTATGGGTAATTCACTCAATATGCTCTCACTATTAGGCGCTCTTTTGGCACTAGGTATGCTAGTAGATGAGGCTATTGTCGTTGCTGAAAATATTTACCGTCACCTTGAAGAGGGAAAATCACGGCGTGAAGCTACTATTTTAGGAGCTTCAGAGATGTTTCCCGCAGTCTTGACGGCAACACTTACTACTGTATTTGCTTTTTTGCCTCTTTTGCTGATTTCAGGCGAAATGGGAACTTTTATAAAAATTTTACCAATTATGATCTCTATTTTACTTCTATCTTCACTCTTTGAAGCATTTTACTTTCTTCCTCTTCATGCACATGATTTTATGAAATTGCGAAAAGAGGCGCATAGCGCACATGCAATTTGGGAGTATTTATATAGCTCGTATGATAGATTATTGCATTTTGTATTTAAGAAAAAGTTACTCTCTTTAATTGTTATGGTACTTGTTATTTTTGCAGCAACAGGGTATCTTTTGAAAACTACAAAATTTCAGCTTTTTCCTGAATTTGATGTGACACAAATTTTTATATCAGGAAAGGTGAATATCAATAATAACCTTGAAGATACTGAAGTTTTAGTGAGTTGTATAGAGAAGATATTGCTAGAAAAGTTAGATAAAAAAGAGTTTTCTTCCGTAACATCAGTAACAGGAATGCGACTTGATGCTAAAAATATGGCGCGTATGGGAGAAAATCTTTTTCATATCTTTATAGACCTGCATGAACGAGCCCCTGATAATTTTTTTAATAAATACATAAACCCCTATCTCTCTTTGGACTATGACGCGGATCTTTTAATACGTGAACGCACCGCCAAGAGTATTAGTGAAGATGTTAAAAAGTGGATAGCACCCCTACAAAAAGTGAAAAACAGTGATGGAGCACTTTTTGAAGAGCTTACGGTTAATGTTCCTGGTGCGGGAGTAGTGGCGCATGATATTGAGATTGCACTAGGTGGAAAAGAGGAGTCACTTCTTGCTGATGGAGTGAATGCGTTCTCAAAAGAGCTAGAGAAGATAGATGGAGTTCATAATGTGGAAAATGATGCAGATATTGGAGAAAAAGAGCTAAAGCTTCGTGTCAATAGTTATGGGCAGGAGTTAGGATTTAATGAAGCTATTATTGCTAAAGAGTTACGAGCCTACTATCTAAAAGGCGAATATGGAAAAATGTTTAATAGTACAGGTTTAGTCCGTATAAAAGTAGAAGGTAAGATCAAAGATACAATACACTCACTAAAGGCTTTTCAGGTGCAAGTTCCACAAACAAACCACCTTGTAGCCTTAGCTGAGGTATGTGATTTTGTGCTTTCGCAAGCTTTTGTGAGTTTATATAAAGAAGATGGTAAGCGTATCCGTAGCGTTTTTGCTTCGATTGATAACGACATAGCAACATCATCAGAGGTGATGGAAGCTCTCAAACCAGCTATTGAGGATTTAAAAAAATCAGGATTTGAAGTGACTATCAAGGGAGAAGAGCAAGAAAATGCCAAAACAAAGCGAGAGATGTCTCAAGCTGCAGCAATGGCTATCG
>Ga0256840_1000655_pt1 | contig 34753 bp, 28 predicted proteins | sample 355202metaG_FD_185969 | JGI IMG/M metagenome (GOLD analysis project Ga0256840, IMG submission 185969) | Hydrothermal vent microbial communities from Mid Atlantic Ridge, Atlantic Ocean - 355-202 | ecosystem: Environmental > Aquatic > Marine > Hydrothermal vents | place: Atlantic Ocean: Mid...
TCGAGGGTTTTTATGGCATCTTTCATACTCTTTTTTATCGACTCATCTGCATCGTTCATGTAGTTTTCAATAACTGCTATGGTTAGTTTTCTGTTGCTATCTAACTTATCGCTAACTTTTATGTGCGGCTCATTTAGGCTTGTTGAGTCTCTTGGCTCATGCCCTGCAATTATGTCATAAAGAATAGCAGCATCCTCTACATTTTGAGTTATAGGTCCAATTTGGTCTAGTGAGCTTGAATAAGATGCAAGTCCATAACGACTGACTTTGCCATAAGTTGGCTTCATGCCTACACATCCACAAAATGCTGCAGGCTGTCTTATGCTCCCTCCTGTATCACTTCCAAGAGCAGCTATAGCAATGCCTCCGGCAACTGCAGCCGCACTTCCGCCACTACTTCCTCCTGGAACCCTTTTTGGGTTGTGTGGGTTTAGAGTCTTACCATAAAAACTACTCTCAGTCGAGCTCCCCATTGCAAACTCATCCATGTTACATCTTCCAAACGGAGCCAATCCATTTTTTAGCATATTGTCTATAACGGTTGCATTGTATGGAGCAATGTAGCCTTGAAGTATGTTTGAAGCGCTTGTAACACTCCAGCCATCTACTTGGATGTTGTCTTTTATGGCTATTGGGATACCCTCGCCATACTCGCTAAGCTCTATGTTTTTTAACTGCTCTACATAGGCTCCTAGCTCCTTTTTCTCTTTGATTTTAGCTCTTAGATCCTCTCTTATGGCCTTTATCTCATCACTATTTAGGCTTAGTGCCTCTTTTAAAGTTATCAAAGCTACTCCTTAACCTTCTTCATTTTCACCAAAACTATCCCAACAATGGACAGTCCAACCAAAACAGCTATTGTCTTTAGTATAAAACTAAACTCAACCGGATTTTCTAACATTTCACCACACTCTTGCATCTTGCACAAAGTCCATCTTCGGCCTCCGCTTTAAACTTCCAGCACCTTGGACACTTATGCTTTAGTGCTTGAACTATCTTAAACCTATCACCATCTACTTCAAACTCCCCAAAACTCTTTGCTTCACTACTTGGTAAAACCTCGCTACATGTAAACCAATCTTCTCTGTCTGCTTCAGTTAAATCTAAAACCTTTTTAGAATCACTCACAAGTGCCAATTCAAGAGTTGATTTTATGCTCTTATCTTTTTTAAGCCCATCTACCACTTCAAAAAACTTCTCTCTAGCACTCTTAAAGTAATCACTATCAAACTCAACCTCTACACTCTTTAGTGGTTCATAAACCAAATCAAAAACATCACTAGCACTCTGTTTTATAATCTTTGGAGCATGCTCTAAAATCTCATCTACCGTGTAGGTTAGAGTTGGAGCTATAAGAGCTATAAGCTTTCTAGCTATAAGAGCTGTTGCACTCTGAGCAGAGAGCCTAATCTCATCATCTTTTGCATTACAATAGAGTCTATCTTTTGATATATCCAAATAAATCCCACTAAGCTCAACCGTTACAAAGTGGTTCAAAGTCGCAAATCCCTTAGCAAACTCATACTCTCTAAAATTTTCCTCTACTTCATCAAAAACTCTTTTTGCTTCACTCAATATCCATCTATCTAAAACACCCATCTTTTCAAAAGGCAATATCTTTTCAAGCCCATCACAGTTTGCTAGTAAAAATCTACATGTATTTCTAAGTTTCCTATACTGCTCACTAACTTGATTTAAGATGTTATCGCTAATCTTTAAATCTGTAGTGTATTCGCTCAAACTAACCCACAATCTTAAAATCTCAACCCCATACTGTTTGGCAATCTTTTGAGGAGCAACCACATTCCCTTTAGATTTGCTCATCTTTTCACCCTTGGCATCAACCGTAAATCCATGAGTTAAAATTTTCTCATATGGTGCTATGCCTCTAGCCGCACTTGAGACTAGCAAGGAACTTTGAAACCAACCCCTATGCTGATCGCTTCCCTCTAGGTACATGCTAGCTGGGTAGTCTCCCGCATCATAGTTTTGGCTCTCTAAGACTGCTCTCCAGGTGCTTCCACTGTCAAACCAGACATCCAAGATGTCCATCACTTTTTCTAAATTGTCTGGGTTTAAATTGCTATTTGGATTTAAAAGCTCTTTTATCTCCATATCCCACCAAGCATCAGCTCCCTTTTTTTCAAAAATTTCAGCTATATAGCTAGTAACCTCTTCATCAAAGATTGGCTTGCCTGTAGTTTTGTCTCTAAAAAATGCAATTGGCACACCCCAATCTCTTTGGCGACTAATGCACCAATCTGGTCTATTTTCTATCATTGTTCCTAATCTATTTATACCGCTTTTTGGATAGAACCTGACATTTTTTAAGTTATTTGATGCAACCTCTCTTAGACTTTTGCCATCTTTTTTCTCATCCATTGCAATAAACCACTGCTTGGTTGCTCTATAGATTACAGGCTTGTGAGTTCTCCAGCAAAATGGGTAGGAGTGAGTAAACTTTGAAACTTTCAAAAGTGCATCACCCAAAAGCTCCAATATCTTCTCATTTGCTTTAAATATATGCTCCCCTACAAAACTCTCTGGCAGAAGTGACTCTCTAACTATGGTCTCATCATAACACCCTCTCTCATCAACAGGCATTATCACTTCTATGCCATATTTTAAGCTAACATAGTAGTCATCCTCACCATGACCAGGAGCTGTATGAACACATCCACTTCCTCCATCCATACTCACATGTTCACCCATAATTAAGAGCGAATCTCTACCATTTAGAGGATTTTTGGCTTTTAAATTCTCTAGTATCTCAGCTTTGAAAGTTTTTACTATCTTACCCTTTACCACCTCGTTTTCAACTAAATCATCATAGAGTGGTTTAGCAACTACATAGCCATCGTCTGTTAAAACATAATCCTCTTCAGGGTTAAAACTAATCGCCTGGTTAGCAGGAAGTGTCCAAGGAGTAGTAGTCCAAATAACCACACTGGCTTTTTCAACCCCAAGCTCCCTCAAAGCTTCACCTTGCAAAGGATAGGCTACAAAAATAGAGTAGTCCTCTTTGTCTTTATACTCCACCTCAGCTTCAGCCAAAGCACTTCTAGCTGCCCAAGACCAGTAAACCGGCTTGCTTCTCTCAATCAAAAGTCCCTTTTTTGCCACTTCACACAAAGCTCTATAGATGTCCGCTTCAAACTCAAACTTCATAGTCATGTAAGGATTCTCCCAATCCCCAATAACTCCTAAAGATTTAAACTCATCTCTTTGTATATCTATGTACTTTTTTGCATGCTCTCTACAAAGCTCTCTAATCTTACTCTTTGGCAAAGACTCTTTCTTCTCTTTTCCAATCTTCTTTTCAACCTGTTGCTCAATTGGCAAACCATGGCAATCCCAACCCGGAACATACCTTACATCTTCACCAAAAAAGTAGTGAGTTTTTACTATGATGTCTTTTAAAATCTTATTTAAAGCGTGTCCTATGTGTATGTTTCCATTGGCATATGGTGGTCCATCGTGTAGAAAAAATCTTTTCTTAACGCCCTCTCTGTTGCTCTTCATCTTTTTGTAAGCAAATTCATCTTTAAACCACTTAGCATACCTCTTTGGCTCATTTTGAGGAAGATTCCCCCTCATAGAAAAACCGGTTTTCGGTAAAAGTAGAGTATCTTTATAATCCATCTGTTCTATCCTAATATAAAATTATGCGATTATATCCAAATAGTACTTATGCTATAATTATAGGGCACCTCTAAAAAAATTTAGGGGGTATTCTATAGTCTCTTTTCATAAAGGATATAATATGCTATCTTCTTTAATCGTTTTTGGCAAATCTTTAAGTTTAAATGGACCATTTTTGGATTATATAAAATCCGAACTACCTTTTATGCCCGATAGTATTAACTTTTTTGAAAAGAACGATACTAATATATTTGAAAATTTAGAAAAAATAATTTTAAAATCTAATAAAATACTTATATTTGCTTCAAGAGAAAATTTTAACTTTATAGCAAAAATTATCTCAACACTGTGCGAAGACTCTTTGGAATTTAAAGAGGAGACACTCATCCCTTCAAAATCTATTGATTTTTCTAAAAATACTTTTCTAATCAAATACAAAAACTGCCTTATAAACACGCTACTTGTTTATGAAAATGAAGAACTACCAGAGATTCTTTTAACAAATGAGAATAGAAGTAAAACATTCTCACTCATTGGAGTAGATAAAGAGAGTGCAAAAATTTTAACTCAGCCACTTGCACAGACTTATGAAGTAGATATTGAGACAAGTTTGCTTGTTGAAGGATGGAGCATTGTTGAAGCAAAAGCAAAAAAGTATGGGGATATTGAGCATTTTTTGCAATCTGTTTCATCCTTATTTCCCGATAAATATCTTCAAAGTGACAAACCAGTAGAACACATTGTAAAAAAACTAATCCAACACAATAAAACAATAACAACCGCTGAGAGCTGCACAGGAGGTAGGCTAGCTTCTATGATCACAAGCATTAGTGGCTCTTCAAAAATCTTTCATGGTAGTGTAGTTAGTTATGCAAATCACATTAAAGAGGCTTGGTTAAATGTCGACAGACAAACCATCGAAAACTATGGAGCAGTTAGTGAATTGTGTGTTAGAGAGATGCTTGAAGGCTCTATAAAACTTACAAATTCAGATTTTTCATTAGCAACAAGTGGTATAGCTGGACCAACTGGTGGCACAAAAGAAAAACCAGTAGGAACTGTCTATGTAGGTGCAAGAAATAAAAAAGGAGATGTGTTAATAGAAAGACTTTTGTTAAAAGGAAATAGAAACTATATTCAAATCCAAAGTTGTTATCACGCTTTTAGACTGCTTTTTATATTACAAAAAGATATTTAAACCCGAATTATGTGATAAGATTTGCTAAACTAGGCTATAAGTGCTAATTTAGTGAATCCTATTGAATAATTTGGGTTAAATATCTTGTGCAAGATTGCGTTTGTAAAAACCCACCCTATGGGCATCTTTAGCTTTTTCCTATGTATTCTTACTCTTTTTGGACTTAGCTATGGCTAGGTCTTCAAAAAAGCGCCTAACCTAGGAAAAAGCTAGAGATGTTGTGAACGCCTAAGTTAATCAGAGGATTCAATTTTTTAAAAATTTAAAAAAAATGAAAAAAACTCTTGACAAATGAAATATATTTGTCTATAATTTCACCCTCATTACAAAAGAGCAGTAAAGATGACTCGTTAGCTCAGCAGGTAGAGCATCTCCCTTTTAAGGAGGTGGCCGTTGGTTCGAATCCAACACGGGTCACCATTTTGTGTGCGACCCCTTCGTCTAGTGGTCCAGGACCCCGCCCTTTCACGGCGGTAACAGGGGTTCAAATCCCCTAGGGGTCGCCATTTTTATTTATTCTGTTTTTTAGGTCGCTTAGCTCAGTTGGTAGAGCGCCACCCTTACAAGGTGGATGTCAGTGGTTCGAGTCCACTAGCGACCACCACTTATCACATGCGCGGCGGTAGTTTAGTTGGTTAGAATACCGGCCTGTCACGCCGGGGGTCGCGAGTTCGAGTCTCGTCCGCCGCGCCATGAAGTTTAAAAGCCTTTATAAAATTGATTTAAATTCTATTGGCTTTTTGTTTTAATCCCTCATTTTCATAAATCTCTATTTCTGTAGCATATGTTGGATTGGCTTTTTTTAACTCTTTATTACAAAATGCTATTAGTTTAGCATCTGCATTTTTATGACTTGCTATTAGCAATACAAATTCTAAGTACAATTCTGCCTCTTTTGGTGCAACTCCTCTGCTTTTCTTTGGAAAAGGCAACTCTTTTGCAACCTTTAAAATTGCATTTATAAGATCACTTCTTGATGAATTTATATTTGCTGCAATTTCTACCATCTCCTTTATAGTAACTTTTTTATCTCTATAAGAAGTAGTACCTTTCTTCTGAACTTTTTTTACAACCTTTTTTTTACTTCCCATAGAGGAAAAAGTTAAAAATAGAACCAAAACAATTATAAATAGTGCAGCAAAAATTAAAAAATAGATTAAACTTTTTTCCATAAGTGTATTATATCATATAACTACAGTAGCAGAGGGACTACCATAGCCCCTCACCATAATATATTTTCAAAGTGTCTTAGAAAGTTTTCTGTTTCTATATGCCAAAGCAATAACCAAACCAACTACTGCAACAGTGTAGTAAACAAAATCAGGAATTGGTACAGGATCGCCACTAGCATATGAATGCATCCCGCTTAAGTAAAAATTTACTCCAAAATAGGTCATAATTATAGAAGCAAATGCTATGGTTGAAGATACAGCAAATGCAAACTGATTATTGAGTCCTTTTACAAACCTAAAGTGGACTATAGCAGCATAAAGTAGCATAGAAACAAGCGTCCAAGTCTCTTTAGGATCCCATCCCCAGTATCTACCCCAACTCTCATTTGCCCATACTCCACCTAAAAAATTTCCTACAGTCAGCAGACATAAACCCAATATCATTGACATTTCATTGATCCTTGTTGCTTCAATGATATTTCTATCTATCTCTTCATTCACCTTTTTATCTTTAGAGTTTTTCCTTACAATAAATAAAATCAAAGTAAAAAATCCGAGCAAAGAACAGAGCCCTAAAAATCCATAACTAGCGGTAATTACAGATACATGGATATTTAGCCAATATGATTTTAAAACGGGAACAAGTGTTGTAATTTGTGGATCCATCCAGCTAAGGTGAGCAACAAAAAGAGTAACTCCTGCCATAATAGAGGTCAAAGATAGTGAAACAATTGACTGTTTTGAAAAGAAAAGTCCAGCAACAGCAATTGCCCAAGCAATATATATCATACCTTCATAACCATTACTCCAAGGAGCATGACCTGCTATATACCATCTAAGAGCCAATCCGAAAGTGTGAATTAAAAATCCAAACAATACGACGCCAAAAACTACTTTACTCACAACTCTCAATGATATACTAGGCTTAACCATCTTGGCAAATATGCCAAAAAGCAAAAATAGTCCACTTAACAAATAAACAAGTGTTAATCTATCAAAAATTTGAGCCTTATTAAAAAACATCTCAGCAGCAATTTTACTAGAACTTGGCATAATCTCTGATGCATACTGCTCTTGGTATGCTTTTATCCTCTCTACCGCTTTATTAGCATCACTCCAATCACCAGTTTCCACACCTTTTGAAAGGGCGGTGAAATACTCTGCTAACATTTTTCTAACATCTTCACTCTCATCTTTTGGAAAAAGAGAGATCGCACCTTTTGGACTATACCATTTGTGATTTGGATCACCAATTTTAGGGATCATTTTAAAAATTTCGCCAGTATATACAAGATAGACTATATTTACCCTCTCATCTACCTTTATTACATCTTTGTCAAACTTGTTTCTCTCAGCAGGCTTTTTTCTATTTGCCTCTTCAGCATATTTTTGTAACTTGTATGCAAAATTTCCATCTCTTTCAAAAAAGTCATTAAACGATGCTTTTTTAGCTTCTTTAGGCAATCCAAGCAATTTTTTTAACTCTGGATGAAAAACATGGATCATTGGTATATTTTGCCACTCATTGGGACTTGCCATCATCCCTAATATAACTTGATTTGCACTTAGTCCATTGTATGTGGTACCTCTATATACTTTATTTAGTACTTCGGTTGAGATTGTATCTATAGGTTTTATCCTTCCATCTGCACTTTGAACCAGTATCTCCCCAAATTTATCGGCATGCTTTTTATCATACTGAGTTAAATTTGCTGCTTCTAAATTTCCTACTTGAAACAGTGAAGCTGTCACTAAAAAAGCTACTATAAAAGATTTCATCTTTACCATATCCCTCTGTATCAAACTTGCTAGTTTTCTAAATCTGCTGTTAGGATTAAAAATATTTAACAGCATTCCTAAACTCAGCAGTATATATCCTATATAGGTTGGCCATTTGCCTGGATCTCTGTTTACTGTTAAAATTGTTCCCATTTCATCCATGTCATAAGATGCCTGAAAAAATCTAAAACCTCTATAATCCAAAACATGATTCATATAGATTCTATAAGGCAGATTCACACCCTTTTGCTCATCTACCACTTCAACTTCACTAGCATAGCTCATAGGTGACATACTTCCTGGATATCTATCAAGCTGAAAATCATTTAATTTAACTAAAAATGGAAGAGTAAAAACCTGAGAACCCCACTCTAAAACAAAATCGTCTCCAGCTATATTTACCTGCTGAGGAAACCCTTTAGCGCCTTTTCCCATTCCAAAGAGAGCAACTTCCTCTTTTTTTCCTTTATAATCAACCTCTACTATGAGAGCTGACAGTTTCTTTTGAGATCTCATCATTGGATTTTTATCGGCTACAACCTTTTCTTTACCTTTTAAACCAATATATTTTGGAGCAAAATTTGTATCGCCAATAGTATACAGTTGGCCACCAACAAATGGGTATTCTACACCTGCTTTATACTCTCCTCTTTTATTTTCAACCATTTTAAACCATGTAATATCTCTATTTGACTTAAAGTAAAATTTCCCATCTTTTATATATATATTGACAACAGGAATGTCTTGCATATTTACTGGTTTATTAAAAGTTAAAACAATCCCTTCATTTGTTATATCACCTTCACCCAAAATAATGTTTTTAGCACCATTTCCACCACTAACCATCATTGAAATTAGCGGTACACCATCTTTATCATCAACAACGGTCGTTGTAGCATTAGGTATAAAGTCTTTATACCTAACAGTAGCAATATCTCCATTTATATCCAACTTCATTTCAAAATCATTATCACTAATTGCCGAAATAGTTTTTTTCTTTGCAACTGAGTAAATTTTGCCATCTTTTTTGACACTAGCTTGAATAAAGCTATCTCTTGAGATTACTCTATTTTCACTTTTACCCTCTCTTATGTGCAAACTTCCCTCATAACCTAAAAATCTAGTAATTATTGCACCAACTAGAACCATAATAAAACCTGTATGAAAAATGAGAGATGGAAGTTTTTTTACTTTATAAACCCTATACTTATAGAGATTATAAACTAAAATAACTCCTAGATAGAGTTGAATAAACTCAAACCATCTTGATTCATAAACAACTGCCCAACTAGCATCAGTTCCAAAATCATTTTCAATAAATGTTGCAACTCCACTAGCTATCGCAAAGATAACCATCAAAAATATGGCTACCTTCATAGAGACAAGGCTTTTTAACAAAGACTTCATATACCCACCTTTTAAAAAAATAATTGGACAATATTAGCAAAATAGTTTAAATAGTTTTTAAATAGTTTTAACCGCCAAGATATTTTCTACGAATTTCATCATTGCCAACCATTTCTTTTGCTTTACCGCTCATAGCAATATTTCCATTTTCTAAAACATATGCATAATCAGAAATATTTAACGCCGCAAAAGCATTTTGCTCAACTAGCAAAATTGTAATTCCTTCCTCTTTTAGTTTAATTATTGTTTCAAAGACTTCTCCAACAATCTTTGGAGCAAGTCCCAAACTTGGCTCATCTAACATCAAAAGTTTTGGCTCACCCATCAAAGCTCTAGCAATTGCTAGCATCTGCTGCTCTCCGCCACTCATAGTTCCTGCTAACTGATACCTTTTCTCTTTAATTCTTGGAAAGAGTTTGTACATTTCATCTTTTAGGTGCTCATAATTTTCATCATTGTTAAAAGCCCCCATTCTTAGATTCTCTTCTACTGTTAAGTTTATAAAAACTCTCCTACCCTCGGGGACTAATGATAAGCCTTTTTGAACAAGCGTATGTGTTTTATGGTTTTTTGTATCAAATCCACCAAAAATAACCTTCCCCTTTCTTTTAACACTATTTAAAAGAGCCTGAAGAGTTGAAGTTTTCCCCGCACCGTTTGAGCCTATCAAAGAGATAATTTCACCCTCTTTTACTTCAAAACTAATCCCTCTAACCGCAGCAATAACTCCATAATAAACCTCTAAATTTTCTACTTTAAGCATGTTTAAAATCTCCCAAATAGGCCTCTATAACCTTTTCATTTACAATAGCATCACTTGGTTTTCCCTCAAAAATCTCTTCACCATAATCTAATACCAAAACTTTATCACACATATTGTTAACAAACTTCATATCATGTTCTATTAAAAGTATAGTTAAGCCAAATTCATCTTTTATTCTTCTAATAATTTCAGAGAGATCCTCAGTTTCATTAGGATTCATTCCAGCTGCTGGTTCATCTAAAAGGAGTAGCTTTGGATTTGTTGCTAAAGCTCTTGCAATCTCAACCTTTCTTTGATTTCCATAACTAAGAGATGTTGCATTAACCTCCGCGAACTCGACCAAACCAAATCTTTCTAACATCTCCATTGCTTCTTTTTTTAACTTTCTTTCAAATAAAAAGTGTCTAGGAAGCCTAAACATTGACTCAAAGTATGTATAATTTGCTTGATTATGAAATCCAATGAGTACATTTTCTAAAACACTCATACTTTTAAAGAGTCTTATATTTTGAAATGTTCTTGCAATTCCTCTTTGAACTATCATATCTGGTTTTAGATCGGAAATCTCTTCATGATTAAAGATTACCTCTCCTTCTGTTTGAGTGTAATTTCTTGTTACTATATTAAAAAGGGTTGTCTTTCCTGCACCATTTGGACCAATCAAACCATAAATTTCTCCAGTTTTTACTCCAAAGCTTAGGTTATCTATAGCAGTTACTCCACCAAAGCGCATTGTTATATTTTTAAGCTCTAGTATCATTTGCTACCCTTTTTAAAAATTTCTGTCAACTCTTTATCTTGAAAGATACCCTTTCTAGCAAAAAGCATCATAATTATAAGGAGTATTGCAAAAACTACCATTCTCATACCAGGATGAGCTCCTGTTTCATACCCAAAGATTGTCATATTTTCATCTAAAAATCTTAACCACTCCATACCACCTATAACTAAAATAGTTCCTACCATTGTGCCAGTCATAGAGCCTAGTCCACCTAAAACAATTATGATCAATAATTGAAAAGTTAAAAGGAAAGTAAACTGATCTGGAGATATAGTAGTAAGAAGAGCCGCCAACAAACCACCGCCTACTCCTTCAAAAAACGCACTTGTCATAAAAGCATATGTTTTTATCCAGAAGGTATTGATCCCCATTGCAGTTGCTGCATCCTCATCATCTCTAATTGCTTTCATAGCCCTTCCAAATTTTGAGTAGATTATATTTAACATAGCAAGCATGGTTAAGATCATAATTCCACCTGTCCAGTATAGGTTAGAAAACTCTGGAATATCATTTAATCCCATTGCACCATTTGTATATTTTGGATTGTTTATAGCCAAAATCTTGATTATAAATCCAAATCCAAGTGTTACTATGGCCAAATAATCCCCTCTTACTCTAAAAACTGGTACCGAGAGTATAAAAGCAACAAAGGCTGCAACTACACCACTTACTAAAAGTGCAGGCAAAAAGTCCAAACTCATAGCTAAAATAATCGGAGCAGGATCTTCTAATGCAAACATATCTACCTTTGTATCGGCTGAGATTAGAAATAGAGCTGTTATATACGCCCCAATAGCAACAAAACCATTTGGCTCTAGCGAGAACTGACCTGTTACACCATTTATAAGGTTATAGCTAAGTGCCAAAATAGCAAAGATTGCTATATTGTTTAGTATACTTAGCGCATATGGATCAATATAATTTTGTGCAAACCATATAAAAAGTATTGAGATTATCAAAAAAGAGATTTTTACCATTTTCATACATCCACTCCTAAAATCTACTTCGCTCTAAATCTTGTCCCATAATGCCCGTTGGCCTAAAGAGTAAAACAAGAATCAAAAACACAAATGCAAAAGCATCTTTGTACCCACCAAGCTCTGGCATAAATGCAACTACTACTATCTCGGTAAAACCTAGTATAAAGCCACCTAAAACTGCACCAGTTACACTACCAATTCCTCCAACAACTGCCGCTGCAAACGCCTTTAAGCCAACCAATATACCCATTAAAGGATCGATTGATGGGTAAGAGATGGCATAAAAAATTCCCCCAATTGCTGCTAGAGCTGAGCCCATAGCAAAAACGAGCATTATAATGAAATCTGCATTAATACCCATAAGTTTTACTGTAGGTATGTCAAATGCAAGTGAGCGAATTGCCATACCATATTTTGTTTTATTGAGTATAAGAAGTGTTATACCAAGCAACAATCCAGTAACAACTGGAACAATAATCACAGTAACTGGAATTACTATACTTCCAAGGTGTAAAATTTTTGTTAAATACTCTGGTGCTGCAAAAGCCCTTGGTACTCCTCCAAAAAGTACATTAAAAAGATTTTCTAAGAAAAAACTTATACCAATAGCTGTAATTAATAGTGAAATTTTTGGTGCATCTCTAAGCGGTTTGTAAGCTATCTTATCCGTTAAAATTCCAGTTAACATAGCTGCGAGTATAGCTATGACTACTGAAATCTCAAATGGAACTCCAGCACTATTGGCTAAGTAGGCAACAAATGCTCCTACCATCATTATATCGCCATGTGCAAAGTTTATAAGTCTTAGAACTCCATAAACCATAGTATAACCTATAGCAATAAGTGCATACATACTACCTAAGCTTATACCATTTACCATCTGTTGCATAAATGTAGAAAAATCCATCATTATGACCTTATTTTAAAGTTTGGAAAGTATTATACCGATGGGAGCTAAAGAAGAGATTAAGTATTGAAGATAGGTGGCATAAAACCACCTATCTTGTTTTATATTATGGATTTACAGTTGTTTTATAAACAAACTTTCCATTTTTTACCTCATTTACAACACCAGATTTAACCGCATTACCATTTTTATCAATGCTAATTACACCTGTTACACCTTGAAAATTTTTAGTATTTCTTAAGTTAGTATTGACACAAATTTTGTCTGTAGGTGCTTTACCTTCATCAATACACTTGTTCATTGCTGCTAAGATCATATTGTAAGCATCTGCTGCTAGAGCACCCATAGAGTCCGCTGGCTTATTATATTTCTTATGAAAAGCTTCTATATAAGCTTTTGCTACATCACTACTTGCAGCCTTTTCATTAAAGTGGTCACTATACATAAAGCCCTCTACTGCCTCTCCACCAATCTTAACTAACTCAGGGAAACCAACACCATCTGCACCTATAAAAGGAGCTTTTACACCAACCGCTCTAGCCTGTCTAGCCATCAAAGCAGCCTCAGGATAGTAACCAGTAAATGCAATTATATCTGGATTTTTTGCTTTTATTGTAGATACTTGAGCATTGAAGTCTTTGTCACCAGAGTTTATCAATACAGTTCCAACAACTTTACCACCACCATTTTTATAAGCCTTTTTAAAGGCCTTTGCAAGTCCAACTGAGTAGTCCTGCTTAGCATCAACTACCACAACTGCAGTTTTATAACCATTGTCTAGTGCGTATTTAGCACCAATCGCTCCTTGAAAAGGATCTATAAAACATGCTCTTGTTACAAACTTTTTACCCTTTGTTACCCTTGGGTTTGTAGAAGCGTGTGTAATCATAGGAGTTTTAGACTTTTCAGCGATTGGAGCCATTGCCATAGAGTTACCACTTGCAACTTCACCCAAGATAACTGTAACTTTGTTTTTGTCAATTAATCTTTTAGTTGCAGTAGCTGCTTCTACCTTGTCTCCTCTATCATCTAGAATCTCTAATTTGATAGTATCACCATTTTTAAGTTTATGATTTTGCTCATAAGCAATATCCAAACCTCCCTTACTTGTCTGTCCAAATGCAGCCAAAGGACCTGTCATTGGTAAAACCACTCCAATCTTAACCTCTTTTGCTAAACCAACAGTCGCAACCAACGCAACCGCTACACTAATTTTTGCAAATCTCTTCATATACTCTCCTTATATTAATTAATCATAGTAAATTTAGCATATATTTTATTAAGTTTAGCTTTATAGCATAAAGATTAAGTATTAAAAGAGATTTGCTATTTTTGCCACAATTCCAGCCATAGAGATAGCTGAAAAAACCATTGCAAAAGTGAATAGTCTTATAATTGCCATTCTATTTTCTGCTAAACCTCTATCTATTTTTACATCAATTCTATCTATTAGCTTATCAATTTTCTCTTCAATTCTTTCAAATCTTTTATCGATATCTATTTACATATCGTCGAACCGTTTATCCACTTGAGGAAACTTTTGATTTACTTCTTCAAACTTTTTATCCATAGTAAATTGGATATTTTTGACGCTATCTTTCATCTCATAAATTTGATACTGAAGATGATCAAACCTAGCTTCAAAGTACTGAGAAGTTGGTATGAACTTTGCTATGAGTATCTCCATAGATTTTTCATTAAAACTACATTTTGTTCACCATTTTTTTCCATATCATAATCCTTACTCTACTGCAAATAACTGCTACTCTCTTCTTGATTTTTTTCTACATTTGTAGAGTTTTGTAGTGTTTTTTCACCTTTTAAATAGCTATATATTGCCTCAGCCTCATTCTCTCTTAACCCTTCTGTTGCACTTTGCATGAGCATTTTCATTGAGCCACCATATTGATCATCAAGCTGATATGATCTAAGAGCAATCAAAAAGTCATCTTTTGAGAGATTTTTTATAATTCTGCTTCCAGCCCCTGCTTCCTCTTCACCCTTTTTACCATGACAATTAGAGCACTTTTTTGTAAAAAGTTCTTTGCCATCTAAATTTTCATCATATTTATTTAGTATAGAATTAATTATACCATCGCTTTTTTTATAAACTTTAGCCTCAATTTTTCCCTCTTTTGAGTACTTTTCAACTAAAGCTTTCAGCTCCTTTGCAAACTCTCCTTTTGCTTCAAAAACATAGGACTCATCTGCACCAACCAATATAACAAAACTTAACAACAGTGTAGCAATAATTTTAATCATACAAATCCCTTAAAGTAATAAAAAGTATAGGAAATTATATCTATATTTTCTTTATATTAGCTTTACGGGCGAAAATGAAGGAAGTATTCAAAGCAGAATCCAAGGCCTTAAAGACCTTGGAAAGTAGATGTACTATTTCTTAGAAAGAGTACTCAGCGTGGAATCTCATAAGAGTTAAATCATCTCCAGCTCCAACAGGATCTGCTGAACCATATCTTACATATGTAGAAAGCTTTTTACTTACATCATATTTAACTTGTCCATAGTACTGGCTATCATATAATCCATTATCATAGCTTACATAACCAGCTTTTGCACAAAACTTACCAAATTTACCTTTTACTTCACCAAAGTATGTATTTAGATCAGCTGTATTGTTTTGAACTAATCCATAAATACCACCATAGATTAAGTCGTTATCACCCTCTGCTGAACCATCTACTGTAACATCACCAGCCTTGTCATCATTTGTAATATAACCAGCTCTTAGAGTAAAGTTATCAATTTTTCCTGTAGCCTGTAAACGAATAGTACTTGCAGTTGGAGCACCTGCAGCATCAGGATCTGCTGAAGCATATTGTGCTTTAAGTGCAACTGGACCAACATTAGCTCCAGCCTCAACAAACAAGTAAGAAGCACCATCATTTCCAATTTCATCCGCTTTATCTATATACCAAACTCTACCATTGAACATCTTGTCAGAATAGATAACCCCAGCAGCAGCTAACTCATTAGTTACCGCACTATTGTCTGTAAAGTATGCAGCTGCTAAAGTCAACCCTTTTACTGGAGAGCTAACAACTTTAAAACCAAGTCCAGCAGTATCATCTAATGGAGATCCAACATACATTCTACCTATAGTTACTTTTGTATTTTGAAAACCAGTATAAGAGATCATTAATCTATCTACATTTGCTGTAGCGCTACCAGATGTTAGACTATCATATGTTTTATTGCTAGCAGTAAATCTTGTTACAAACTGAACATTTTCTTGTACCGGAGCAGTTAGCTGAGCTCTTAACTCTATCTTGCTATATGCTTCAGCATTAGAAGCATCATGGTATCTATAGTAACCATAACCTTTTATATCTACACCTTTAATTGCGTCCTCCAAAGACTGTGCGTTAACAGTACTGAACGCACCCACTGCCATTACAGCTGCCAAGCTTAATTTAGCTAATTTCATATTTTCTCCTTAAGAAATTTAATTTACAAAGAGGAGTTTAGCATAAAAATTATTTGATTTCAAGCAATTTTGCTCTTTTTTTATGTTAAATTACAAATTTGTTACAATTTTTTAGTAAATGGATGGTAAACTGCTACTTTTTATTTAAAAGTAGCAGTTCAATTAAGGGCACCTCTAAAAAATCTTTTTTTAAGAACACCATACCAATGAAAACTTAACAAATAAGAGTAGAGATATGTACCAATTACAATTAAAACAAATGTTACAGTAATTTGTGTTGCTGAGTACCACTCATAACTACTACTCTGAGGTATATACTTATACATAAGAAAAGCAGGAACATAAGCAAATAAAAATGGACCAAGATATAAAAACTTTGCAAACTTAAATGCATTAAAAGCTGTTTTCCACATATCGGCTTTAGCTATGGTAGCACCAACAAATGCTGCTATACAAACTGGTGGAGTGATATTTGAGTCTTGAGATAGCCAGTAAATTATAAAGTGTGCTGCTATTGGGGAAACACCTAACTCAACTAAAGCTGGAACCGCAATAACAGCTATGATTAGGTATGCTGCTGTTACAGGAACTCCCATACCTAAAACCAGTGATGCCAAAGCAATAAGAAGGATCGTTAACCATAAATGACCATCGGCAAGCTGAATTACAATAGAGCTAAAAGAGAATGTCAATCCACTAAATGTAAGCATAGATATAATTATGCCTATAACCCCAACAGTGGCACCAACAAGCAAGCTTGAGGCTACTCCATCTCTAGTAGCATCTAAAATCATAGAAAAATCCACCTTAGACTCACCCCTAAAAAATGCCAAAACAAGAGCAAAAAGAAAACTAATTGCCGCAATAGCAAAGTTTGATATATCTATAAAACCGTAAGCATCTGCTGCTAAAAGGATCATCATTGCAATCATATGAACCAAGGAATAAATTCCAGCCGTAGTCCAACCTATGAGTATGCAAGATATTATCCCTGCAACTGCTGCATAAGCAGGTGAATAACCTGCAATCATAAGTATGGTTATAATAATTAAAGGAACAAAATAAAACCATCCGCTTAAAAATATCTTCTTTGCATCCTCTTTTGACTTTTCACCAACTATTCCCTCTTTTTTTGCTTCATAGTGAACCATAACAAAGACACTAAAAAAATACATTAGTGCAGGAAATATAGCAATAAGCATAATTATATTGTAAGAGATGCCTGTTAACTCAGCCATTATGAAGCCTCCAGCACCCATAATAGGAGGCATAAACATACCACCGATTGATGCAGCTGGCTCAACTGCACCTGCAACATGAGGTTTAAAACCAGCCTTTTTCATTAGCGGTATAGTAAATGCTCCTGTTGAGGCTGTATTTGCTATGGCTGAACCCGATATGGAGCCAAATATAGCACTTGCTACAACTGCCACTTTTGCGGGTCCACCAGTCTTATGACCAACTAACGCTAAAGGTAGTTCTATAAAAAACTTTTGAGCGCCAGACTTTTCTAAAAATGCACCAAAAAGTACAAAAAGAAGAACATATGTAGCCAAAACATTTGCCATAATCCCAAATACGCCATCATTTGTGAAAAATATGGTAGTAGATATTGTATCTAAAAGTCCTCCCCCGCTATGAGCAAAAAGTCCTGGTATATACTCGCCATAAACGCCATACAACATCATAACAACGCCAATGATAACAAATACACCGCCTATAACTCTTCTAGCGACTTCTATACCCATAATAATTCCAATAAATGCTATCCATTGATCCAATAGTGTCTCAATTCCAGCTCTATTGTTTATATCAACAAAGAAAAACATATAATACATAACAGGTATAGCAGCTGCCATCATTAGTAGATAATCTAAAAGTCTTAGCCAAATATTTGAAGACTTATAAATTAAAAAAACAAGTACATAGGTAATGAGTACATAGACACTTCTATGATACTGCGTAGCAACTGGTTCAACAAGCGCAGCATATGAGTAAAATACAAGCAGAGCCAATGCCAAGAGATCAAAAAAAAGCCTCTCAGCCCTATTTAAATTTTCCAACATCGAAAATTACCTCTAATTTAAAATAAAGAACTCCCCAAAGGTTATTCCTTTTAGGGAGCAAAATAATTGACCAAATAATTAGATACTAACTACTTAAGTACACCTTTTTCTTTCCAAAATCTAATTGCACCAGGATGGAGTTCAAGCTCAGATGTTCCTTTGATTCCACCCTCTACGCTCATCTGCTTAGCAGTTTTTTTGATAGCAACCATATGCTTTAACCCCTCATCAGTAAATATGGCCTTTAGCATCTTATATACTACATCAGCAGGAACATTCTCATTTGCAATCCATAAAGCAGAGTCTTGAAATGATTTTATATCACTGTTTTGACCTCTATATGTTTTTGCCGGTATAGTTATAGGACTATAAAATGGATACTCTTTTAAAACACCAAACTTTTGTGCATCTGTATAAACATTTATAAGGTCTATATCATTTTGTTGTGCTGCTTGAATTACCGCTGCCGTAGGATAACCTGCAAATACCCAAAATGCGTCCAATTGGTTATTTGAAAAAGCCGCAGCAGCATTGTTATAACCTAAAAACTCTGGCTTCATCTTATCCCAAACACCGATTCCTTTGAAAAATCTCTCTGCATTTGCAGCTGCACCAGAGCCTCCCTTACCAACACCAACTTTCTTACCAGCCAAATCAGCAGCTGACTTTATACCTGAACTCTTTTTAACAATAAGCTGAGCAGGTGCGCCATAAAGGTATGCTACAGCTTTAACACCTTTGTACTTTCTATTGTCTTTTGGTGAAAGCTTTCCTTGTGAAGCAAGGTAGGTATCTCCTGCATACGCTATTGCAAAATCTGCTCTTTTTGCACTTACCAGTCTAACATTTTGAACAGAACCGGCTGATGCACTTACATTAATCTTTGCATCTATGACCTTGTTGTCATTTACATACTGACTAATACCTGCTGCAAAATACTGAAATGTTCCACCTGATGGACCACCTGAAAATTTATACATCTTTGCAGATACAGCCGTAGTTGATACCATTGAAATTGCAACTACCGTACCTACTGTTGCTAACATTTTTTTCATCTTGACTCCTTATAAATTGATCAAAATCCAGTTTATCAAACTTTTTCTTATACTAAACTGACCATATATAACAACTATTAATCACTAAGGAAACTTTTGGAAAATAGTAGCAAAATAGTTTCTTTTTGAAACATAAGTACTGTCTATAGAGGTTAAAGCTCAACTGACTCAACCGCTGGAACACTCAAAACTTGATGTTTTTTACCCTTTATGATCTCTTTTTTTTGCTTATTTATAATTCTCTCTTTTTTTAATAGAATTTTTTTTCTTTCAATTGACTTTTTAGTCTTATTTGGTAGATTTTTGTGTTTTTTAGACTTTATATTTGCTTTTTTGAGTAAGTAATACTCTTTTACATATAAGTTCTTGAAAATCACATATACTTCATCGCCCACATTAAACAGTTTTTTAGTGCTAAAACAGACAACATGTGGAACTTTTCCATTAGATAGGTCATAACCTTTTATGCTATAAGTCCACTTTTTGTTGAAACTAACACTCCTAACAATCCCTTTTACTATGCCGTTTTTAAGCTCTTTCTTTAAAGTTGGATGTACTTTATTGTATCTGTTCTCTTTGGATTTCATAAAAACTTTTTTTTCATTTTTTTTCTCAATATGTTTGTTGGCATACTTCTTTTCAACCTTTTCATAATCAACAACAGTTACCTTTTTTTGAACAATCGAACAGCTAGATAAAAAAAATAGTACAATTACAGATAAAAGAATAGAATTTTGCTTCATTTTAAATTTCCCTTGTAAAAATTAAGGGCACCTAAGGTGCCCTAAAATCACTCAATTGTACACTAAAAATATTTACAAATATTTGAATTTTAGATATAATCAGCTTCCTGCACAACAATATGGGGTTGATTTGGCTTCGACAGGAGTAGTTTTTAGCTTATGGCTGCATGTCGGAAGTGAGGATCTTCCGTTAGACAAACCTCAAACAAATAACTGCTAACAACAGTAACTATCGTCCAGCTTACGCTGTAGCGTAAGTTTAACTAACTTTTGGACCGCTTCCACACTCAATTCTGCCTGAGGGTGATTTTGGAAGTGTCATAGATATGGCAGATATACTTTGGCACTGCCTCAAGCCAAAGCGAAGTTCTGAGGCTCGCTTCAAATAGCTTTGTTGGTTGAGCGAATTGAAGCTAAACACAATCAACCATATCTAAGCATGTAGAGGTCATAGGTGGCTACTTCTGGACAGGGGTTCGATTCCCCTCAACTCCACCATAGTAAAAACTTTACCTTTTTTTAATACACAAGACAGTACAATATTAAAAAACTGGAGTAATAAATTTTTATGAATCTTTTTAAATTGCTACTTTTGACTTTTTTACTCTCTTCATCTCTACTTGCTTTAGAAGATGATAACTTTTTAGAAGATGAGTTTGGTGAGCCAATGAGTTATGAAAGCTATGATCCTTTAAAATCTTACAATATACAAATGACAAAATTTAATGATTTTGTATATATGCAAGTCTTTAATCCTATCTCAAAAATGTATACTAAAATTACCCCAAAAAAAGTCAGAGTATGCATCTCTAATTTTTTTTATAACTTGGCATTTCCAGTGAGATTTATAAACAATATACTTCAATTGAAAATTAGAAACTCTATTGAAGAGAGTGCTAGATTTGCTATAAACTCCACTTATGGGTTAGGAGGTTTTTTTGACTTGGCTACAAATGAGGCAAACTTAAAAAAACACAATGAGGATTTTGGACAAACTCTTGGTTTTTATGAAATTAAAAATGGGGTATATATAGTTTTACCTCTGCTTGGTCCATCAAATCTAAGAGATAGTTTTGGATTATTGGTTGATTATGGTTTAAATCCATTAAATTATTCTGCTATAAGAGATGGATATAATCTCAGTAGAAGCTCTTATAATCTAATGAGTGGGTATAATTATCTCAATGAATTTTCACTTCATATCAAAGAATATGAATCTATAAGAAAAGATTCGATAGACTTGTACATCCTTTTAAAAAATATGTATGACCAAAGAAGAGAAAAACTCATAAAGGAATGATCGGATGAAAAACATACTTTTTTTAGTACTATTTATTGCAAGTTCACTTTTTGGGCTTCAAAGAGAAGAGATAGTTCCTATAATGACAAGCAAAATTAATAAAGCTACCGAAATTTTAAGAAATAAAAATAATTTATCGATCGAGGAGAAAGCAAAAAAAATTTTTTCAATGCTTGATGAAGTTTTTGATTATGCTCTTATGGCACGACTTAGCCTGGGAAAAACAAACTGGAAAGCTCTGAACAAATCTCAAAAAAAAGAATTTATAAGAAGATTCAAAGAACATTTGAAACGCTCTTTTATGGATAAACTTGTTTTGTATAAAGATGAAAAAACAGAGATATTGGAGCTTAAAAAGTATAAAAAAAACAGATTGTGGCTAGTTACTCAGCTAATTGGAAACAAGAACAAATATAAAATAGTCTACAAATTTTATAAATCCAAAAAGAGCGGATGGATGGTCTATGATCTAAATATTGCTGGAGTTAGTTTGATTCAAACATATAGAGTTCAATTTAGCGATGCCCTAAAAAGTGGTACATTTGAAGATCTTTTAAAAAAACTTAAATGATTGAAAAGCTTTATAAAAATTTTATCTTAAAGTATCCTATATTTACACTTTTTTTACTATCTATCTTTATTAGCTTTTTAGCTTACAACTCTTTAAAACTTAAAGTCGATGCTTCTAGTGATACAATAGTTTTAGAAAATGATGCAGACTTGAGCTATTTTAAAAAAATTAGCAAAGATTTTGAAACTAATAACTTTTTAATAGTAGCTTTTACTCCCAAAAATAATCTGCTAGATGATAAAACTCTAAATACAATTAAAAGCTTAAGCAAAGAGCTTGAAACTTTAAATCTCACAAAAAGTGTAACATCCATACTAAATGTACCTATTTTGATCTCTTCAAATTTAGAGTTAAAAGAGTTGAGCGACAAAGTTCCCACTCTTGAAGATAAAAAGATAACTAAAGAGATAGCTAAAAGGGAGTTTTTAACAAATCCACTTTATAAGGAAAATTTGGTTAGTTTAGATTTTAAAACTACTGCAATCATTATAAACCTAAAAGAACAAAACTCCATAGATAAAAATAATCCAAAATATAAAGAGATAAAAGATTTTAGAAGAGAGCAGAATCATAGATATATATCAAACATAAGAAAAATTTTAGAAAAATATAAACATAGTGGAACACTTCATTTAGGTGGAGTGGATATGATAAGTGATGATTTAGTTACTTTTGTCAAAAGAGATCTCATAGTTTTTGGTAGTGCTTTAAGCTTTATGTTAGCCTTAGTACTTTGGTTTATATTTAGGCAATTAAGATGGATAATTATTCCAATTTTTGTATCTTTTATTTCGATTATTTCAACTGCAGGTCTTCTTGGATTGTTTGGATGGGAAGTCACAGTGATTTCATCAAATTTTGTAGCACTGCAACTTATTATTACCCTCTCAATCATTCTTCATTTAATTGTTAGATATAGAGAACTGGTTGAAAAAGGGAGCTATAAAACTCAAAATGAACTACTTTTAGAAACAATTAAATCTAAAATATCACCATCTTTTTTTGCAGTTTTAACTACTGTAGTAGGATTTAGTTCTCTACTATTTTCAAATATCCTTCCTGTTATAAACTTGGGCTGGATGATGAGTGCGGGTATATTTATATCACTCATACTATCTTTTATACTTTTTCCTACAATAGTAGTACACTTAAAAATTAAAAAAGCTAAAAAAACATTAAATGAGAAACTTTCCCCAACAGAGTATTTTAAAAACTTAGTACTAAAACATAACAAAGCAATTATTTTTGCTTCACTATTTGTAGCTCTTTTTAGTATAAGTGGTGCTAGTAGATTGATCGTAGAAAATAGCTTCATAAACTACTTTGTAAGCTCTACAGAGATCTATAAAGGAATGAAAATCATAGATGAAAAATTGGGAGGTACTACTCCTTTAGATATCATAATTAAATTTAAAGAAGAAAAAAAAGAAACAATTACTCAAGAGGACGAGTTTTCTGAATTTGAAGATGAGTTTGAAGCTGAAAAGACCAAAGAACAGTACTGGTTTACTCCCGCAAAGTTAGAGTTGATTAAAAAAGTTCATAACTATTTAGAATCAAAAGATGAGATTGGATATGTTGGAAGCTTCTCAAATCTTTTATATATAGGCAAAAAGCTTAATCATAACAAAGAGCTAGGTAGTTTTGAATTGGCTTTAATCTACTCTAAACTACCAAATAGATTTAAAAAAATCATAATAGACCCATATCTAAATTTAGAAAAAAATGAAGCAAGATTTGCAACTAGGGTTATAGATTCAAACCCAAAACTAAGAAGAGACAAACTAATAAAGCAGATTGATAAAGACTTAGAACAAATTGTAGATAAAAATTTTGCAACTTTCAAACAAACAAACTTAATGATACTTTATAACAATATGCTCCAATCACTATTTAAATCACAAATTGTTACTTTAGGATTTGTTTTGGTTTTGCTATTTATTATGTTCTTAATTATATTTAAATCATTAAAGATTGCTCTTATTGCGATTTTAACAAATACATTAAGCATTAGTGTTATATTTGGTTTTATGGGCTGGCTTAATATACCACTAGATATGATGACAATTACTATTGCTGCGATTAGCATGGGAATTGGCGTTGATGATACAATTCACTATATACATAGGTTCAATGATGAGCTTAAAGTTGATGGAAACTATGAAGAGGCTATGAAACGCTCACATAGAAGTATAGGAAATGCTATGTACTATACCTCAATAACAGTCATACTTGGTTTTTTAGTACTGGTTCTATCAAATTTTATTCCAACAATCTATTTTGGACTTTTAACAGTAATTGCAATGTTGAGTGCGCTTCTTGGCTCCATGGTTTTACTTCCAAGACTTTTAATAAATTATAAACCCACAAAAGCTTAAAATCTTTAAGAGTTTATCAAATCTTTTATATTTTTTGCCATAACAGAGATCTCTTTGATCTTCTGAGAGTATCCCAAGGAGTCATCAAGCAATATTTTTACAAACGCACTTCCAACTATGACTCCATCTACACCACTAGATTTAGCTTTTGCTGTTTTCTCATTGACACCAAATCCTACATAAATTGGTGTTTGTGAATACTCTCTTATGTGTTCAATCGTATCTTTCAAATCCTCATTCGCCCCACTTCCTGTAATTCCGGCATATGCCACTAGATAAATAAACTTTTTACTATTTTCAACTAGCTCCTTAATCCTCTCTTTAGGAGAAGTTGGTGCTACAAATGAGATTAAAGCGAGATTTGACTGCTCCATAATAGGAAGATAAAGCTTGGACTCTTCATTCGGTAAATCTGGGATAATAAATCCACTAACTCTAGAATCAACTGCTTGATTTACAAAAAATGGAATGCCTTTGTGATAAAAAGTGTTGAAATAACCCATCCAAAGTGTATCAATCTTAAAAGCTATCTCTTTTGAAATATCAAAAAGAGTTTCAAGCTTAAATCCATTTTGTAGTGTTCTTAAATTTGCCTCCTCTATAATGGGGCCATCTGCTAGAGGATCTGAAAATGGTATGCCTAGCTCTAGCGAATCTACTCCAGATTCACTTAAAGCTAAAGCTAAATCAACCGTAAAATTTCTATCTGGATATGCTGTTGTAATATATGCTACTAATTTTTTACTCAATCTTCATGCCTTTGTAAGTGGATTGGAACTTTTATAATTAAGGGATTTAAAACTGTAAAATGTTCCGCATCGTTCTCTATATCTTCTTTATACTTTGCAAATTGATCACTAACTAAAAGCAACCAATCTATGAACTCATCTGTAGCTGGACCCTCAATGATCCTTGCTTCCTCAGCTATATCTTCGCTCAAAGTTGCCAATTTTATGATAGGATCAAGTTTTAAAAATCCTGCAGCAGATTTTAAATTGTGAAATATTCTAAATAACTCTCTAATGTTATTCTCATACTCATCTTTATTTCCAAGTCCTATAATAAGTGGTTCCATTATTTCGCACATTACTCCATAGTGAGATATAAAATCCTCAACTATATCTAAGTCATAATCTACTTCGAGTTGTGATAACAAACCCATACCTTATCCTTTTATAGGGACTAATTGTAATAATACCATTTTTTAGATAAAATCTAATTTTAAATTATCTTCTAAGGCAAAAAATGCAGACTATAACTAGTATAAAAAGTTCTAAAAACAAGACCCCACTTTGTGTAATAACTGCCTATGATGCTCTTTTTGCATCCTTATTTGATGAAAAAGTAGATATGATTTTGGTTGGGGACAGTCTAAATATGAGCTTCAATAAAAACCAAGATACACTTAGTGTCTCGATGGAGATGATGATTTATCATACAAAAGCAGTTTGTAGTGGAGCAAAAAATACATTTATAATTTGTGATATGCCTTTTGGAACATATACAGATGAAAAAACTGCTCTTTTAAATGCTTCAAGAGTCTATCAAGAAACAAATGCTCATGCTGTTAAAATTGAGGGCGGCAAAAATAGAGCAAACATTATAAAAACTCTAACTCAAAACTCTATAGCTGTAGTTGGACACATTGGTCTTATGCCCCAATATGTAAGAGTTGAGGGCGGCTACAAGATAAGAGGAAAGAGCGAAGCCGATACCTTAGAGCTTATAGAGGATGCTAAAGCTGTTGAAAAGGCCGGGGCATTTTGTTTGGTAATTGAGGGAGTAAAAGCCAAAGCCGCAAAAAGAGTTAGCGAAGCTATAAACATACCAACAATTGGTATAGGTTGTGGAAATGTAACAGATGGTCAAGTGTTGGTTTGGAGTGATATGTTTGGATTTTTTGAAGAGTTTCAACCAAAATTTGTAAAAAAGTATCTTGATGGTGCAAATTTGATCAAAGATGCGCTTAATAAGTACATAGATGAAGTAAAAACTAAAAAATTTCCTGCGAGTGAGCATACTTACTAATGGAAAGAGTAGTAGAGATCGATAAAATTTCTTTTGAAACTGAGTATGAAACTTCTTTAAGACCAAAAAGTTGGGAAGACTACATAGGGCAATCACAAATTAAAAAGAATCTTCAAGTCTTTATAAAGGCTTCAAAAAAGAGAAATGAAGCTTTAGATCACATTCTATTTTTTGGACCTCCAGGACTTGGTAAAACTACCTTAGCTTACATAATTGCAAATGACATGGAAGCAAATATAAAGATGAGTGCAGCCCCTATGATAGAAAAAAGTGGTGATTTGGCTGCGATTTTAACCAATCTTGAAGAGGGGGATATACTCTTTATAGATGAGATTCATAGACTCTCTCCTGCTATTGAGGAAATTCTCTACCCTGCTATGGAAGATTTTAGGTTAGATATTATCATAGGTAGTGGACCAGCAGCTCAAACTATAAAGATTGACTTACCTAGATTTACCCTAATTGGGGCTACTACAAGGGCTGGTATGATTAGCTCGCCCCTTAGAGATAGATTTGGGATGCACTTTAGATTGCAATTTTACAACCATAATGAGCTAGCTACCATAATCACAAAAGCTGGAAAAAAGTTGGAAAAAGAGTGCGTTAAAGAGGCTTCACTAGAGATTGCTAAAAGAAGTAGAGGAACTCCAAGGATTGCTCTTAGACTATTAAGAAGAATCAGAGATTATGCCGATGTGGAGGATGAAGAAAAGATTACCTTACAAAGAGCCAAGTATGGACTAGATGAACTCGGAGTTAATGATTTGGGATTTGATGAGCTAGATTTGAGATACTTGAAAATCTTGATAGAATCAAAAGGAAGAGCATTGGGATTAAATACATTAGCTGCTGCACTTAGTGAGGATGAGGGGACTATAGAGGATGTGATTGAACCCTATCTTCTAGCTCAAGGCTTTATTGAGAGAACCGCAAGAGGTAGGATCGCCACTAAAAAATCTTATGAAATTTTTAGACTAAGTTTGCCAAATAGAGGTCTTTTTGATGAATAGCAGTAAAATCTTTTTTGGAGTAATCTTTGTTATAGTTCTTTATTGGGTTTTAAAACTTTATGAACCATTTTTGCTAACTTTAACGATAGCCTCTTTATTATCAATTGCAACTTATGGGATAAATGCCAAACTAATTCAAATAACAAGAAGTAGAGTCTTAAGTGCATTTTTATCTACACTTCTTCTCTCTATTCTATTTTTTGCGCCTTTTGTATATATTATTACAACTATCAGTACAAAAACCGTCAATTTTGATACAGCCATTTTAGAAAAAATAATACAATATGTAAACTCTATCAATTTAAATTTACCAGACTCATTAGCATTTTTAAAACCAAAAATTAGTGATTTTATAAAAGATTTAAATTTAGGACAAATTACAACCAACATTTTAGCATATGCCGCCTTTATAGGTAAAAATAGTGCAAAATTTTTAAAAGATATGTTTTTGATTACAATATTTTTCTTTTTTACAAATCTTTATGGAAGAGAAATTATAAGATATGCAAAAAATTTAGCACCAATAGAAAACAAAGAGATAGATTTGGTCTTTAGTGAAGTTGGAAATGTAATGAGTGTACTCTTTTACTCAATCTTGGTAACAGCTATTTTTGAAGGAGCTCTGTTTGCCATGATTGGTATAGTTTTTGGATATGATGGGCTTTTATTGGGAATTCTTTATGGCTTTGCCTCACTTATACCTGTCATAGGAGGAGCAATAATGTGGGTTCCTATTTGTGCTTATGAATTGGCAAAAGGCAATACTTTAGAAGCCATAATCATAGCTTCATACTCCATCATAGTAATCTCCATAATTGCAGATACCTTCATAAAACCGCTTATAATTAAATATATAAATAATTTAGCAAAAATTCCTACAAAGATAAACGAACTTTTAATCTTTTTTGCAATAATTGCAGGATTATCAACATTTGGTTTTTGGGGAATGATTTTGGGTCCTGCTATTACAGCACTATTTATATCTATACTAAAATTGTATGAGCTTTTAAAAAATAAGAGTTTAACCCGAATTATGCAATAGAATTTGCTAAATGCTTTAAAATCTCAATTGTCTTATAATGTCTAATTTTTCTACTTTCACAAAGCTTCTTTTTTGAAGCACTTATATTGTAAAATTGACTAGAGAGCCTATCATAATTTTTACTTAAAAAGGTAGAATTTGAGTTCATCATATTTTCTAATTCATATAGATAAAATGTAATCTTTAGTCTATCTTTTATCTCATCAAGAGTTGGTTGATAAAGAGAAAATTTTGCAGGGTTAGATTCATATAACTTTACAGATTCTTCAACTCTCCTCTCAATAAAAGAGATAACTACTTCAGTAGCATTTCTGTAGTTAAAATTAATAGCACTACTTAGATGGTTAAATTGTGAACTAATTTTTGCGTAAGATATATGAATTTCATCACTAAATGATTTAAGTATATTTTCATAAGCTTTTGAAGCAAATTTTCGCATATTTGCAAACTCCACATCAGAGTAAATTCCTTTAGATTTTCTAATATACTCATAAGAACTCTGCCACATTTGAACTTTTTGCTTTATCATTTCATAAACTAGTGTATTATTTTCATTTACCTCATCCTGGATCTCCTTTAGTTCCCTTACATACTTTTTAAACTTTTTTTCAACTATCTCATCATCATAAAATAGATAACGATAGACCATATCAGAATCAATTTTAGGAGCTTTATACTCAATCTTTTCATATAAAGTTCTTTTCTTTAAAAAGCCATTTTGAATAGCCCTATATCTTACCCTTGAAACTTCTCTAGTATGTTTAAAAATTTCATTAGCAATTGTATCAATGATCTCTTCTATCTTTTCATAAGCATTTTTAAGTTTTTTGGAAAATTTGATTTTCAACTCATCAAATCTAGTGTTTGCCTCTTTTTCAAAGCCATTTAATTCAAATATAAGTTCATCATAAATTCTTAAAAAAAGCATATGTTGCTCAATAAGAGTACTACATAAAGTTTTGATCTCATGTTTTATCGCATACTCCTTTGAATCATGAGCTATTGGCTTTATCTCGGTATTTATAAACTCTAATACTGCTTCTATATTAGAATTCTTTAGAATTTTTATATTTTTACTCAAATCACTACTACTTATTGCCCTTACTTTTTGCTTATACTCTTCATAAAATTTATCTACACTATCCACATCTTCATAAATTACTTTCTCTTTTAATGTTTCAATAAATTCTTCAAAAGCTTGATGTATTAAAAGATTTTTGTCATGACTTCTTGAAATAAGTGCCTCTTTAGCTGAAATTGCAATTACCTCACTAAAAAATTCTGAAAAACTACTCTTTATATAGTTTTTTGTTTTTTCAACTTCAGATGGTTCAAACCTATCTTTTTGATTTAAAACACATAAACATTTATTTTTGTATCTGCTTAAATACTCTTGTAAAATTTTAGCTTCACTAAGCTTACCTGCATTGTCTATTAAGCTAAGCCATATAATTCCATCTACCTCTTTTAAAACTTTTTTAGTTACAGATGTATCGCTTTTAGATTGAGAGTTTAAGCCAGGAGTATCTACAAACTCCACAACTTTTAAAAGCTCAAGTGGAACATAAAGAGTTAAAAACTCAATCTCTTCAACAATTTGCCGTTGATCAACAAATTTTGAAATATTCTCAATGCTTTGAAACTCCTCCCTGCCGTCACTATAATTTATTTTAATCTTAAAATCTTCACCATAGCGTATAAAATTTACCTTTGAAGTTACTGGAGTTATCCCTGTTGGAAGCACATTTTTAGATAAAAGTGCATTTAAAAATGTAGATTTTCCACTAGAAAATTGACCAACAATAGCTACCCTCATAGCCTCTTTAGCCCTTAATTTCAACCTAAGTAGTTTTTCTTTAAGCTCTTTTGATGGAGACATTTTTTCATCTAAAAGTATCTCTTCACTCTTTTTAATCAATCCCATAAGTGTCCCATCAAAGATAACTCTTTCGTTTTTATATAAATTTTTATAATTTTTTATAAAATTATCTAGCATTTTATCTCTTTTAAACTTCTTTCAATTATCTCTAAATGTTTCAACTTAATATTGCACTCTTGTGCCCTTTTTTTTGATTCATATGAGCTATTCTCAACCATTTTAATACTCTGTTCATATAACTTTTTTTTATTTTCGAAAGCACTTGAAATTTCACTAATTTTACCATTTGAGCTTTCTAAAAACTCTTCTATTAACTCACTATTTATACTCTCTATTTTACTCATAAACTCATTAAAAATTTCACTAAAAGCCTCTTGTAAAAACTTATCAATTTTTAAACCTAAATTATCTAAATCATTTTTTGAAGATTGTTTTATAGCTAAGTTGATTTTTTTAATCAAAATTTCATTTGATTTAGTTAAGTTGATTTTTGAAAAGTATTGATCAAAAAATTCTTTTGTATCTTTAGGAGGAGTTTTATAATCCCTCTTTAACTCTTCAAACTCCCTATTTACTTGCCCAAATGCTTCATCTACTCTTTTATAAAATTCATATCTATAATCTCTAAAGATATCTATAAGTCCATCATATAATGCTGTTTTAACAATGCTAGAGATTCTACTCTCGGATGGTTTAGTAGAATTTTTTCTAAGCTCATATGAAAAATCATCAACCACTCTTCTTTTTATAACCTCTTTTAAAAAATTAAATTTAGAAGAGATAAGTCTATCTAGCGTTAAAAAATAAGTTTCTAAATCATCCCTCTTTTTTTTAAGTAAATCTACAATTAAAGTTAATTTTTTTTCTACTTTTTGGATCTCTATTGTGTATCTATTGTACTCATTTAATATCTCACTTTTACTCTTATTTAAAAGTTCTAATTCTGTTTCAAATAGATTTTTTGCTTGATTTATAACCCTTAATAACTCTTTTTGATTTGATTTGATTATGAGCTGTGCCTTTTGAGAACTACTCCCAAAAAGTAGGTCTTCTAAATATTTTTCGACTTTCGAAATCCCTGTTTTTTCTAAATCAAAACCTTTTTGTAAAGCCTCATTAGCCCTATTAGTTCTATGAAGTAGTGCCATATATGCCGAAATTGGAATGAAATCAATTTTATCTATTATAGAGTTAAAAATATGCTCTTTATTTAGAAAATTCAATCTACTTTTTATACTTTTTTTTGTATAGTTGATAACCTCTTCTAATTCATCTTCGCTAATTGTATCTATTCTAGTAATGACAATTAACAGCCTAGCAATATTTTGGTACAATAGCGACTCAACAATAAACTCAACATCTTTATTTGTTGCACTTTGATTTGCATTCATAAGATGTATCATTAAATCACACTCTGAAAGATACTGCTTTGTTATCTCTTCTCTTTGTATAACTGGATCATCTAAACCTGGAGTATCTACTATGCTTACTCCATTTTTTAGAAATTTTAGCGGAGTAAAAAGCTCGACACTTTTAACTAAATTACACATTCCATTTGAAAGTTCAGCAGAGGTGTATTTTGGTAACTCTTTTAAGTCTATCTTTTTTGATAATCCATCAATGGTTATATATTTGAAAAAACTATTTTGAAAATTTTTTTTAGTTTCATCTACAAATTGAGTCAAACTATCAATGACTTCAGATGACTTTTCTATATCTTGCCACTCTTGCAAAGTCCAAAAGTTTACAATGGCGTTAGGCTCTTTTTCATATTTTATGATAGTTAAATTTGCAGTTTCTGGAACAACTGATGTTCCTAGTAGTTCACTTTTTAAAAGAGCATTAAGCATAGTTGACTTTCCAGCATTCATAACACCAGTTATGCCTATAGAGAACTCTTGCTCTTTTAGTTTATTTGGAATCTCCTTTATCTTGCTTAGAGCATTTGTATCTTCAATTATATTGAGTAAATTTTCAATAGCAACACTCAATACTTCAACTGAAGTATCAAAAAAATTACCCATTGATTTTGCTTTTTCTATAACTATTGGTTTACTTTCTGCTCTTTTTTCTTTTATAAGAGACAATAAGCTTATAATTTTTCTTGCTTTTTCATAGCCAATAATATCAGCTTTTCGTAGCTTATCAATCCTCTTTTCTATGTCTTGTTTTAATTTAAAATTACCCCTTGCAATTAAAAAAGATAAAATTTCTTTCTGAATAAACCATATTGACTCCTTACTCCACTCATCAAATCCGCTAAAAAATCTTACTGCCTCTTTTGCTTCGACAATTTTTTCATATCTGTCTATATTTTCATAACTTATTGTCAAAACTATAGTACTACAATCACAAAAAATCTCATACTTTTTTTCTAACGATACTTTTAAAAAACTATCAATATCCCCATAACTTGAAAATTTTTCTTTTATCTCCTCCCCCCAAAGCAAAAGAAAAAAATCATTGATAATATACATTTAAACCTTACTTTTCCCATTCACAAGGAGGTAAAATTTTTTTCAATAACCATAATGATGGACAAAAATCTGTAATCGCCCAAATGATTATCATAATTATAATAAAACTCTGAAGCAAGAAGGCTTCAAAAAGGTACTTACTATCACTTAAAATAGCAATAGCCATAACAACTCCCAACATAAAGGCTGTTAATAATCTTTGAACTCTACTAACACACACAGTTCACTCCTATAAATTATTTGTACAGATACTATAGTAAATATGTTTTGAAAAAGATTTAAGGACAATACTAAAGTATCATCCTTATGTAAGTTTAACGAAGTGCTACAAGCTTTCTTCTCATATATGCAATTTTACTCTGTAGTGGTAAATGTTTTGGACAGTTATCCTCACAAGCAAGCAAGCTCATACAACCAAATATGCCATCATCATCTCCCACTAGCTCATAAAAATCCTCTGCAGTTCTATTGTCATGTGGATCAACTTCAAATCTAGCAACCCTATTTAATCCAACTGCACCTATAAAGTTTGGACGCATTAGCTTCGTTCCACAACTTGCAACACAAATTCCACACTCTATGCATCTATCTAACTCAAATGTCTCATCTGCAACACTAGGCTCAATTGGCTTTTCAAGCTTGGATATATCTACCTCTTCATTTGAGTGAATCCAACTCTCAACTCTTTTACTCATCTCATCCATCCATACACCAGTATTGACCGACAAGTCCTTGATGAGCTTAAAAGCAGGCATAGGAAAAAGCTCTATAACTCCACTCTCATAATCTTTAGTTAGAGTTCTACATGCAAGCTTTGGCACACCATTTACCATCATTCCACAACTTCCACAAATCCCAGCACGACATACAAAGTCAAAACTTAGATCAGGATCCATAGTCTCTCTAATCTGAGTAAGAGCTATAAAAAGTGTCATTCCATCAGTCTCTTCAAGCTTATACTCAACAATGTGTGGTTTAGATATTTTTGAATTTGGATTGAATTTTAGTGCTTTTATGGTTATAGTTCTACTCATTTTTTATCTCCAAATCTCTCATTTTTTGCTTTAAATTTAGCTTGCAACTCAAAAGGCATCAAAGCATCTTGAATTTCATACCTATCTTTACCCTCAGCCTCAAGCTCTTCTCTTATTTTATCAACCTCTTCTTGCCTCTTTGCACTCAGTTCATTCTCTATAATCATCCCTTTAGCGCCATATCCTCTAAAGGCAGGAGGCATCTCCATTTTCATTATATCTAACTCTTCATAAGTTACCGTAGGCAGAGTATCGCCCTCTTTCCAAGATGTAAGGGTTCTTTTTAACCAGTTTTTATCATCTCTTTTTAGATAATCTTCTCTATAGTGAGCACCTCTACTCTCTTTTCTTTGCAATGCTCCAAGGGCTACACAAAGTGCAATTTTAAGCATCTTTGGAACCCTATAAGCCTCTTCAAGCTCAGGATTGCATCCCCACTCTTTTGAGCCTATCTTTACATCTAGTGATTTTTTATAAAGCTCTTCAAGCTCTCTTACAGCCTCACTCAGCCCCTCTTCATCTCTAAAAATTGCCACCTTATCCCACATAATCTCTTTCATGCGATTTTTAATCTCAAAGACTCTGTTGGTGCCTTCTTTTTCTAAAAGACCTTTTATAAACTCAGTCTCTTTTTCAAGGGCCTCTTCTATGACTTGGGTGCTTATGTCTATCTCATTTTGCTCACAAAAATCTGCAAAGTACTCTCCAACAATCATTCCAGCTACCACTGTTTCACTTACAGAGTTCCCTCCAAGTCTGTTAAACCCGTGCATATCCCAACAAGCTGCCTCTCCACAACTAAATAAGCCCTTTAGTGTTGGCGACTCTCCGGTTGGCTTTGTTCTAATTCCTCCCATAGAGTAGTGTTGCATAGGAAGAACTGGTGCCCACCCTTTTGGACCCTCATCGGCTGGATCTATTCCATTGAAGATTTGACAAATCTCTTGTACATCTCTTAAGTTTTTCTCTATATGCTCACGACCTAGTATAGATATATCTAGCCACAAATGGTCCCCATAAGGAGATGGGACCCCTTTTCCATTTCTTATATGCTCCATCATTCTTCTACTTACAACATCTCTACTTGCAAGCT